>Ga0265296_1000525_pt1 | contig 56333 bp, 56 predicted proteins | sample MunlanPumphouse1_FD_189073 | JGI IMG/M metagenome (GOLD analysis project Ga0265296, IMG submission 189073) | Groundwater microbial communities from a municipal landfill in Southern Ontario, Canada - Pumphouse #1 | ecosystem: Environmental > Aquatic > Deep subsurface > Groundwater | place...
TTTCTGGAGGGGGTGGGGGGTCACCCCTCAGGGAAAGCGGGAAGGGGCGGGTCACTTTTCTGCTGAGGGGGAGCGACCCCCTGGGGGGGAGGGAAGAGTGGGGGATCAAATCGCGAACCCCCCCCCCAAACCGGAATTCTCCAGATCTGAACGAGGGTCAGATTATATCAAGATGAAGACGCAGGAAAAGGCTCCACCCCGCCTACGTGGGATACTTTCCAGTATTACCGTCCGTTATGAGATTTCCCGGATCCCGGGTATCTCCCATCCGCTGGAGCGAACTCTCGGCTTCGGGCGTCAGGCTGACCCGGTGGGTCCTGCCGGAGGGTTCTATAGTTACTATCTCCTCGCAATGAAGCCGGTTTACCCGCCAGCTTATTACCGAAGGGGCACGGCCTACCGCACTCGCGATCTCCCGCTGGGAGGATAACTCGTGGATAAGAAGGTAGGACAGGATCGCCCGGTCCGTTTCATCCCGGTAGCGGCAGGCAACTTGTTTGTCCCGCTCAAGAGCGGACAGTCCGGCCGGGACATACCGCGTGTAGACACCATCGCGGATGCAGGATATCTTCCCGGTGAGGACGAGGGCTGCGAGATGGTAGCGGAGGGTTCCCCGGTTGATCCCCATCTGTTCACGGAGAGCTGTAAAGTGACTGCCAGGTTCTTTCTGGATTGTCAGGAAGATCTTCTCCCGCGCTGGGAAATTGAGGACCGTCTTGTCGGAGATCATCCGGAAGCTGAAATAAAACCCCAGGCAGAAACCCCAGAACAGGAGAAGTTCAACCGGGTGTACAAGCGCAGGTGAGACCGAGTGTACCAGGTGGAGGAGAAGATCAACGGGCCGCATCTGCCACCGGGGAACCGGAATACCGCTGTCATGGACACCGAACAGAGGGATGTAGACCAGTTCAAGGACACAGAACCCGAGGAACAGAACGCATGCCGCAAGAGTGAGGTACTGGCGGGCATTCACCGGGATGGACTTCCCGGTTCCCACAATATTCCCGCCAGCCGCTTCCTGTTCGTTCATAATTACGATCTATTCACTTGCTATTATAAATATTCCGATTGCGAGCGGATCGTTCGGATCCCGGCCAGAGATCGTTTATACCTTCATTTCGTAAATGAATTCAGGGACAACTATATTTGCCCCAAAATTGACGGGCAGCATTGTACAGTGTTTATCGCTGTGACATGTGATGCAGCCCGGTTCCCCGGCTTTACACTACACGTCCTGAAGAGTGGATGCTGTCTTGGCCGGAAGGTGATGATACATGACAAAAATGAAACAATCCAGAGCGGGCGCGGTTATTCTCCTGGCCCTCCTCTTTGCATGCGCACTGGTTGCTACCGTGAGTGCAGTGGAGGAGAAGGGTGTCGTGAGAACCGTTGCCAGTGAAGCACAGTTGAAAATGATCAATGAACTCTATGGCAAGAACATTACAGTCCTTGATTACATGGAGAAGGTCCATCCCGAACACCTGGTCGGGGTCAAGGATTCCATCAAGAAGAACATGGCCAAGCAGACAATGAACTGGTGGGGTAAGGAACCAGCCCCTACCAAGGGAACGGCTGACAGAGCATTGCGCACGGAACGTGCAACGGTACAGGTGACAGCCACTGGTGGGAAGTACGACTGGAGGACGATACTCTATTCAGGAACGTGCACTGCAAGCATCTCAAATCCCTGGTACATCTATGTCGAGGCTTTCCTGATCAACAGGGATACCGGCCAAACAGCAGATTCCATATCTGAAAGCTCCCAATCGGGAACCTCAAACACTATTTCAACCGGCGACAGAGATAAATTATATCCTGCGAACGGACAGTATTACGTACATGCCTGGGGGTATATCCCGAACCCGTACTATGCTGAAGACACTGATGAGACCACAGTATTCAGCTTCCCCTAACTTTTTTTCGTGATAATATGAAATACCATATATCCTTGATCCTGCCGGGCATTCTCCTTATCAGCCTTCTTTTCATCCCGGCAGTCTTTGCAGCAGAAAACCATGCCAACGGAACTGAAACCATTCTCTTCACCCTCGTGGGGGAGCCTTTATACATGACATTTGACGGGGACAGAGTATTCTGGCTTCAGGATAGCAAACACCTAAATGTTACCGAACGGGGATTCTACGTATACAATCTCACCGACAGGTCAAAAAAACAGATTTACCGGACAGGTCCCCAACGGGATTTAACCGGCCCAGTTCCTACGGTGTCTGAATCCCCTGGGGGGCAGTCCATCTCAGGAGACCGGGTAGTATATCATGAATACGGGATCATGCTGACGAATATCACCACTGGATCAACAATCCAGCTCACCAACCAGAATGATTCCACCCTTCCCATCTCAGAACGGAAGCATAACTACAACCCCTGGATCAACCGGGACAGGGTGGTCTGGACCGAGCACGAGTGGGATTCTCTCGGTACTACTAAGGGAAAGATCGTTCTCCTCAACCTGACCACCGGCGAGAGATATTACCTGCCGACGGGCGCGCCGGGCAACCAGAGTTTCCCGAGGATATCCGGGGATTTCGTCATATGGGTGGACATCCGCAATGAAGGCAGAGATAACCCGGATCTCTATCTCTTCAATATTGAAACCGGCACCAAAACCTGCCTCACCCAGCCGAAGATGCTCCGGGCGATTCCTTATATCCAGGGGGATCAGGTCCTCTGGGCAGAGAAGATCGACGGGATCTTTACCCTCATTCATTACGACATCTCAACCGGGACCCGAAACGGCCTCGGGCCGGGCTCCCTGCATGAAGGACATATTCCCCAACTCTCTGATAACCGTATTGTCTGGCTCCAGCCCAAAAACCCCTTGGATATCGGGGATCAAAGATCGGCTGTCACCGTAATGGATCTGATCACCGGTGAAAAAAACCAGATAACACAGTTCAGGGATGGCTTATCCTCCCCGGTAATTTCTGGTGATCGGATTATCTATACCCGGGGTGCCGGCGAGAATATCTTCACGGAACCCCGGGAAGTCGTGCTCTATACCCTTGCTCCGCGTCCGATTCTCTCTGCAAGTACAATCCAGACCGGAACCGGTGCCGACAATACAACCCCAGCCATATCTCCCAACCAGAAAGCAACACTCCCCTCCCGGACAACCCCAGCCGCATTGCCCGGGTTTTCAGCGGTGCTTCTAATCATTGGTCTTGTGGCAGGGGCGATCCTCCTCGTGGGAGTCCGGGAAAAAAGATGAGAGGAAATCTGCATACCCATTCTTCAGATACACCGTTTTCACCCAAATAAAAAGGATGATCCTTCAGTGCTGGTAATACATCTTCAGCAGGGTCCCATTCTGCGCATCGATCCACCCCGTTCCCGGGTTCGGCCACTGTTGTGACCGGATGGTTGCATCATCGAACTGCACGTTCCAGGCAAGCGGGATGCTTCCGGGCGCCGGGATGATCTTGTCCGGGTTGTGATAATCCATCCACCGGAGATCCGCAGAGATTATGTTAAGGCGGTCAGCAGATTGTGGATAGCGTTCCCGGGCATCCCGTTCCACAAGACCGACCGCTGTATCACGGGAAATGGCCGGGACTGACGATGATGCAACCGCGTTTTCGGGGAGCACCCATTGTTTCGAGTATTCCGTAACCATGCCGGTTACCGAATCAATGGTGACGACAAGACCATCACTGTCGCACGGCACATCCCGGATAATCCTCTTATAGACAAAGACATATTTCCCGGCAATCTTTTCACCGGGCATACCCAGTGGATCCAGCCTTGCATCGCTCACAACAACCGGTAATACGCCGTTTCGTTCCCGGATTTCCCGTTCGGCTATGCTCTTTGCCGCGTCAAGGGTGATTGATGGGTTTACAGGACGGTCTTTTCGCGGGATGCCAAAAGAGTACCACGTCAGTTCTCCCGTGTTTGCCGCAAGGCCGCCATGGACAAGATTTTCGTCACCTTTCATCAGGTAGAATTCCCAGCCAAGGACATATTGTGATCCATCGGAAAATCTCACCTTGACCCGGTCGGGCGACAATTGCGGGAATGCTTTGCGGGCGAAGTCTTTTACCTGCTCAATGGAAATCTTCGCGCTTTCCTGAGCCGGGTTGTAATAATCCCCGGTGGTCGCATCGATGAAAACCGTTTCGTTTCTTTTGGCAACGGTTCCCTCAACAGGTGCCAGATCTATGACGTAGAGGGGGGTTTTCGCATAGTTATCGGTCAGGGCGATCCGGGTGACAGAATAAGCCTGCTCGTAATAATCCTCCCGCACGAGCGCAGTCGCCTGCTCCGGAGACATTTTTGGTATGAGAGACGGGGTCGCTGTCCGGGTATCCGACATGGTTACTGCAGGAGGAGATATTCCGGTTCCCACAGGATTGCTGTTAACCTTGGATTGAGTATCCGGGTTCAGGGACGGGTACGCAACGAAAACACCCGCTGCGATGAGGATCAGAACTGCTGCCCCGAAAGCTACCAGAAAGAGAATTTGTTTCATGGATTGGACCTCAGGAACGCCTCTCCCGCAACAGGAGGAGATTATCGCGGATCAACGGGAAGGAAGAGAGAGTGTGAACGGTTGTTTCAGAACGGGCCCCGTATGCCGATGTTTGCTTCTGCACGAAATCAGCAGCCGGATCCGGGTTACCGGCTATCCGGAAAAGCATCGCGGACTGACCTGAAATCCTGGACTGGTCCCACCCTATCCCCAGTAAGTATTCCCCGGGAGAGAGCCCCGACGTGTTGAGCGTGTATTCCCACCGGTTCTTCAATTCCCCGGTACGGATCGGTGTAACGACCCCCGCTTCAACCGGGATACGATTGCCGGTCTTCCCGATGACCGCGGTACTCTCAATTCTTGCGGTGATCCGGTTTTCCGGTGCGAGATTCATCGTACCGGTGAGCCTGAGATCTTGTCCGGCCGGGACCAACAGGATCTCATCGGGTTTTGCATCGATGTGCAGGGCCGGCTCTTCAACAAAAGCCATCAGCAGGGTACACGAGTCGTCCATCCCACTACCTGCGATCCGGTCCCGCAGCTGTTCCGCAAGATTGGATGCACCCGAGATCGAGAGATTCCCCGGTGTTATCTCCATGAAACCCGGGTCATTTTCCAAACGGAAGATACGAGTGTACGGGTCGCCTGCCGAACCTGTGGGACGGACCGCATAGTCCCGGTCGTTCCCGGGGTCCTGGATGATCACATACAAGGGACCGCTCCGGAGCGTCCGGGTCGTATCCCGGCCCAGGGTCCAGGTGATCATCCCGTCCTGGTCAACCGGGAGCGTCTGGTACGTGAAAAACGAGGGGCCGATGCCCCAGATCGCAACCGAATCGTTCTGGTAGCCGCTGCCGGTGACAGTGAGGGTGTCTCCACGGGCAAGAGCCATGTTCGTGCTTACCTGCATCTGGGAATCTGCACTGCAAGGGAACACGATGAGCGTTATTCCCAGAAATGCAAGAACCAGGATCCAATCCGGAGTGTTTCCTGTCTTCGACGTAACGATCTATCCTCCAAGGGGAATGTATGCCCGGATTAACAGAGGACAGGTTCGTATAAACGATCTCTGTGCCGGGATCCGAACGATCGCGGGGAATCTGCGCAATTGCCAAGCACTCCAATGGTGATTATTTCTAAAACCACTACTGATCACTACTGAACCCGAATCATGATTTCCTGAGGAGGAAAAATCCGAAATCTTCAACCGGGGCCACGGAAATAACACGGGGCTTGGCCTCTTCCTCGGGAAGGGGGCACGGTTTGAGATCCTGATCCCGAGGGTTTGTTCAGGATACCAGGAAAGCCACATCCTGATCGAAAAAAAAGCGTATTCTGTTTTCCTGAACGACCGGTATGGGATCCGCGGAATCTGCTGCTATTGTGCAAAGAGGTCCGGCAGGTGGTGTTATTTACCGGACCCAGGTCACCAGCGGAGCCTTCTTGTCATGGGCTTCCGGTTTCTCTGCCGGGTACCCGAAGACAATGGTCCCGACCGGACTATATCCTTCGGGAATCCGGAACCCGGCCATGAGTTCCTTATTGTCGTAGGCGACTTCCGTCGACCCGACCCAGCAGCTGCCGATACCAAGCGCATGTGCGGCAAGCATCATGTTCTCTGCACAGAGAGAAGAGTCGATCTCCCGGAAGCGGCTGCCCGTCTTGCCAATGATCATGATGACGGTCGGGGCATGGTAATAGATCGAGTACCCCTTGCTCTCCAGGAGGGTGCGGAAGGTGTCCGACATCCCGTCATGGGCATTCTTCATGTGCGAGATCATGATGGGTTTGCAGTAGTCCGAGACCCGGTTTAAGAATTCCTGGTCCTGGACAACGACGAACGCCCACGGCTGGAGGGCGAGAGCGGACGGTGCAAAGGTTCCTGCCACCAGGATCTTCTCCAGCACCGTATCGGGGATCTGCCGTTCTTCGAATTGCCGGACACTCCGGCGTGTCATTATCGCTTCAATGGTTTCCATATACGAATCACTCCTCAGGTTTCACACGCTGACCGGGGTTAATATCCTCTTCATCGTACCATCGGGTTCCTGCCAATAAGGAGGGTTACATTTTGCATGGTGTTCCCAGCCGGACACCAAGGTCAAAGGCGCGTTTACAGTCCTGTGGGAAGACGGTCCGGTGCCTCTCCCGCCGCTCCTCCGGATCGAAGTAGTTAAAGACCACCTTGTCGTAATCCTCGAACTGGAGGGTCTCGAACGAGAAGAACGATTCCGCTGACCCGAACGTCCGGCCAAGGACCGTCTCGTTCATGCCGGTGTGCACGGGATACTGGAACTCTTTCATCTGGGCTTCCGGCAGGTTCATCGTATAGACAAACGCGGTTGGAATCTTCCGGTTGAACAACGATGCCGGGGGTCTTGCATAGACCAGGTACGGGAACATCAGCCGTTCCATGAACGACCGCATCTCACCGGTCACCGTGCCGAAATAGATCGGCGAACCAAGGATGAGCGCGTCCACCCGTGAGATCCGGTCGAGAACGGGGGTGAGATCGTCCTTCATGGCGCACTTCCCATAGATTTTCCCACCTTTCAGTTTGCAGGCAAAACAGCTGGTGCAGCCCTTGAAATCCAGGTCGTAGAGGTGAACCAGTTCAGTTTCCGCACCTCCCGATGCCGCCCCCTTGAGGGCGTGTTCAAGCAGCGTTGCGGTGTTCCATTTCTTTCGCGGGCTTCCGTTGATGGCTATAACGTTCATTGTATCATTTTCCTCAAATTACGGGGTACCCGATCCCTCGCGGAAGGGGCACACGTTCCCGTCGGGCTGCTTCCTGCACGCGTCGCAGGAAAGGCATTCGGCCGGTCTGTCAGGGTTTTCTCTCCAATAGTCAACAAGGCCGGGCTGCCTCAGAAACGGGCGGGAGAGAGAGAAATACCCGATACCCGTAGTGTTCAGTAATTCGGTCAATACCGATGGCGTCCGGTTCAGACCAACCAGGATCACCGGAACATCCGAAATCCGGGCAAGTTCTTTCGCATAATCGCGGAAGACTGATTCCTCATAGGGCAGGCCCTGAGGCGGAAACGGCATATGATTGATCCCGCCGGATACTTCTATGGCACTGATCCCGTTCTCCGAAAGCTGCCTGCAAGCTTCGCGGCAGGCATCCCAGATGCCGTCATCCTCTTCGAAGTCCGAGCAGTTGATCTTGACAAGGAGAGGGTATTTCTCCCCGGTTCTCTTCCGGATCTCACTTGCGATCTCAAGGAGGAAGCGAATCCGGTTTTCCACCGTCCCGCCGTACTCATCAGTCCGTGTATTCCTCCTAGCATTCAGGAACTGGCTGAGGAAGTACCCGTGAGCGGCATGAATCTCCACGCCATCAAAACCTGCCCGCTGTGCCCTGATGGCTGCATCCCCGAATTCCCTGGTAATGGAATGAATCTCATCCCGGGTGGGATCTGACGGGATCCAGAAAGCTCCGTTCCGGCCGGGATACACGAGCTGCAGGACAATGGGGGCGCCTGCATCGTGAACGGTCCGGACCAGTTCGTGATACGCCGGGACAGAAGAATCATCGGCGATTGCCAGCATCCCGGGAACGCGGGTGGCATCGGCCGTGATGGTCGTGGCACTCGCGATGATGAGCCCTGTTTTGCCCTGCGCCAGATCCTGGTAAACCCTGATGAGACGGGGAGTCGGCCGGCCGTTCTCATCGGCCATGGCTTCCCAGGTGGCTGACCGTACAAGCCGGTTCTTAAGCCGCATCGTCCCTATGCAGGTCTCATCGAAGAGGGTTTTCATAAGAGCCCTACTGCCACGTCACTTGCAATGGCTTCCGGCGCGGGATCCCATAGATCTTGTACTGCGGGTTGCCGAACATCAGCACATAGGCAGATTTCCGTCCGGCTGGGATGCCGAGCTCCTTCTGGAGCGGCTCATGGGATGTAGCTGCCATGGCAACAAATCCTGCCCAGCAGGTGCCAATCCCGTAGGCCGGCGCTGCGACATCGAAGTGGGTCAGAGCAATGATGGCATCGGTCTGCGCTATCGGATTGCCTTCCGGAATTGTGGCAATGAGGAGATGTGGGGCACCCCGGCAGACAACATCGTTTCCCCGCTCCCAGGATCCGATCAGCGCCGGCACGTAACCGCTCATGGGATGGTTCGAGTTGAGAAGGGTCTTCATCCATTCGACCGTCAGCCCCGCAATGATCTGTACCCTCTTTTTATCATGGACAACGGTCCATTCCACCTGCTGCATGTTGCCGCCGGAAGCAGCGTACCGGGCAATGTCGAGAACCTCCAGGATCTTCTCCTTCTGGACAGGTTCCTTCGTGAAATGCCGCACCGAGCGCCGCTTCTTCAGGTAATATCCCATCTCATCTGGTGTGATGGTGCCGGCACCGGCCGGCAGAGCACCTTTTTCATCGGCAAGGAAATTCAGGAGGAGTGCCTGAGACGGGCAAAAGGCCTCGCAGTGCCCACACCGGAGGCACCGGCCGGCTTTCGCGTCCGGTACCTTTGGCAGGGTAGTCTCATCAGCGGGATCAACGATCCCCGACGTGCATACAACAGAGCAGATCCCACACCGGGTGCAGAGATCCTGATCAACAAGTATCGTGGTCATGGTTATTTTCTCCTTTTCTCTTTAGTCAGCCGGTCATCGGAACGTGATTGTTCTTGTGGCTGCCGTGCGTACAAGCTCATTATCTTGATGAGCCGGGCCATGTTCTGCCCAACCTTCTCTGCGTTGGCAATACCCTCCCCGTCCCGTTCGACATCCCCGATATCCCGCCCGATCCCAATGCAGGGAAGACCGGGAACAACCATCTCGTTTGCAAGCAGGAAATGGAGCATCGTATCGCACGTCCGGCTGGCACCGGCCCTGCGGACGGCGACCGCTGCATTCCCAACCTTGCTGCTGAAGAGGTGCCCGTTGGCATACGAGACAAACCCGGCCCGGTCGATGAGCGCTTTCATCTCTGATGTGACATCGAGAAAATAAACCGGGGATCCGAGGAGGATCCCGTCCGCTTCGGTCATCTTCCGGATACAGGAATTCACGAGGTCATCGTCGATGACGCATTTCCCGTCCCGGTTCTCAAAACACTTCATGCAGGACGTACAGCCGTGGATCTTTTTACCGCCAAGCTGGATGATCTCAGTCTCGATCCCTTCATTCTCACATTCTTTGAGGATATGCCGGAGCAGGATGGATGTGTTCCCATCCTTCCTCGGACTTCCGTTGATGGCAAGTACTTTTGTCATGGTATCAGTGCTTTGTCAGTTTCTTTCCGGCACTCCACGCATCGCCCGCATACTTCCCGAGTGTCCAGTAGCGGTTGTCCGGCATGGTCAGAAAGAGCGGGTCTATTGCGGGGAAGTCCGGTTTGTTGTCCTTGAGGACGCGGCCGTCCGCATATGCCCCCGCGATTTCTCCGATGAAGAGCGTATGGGTCGGAAGCAGCACGCTCTGTACGAGCCTGCATTCAAGGGTTACCGGGCATTCCCGGATCATCGGCGCTGTCTTCAGCGAGCCGTAGAACACGGTAAAAACCTGCGATTTATCGGTTTTTTCTCCTGAAACGATGCCACAGTAATCGGTCTTTTCCAGCAGATCCTGGGAGGGAATGTTCACCGAGAACGTCTTCGTCTCCCCGATTCCTTTTACGGTATAGTGGTTGCTCGCGATCCCGCAGGCAATCATGGGGGGGTTGCCATTTGCCCGGGTAATCCAGCCCACTGCCATGAAATTGGCCTTTCCCGCAACCTGCGTCCCCACGATGACGACCGGCATCGGGATAAAGAAGTTTGATCCAATCTGTTTCTTATCCATAGGTTTTCCTCACTAGTTCTAAGCGGACTTCCCTGACAGAAAGCCATAAGCATGTAGAATGCATACAATTTCTCTGCAAGGGTAATCTGAACTATTGAATTAAATTCTGCCTTAACTGAATATATAGGAAATACAATTATTATTGTAACAGACTTTCATTGAGGTAACCATGACCTACACGAAGAACGGGAAGACCTACCACTGCACAGTCGAGGCGGCGCTCGATGTGATCGGCGGCAAGTGGAAACCCATTATCCTCTGGCACCTGAAAGACAACGTACTGCGGTTCAACGAGCTGCAGAAAGGGCTGCCCGGTGTCAATTCGAAGATGCTCACAAAACAGCTCCGGGAACTTGAGGGGGACGGGGTTATCCGGCGGAAAGTCTATGCCGAAGTGCCGCCGCGAGTGGAATATACGATCACGGAATTCGGAAAGACCGTCCTCCCGATCCTGGAAGCGCTGTGCACCTGGGGTGCGCAGTACCTGGGAGTGGAGGACGTCGGAACAAAAGGTGCTTCCGGGTGCCGGGGTAAGACAAAAGAGCGTAAAGCAAAGACCTGACCCCGGCCTTCTTTTGCCGGGACGTTTATTGCACGGGTAATTTTCTGTGCGGTTCAGCAACTCCCGGTGTCTGCCCTTTGACCCGCTTCCGGCACCACATCGTTTATTCCCCGGCGGTAACCATGCCACGTTACGGATTTATCGGTACGGGCTCCATGGGGAGTATGCTCATTCGGCAGTTTGTCATCTCTGGTACAATAAGGCCGGAGGACATCACCTCATGCAGCAGACCCTGATCGGGACCGCAAAGCTCCTTGACCATGACACAGGCTTCGATGAACTGATCGGGCGCGTGGCAACCAGGGGTGGCATCACCGAGGAGGGCGTGAAGGTCCTCCGGGCCCGTCTCCCGGCAGTATTCAACGACCTGTTTGAGGTAACCCTCGCAAAACTCAAGCGGGTCAAAAAGCAGATTGGCGATCAGGATATTCGCTGACAGCGGGAGCAAGGGGATCCTGCCGGAACCCCTTTTTTACTATCTCCCGTGGGATTTTAACGAGAGTCAGAAGAAAAAACCGGTAATTCCTGGACACTGCATCCGGTCAGGCGCGGAGGTTCATCCATTCCAGGTCTTTTTTGCCATACGCGGGCGACCCCGCCTTGTTTTGCTCTCGTGCAGATTCCGGAATGCTATGCTGGTAACCGGATGCCTTCGCTTCAGGACGCCCATGCTGGCGCTGCTCCATCAGCACCTCTATCATATCGCGATCAAGCGAGGTATCACCGGGGGCCAGGATCCGGTTCAGGGTATAAATTTCAAAAACGAATTCATCAGGACCAATCTCATGCACTTCGCCAAGATTCTCCGGCATGAGGCGGGAGATCTGCTGGATCTCATCCGCAGTTTTTTTCCTGATGTATCCCATAATGCAATAGGATTCCACCAGGATTCCGAGACGATCGTGCCCGAATTTTTTTACGCTGAGTTGTGTCCAGCAAAAGAGGTTGTAGGCTTTCAGGAAGGGAAGAATTTCATCAGGGGTTTGCGAGGGGAGCAGAGATCGATCGGATGGCCCGGACCCGCCGGCTCCCGGCACAGGGAATCCATACTCAGGAACCGGATTGGCATTTATTCCTGGTAAAAGAACCGGATCGGTTTTGTCCGCAGGATTTTCTTTTTGAGGTTCTGTTTCAGGATGAGACTTCAGTACTTCGAGGCTGTATTCCCGTGCATCGAGCGCTGCTTCACGGGCTTCCAGTGCGGACTGTTTGTCCATTGCAGCCTGAGTATCTATCCCACCCATGGATGACTGACCTGTGGAATAGACATGAGTAAACGAATTCTCCGGCTCGTTCATCCGTTGCCGGAGATCCATGAGAAGGCGCTTGATGGAGGTTTTTATGAGGTCGACCTCCCGTTCAAGGTCCTGGAGCTTGGCATCCGGATCGTCCGCTGATGCGGCACTCATGATCTCCCCTAAACGATGTTGATCGACCGCCATAACTTCCTGCGATATTTATTAAATTGTTTTACTGATAAATATATCGATTTTGAAAAAACCACAAATTTCAATCTGTTTTGGAATATGCCGGATTATTGCGGCAAAAATGAACAATGGGATATAGAATCCATATTATACTCGCGTTTGATCCGGCGGGTAGGTGGAGTAAAAAAATCCAGAATGGTTCGGCGGTTACAAGCCCGCTGACGGGATTATCATGAACGTGGGTTGCCGGGCGGTTCTGCACGGAACCGGAGAGCCGGTACCCGTTTCCCTTATTATGGATTCCTTCCCACCCTTCTCATGGACCCGGTCATTGCACGCATCCGGCAGGAACTCGGGAGTCAGGCAGACCCGGAGATCCGGAAGACTTCCCGGCGGTTTTTCAAGGAAGAGATAACGTGTTATGGCATGAAAACCGCAGCCGTGATCGCGATTGCGAAAAAATACTGGAAAGAGATCAAAACCCGGGACAAGAAAGAGATCTTCGCGCTCTGCGAGGAATTGTACCGGTCGGGTTACATGGAGGAGGCGTTCATTGTTTCTGAATGGGCCCGCGCACTTTCAGGACGGTACGAACGGGGGGATATTGCCATCTTCCGTCACTGGATCGATACCTACATCACCAACTGGGCTGCGTGTGATGGTTTCTGCAACCACACGATGGGGGATTTTATCGAGCAATATCCGGAATATACCGCTGAGCTGAAATGCTGGGCCCGGTCGGAGAACCGCTGGATGCGGCGGGCGGCAGCGGTCTCGCTCATCATCCCGGCCAAACGAGGGAAATTCCTCATCGAGGCCATGGAAATTGCCGACCTGCTCCTGACCGATCCCGACGATCTTGTCCAGAAGGGCTACGGCTGGTTGCTGAAAGAGGAAAGCCGAACGCACACGGACGAGATCTTTTCCTATGTCATGAAACACAGGAAGGAGATGCCCCGGACGGCGCTGCGGTACGCCATTGAGCTGATGCCCAAGGATCTCAGGGCAGAGGCTATGAAAAAGGACGGGTAGATCCCTGCCGGTCTCATGAGAACTGTACGCCGCAGGAACGTACAATGGTAAAAAGGGGTCTTCTTATTCCATTTCCCGGATATGGTGCCTGCCCCCGTCCTCAAGCTGGCGCGCCACTTCAGTTTTCATGGAGGTTAAGGCTTCCTGGGTGATCAGTTTTCCGGACATGACGTGAATCTCTTTTTTCCCGGTTGCGGGATTCTGTTCGTACGTGACGATAAAATCCTCATGGTTGGCCATTGCGGAGAAGAGGAGATCCGTCACTGCTTCGTGAAACGGTTTCTCATTTTTCTTCCGGCGCCCCTTCCTGATAGTCATACAGGTACGTGTATTAGCATGAATTATAAAAGGTGCAGATCAGTTCCGGGTTTTTCCATCAAACCGGCTGTATCCAGGCCCCTGTTTATCCTGTGAGCGCTCCACGGCGGGGATTCGGCAAGCCGGACCCGAGCGGGAATCCATCTGGTCATACTCCCGGATTCCCGGACTCAGTACTTCACTAATTTTTAGCCCGAAGTAAAGAAAGGCGTACGATCTAACCAGACCTCGGGCGCCGGATATGGTCACTATACGGCAAAAAAGCCAGCTGAATACTACATCATCCAGAAACGTTGCGATCCGGTACCTGCGGACTATCCACTATGTACTGAGGAGATGTTAGAGATGTGCCGGGTTCGTACGATTTGCCTGGATGTAGGTATTCTCCAGAACTTTTTTCAAGCAGACCCTGCTGAAAAATTTTCAATCGCGATCATGAGGTGTTAGTTGGGGAGGCTACAATCGGATAATTATGCTACAAAACGCATGTACATGCTACAAAATTTCTGGTTCTCCGGCGTGAGCGACCGGACCGATCAACCAGACCCTGCTTAAAAAAAAGTGAGCAGGGGGCAAGGGGTCGATTGAAATTTTTTTGCCGGAGATCGATTGCGATGCTAAGATTGGTGTAACTATTCACGTCAGGTTTTTGGCAGGTAGTGTACACTACCACGATTCACGGAGGAATAATTAGTGAAATACCGGGACTCTTTTTCGGGGAAAACAACGGAAATGAGCGGGCCGACAAATGCCCGGGACGTTACGGGACCGGGCAGAGACGCTGTTGCAGGAGACCCATCAGATCCTCCAGTTCCCGACACCGGTTCAGCTCATCGGTACTTACGAGAACCCGAAGACCCGCGCCAGTCCGGATCAATACCACCGGGAAAGTCACGACTTCGGACCCGAACTGTGCAGAGAATTCGTTCCGGTCCAGGACCCGTGACGGGAGTCTCTGTTCCTTGAGAAAGCGTTTCCATTCTTTCTTCATTCCCACCGGGCTGTGCGTGAGCGCCGACAGGTTGCACCCATCAGCCCGCGGAACTGCAGCATGTGCAGAATAGTTCTTGATCTGCGGCAAGACGCCGCTGTCGCTGTTGCTGACAAAGAGCAGGGTCCCTTCGGAAAACATGAATTGTCATTTTTCCTGCCCCGCGTATATTTTGGGTGGATGGTCCGGGTTCAATCCATGAACTGCCCGTTTCCACAAATCATTAAAAAAGTTATATCAGCTGCACCCGGTCCAGCCGCAGTGTTTGCAGATCCCCTTGTTGCAGCCCTCGCCGAAGTCCAGCGGTTCGTGGCAATCGGGGCAGAGCCTCTTCTCCCCGACCTTTTTGATATCCCAGTCCTGCAGGGTGGTGATGCTCTGGTTCTTTGCCGAGAGCTCAATGCAGCGGCCCACAACATCGGCGCAGGAATGGCCTTCCGAGGAGGGATTCTTGATGGAGACTATGCAGTTGACCTTCGCAAACTGCTTGACGAACTTGGTGTAGGGTACCCCGTTCTGGAGACCGGTGCTGATGGCACGACCGAGCGCACTGCTGTTTGCCTCGCAACCGCCGCTCCCGACCGTCCTGATGAACACTTCCATGGGCTTTCCCTCAAGGAGGTTCACGGTCACGTAGAGCCGGCAGCACCCGGACTGGCAGAGATATGTCCTCCCGGAGAGTTCCCGGGGGCGATCAGTCGAGAACGAGGGAATTTTTTCCGGCTGGTTCCTGCCGGCAACCGCACCAGGAGCCGGTACCTGCGCAGGCGTGGGCTCCTTGAGGGAGAGAACCACGTCCTCCCTGCTGCCCGTCCGGTAAATGGTAATCCCCTTGAGCTTCAGGGACCAGGCCATGAGGAGGGCTTCTGCACAGTCCTCTTTTGTAGCGGAGGAGGGCATATTGATGGTCTTGCTGATCGAGGCATGGACGTGTTTCTGGAACGCGGCCTGCATCAGGATATGGTCTTTCCAGCTGATGTCGAGCGCTGTCTTGAAAAGCGTCCGGAATTCCTGGGGGAGCCAGTGCAGATCCCGCACGGTCCCGGTCTCGTGGACATGGGCAATGACCTCATCCACTTTCTTCTGGAGTGCATCCCCGTTAAGTCCCTGGCCGGCAAGAGTCGCCTTCAGCCTCTCGGAAAAGACCGGGTTGACGATAACAAATGTCTTGCCCACGGTATTCTTCCGGGTGTAGGCAAACGAGAAGATCGGCTCGATGCCGCTCGAACAGCCGGCAAGAAGGGAGATCGTCCCGGTGGGGGCGATCGTGGTCATCGCCGCATTCCTCATCGGGTACTTTGTCCAGATACTTCCCTGCCAGGCCGGGAACGGCCCGTATTTTTCTGCCCGCCGCCGGGATTCCTCAACAGAGGTCTCCGTTACCAGCTGCATGATGCGTTCGCACCAGACTCTTCCCTCGGCGGAATCATAGGCAAGGCCCGCCATGAGGAGGGCATCGTGGACGCCCATGAGGCCAAGGCCGATCTTCCGGGTATTCAGGGTAGCTTCCCTGATCTGCGGGATCGGGAACACATTGTGCTCGATGACCAGGTCGAGGAACCGGGTGGCCATCCGGGCCGTCTCTTTGAGCTCGTTCTCGTCGAGAGTGCCGTTGTGGACGCAGGCTGCAAGGTTGATGCTGCCAAGCACACAGCTCTCGAACGGGAGCAGCGGCTGTTCGCCGCAGGGATTGGTGGTGTCGATCTCCCCGAGCCGGGGGGTGGGGTTGTGCCGGTTGATCTCGTCGTAGAAGAGGATGCCAGGCTCCCCGTTCTTCCAGATCCCCTCGACAATCCCGGTCCAGATCTGGCCGACGGTAATCTTTTCCCCCGTGTGCGGATGGGTGATCCAGACCGTCTCAAACTGTTTGCGGGAGACATGGTCCATGAACTTGTCATTGACCAGGATGGAGATGTTGAAGTTGGAAAACTCTCCTTCCTTGGTTTTTGCCGTGATGAAAGGAAGGATATCGGGATGCCAGACATCGAGAATCCCCATGTTCGCGCCGCGACGCCTGCCACCCTGCTTGATGACCTCGGTGGCGGCATTGAAGACCCGCATGAACGAGACAGGTCCCGAGGCGACACCATCGGTCGACTGGACGGGAGATCCCTCAGGCCTGAGGCGCGAGAAATTATACCCGGTTCCCCCACCGGTCTTGTGGATAATTGCCCCCTGCTTCATGGCATCGAAGATCCCGTCAATGGAGTCCGGGACCGGCAGGGTGAAGCAGGCGGAGAGCTGCCCGATTTCGGTACCGGCATTCATCAGGGTCGGGGAGTTGGGGAGGAAACGCAGGGACTGCATGGCCTCAAAAAACCGGCTTTCTTCTTCCCTGTCATCTGCAAGAGCCGAAGCAACGCGGCGGCAGATATCCTCAAACGAATGTTCCCCCTTGCGGAGGTAGCGGGCAGAGAGGATGCTGTCAACAACGGGTGATGCACTCATGGGTATATCAAATCCAATCCTTTTTTCTGTATGTTTTTCCGATGACAGACGGCTATCCGGAACACCCGTTTCTAAAGGAAAATGTGTATGGGTGTCGTGCCAGTCTTTCGTATCTTCCTTGTGAGTGGTCTTCAGTAGTTAAAAACGGTTTCCAATCGGGCACATGGGTATTTTAAAAGGTTCCGGTTGCCGGGAAAAGCGGCAATAAAAGGGATCCACTGAGGCACATTTTCAACTCCCGTAAGATCCATTAATTCCGGGTATTGCGGGAAATACCGAGCCCGGTGAGGAACCGCTCGTGGAGCCGGGTGTCATTCCCGAGCTCGGGATGGAACGAGAAGGCCGCGTACCTTCCTTTTTCAGCGGCAACGATACCCTGATCCACCGATGCCAGGACCTTCACACCAGGGCCGGCGCGGGTAATTACCGGGGCACGGATGAAGATGGCGTGAAACGGGCCCCCGTCCAGACCCTCAAGAGCAAGATCGGCCTCGAACGATTCCCGCTGTCGGCCAAACGCGTTCCGGTCAACGATCATGTCCATGAGGCCCAGGGGATGGATGCGGGGATCGGCAACATCGGTTGCCATCAGCACCATCCCGGCACAGGTAGCGAAGATACCACCTTTGAATTGCCGGATCGGCTCGTAAAGGTCGTTCTTGTCGATGAGCCGGGAGATGGTGGTCGACTCCCCGCCGGGAATGGCAAGGGCGTGGCACCCGGCAAGATCCGCCGGGCTCCTCACTTCAAAAACTTTGGACGAGGGTCCATGCCCCATCCGTTCGAGCGCAAGGAGGAACGCGTCGATATGCTCGCTCACGTTCCCCTGGAGTGCCAGTACACCGATCCTAGCGTCCACGGGTCTGGAGCACCTCATCGCTGCTGAGCTTGTGGATGTCCAGGCCGGGCATCGCATCTCCGAGGCCAGTACTGACCTTTGCAATGACCTTCGGGTCGTTGAAGTGGTTGACCGCTTCGACAATGGCTTTTGCCATCCGCTCGGGTTCCGACGATTTGAAAATACCCGATCCCACGAAGACACCATCGGCACCCAGCTGCATCATGAGGGCCGCGTCCGAGGGCGTGGCAATGCCGCCGGCCGAGAAGTTCACGACCGGCAGCCGGCCGCGCTTGGAACATTCGATGACCAGTTCGGCCGGGGCTTCGATCTCCCGGGCGTAATCGATCATCTCCTGCTTTTCGAGACCCTGGAGCATCCGGATCTCACCCGTGATCGTGCGCATGTGCCGGACGGCTTCCACAACATTGCCGGTACCGGCCTCTCCCTTGGTCCGGATCATGGCCGCTCCCTCGTTGATCCTGCGGAGGGCTTCGCCGAGATCGCGGGCACCGCAGACGAAGGGGACCTTGAACAACGTCTTATCGATATGGTATTGTTCGTCTGCGGGCGTCAGGACTTCGCTCTCGTCGATCATGTCCACGCCCAGGACTTCGAGCACCTGCGCCTCCACGAAATGGCCGATCCGCACCTTTCCCATGACCGGGATGGAGACTGCCTCGATGATCTCGGCAACCTTCTGGGGATCTGCCATGCGGGCAACCCCGCCCGCTTTCCGGATGTCGGACGGAACCCGTTCGAGCGACATGACTGCGACGGCACCGGCTTCTTCGGCAATCGTTGCCTGTTCGGCATTCACGACATCCATGATGACGCCCCCCTTCTGCATGGATGCAAAGCCGCGCTTGAGAAGCTCAGTGCCAAATCTCAGTTCTTCCAGTATCATATACCTGTACTATTGATCAAGGATCCCAATAAAAACAGTGCGCAACAGGCAATAATTGCAAACATAAAGGTGACTGCCCGGGTTGCCTTGAGGATCCCGGCCCCACCTTCGTCGAGGGTCCGTTCGCCGTCCCCGATGGTGTACACCCCCGGCTTCTCGAACCGTATTCCCACCCCGCCCGCCATGGCAGCCATGACAATACCGCCGTTGAATCCCGGGCGCTTGTAGCCATCCCGCCGCATCGTTCTCCACGCGGGACCGAACCGTCCCTTCAGGGCAAAATACACGAGCAGCAGCAGGACCGTGATCCGGGCAGGAATGAAATTGAGGATATCGTCCATCCGGGCCGGGCACCAGCCAATCCGTTCGCGTTCGTCCCGGTACCCGAGCATCGCATCCATGGTATTTGCGGCCCGGTAAACCGCTGCCCCGGGAAGACCGAAGACGAGGAAAAACGAGAGCGGGGAGATGATGCTGTCGGTTAAATTCTCTGTCATGGACTCGTAACCTGCCGAGAGGATATGTTCCCGGTCGAGGGCAGCTGTATCGCGGGAGACAAGGAGCTTTACCTTCTCCCTGCCGTTTTCAACCCCGTCTTTCACCGCCGCCACAACCGCAAGCGTGTGCTCTTCAAGGGATCGCCAGGCAAAACAACACTTCAGCACGAAGGGGGCGACGAGCAGGTACACGTACCAGGGTGCAAGGGCCGAGAAGAGGAAGAACGGCAGGGCAAACAGGACAACCGTCAGGAGCCAGAAAAGAACCCCGGCGGTTCGCTGCCATTTCGGGGAATAGGAATCGGGATTTCCCCACCAGCCAATAAACCGCCCGAGCAGGGCAACAGGGTGGTACGGCGAATGCGGATCCCCGGTGAGGCGGTCCACCAGCAGCGCGGCACACAACACGAAGGCAGCGAGCACTATTCCTGTCGGTACCATGTGTAGAGAGCCCCGACAATGAGAATGAGGAAAGACGCGATATTGAGGAACTCAATGTCCATGTAGAGCCACGAGGTATACAGGATCAGGGAGATCCCCATCAGGATCATCAGGAGATGGGGCCGGCCATGCGCTACCGGGTGAAGGGGCATCTCTTCCTGCACGGTTGGTCTCAGGTGGGACGGGTGGACAACATAAATGTGCGTTGTCGTCTTCACCACACCGTAGCCGGCAATGATCTCCAGGTCAAAAGAGCCGTCATCGCTGTCTTTCCGGATGGGAATGGTGAGGACAGATTCATCGACGATATACAGGTTCTCGTGGAAAAAATCCGTGTACATCGTCGCATTAGAGGAGGAGACCGTAATATGGATGGGGGCGCCCCGGTTTATGAATTTCATAACGAGCCGGTCGCCGCACTCGGCTTCGATCTTCCCCCGGGGGAGATCGATCGAGTTGATACCGCTCCGGTTGAGGTAGATCTCGTAGCCGGGTTCGTCTCCCTCTGCGGCCAGACTGATCGATGCTGACAGGACGAGCGGGAGACTCATGGCAATACCTCTTATTGGGATGCCCGGGGGAGCAGGTTGGGGATACCTTCCTCGATGGGGTACTCAACACTGCAGGCAGCGCAGTGCAGCCCGCCTTTCAGGATCTCCTTCTCGTTCTCCTCATCGACCCGGAGGGTGAGATCCCCTTTGCAGACCGGGCAGCAGAGGATATCCATGAGGGAACGCTTCATACCAGTTCATCCCGCAAATCAATGATCTGGGTGATCTCGGGTCCGGTGGAGATCAGGGTGATGGGGCTGCCGATATCGTCTTCAGCCTGCCTGAGGAAGTCTTTTGCTTTTTTCGTGAGCTTGGAATACTCGGTTACCCCGAAACAGGCTTCGTCCACGCGGTCGATACCGGTGATGGCTGCCTGGGTGCACCCGTTGATCATCGCGGAATACCGGGCCATATCCCCGTCCCAGCCGCCGATCCGGCGCTTCCGGTGGGTGACGGTCCCGAACTCCTGGATGCCCATGGCATCGGATTTCTCAAATGTCATCTCCGTGCTGAACGGACCTTCCCCGACACGGGTGGGGTACGCCTTGAAAACGACGATGACATCATCGATCTTTGTCGGGCCCACACCGTTGTCCGCCGCAATCTGCGAGGCGGAAGTGTCCTTGCTGGTCACGAAGGGATAGGTACCGTAATAGAGAGAGATCCCAAATCCCTGGGTGCCTTCGAGCAAGACTGTGCTGCCCTTTTTGAGTTCGTCATCGATGGCCTTTGGAACATCCAGCAGGTACTCCGCAAGCTCGGGCACGTCCTTTGCCTGCGGGGAGATCCGCATGACGCGGTCGGAATTGGCCGGACCACAGCCGGACCCGGTGCTCCCGATTTTCTTGGAGAGGTGGGCGCTTCCCTTGTCCCGTGCAATATGATCTTCGGTGATGATACCGCAGCGCTTGTCAACAAAAACGCGTCCCTGAACACCCAGCATCTCCACTTCGTGCTTGAGAACCCTGGGGTCGACCAGCACGCCGCTGCCGATACAGAGCTTGGCCTCCTTGTAAACGAAACCTGACGGAACCATGCGGACGCCATATTCCTTGGTTCCAACCTGGACAGTGTGTCCGGCATTCGGACCTACACCGCCGCGGGAGATGATTACGGGTTTGTCCTTATAGGCAATGTGGGCAACAACTTTGCCCTTACCTTCATCCCCAAAAAATCCACCAACGATGATCGAGCAACTCATTGTGTTTCATGTAGTATTGGTCAAGTTCCAAAATAAAGTATCCCACATGCAAAGCAGAATAAAAAAAGGGAGATGTGCCGGGGAAAAGCCGGACCAATGAGGGATCAGAGATCCTGAAGGAACGTCTCCATCCGGCCGAGCGCTTCGTTGAGCTCCTTCCGGGAGACCGCATACGCGCACCTGATATGATCTTCCCCGCCGGTACCAAAGACGCTGCCCGGGACAACGGCTACCCGCTGCTCCTTTAAGAGCCGCTCGGCAAATTCCACATCGGAGAGACCGGTGCTCTTGACGGACGGGAAGGCATAGAACGCTCCTTCGGGGACATGGCAGGAGAGGCCGATGCGGTTGAGGCCGGCCACGAACATGTTGCGCCGGAGCCGGTACTCGTTGACCATGCTGTTCTTGTCCTCCTCGGCCGACCGGAGGGCCTCAAGTGCCCCGACCTGCCCCATCACCGGGGCGCAGAGCATCACGTACTGGTGGATCTTCAGGGCTGCGTCGCAAAGCTCCTTGGGAGCGCAGAGGTACCCGATACGCCAGCCGGTCATGGCATAGGCTTTCGAGAACCCGTTGAGCGTGATCGTCCGCTCGCGGAGATCGGCAACCGTTGCAGTAGCGCAGTGGCGTTTCTCGTACGTCAGTTCCGCATACACTTCATCGCTGATGAGGAGGAGGTCGTGATCGATTACCAGGTCCGCGATCGCCTTGAGATCGCTTTCTTCCATGACCGCACCGGTTGGATTGTTCGGGAAGTTGATGATCAGGGCCTTGGATTTGCCGGTGATCTGTTCCGCAAGCGCATCGGCGTTCAGCTTGAAATGATCCTTCTCCGTACACCGCACCGGCACTGCTGTTCCTCCGGCAAGTGTAACGCAGGGGGCGTAGGAGACATAGCTTGGCTGCGCTATGAGCACCTCGTCGCCCGGGTCCACGACCGCCCGGATCGCAATATCGAGCGCTTCCGAGACGCCGCTCGTGATGATGATCTCGTCGTCACCGCTGTACTGGAGATTGTAGTTCTTTGCCAGGTGGCGCGAAAGGGCATCGCGCAGGGACTGGAGCCCCTTGTTCGAGGTATACGAAGTGGTTCCCTGCTCTATGGAATAAATGCTCGATTCGCAGATATTCCACGGCGTGCGGAAGTCGGGTTCTCCAACGCCGAGGGAGATGACATCCTCCATGGTGAGCACGAGATCGAAGAATTTCCGAATGCCGGACGGGGGGATCTCCCGCGCCCGCTCTGAGACAAAGTTGCGCATCTCTCCACCTCAGAAACTATAGGGGAGACGTTCGGTCTCCGGTTGTTCAAAGAGTGCGTTGCCGTTCTCCTTGTACGATTTCATGACGATATGGGTGGCCGTTTCGCGGATACGGTCCATGGGTGCGACATGCTCCGAAACAAACCGGGAGACTTCCTGCATGTTCTTGCCGGTCACGATCAGCTGCAGGTCATAGGTTCCCGTGATAAGACGCAGGGTCCTGACCTGCCGGAAGCGGGAGAGCCGCTCGGCAATGCGATCGTACCCGAAATCCCGCTCCGGGCTCACTTTCAGTTCGATGATAGCAGAGACCTCGCCGTTGCCGGCCTTCTCCCAGTTGATCACGGTGGAATACCGCTTGATGACCTGGGCAGCTTCCAGTGCATGTACCCGTGCCTCAACCTCACCTGCTGCAAGGTTGGTCATGGTCGCAATTTCTTCTGCTGAGAGCCGGCTGTTCTCCTCGAGAATACGGAGGAGTTCGAGATCTTTTTCATCCATCCTGTATCACCTTACCTGAACCAGGTTTTCAACCACTTTGCTTCCATCTGGGAGACATCGAGGTTCTTGAGACCGTCAAGCCTCTGGTCCTTGAGTACAACTTCACGGATCTTGCCCGTGTTGGAATCAAACCACATCTCTTTTGTCCTGCCATAGCGCCCGCGGCTCACCACCCGGGTGTTGATCACGCCGAGCATGTTCAGCTCGGAGATGAGATCGGTGATCCTCCGGTGGGTGAGGACGTCAAGTTCTATGGTGGGGGCAATATCCTGATATATACGTGAGACTTCCCCGCTCGTAAAGATATTCTGTCCCAGCTGTTCGAGAATAAGCATCGAAAAGAGGATTAGCTTGCTCTGGGTTGGGAGCGTGGCAATGCACTCGATCATGCTGTCGGTCTCGATCTTGGCCTGGGCGGACTTGACATGTTCCTCGGTCACGTGGGTTGACTCGTCGCGATCGGCCAGTTCCCCGGAGATCCGGAAGAGGTCAAGGGCGCGCCTGGCGTCCCCGTGCTCCTGGGCTGCAAGGGCTGAGCAGAGGGGGATAACGCCATCGGCAACAGCACCGGGCATGAATGCCCCTTCTGCCCGCTGGGCAAGAATATCAACGAGCTGCGGGGCATTGTACGGCGGGAAGACAATCTCTTCTTCCGAGAGGGAGGAGAGGACCCGGGGGTCGAGGAAGTCCTTGAAACTCAGGTCATTGGAGATCCCGATGATACTCACTTTGGAGTTCTTGAGATCGGAGTTGATCCGGGTCAGGTTGTAGAGCGTGTCGTCCCCGCTCTTCTTGACCAGCTTGTCGATTTCATCGAGAACGATAACAAGGACGCCCCCACCAGCTTCCAGCTGGTTCTTGAGCTCGGCGTAGACTTGGTCGGTCGGCCACCCGGTCATCGGGATGTGGGTCCGGGTCTTGTCGCTTGCAACGTCATCGACAACATCCAGGCACTTGGCAATCTGGGCAAGGACCCGGTACTGGGTATCGATAACCTCGCAGTTCAGGTGGACGAGCCGGCAAAGGGGTCCCATCTTGCTGCTCGCTTTCTCAAGCTCTGTGCCCACGTACCTGACACATGCGGTCTTACCGGTTCCGGTCTTGCCGTAGATGAGGATATTGGAGGGGGTCTCATTCCGGAGCGAGGGGGCCAGAATGGAGGCCATCTCATCGATCTGGGGTTTCCGGTGGGGGAGGATCTGGGGACGGTAAGAGTGCCGGAGCACCTCGCGATCCTTGAAGATCCGGTTATTGCTCAGGTATTTTTTAAAAAGTCCGGTGGATGGGTCTTCTGGTTCGGGCATGATCACACTATGGAGCTGAGCATTAGCGGGATGAGGCAAAAAAACGATCGGTTTCTCCGGGTTATAAACCCCATCATTTCCAGTGGAATAATCCTTTAATCTGATGTAAATGTAAAAATATGACCAATTTATGCTATTATACACTTAATATTTTAATAAAAGGTTAACTGGGGATTTGTTGATAATTGAGCGAGATTTCCAGTAATCCGGTTGATTATTCCCCTGAACATTCTCCCATTTCCATCTATGGGGGGGACCCCTTTATTTCGCATGGAACTTTTTCAAAACTGATGCTGATGCATAATACAAAATAAAAAAAACTGAGCCATTCAATTATTTACCTTTAATAGTATATAAATTCTTTTAAAATGTAATTTTATTATTTTACATATGATTTTTAAATTAAGGAAGGATATTGCAGTAAAACCAAAAAGAAGGAAGAATAGTTCCATACGAAACAAAGGGGTGGGGTCCCCAGGTTGCCAAACCCAGAAAAGATACTTGAAAGAGGTGTCTGGAAGAGCAAGACTGAAATCATGACAGCTATCCTGAAAGGATCAGTACTTCACTAATTATTCCTCCGTGAATCGTGGTAGTGTAAACAACCTGCCAAAAACCTGAAGTGAGCAGTTACACCATTATCAGCATCGCAATCTTAGCATCGTAATCGATCTCCGGCAAAAAATTTTCAATCGACCCATTACCCCCCGCTCACATTTTTTCAGGCAGGGTCTGGTTGATCGGCAAACCACCTCACGCCGGAAAACAAATTTTTTTGTCGCTTGTACATGCATTTTGCCGGATAATTATCCGATTATCGCCTCATCAACTGACACCCCATGATCGCGATTGAAAATTTTTCAGCAGGGTCTGCCTGAAAAAATGCTCTTGAGAATACCTCTATCCGGACAAATCGTACGAACCTGGTACGTATCAAAAATTTTCTCCATACAGAGTGGATAGCCAGCAACTCACATCACATCCAATCCACCCGAACCTTCGAAGGGATCCAATGACTCTCCATCATCGGGCAGCGGTCATCTCCCCCATCCGGATCCCTCCCAACCTGCCCTGCGGGAAAACAATCTGGAATCCCTATGCCATAGACCGGAGAGGCAATCCGGAATTCTCTTAATGGAATACAGGCAACATAGTGGTATCATGAACAAGGATCATGTGCGCCCGTTTCCCGTTACCGCTGCGGTTATCACGGTATCGAGCAGCCGGGTACCCGGGAACGATACCAGCGGGACAACAATTAAAGGATTGCTCGCCGGGCAGGAGATTCCGGTAGTGTACTATGCAATAGTCCCTGATCGGATTGAGGACATCCGGAACGCACTGTTTACAGCTGCCAAAACTGCCAACTGTATCATCATCAATGGCGGAACCGGTCTCACGTATGATGACTGCACAATCGAAGCGATCTCACCTCTCCTTGAGAAGAGAATGGATGGGTTTGGCGAGCTCTTCCGGATGAAGAGCCTCAGCCAGATCGGGACCTCTTCCATGCTGTCCCGGGCAATAGCAGGCATCATTGCCGGAAAAGCGGTCTTCTGTATTCCCGGATCAACCCCGGCCGTAACGCTGGCAACAACCGAACTGATCCTGCCGGAGATAACCCATATCCTCAGTCATGCCAACCGGTAACACCCGTTTTTGGTTTCTGCATTTTTTAAGCCACCCGGCCGCTGAACTGACGCACGTGACGTTCTCAGGATTCAAAGAAACCCTCCGGGATGCCGGCCCAATCGCAAAAGACGTCACACCGGCAAACCCAAAAGGAAAAGCCTGCCGGATAACCGATCCTAAGGAGATTGGATTCAGGTTCTTTTCCGATCCGTCAACCAATACCCTTGTCCGCACTATTCCTGAAAAAGGATGAGCGGTTGCTGGTTGATTTTTGTATCAGGATCCTAATCCAGATCCGTTTTCCAGAAAACGGCCGTTTACCGCATGACATCAAGCAGGGTGACCCGTTCAAGGACAAGATCCGTGATCCGCGTCTCGCTTCCGACCGCTTTGAGTTCCTCAGTGGATATATCGAACAGCTGCATAAGACGCCGCTGCCGGTCCGGATCTATCACGTTCCAGGAATCCCCGGATACAAACGCCATAACTGAGCTGAGCGCGACAAAAATCTCTTTGCCCCGGCCCGGATAACAGCAGACCCAGAGCCGGTTTTCCCCTTCGTGAATGCCAAACGAAGCCCCGATACTGCACTGCCGCGATCCTGCCGCATAGAGGAGTGTCTCCATCTCCAGGGTATTGGATATCGCATTACCTTCCCGGAACGACCGGATGGCATGATCGAGTGCTGCCCGTACATGGGCTGTACCGGCAACCATGTCTGCATTAAAACAGATGATGTGGGTATCATGCGCTACTGCGATTGCCCGGATCGCGTTGAGAAAAACCGCCCGGTCTGCAATCGTGCACATCGCTGCCCGGATATCTCCTTTACCCGTATCCATACATCACCTGAACTGTGAGAACGTTGACTGCCCGGCCATATTATCCTGGCTGGCAGGGGCCGGTGTTCCCTTCCCCCGCTGTAACTGGGAGAAGATCTGCTCGGCAATGCCGCGCCCGAGGATCTTCGTGATGGCATCAATCCCGGCCTCCCGGACGGCCTCGGGGGACGTGAGGGAATGGTTGAAGAGCCGCCGGGCCCGGACACGCCCAATTCCCCGGAGTTTTACGAGCGGGAGGAGCTCGCGCCGGATGCCATGCTTCATGCAGAGCTCGAAATCCCGGATCGCGGGATGGAATGCAGGCACAAACATCCGGGAGAGCTCGGCGCTTGCGTGGAGCAGCCAGTTCACGCTCTCGACCATACCATAGATATCCCCTGGCCCCACCGAATACCGCTCGCAGATCTTTGCATCGGTGAGTTCATCGGTCCAGTCCGAAAGGAGCATTGCTGTCTTGAGTGCCCGGTAGTACCCCTCCATCTCCTCCTCATCTGACGGGTAGGGGGACCAGAGCTCGGTTTCGTGGGCCTCGATCATGCGGTCGATGGCCGGCTGGTCGGCGTTGCGGGCATAGAGCTTGGGCATGTCCGGCGTGCTGCAGATCGTCTGGAGGAGGCCGAGATCGGCATATTCTTCCCGTTCCCGCAGGGCCGTAACAACCATTGCCGCACTCCGGGGATCGATGTAAAGCCTGGACACGAGGGTCCCGAAATCCGTTGAACCAAGGTGCTCGCCAAGTTCCAGCACCATCTCCGCATCAATGAGGAATTTGAGGGCAGCATCGACCGCCCGCTGCATCAGCCTCCCCTGCTTATGCTCGTGGACGTAGAAGCTCCGGTTCATGAACGCGGTAAGTTCGCCCCTGGTACCGGCAAACCCGGAGGCGATGACAGAGAGGACGTGGGTATAGAGTGCGGAGGGTTCTGCGATCTTTGAGTGGACTTCTTCTGCCGGCGCTTCGATGTAGTTTTCGAAGAGCTCCCCTACCTGCTGCGCGTCCTTGGCAATGAGGACCGCCTCGCCGTACGGATCGAGCCGTGGCCGGCCAGCTCTCCCTGCCATCTGGTGATACTCGCTCACCGGTATAGGCTGCATCCCCTCACCCGCTGAAAACCGCAGGTAATCGCGGATGATCACCCGGCGTGCCGGCAGGTTGAGGCCGGCGGCGAGCGTGGGGGTAGAGGAGATGGACTTGATGTGGCCTTTCCTGAACCCCTCCTCCACAACCGCCCGCTCGGCCCGGCTCAGCCCGGCATGGTGGAAGGCTGCTCCCTGGCCGACACAGAGAGCGAGGGTCTTGGCCATCTCGGTTTCGGCCCCACCCGCTATGCGTTCGGCATATAATTTGAGTTCCGGCTCCTCGCTTTTGATAGCGCCCGCTGCCCGCTTGGCAAAGGCCTCGGCATTCCGGCGCGAGGAGACGAAGACAAGGCACTGGCCCCCCTCCGCAATGGTGTCCAGGCAGAGGTTGATGTCATCGTAATTCTTCGAGACGGCCTTGATATGCCGGTCCCCTTCCCGGAAATGGATCCGGTCGTTGCAGAAGACACCCTGTCGGAGATCGACCGGCCGCCAGGTGCTGGTTACGAGCTCGGCCTCAAGCCACCCGGCAAGGGTCTTCGGGTTGCCGATGGTTGCCGAGAGCCCGATCACCTGAATACCGGGATTGCGGAACCGCATCTTTGCGATGACCATCTCCAGGGTTGGGCCACGGTTACCGGAATCGACAAGATGGACCTCATCGATCACAAGGAGCGTGATATCCTGGATCCAGCGGGCGCTGTTGCGCAGGAGGGAATCGACCTTCTCGCTCGTGGCAACGATAATATCGTTCTTTCCGAGCAGGTCGTCACGGCGGTCGAAATCACCGGTTGCGATGCCGACCCGGACGCCCTTGTTGTTGAACTCGTCGAATTTCTCGCTCGCAAGCGCCTTTAAGGGAACGATGTACAGGCACTTTCCCTTCCGTGCGATGTGAGTGTGCATCGCCATCTCGGCAACCAGGGTCTTGCCGCTGGCCGTGGGGATTGCCACGAGAAGATTTTTTCCCTCCAGCATGCCCCGGCTGATGCATTCTGCCTGGGGAGGATAGAGTTCTGTAATGCCGCTTGCGAGATATTTCTCTTTTAAGTATGGGGGAATCGGGATGTCGGAAGTCTTCATCTCACGCACTCCGGAAAACCCCTTTGATTCCACTGAAAAACCGCGTGATATTGGTTGGTTTAGCGAAATCTATCTTATATAACGACATATTTTCCACTGGAAACAGAGCAAAAATTATTTATGCAGGTGCAGGAATTTAGTTGATTTGCCTGCTCAGTAGTAATAACTGATCATATCCTGCTTGGCTTCTTTCTTCTTCTTGTCAAGGAAGGCAAAGACATTCTCGTGGGGCACTCCCTCGATGAGCATATCCACGGCAGCCCGGGCGGTCTTGAGCTGTTCCGGGTACCCGATCAGGGCAACCGTCTTGCCAAATACGGACATCTCCGTGTCAGTCATGTCCTCGATCTGTTCCCTTGCCCGCCCGTCTTTCCCGATGATCCTTCCCCGGAGGCGGTCGAGCTGTCGGGGACTGTCGGCCATACCGGCGAGATCGATCACCTCGAGGAGGAGATCCTCATCCTCGATCATCTCGAAGGCACGCTCCGGTGAGAAGCCACGGTTGATGGCATTGATTATCTCAACGGCCCTGAGAAGGGGAATGGTGTGCTCTTCTGTCCCCTCGACTTTTACCATACCCTCCTTGCTGTCGATGGTGATGGTAGTGTGGGTTTTTGTCTCCAGCTCTTTTTTTGTGGCGCCGGCCTTGCCGATCAGTACACCGATCCGGCTTCCGGCAATCTTGACTTCCTGCATCATTTCTGATTCACCTCGTCTATTGGTTGTATCTGCCTGCTGGTCACCAGTTCATGTTGCGGCATGCATCCGGGTTCCGGAACGATCGGTCTCATGGTTCGGCAACATTCAGGCCGGTGACGGCATGGAAAATTTCTGAGTCTTTCTGTACTTCGCACCGGCTCTTGAAAAACCGGTTGATGTTTTTGATGTCCCTCATGAGGAACGGGAGGGCACGGGGGTGATCGCGGGTTACGGACTGTCCCATGTCAATGAGATATGGTTGGTCGCCGTACAATATATTGAACTCGCTCAGGTCGGCATGCACGAGCTCGGCCTTGTTGTAAAGGACATCGATGCACCTCACGATCCGGGAATAGATATCCGCCGGGTCTTCCATTTCCGCATTCCGGAGCTGGGGATACGGGCTCTCCCCTTCCCCGATAAAGGACATGATCAGGATATTCCGGCTCCATACCAGGGGTTCGGGCACGGCAAGCCCGGCCTCCCGCGCCCGGGTAAGGTTAGAGAACTCTTTTTTTGTCCAGGCAAAGATGAGCTCTTTTTTGGATTTTTTTACATGGGAGAACCTGCGGTCGCCAGTGATGTACGAGCTCATGGTGGTGAAGTTTGCCGTCTGGATGCGGTAGATCTTGATGGCAATTCCCGCATCGTCGCGCTCGCCGTAAAAGACGTTCGCCTCCTTGCCGGTGCTGATGGAACCGCCGATAGCGGAGAGCCATTTCTTGTGGACCAGTTTGTAGAGAGCGAGGAGCGTGACCTCGTCGAACACGTCTTCCCGCACCTTGAGCATATTAGCGTCCTTGATGCGGACGCCCATCTCTTCAAGCCGCTGATCGAATTGGTCCAGTTGTTTATCGATATTGGTTTCCTTTTTCACGCAATGCCACCGATTGTCCTGAACATACTGGTGGGGCTCATTGTATATATTCCCTTACCGGGGCAAGGATCTCCACGAGCGATTGCCCGCAGGCTTTCTTGAGGTCGAGCGGGTGGATCTCCCCTTTTCCATAGGCAGATTCCAGGTCCGTATAGCCCGTGAACGTCCGGTCTCCCCCGAACTTCTCGGGCCTGCGGATGGTGACCTCATTCAGGCGCGGGAAGACGTGGTGCTGGAGTATCTGGAGCACCGGGTTCTCGGGAATTTCCGGCGGGCAGAACGCTTTCTGGCACTTCTTGAGGATCTCCTCCTCGCTGTCGGCAACCGAGATGTAATTTCCCTGCGACGAGGACATCTTCTTGCCATCGAGCCCGTTCAGGATTGGTGTGTGGATACAGACCGGCGCCTTGTACCCGAAGTTGACGAGGTGCTCCCGGGCGAGCATGTGGATCTTGCGCTGGTCGATGCCTCCTACTGCGGCGTCGGCCTTGAGGAGGGCGATATCCGCCATCTGCATGATGGGGTAGATCATCTGGGAGACCGTGGGGTGGTCCATCTGCCGCCCGACCTCGTCCATGCTCCGGGTGGCCCGGTTGAGGGTGATCTGCTGCGAGAGCTGGAGCACGAGCAGCTGGTAGTCGGGGCTGAGCTGGAGATCGGAGCCGAGGACATAGTTGACGTTTTTGAGTCCGAGCCCCTCGAAACAGCGCTTGTTGTATTCAGCCAGCTCCTTTACCTTCTCCATGGTCCCCTTGCGGTTCAGGAACGCGTGGAGGTCGGCGAGCAGCACGGTGACTTCGAAGCCGGCTGCCTGGAGATCCACCAGTTTGTTGATCGTGACCAGGTGGCCGAGGTGGATCTCGCCACTGGGTTCATAGCCGGCATACACCCTCTTGGTGGGCCGGGCCAGGAGTGCCCGGAGGTCATCGTCCGTGACAACTTCTACCGTATTCCGGGTAACACGCTCGTATGCGTCCATTAAAAGAAATGGGTGATGATCGGTGTTAATGGTTATTCTGGATGGTCTTGACACGGGAGGCTGCATTTGTCGCAGCTGCAGTTTTTATTACCATCACCATACCAAAGACCAGTCACACGATCTCGTATTACTATATTCCCCAATCACCGCTCCCTGTAGATTCCCGGGTAGTGTCTCCGGTATTCTTCAGAGAGCAGTATTGCCAGGGCGATTGCCAGGGTCATCCCGATCTCTCCGATGAAATCCGGGACAGGCAGTCCGTTTCTTACCAGGGTGAAGCTGATAAGAAGCACCATCATTTCGATGATTCCTACGATACTGATCGTTACCATACGGTAGTTGAATGACATAGCCCTCCCCCCTCATTACTGCTTTCCTCTTCTAGTGAGAATTCTGGATCGTCTTGAAGTTCAGTGCGGCGTTCGTCTGCGCGATAGACTTTGCCCCGTCCTTCTCCCCGCCCATCATCGCCCGGATGGCATCGATATTCTCGACAACAACGTCCGCTTCCTGGTGGATTGCCTGGAAGAAGCAGAGCTCGTTTTTGTCGGCATAAATGGAATCCTCGAAGATGCAGTTCTCGTACAGGTCCGAGCGCTGGCGCCCAAGATCCATGGCGAATTCCTTGAGCTCCGCAGTGCTCCTGATGCCTGCCGATTTCTTGATGAGGCCGAGGCGTGGGTGGTTGTTGATGAGCGCGATAACCTTTTCGCGGCTGACGGGCTTCCTGGTGGAGATCCGGATGGCGTGCATGTGCATCATTGTGGTCGGCACGATCATTGCCATCGTGGTGATGGAGATGTGGGGTAGCACGGAAAGGACGTCGGGGCCGTGGTGGCTGGGTACGGTGACCGGGTCGAGGACGATGGCATCGATCGGCCCTTTCTTGATCTCGCCCGGGTCGGAACCCCGGCGGACCATGATGGCGTGGACATGGGTGACTTCGAATTCCTTGTCGATCTCGTTTATAATCCGGCACAGGCCGGTCGTGTTGCAGGAGACCACCCGGACAAACTGCCGGCCGATTGCGTCCTTGTAGTTGCAGGACGAGTTGAAGGAGAACCCGGCAAGTTCGTGCTCCTCGCCACCCTGCCAGAGCGCTTTCTTTTTCAGTTTTTCATAGAGCGGCTTGTTGGTCGCCCCGACATCGCCAGGTGTTGCATCGACAATGATGTCGGCAGCCTTGCACATGTCTTCTACGGACCCGGCAACCGTGAGTCCTACCTTTTCAAAGGCCGCTTTCTTTGAGATGTCGGCTATGTAGAGCGGATAGCCCCGCTGTTTTGCAACGAATGCCTCGGCGTTCGGGCGTGTCTTTGACACCCCGATCACCTTCATGTCCTTCTGGGCCGCAACCGCATCGGCAACCCGCTTGCCGATGGTACCATACCCGTTGATGGCAACCTTAATCATACTCTTAACATCGCATCCATACTCAAAAAACTATGCGGAACCACGTGTTCTCAGTTTTTTTAAAGTAAAAAATGTGCACCGGTAAAAACAGAATTAATCCAGGAGTCACCCGGGCTTCAGAAGTATGGCGGATCAATGGATCTGCGGAAGCACCGCGGGATCCGGAAATATCAGAGATAGGTTGCCTGGATTTCTACCACTTCGGTACTGTCCTTTGCCTTTGCATAGAGCCCGAGCGGTTCCTCGTTCACTTCCAGGAACCGGATCCCCCAGTTCACTTTCGAGAGGATCGCGGCGGCCTGTTCTTTCTCGCCCATGATGAACAAGGCAGCAGCAAGGGCCTCGACTGAAGAGAGGGTACAGGACTTTCCGAAATTCACCGGGTTTGCCGCAACAAGGAACGGGAGCGCCCGCCGTATCCTCCAGGAAGAGACTTTACCGGTATCCAGCACTACCCAGGAGCAGTCCAGGACCGTTATGGATTTGACGAACCTGTCGGCAGGGGACAGGGCCTGTTCTGCGGTCGGATCGAGAAGCAGGGAGTTTCTCGGGATCCGGGGGATCCTGTCGAAAATTTTGATCATCTGCGCCTTTTCGAGCTTCTTGACTGTGCACTTCCGGGGATCGCAGCTGTTGTCCCGGTAGGCGTACAGGGGTATCATTGATCATCTGTGCGTGCACACACTGTAAATAATGTACGTGCTCTGCAGTCCCTGCGTACTGAATCCCGGGCTCCGTGCGAACGGGATAACAAGGCCATCAGACCTCGATATGTTCCGGCGTTCGATCGAGCGCTGCACGCGGTTCTCCATCGATGTTGTGCCGCTTCCCTGCCCCGAGACCCTATATCTCGGCCCCGGGCGGGAGCCCGGCACCTTCCTTGACCGGCTCAATACCCCGGCGTTTGCCGCACTGATGGACGAGCTGGAACAGGATATCCACCGGATTGTCCGGGAACGCGGCCCCCCGCTCTGCATCATCGGGGTCAACTCATCGCCTACCTGCGGCGTGACGAGCACGTATTACGGGAGCACGGGAAAAGAGCTCCCGAAACGGGAGGGACGGGGTGTCTTCCTGTCACGGTTCCCCGGTATCACGGCAATGGACGTCTCGCTCTTTGCCCGGTACCGGATATATCTTGCCGCCCCGCTCTTCTCCGATGCCGAACGCACGTATAATGCCTCCCTTGCGGCTCTCCTTGAAAAGAACCTGTTCGAAGTCCATCTTCCGCAGGAAGCCGGGGATGACACCGATATGCGGGGTAAATGCGCTCAGGAGCGGATTTTTTCAGAGAACAAAAAAGGCATCGAAGAGGCTGACTGCGTAATTGCCGTGATTGACGGGGCCGATGCAGATTCCGGAACCGCGTGGGAGATGGGATATGCCTATGCCATGAATAAACCGGTCATCGCCATCCGGACGGATTTCCGCAGGGTCGGTCGCAACGAATACGTCAATCTCATGCTCGAAGAATCCGCAACCGTGGTGACCGATACTCAGCAACTCCTCGCTGCCCTCCACTCACCGGTGCCCGGCCTGTAAGGGCAATCCGGCAAAATTTCCGTCCTGTTATGCAATACCGATCTCTCCTTTTCGGCGCTATTCTGGCATAAACGCGTCATACAGGAATCTATATCAGAAATATTTACGAAATACTAACTGATTGCAATGGCGAAGAAACGCGAGGACCGGGGCCGGGAGAAAAAAACAGGCGGGGATTGGGAATGTAACCTTGACGGGGATTACCATTCCCCGATCCGGACGATTCGGGATCTCAATGTCCGGAATATCCGCGACGCGCTCGTCCACAGCCGGTATGTGCAGCTCCTCCTCTCCCTCACCATCATTGGTCTGATCCTCCGCTTTTTCAACCTTGGCTACAACTCGCTCTGGCTCGATGAAGCTTCGACCCACAACTTCGCGATCCTGTCGCTTCCCGAGATCTGGAAGGCGACAACGGGAGGGGAATTCAACCCGCCCCTCTTCTACTGGGTCGAACACTGCATGCTTGCGTTCGGCAACAACGAGGTTGTCCTCCGGTTTGTTCCTGCCCTGCTCGGGGTCCTGACCATCCCTCTCATCTATTATGTCGGGAAGGAATTCATGGACCGGAATGTCGGGATCATTGCTGCGGCAGCGTTCGCGTTCTCCCCGTTCCTGATCTTCTATTCCCAGGAGGCCCGGGCATATTCGATGATGCTCTTCTTTGTTGCCTTCGCCATGATCTTTTACTTCAGGGCCATGAAGACAAACGACATCAGGAACTGGGCGATCTTCGGTCTTTTCTCTGCACTTGCTTTCTGGTCCCACTTCTATGCCCTGGTCATCATCGGGGCCCTCGTCCTGTATGCACTTGCGGTCCAGATCCTGAAGTACTATAAGGATGTAAAGAAACTCGTCCCGATGGTGGCCGGGTGGGCGGTTTTTGCAGTTATCTGCCTCCCGCTAATCCTCGTCACCCTTCAGCTCTTTGCCTCAAGAACCTCGTCCGGACCTACGTTCGGAGTGCAGGGACTCAACGTCATAACAGCAACGTTCCAGCAGGTGGCCGGTTTCTCCGACATTGCCATGTATCTGTTCCTGCTCCTGTTTGTGATCGGGATCATCTGGGCATGCATGTTCGACAGGAACAAAGGCATATTCCTCCTCCTTCTCACGATCCTCACGTTCGTGATAAGCTTCATCCTTTCCTACAAGATGCCGATGGTACCCCGGTACCTGATCTTCTTCAGTATCGTCTTCTTCCTCGGGATAGCGATGTGCTACCGTCCGCTCTGCTCCCTTGTAAATAACCGGGGAGTCGTGTATGGCCTCGTTGCACTGCTCATCGTTCTCAACCTTCCGCTGCTTGTGGACTATTATTCAGGGTACAACAAGGATGACTGGCGGGGTTTCTCGGGCCAGCTCCAGCAGATAACAAAACCGGGCGATGTTGTCGTTGTCGTGCCGGGCTATGTCTCCCAGCCACTCGATTATTATTATTCCCATGTTGCCGATCAGACCGAAGAGAGCGGGGCATACACGGCAAAAGATCTCCAGGCCAGTTACCTGCGGAAAACGAACAATACCATCTATTACGTTGTCACCGGGGATATCGGATCGGCAAACCCTGACGGGGATGCCCTTGCATGGCTGAAAGAACACACAAAGGTGCTTGGCCAGCGCACTGGGATCTATCTCTTCACTTCAGCGTAGGACCCGCCGGATGAACTACAATGTATGATCTCTCGGTAATCATTCCCACCTTCAATGAAGAGGAGAATATCCTCACCATCATCGCGGAAGTGGATGCGGTTCTCAAAAAGAGCAACCTCAACGGGGAGATCCTGGTTGTCGATGATAATTCCCGGGACCGGACGATTGCCCTTGTACGGGAACTGCACACGAAAAAAGAGAACGTGAACATCCTTGTCCGCATGGAAGATCACGGGCTCTCCCAGTCGGTTGCCGATGGTTTTTCCCACGCATCTTCAGAGATCTTTGTGGTAATCGACGCGGATCTTTCCCACCCCCCGGCACTTATCCCGAAGATGTACGAGGAGATCCGGGCAGGAAACGATGTTGTCATCGGCAGCAGGTACATGGAAGGGGGAGGGATACGGCAATGGCCGCTCAAGCGCCGGGTCATCTCCATCGGCGCCACGTTCCTTGGCCGGCTCCTCTTCCCGGATATCACCGATCCGGTGAGCGGGTTTTTTGCGATCAGGAAAAAGGTAATTGCAAACGCTCCCTTAAAACCAAAGGGCTACAAAATCCTGCTCGAAGTACTCGGGAAAGGCACCTGGAAGAACGACAAGGAGATTCCCTTTGAATTTGTCGACCGGGAGATCGGATCGAGCAAACTGAAGTTCAAGACTATTACCGAATACGCCGGGCAGGTTGTCGATATCACCCTCTATTCCTTTTTCCATCATGAGAGCGCTGCGTGGAGGGAGTGGAAAAAGATCTTCACGTTCGGTATTGTGGGGATCTCAGGAATTGTTGTCAACCTGGTAATCCTTCAGCTCCTGCTCATGGCAGGAATTTCCGGAGAAATCGCGCTCGTCTTTGCCATTGCAGTTGCGATCCTGAATAATTTTATCTGGAACGATCTCTGGACGTTCAGATCATCTCCCAAACGGCAGTCCACCAGCATTTGGCACCGGCTCTGGCTCTTCTACACGGTATCTGCCGGTGGGGCCATTATCAACTACGGTATTGCCATGGCACTGACCAGCCTTGCCGGAATGAATATTTTCCTGTCGGATGCTATCGGGATTCTCGTCGGGTTTGGCTGGAATTTTCTCATCAACCGCAGGTTCACGTGGGGACGGCGCTGATCCGCCCCGGGTATGAACCGTCAATATCCCTGTTTTTTTGCTGAAGCCCAAAATCCCCTAATACTTAAAAATACCACGTTATTCCATGTCCAATCTCACGGTCGCAATCCTCGCCCCCCCGGATTATGCAAAGGATCTGGGAAAGAAGGGGACGGCAAGCGATATCACCTTTTATAATCTCAAGAAGGGCGATGCAACGGTCACGTTCATCGAGCCCACAAGGTACCCGGAGAAATTATCCTCGCTCTTCTACGCAGTCTCCATGTCGGACCGGGCGATCCTTGTCGTGGACGAGATCAATGCAACCTTCGGCGAGTGCGTCCTGATGCTCCAGAGCGCTGGTAAGGCTTCCGGGTACCTCATCTTCAAGAACTATATCAGCCCCGACCAGATCGCACCCCTGATCAAGGGGACCGTTCTTGAACACTACGAGGTTCTCGAAGAGGATATGCTCGGCCTCCGGGAGAAGATGCTTGAGATCTCGGTAAAACAGACCGCCCACCAGAAAGTCCATGAGAGTGCGGGAAAAGGGGTAGTGCCGGTTGACGCCCATTTCAATGTGAAAGGAGTCGGTGTTGTTGTCCTTGGCTCCGTTGCGCAGGGCAGCATCAAAAAGCACGACACCCTCAAGCTCCTGCCGACCGACAAGAGCGTCCAGATCCGGTCCATCCAGAAACACGACGACGATGCCGATACCGCTGTTGCCGGCGACCGGGTCGGCCTCGCCCTCAAGAATATCGAGTCCGAGGATCTCGACCGGGGCTTTGTCCTGACGAACGATCCCGCCGTCAAGCATGCGACAACGGTCACCGGGAAAGCCCAGCTCGTGAAGTACTGGCCCGCCCCCCTCAAGGAAGGAATGGTGATCTACGCCGGCCACTGGATGCAGTTCCTTCCCACCCGGCTCGAGAAGGCAGAAGTTGAAGGCGACTGGCGGATGCCAATCCTCACCCTGACCATGGAAAAAGCGCTTGTCTATCTCCCCGGCTCCCGGATTGTGCTCCATTATCTCGAAGGCGGGAAACTGCGGGTCGTCGGGTCGCTCACCCTCCAGTAATCCCCCGGTATTCGCGCTCACTTTTTTCCCGCCCCCAATCATCTTATCTAGAAAAACAATCATCACTACTCTTGAGTACTATGATCGAATGGATTATCCTGGGCATTGTTGCCCTCGTCATCATCGGACTGATCGTCTGGGCGGTTTCCATCTACAACCGCTTCTTCAGCCTGAAAAATTCCTCCGAGGCAACCCTCGGCCAGATCCGGGTTGCCATGAAAAAGCGGCTCGACATGATCGAGCAGCTCCTTGGCGCGGTCAAGAGCTATGCCAAGTTCGAGAAAGAGACCCTTGAGCGGGTCACGGCCATGCGGGCAAGCGTTGCAACGGCAGGACCCGGCGACCTCAACAAGGTGGAAGCCGAGTCCCGCTCGATCTTCGGCCGCCTGCTTGCGGTGGCTGAAAACTACCCCGACCTCAAGACCTCCACTACTGTGACGAGCCTCATGGACTCCATCAAGAGCGTGGAAGAGGAGATCGCCCGCCAGCGCTACACCTACAACAACATCTCGCAGGAGTTCAACACGATGATGGACACGATCCCCTCCAATATCATCGGGAAGATGATCGGGCTTCTTAAGCTCGAGTACCTGCAGTTCGAAGAAGAGATCAAGAAAGCTCCCAAGATCGAGTTCTAACGGGTATTACTGTGGGCGAAGAAAAACAACTGGCCGTGCTCGTGGCAGCCTGCCTGGTGCTGGGACTTATAGGTCTGGCTCTCGTTACGGTGATGCCCCCGCTCTTCGAGGGCAACCTGGTGGTCGATTCCTACGTGGCGACCCTGCACGAGGACGGGACCCTGGATGAGCAGTATACGTACGATGTCCGGAGCTCCGGTGAGTACCGGATGCTGTACCGGATCTGGGAAGCACCCCTTGTCCAGAATACCAGCTCCAGCCCCTACGTGCGCATCGTCTCGGTGAACCCCCCGGCCGGCGCGACCGGGTATGCCAAGGATGAGAGCGGGCAGGTGGTGGTGTTCGGTACTTCTTCTGATACGTCCAGAAAGAGTACCATCCGCACCCTGGCAGTGCACAACGAGGCCGGCATCTTTAATCCCGATTATTTCAGCCAGGGAACCTATACCGTAACCTCCACGTATGTCATCCATCCGCCCATAGAATACGATGCAGCATCATCGCACCTCAACCTGAAACTGGCGGGAAGTAAGCATATCCCGTACCACAACGTGAGGGTTACCATCCCGGCCCGGGAAACCGACCGGATCTATGCGTATCCCCCCGGCCTGAGCGTCGAGAGGACCGGTGACTCTGCAATCATCACGGGCAGTGTCGCTGCTGACGAGAACCTTGCCGTGGAGATCCTGAGCACCCCGGATGGGTTTTCCCAGATGCCCGGGTTCAGGACACAGGGAACCGATCTCCAGGGAAAAACCGATGGAGCGAATTTCTGGTACAACCTGCCCTGGTATGTCGGGGAGATCCTCAATATCCTCGGGAAGATCGCAGTCATCCTGGTCCCGTTCCTCCTCCTCCTGATCTACAACCGGTACGGCAGGGAGAAGAAGTTCACCGTCCCCGCCTACCTCAGCACCATCCCCAACCCCTCCCTCAAACCCTGGCAGGTGAACCTGCTCTTCAAGGGAGATGCAGGGGAATTCGATGAGGACGGCTACTATGCAACGCTGCTGGACCTCCACCGGAGAAAGAATATTGTCATCACCGAAAAAGCGGGAGGAAAAGCCATCGAGATCCGGATCTTAAACGCTGCCGGGCTTGACCCGTATGAACAGCGGGTAATAACGTTCATTGGCAATCTTGCCGAGAACGGGGTGCTTGACACGGATAAGATCGAGGCCCTGGCAAAACGGGCCCAGATGAATACCACTGCCGAGGAAAAAGCCCTGCAGTACCAGAAGATGTTAACAGATGTCACCGGCAGGGTGGACTCGGTATTGCCCGGGCAGTACACCGTGAACGGCCGGGACCACATCCTCCCCCTCGGGTTCCTGGGTGTGGTACTGTTTGCTATCAGCCTGATCCTCGCGCTTGTCGAGCCGATGTATTCGTATATTTTCTTCCCGGCAGTCCTCCTCTGGATCGTTGTCGTTCTCCAGGCAGCAGCAGCCTTTGCTGCCCCCTCGACCCTTTTTGGGCACTGGAAGGATGACCGGTACCGGGAAAAAATGGAATGGGACTCGTTTACCCTGTTCCTCTCGGATCTTGCGATGATCCAGAAGTACAGCCCCGCCGACATCTCCATGTGGGGGGAATGGCTCGTCTACGGCACCGCACTGGGCGTGGGTGACAAAGTGGAACGGGCGATGAAAGCGCTCAACATCCGGGTCGCCGATACCGGTGTCCCTCTGGGAGCCGTAGGAATGAACTACGCCTTTGTCCCGCTCATGCATTTCACGCCCCCGAGCCATGGAGGCTCCGGTGGCGGAGGTTTTGGCGGTGGCGGCTTTGGCGGGGGAGGAGGTTTTGGTGGTGGCGGGGCCGGGGGACGGTAAGTTCAACCACCCGGTCTCCTCTCAAAGACCCCGTGACGGCTGACTGTCGCGGATAAAAACCAGGGCTGTTCCATCCCTGAAACGGTCACAGGAGATATAAACCCCCACAAACCATATTGAATACCAGAAAGGAAATCTCACGCTATGCAATACACGGAAGGGCAGCTCGGCAGGGTCTTCATGGTCAGGATCGATGACGGGGAGGACATGCTCGCATCCCTGCATCGCTTCGTCCAGGATAAAGGCATTCACGCGGGCTCGATCCTCTTCCTTGGTGCGCTGATGAACGGGAGGATGGTGACCGGCCCCGAGGAACCGGTGATCCCCCCGGTCCCGCATTTTGTGCTCTTCGAGGGGGGCTGGGAGGTGTTCGGTATGGGCACCATCGTTACCGGTGAAGGCGGCCCCCATATCCACTACCATGCCTCGGTTGGCCGGTCGGGTCATGCTCTCACCGGCTGCCTTCGGGAGGAGGCTGTGACCTACCTTATTGTCGAAGCAGTAGTGCTGGAGTTCACCGGCCTTATGGCCCGGCGGGAATTTGACCAGAAGACCCAGCTCCATCTTCCCACGCTCGGAAAAGGGGCATCGGGAGCGGAGAAACGCGAGGGTGGAAAACCCGTTGAAACAAGGGGATCTTCCCCCAAATCCGACAAGAAAGAAGAGGCGAGCGAACTGCCGGGAGGCCTTGCAGATATCATCCGCGATCTCACCCGGCGCCCTTCGTCGTGATCCAGTGTCCCGCAGCAGTTTTTGACAACGGTTTAGTGTCCGGTTCTGACTTATGATCCCCCAGCCCCGCGTCCTCCCCATGTCCCTTTCGGAAGGAGAGAAGCTCGGGATCCGGCAGTTCGATATCATCCTTGTCAGTGGCGATGCCTATGTGGACCACCCGTCCTTTGGGACTGCCCTCATCGGCCGGGCGCTCTGGGATGCGGGCTTCACGGTCGGGGTAATCGCCCAGCCCGACTGGAAATCCCCTGGCGATCTCACTGCCCTTGGAAAGCCCCGCCTCTTTTTTGGGATATCCTCGGGGAATGTCGACTCGATGGTGAATCATTTCACCCCGAACCTGAAGCGGCGGAGCGAGGATGTCTACTCTCCCGGCGGGGTTTTGAAACGGCCGGACCGGGCCACGATTGTCTACACCAACAAGGTGCACGAGCTCTTCCCCGACACACCCATTGTGATCGGCGGGATCGAAGCGAGCCTGCGCCGCTTTGCCCACTATGATTACTGGCAGGACCGGGTGCGGCAGGCGATCCTTGCGGATGCCCCTGCCGATCTTCTCGTCTTTGGCATGGGGGAGCGGCAGATGGTGGCAATAGCAACCCGTCTTGCAGCAGGGGAACCCGTCCGGTTGCTCCGGGATATCCCGGGAACCGCGTACACGATGGAGATCGCGGAGTGGCGGGGCACCCCTCACCCGGAGATGGTGATCCTGCCGGGGTTTGCCGAGGTGTCTCAGGACAAGGAAGCGTATGCCCGTGCATTTGCCCTCCATTACGCTGAGCAGGATCCCCGCCGGGGACGAGCAGTGGCGCAGCCTCACCCCAAAACCGTCGTTATCCAAAACCCCCCGGCCCTGCCCCTTACTACGGAAGAACTGGACCGGGTCTACGAGCTCCCCTTTTCACGGAAGGCACACCCATCCTACCGCGAGCCAATCCCGGCCCTTGCACCGGTCCAGTTCTCGATCACCAGCCACCGGGGATGCTTTGGCTCCTGCTCGTTCTGCGCCCTCACCCACCACCAGGGCCGGATCATCCAGAGCAGGAACGAGGCATCCATCATCCGCGAAGTGACGCGGATGGCGAAGATGCCGGAGTTCCGGGGCATTGTGCAGGACGTGGGTGGCCCGACCGCGAACATGTACGGCATGAGCTGCACGCGATGGGAAACGCAGGGAGCCTGCGGGGACAAAAAATGCAGCCCTGCCTGTAAAACCCTCGATACCAGTCATGCCTCCCAGTGCAGTCTTCTCTCGAAACTGCGGGCCATCCCGGGGGTAAAAAAAGTCTTCATTGGATCTGGTATCCGCTATGATCTGGTGCTTGCGAATTCCGGTGACTACCTCCCGATGATCTGCGGCCACCACATATCCGGGCACCTCAAGGTCGCCCCGGAACATGTTGCACCGGGGGTTACCCGTATCATGAACAAGCCCTCGCGGGAGGTCTTCGACCGGTTCCGCATGCGTTTTTCAGCCCTCCAGCAGGACAAGCAGAAGAAACAGTACCTGCTCCCCTATTTCATGTCGGGGCATCCCGGCTGCACCTTTGGGGATATGGTAATCCTGGCGGAATACATCCGGGACAATGATCTCTACACGGAGCAGGTCCAGGACTTTACGCCGACACCCATGAGCATCTCGACCTGCATGTACTATACCGGCCTCGACCCGTTCACCCTCAGCCCCGTTCATGTGCCAAAGGGGGACGAGAAGAGGATCCAGCGGGCCCTCCTCCATTACCGCGATCCCGCCAACCGCCCGCTTGTTGCAGAGGGACTCGCCCGGGCTGGAAGAAAAGATCTCATCGGGAGGGACAGCCGCTGCCTGGTTTATGGCGGGTATGGGGATCAGAAACCCTTAAAAAAATTCGGCAAGCCCAAAAAATAGCTGAGATTGATGGTGGGTGAGGAGCCGGGTTGCCTTTTCGTCCGATCCGGAAAACAACGAAGGGGCGTCACTTCCGGCCGTACTGGTCGTCGAACCGCACGATATCGTCCTCTTCCAGGTACTCACCCAGCTGCACTTCGATAACTTCGAGCGGGATGACACCGGGATTTTTCAGCCGGTGCTGCATCCCGGTGTGCACAAACGTGCTCTCGCCTTTCCGGAGCAGGCGGGTCTCCCCGTTGAGTTCGACCTCTGCCGTGCCCCGCACCACTATCCAGTGCTCGCTCCGGTGATGATGGAGCTGCAGGGAGAGTCTCTCTCCCGGCTTGACCGTGACCCGCTTGATCTTGTAATTCGGGGAGTCTTCGAGCACCGTGTACGATCCCCATGGCCGGTGGACCTGCCGGTGGAACTGTGTCACCGGGTCATCATTTTTGTTGTACCGGCTGACCAGATCCTTGACCTTTTCCGTATGCCGGTTATCGCAGATGAGGAGGGCATCGACGGTGTCCACAACCACAAGGTTGCTGACGCCGATGAGCCCGACATGCTTCCCGGCAGCCCGCACGAAATTGTTCTGTGCCAGGAGATACTCGGCATCCCCGACATTACCTTCCGCATCATGGGGTTCGGTGTCGTAGAGGGCTTTGAAGGTACCGAGGTCACTCCAGTCCGCAACCAGAGAGACTACGGCAACACGCCGTGAGTGCTCCAGCAGCCCGTAATCAATGGAAATCGATGCAAGACTGGCGTACTCCGGGTCCTGGTTCTCAGAAAATGCAGTGAACAATTCAGGCTGGTATCGCTCCAGTTCCTCAAAGAAGCACCCGACCGACAACAGGAATATACCGCTGTTCCAGAGGTATCCTTTCCGCACGTATTCCTGTGCAGTTGTTTCATCGGGTTTTTCCTTAAACTCCCGGACAAGGTTCCCGACCGGCAACCGTTTACCGGGTTTGATGTAACCATATCCCGTGTGGGGCGACGTGGGCCGGATGCCGAACGTGACCAGGTGGTCGGCGGCAAGGGCCCCGGCACCTCTGATCTGATCGAGGGCTGCATCTCCCAGGATGTGATCGCTTGGGAAGACGACGGCAGTTGCGGCCGGGTCCTTTGCCCTGATGCGCTGCATTGCCCAGGCAATCGCGGGAAGGGTATTTTTGCCGACCGGTTCGATGAGCAGGTTCTCTTCCGGCAGGGAATTGCCGAGTTCCTCGATCTGGTTGCGGACAAGATACTGGTGGATCTCGTTGGTCACCACGTAAATCTCTTCGGGCTCCGAGAGTCGGACTGCCCGCCCGTACGTATTCTGGAAAAGGGAGTTCCCGTTGAACTGGATGAACTGCTTGGGATAATATTCTCTGGAGAGCGGCCAGAGCCGGGTCCCCACGCCGCCGGCAAGGATGATTGATTTCATAGGACACCAGAATGATCCCCATCGGAAGGGAACCTGTTCACGCGTTTGTGGTTGATCATTATCTGTGAAGAATAATTAAGTAGTAGTCGGAACTGCCACAGCCTGTGGTACCAGGGTGTCCCGCCGGTCGAAGAATTTCTTGAGCCAGAGCTCGGTGCAGACAATCCGCCAGATCTCGGGGGAATAGGCAGCCTTTCCGTCAAGGAAGGCAAGGTAGTTTTTGATCACCTCATCGGCATTCCACAGGTCCCTGCGGGCAAATTCGTCGGAGGAGATGATCCCGAGCACGAACGGGCGGAGATCTTCTTTCATCCAGATCTCTTCCGGGGTTACGAATCCCATCTTGTCCATCCGGCACCGGATGGATTCCGGGACGATCCCCCGGATGGCGTTCCTGAGGGCTATCTTCGTTATGCCGCCGCGAATCTTCTGGTCCTGCGGGAGCGAGGCGAGGTACTCCACGAGCCGGACATCGAGGTAGGGGACGCGGGATTCGATGGAGAAGGCCATGGCGTTCCGGTCCTCGTAGTGGAGGAGCCCGGGGAGGTTGGTGCTCACCAGTTCCCGGTGCAGGACAACCGGCAGGCTTCCCCCGTACCGGTCCACGGCATGGGCGGGGCATATAAACAGGTTCCTGCGCCCTTTTCTGACAAAGAGCTGTCGGCATGCCGAGCGGAAGAAACCGCTGTGGTGCCGGAGGCTGCCGAACCCTTCAAGGAGGGCGGTCCGGATATGGCCTGTCCTGACAAGTCCGCGGGTGTAGCAACTCTGGTATGCGATGTAGCCCCCGAGGAGCTCGTCGGCACCCTGCCCGTCGAGCACGACCTTGACGTTCTTCTGTGCCAGCCGCATCACGCAGTACTGGGCATAGATGGAGAGCGAGCCGAACGGTTCATCCTGCATATACACGAGCCGGTCGATGTCGTCCCAGAGCTCTCCGGGTGAAGGTACGGTCCGGTAGGCGTCGACACCGGTGGCGTCGACAATCTCGTCGATATACCGGCTCTCGTCGAACCTCTTGTCGGAGAAGACCGAGGAGAAGGTCTTCTGCTGTGCCCCGACACTTGCGGGGGACTCTTTCCGGATCAGCTGGTTGATGAGGACCGTGAGCGTTGAGGAATCGATCCCGCCGGAGAGGCAGGTGCCGACGGCAACATCGCTCCGGAGGTGGATCCGGGTGGCATCTTCGAGCAGCGCGAGGGTCTTTGCTGCCACGGTGTCATCCGGTATGTCTGACCGGACCCTGTCGTTCACCTTCATGTCCCAGTACCGGAATGGGGCCTCTGCCCCTTCCCTGGTCACCTTCATCGCATGGGCGGGAGGGAGCTGGGAGATGCCCTCGAACATCGTCGCCCCGGTGTGGTCCTGGACTCCCCAGGCAAGGAATGTCCCAAGGACCGGGACATTCGGTTTTACCCCGGCTTCCGGGTGGGCGAGCAGGGCCTTGATCTCTGATGCAAAGAGGAACGATTCCCCGATCATGGTGTAATAGAACGGCTTGATCCCGAACCGGTCCCGGGCGCAGAAGAGCGTGCCGGTCTTCTCATCGGAGAGGGCGAACGCCCACATGCCGTTGAACCTTGACAAGCATTCCTCTCCCCATTCCTCGTAAGCATGCAGGATCACTTCAGTATCAGACTCCGAGTGGAAGCGGTGCCCTTTTGCCACGAGTTCTTTGCGGAGTTCCACGAAGTTGTAGATCTCGCCGTTGAAGACGATCCAGAGCGTGCCGTCCTCGCTCGTCATGGGCTGGAGCCCCTCGTCCGTGAGATCGATGATGGCAAGCCTGCGGTGGACAAGGCCGACACTGCCCCGGATCCGGGTCCCCTCCCCGTCCGGGCCCCGATGGGTGAGGCGGCCGGACATCTCCGCAAGGAGCCTGGCGTCCGGAGTGCCGCCATTGAGACAGTACTGGCCTGCTATGCCGCACATTATGGTAAAGGTGGGCACCGGTTGTTTAAAAGGATGTGAGAGGGGAAGGAAAAAAGGTGGGGCAGGGAAATTTCCCTGCCCCGTTTGTTCGTACTATTGTTACTTCGGGCTGTTCCCGCCGCCGTCCATGTGGTCGAGAACCCGGTCCCAGATGACGAGGAGCCCGGGAATTACCACGTAGGCGAGGAGGCCGGCGCCGAGGAATGCCCCCGTAAGGATGAGTTCGTTGTCCATCTTTCTCACCTTCAGGCAAGGGCCGGCACGGTGTCCGCCCAGGTCTCGACCCGGCTCCGGATGGCCTCATCCGAGTACGAGGTGAGGGCCACCTGCTCCCGGCTGAAGCTGACAAAGTAGGTCTCGCCGTTTGTGTCGCGGCACCGGAGGGTGGTTGTGTACTTCTCGTTGTCGAGGTCCCGGACCGCAGTTCCTCCGATGGCGGCTGCGATCTCGGTGTCGGTTGCGATGCGGTTTGCCACGCTCGTGAAGGCCGCAATCGTGGGGGCCCGGGCCGATATCACGGCAATGGTCTTTGCGTTGGCATCCTGGTAGAAGATGCGGGCGGTGTAGCCCTGCCTGTTCCGCTCTACCGGCGGATGGGTCACTCCCTGTTCGTTGTAGGAAACGCACTGGAAGGGGTTGTTCGCGATGACGCCCTGGACAAGGTTGTCGAAGGCGGTCACGTCGGGAAGCGGGGTCGCGAGCTTGCGGACCGCGCTCTTGGTTGTGCTGCTTGTCGTAAAGTCTGCCATTTCTGGTATCTCCTTTTCGTTTTTTGAGGTTCAGCCGGACCCTTATGACGGGGGAACGCATGTTCGTCCCTTTTTTGCCCGGGTGGCGGGCCTCGGCTGTCAGGGAAGTTCTCCGAACTTTCCTGTGGGTTGTCGCAAGGCGCCCTTTGACATAACAACATTGGCAGCAGGGATATAACGGATAATTCCGGGGGTGGCTGATGAAGGCCGTATGATGGCGGGAATGAGAAACCGGGCAGTCCGGCGCGGATTGGCATTGATCGGAGACGAAATACATGAACAAATGGGGCGACTCAAGAGAGATGTGACGTTCCCGGGGGCGATCCTTTCAGGAGCACGGGTTCCTGCTTAAAAAAAAGGGGATTATTCCAGGGATGCCGGGAAGTCGAGGTCAAACCGGAGACCTCCCGGATACACCAGGTAATAACGCCAGCCGCAGGCCGGGGAGTAGACCCAGATCATGATCTGTTCCCGGATCCGTTCCGCCAACCCGCGAAGAAAATCCACCTTGCCGGTGAAGAGTTCGCGCAGTTTTGCTGCATTGGGTACCGGCAGGCGCGAACGGACAGCGCATATAAGGAGCGTGCCGCTCTTCTTCAATCCTATGATGTTGATCGGGATCGATGGTTCGTTCACCCGGACCGGGGAATACCCATAGGACCTGAGGAGATCCATTGCCTCGTACACGATCGGGTTGGATCGTGTCCGCCCCGTGCCGGCTCCCGCTGCCATCACATCCAGGGGGGGATGGATGACGATCTCGGTATCAGGTGTCTCCACCTCAGTTTCTGTGTTCCTGTTGCGCCGGGTCCGGCAGGCGTTTTCCTGTTCGGCCTTCTTTTCTCGTGAAAGGGAGGTGCCTCCCTTTATGGCCCGGGAGATCCTGCGGGGTCTCCCGGTTGTTTTTGTCGTCATGCTCATTGAATCACGGTTTCTCCATCATCACATGGTGTTCTTTTTGCGATTCGTGTTGGCCGGGATATCCATTCCCGGGTTGTCACGGATGCCGATCCGGACCGAAGGTCCCCTATGGTAATACCGAACAGGAACAACCGGCTGCTACCGGACCGGCATCCCGTGATGCCGACCATGCCCTCCGCCTGGGAGGCTCATGGTACTATGATGCATTCCCACAATGCCGGGAGAAGTACACTATGTACCTGGGATACTGCCGCAATGAGCACCCTGTTGCCGATCGGGAGGCGGAGATCTTACCCTACATGGAGCAGGGATAATCCGGATCCCCCGGTTTTCGCAGGTGCCGGTGTGCAGTTTTTTATGTGGCATTTGTGATTATCTTAGGAACGATAAGGAATGATATATACTAATTGGTCGATGAGAATGAATTGGCAGGTATCTGATGGATCCGGGGCATATATGGGGCCGGATTGGTATAACCGAGTGGTTATATGAATGAACCACGCGGGGAATGTAGTGAATCCGTTGATCGTATTTCCGATTCTGATCATTCTCCGATCTGAACTGTCAAGCATTTCCTGACGGTTCCAATATAGAATGATCTTTGGGTTTCCAGCCCCATAGTGTTCGCTGTGGATTTCAGTTGTTAAGTAATCCTTAACAACTGATCTTGTCCAGACCCTGACTATTGCATTAGTGGGCATAACGCTAACATGCAAGTAACCAGGACGACGATACACCCGTATATCGTAAGAGCGGGTGGAGTGACTGTAGGAATTTCAAAGGATCTTGCGAAAGGTAAGGATAAAATTAATGAGATAATTTTTCCAATTCCGGTTGTATTACTTCGTAAAAGATCTTCATCTTTTCAACTGCCCATTTTTTCAATTCATCAGACATCGTGCCATCGTTTCTCTCAATATAGATTCTCGCCCATTTTGTTCCCCATGGGTTCTGAATGATTAGTTTTTCATTTGTTTTTTGTTCGAGAATCTTTTGCAGGTCTTCCAATTTTGCTATAGCACTGCTATTCACTTCCGGTTTATCACTTTCAAAATGAAGTTCAACCCCGAAACTATTTCTTGATCTCCCATGAAATCCCCATTCAAAATGGATATAGGGGATTTTTGTACGAATTAGATAGTACGAGCGGGGTTTAACGGATCCAAAGGATAGAGGTAAAACCGTATTCATTTTTTTAATCAGATCATTCCAGAAATCGAGGTATTCTTTCTGCCACGCGGTGAGTTCATGCTCAATTTTCTCTTTTCGTTCAGATTGAATGATGAAATCTTTTGCTTCAGGTAATGGAATGAGAATATGGGATTCAAAGGCTATCGTTGAATCAGTCAGCAGATAGGGAGTCAATTTGACACAGGTAATGTCAATTCCAAAAGATCTCAGCCAGAGAACTGAAGCAGTCACTTCCTGCCTGAATTCTTTTGCTACGATGAAAATTCGTTGTTTCTCATTTACTTTCTTGGATTCAGCACTATCGATAAATTCGATGATTTTCTTCTGAATGTCCTCGCGATTATGGTTCAATCTCTTTTTCAGACAATAGTCATGATGGAGATCAATCACCTGATCAAGGGTCATTGTAGAACAGTAGGCTGCATATTTGAGGGCTTGGAGATCGACATTTTTCCCGCTGTCATCTCTTTTCAATTCGATAATGGCAAGAGCTCCCTCCTTGTCCAACGCCAGCAGATCCAGCCTTTCGTTTGTCTTGTCGAATTTGTCGTATTCTGTTGTTAAAACCAGTAATTCTTCACCTAATAATTCCGGATGTTCCTCAATCCATTTTTCCAAGTCCCTACGTTCGAGGATATTGTGACCTTTTATCGTCGTTTCCTTACACGTAGAAATCGCTTTTTTATCTTTATCATAGGTAAAAAGCATGAGCAACCCTATTTGAATACTCATGTTGCTGCTATGAAAATGCTTCTGGTTTTTCCTGAATGAGGGGGTGAAAATCAGGCTGCAACGCTTTTTACGAGGGATTCTGCCGGCCGCCCCTGCACTCCCGCCCGCTCCTTCAGCCGTGACTCAAGGGCATCGCACAACGCCAGGTTGCGAGTAATAAAGGCAACGATGTGGGGCCGGATTTGGGAGGGGAGGTACGGCAAAATTGGTGGTAGCAGATCATTACCGGGAATTGTGGGATTTTAATTACTGGAAATGAAAATACTTTAGTTATCAGATCTTGTTAAAACCTGAAAATTTTACTTTCATTTACAGAACCTTTTTGTTCTCACGCACCAACCAATCTGTAAATACCTGAAAATTTTACAAAAATTTACAGGTTTTGACAGATGATGGGTAGTTTGGGTGTGGAATGAAAAAACCTCAGAAGCCGCCGGAACTTGAAAAACTATTCGCAGATAATGATCTTTTTAATGAGTACAAGGCTCTATTTCTAAAGGCTTCTCAAAATAGCGAAGAAAAAAAAGTAATTCGTCAATTAACCCACACGTTCAACGAGATAGAATATGTCCATTGGGATGATCTCCGCCGTAAAAAGATAAGCTATGACCCTCTCCTTTTCTGGTATCTCCTCAGAATAAATCGCGAACAAAAGTATCACAAAATCCGTATCGGCGAAGAGACATTCCTCTTCTACATCCCGGAAAATTTCTCCAAGCAGCTCCATCTTATCGACAAAGCATCCCCAGCATCATTCGACTGGCTTTTCGGGGAATTCCCGAGCACGTCAAACAAACAGCAGTACCTCATCAACTCCCTGATGGAGGAGGCCATCGCCTCCAGCCAGCTTGAAGGTGCTGCAACGACCCGACTGGCAGCAAAGAAGATCCTGCGCGAGAAAAGAAAACCAAAAAACACCTCGGAACGGATGATCGTCAACAACTACCGGACGATACGCCGTCTCAAGGAGCTCCGGGACAAGCCGCTGTCCCGCGAACTGATCCTTGAGATTCACCGCGAGATCACCCAGGGAACGCTGGAGACTGAAAGCGACGAGACCGATTTCCGGACCACGGATGATATCGTTGTCGGAAGCAAGGCAGATCCGACGAAGACCTATCACTACCCACCCGAAGTTGCAAATCTCCCGGCAATGATCGATGATCTCATCGCGTTTGCGAATGAGGACAACGAGTTCATTCACCCGATTGTCAAAGCAATCATCCTTCACTTCCTTATCGGGTACATTCACCCGTTCAATGATGGCAATGGCAGGACCGCCCGGGCGATCTTTTACTGGTTTAGTCTCAAGCACCACTACGATCTGCTGGAATTCATCTCGATATCACGGATCTTTGTTCATGCCCCGGTCCAGTACTCCCGGGCATACCAGCTCACCGAAACCGACAGTAACGACATGACCTATTTCATCGATTTCAATATCCATATCATCAGCCGGGCGCTGGACGACCTGAAGCAATACATCATCAACAAAAAGGAGGAAGAAGCAGAGTCCCTTCAGCTGGTTGAGCAGATCCCCGATCTTTCATTCCGTCAGGCAGAAATTCTCCGGGATTTCATCCGGCATCCGGTACGGCCCTATACTATCAGTGAGATTGCCGGTAAGTACAAAGTGTCGTTACCAACAGCCCGGACCGATCTCCTCCTGCTTGAGAAGAAAGGGAAACTGAAGAAATACCAGGATGGCAAGCGGCAGATCTTCCTGTTCAGGTCAGGGATGTGATCGTCACTTATCCCGCCACCTGCTTCACCACCGCCCCCGCCAGCCGCTTCTGGACTCCCGCCCGCTCTTTGAGCTTTGATTCAAGGGCATCGCATAACGTCAGACTGCGAGTAATCAGGGCAATGATACTTAATGCAGATCGAAATGCGGGAAGAAATAGATTATTTGGCGAGTTACTCGAAAAGGGAATTAATTAATCAATAGAATCGAAAAGACGCGTATAAAGAAAAATTAATGCTGTAGACGGAATTAAATTAACATTTATATGACCAGTCGCCCCGCGGATCCCCCCTCACCCCCTGCACCGAGATATTCCATGGAGGAACAAAATAAAATCCTTGATTATTTTGGGGAATTGAAATCTGATTATATTCGATCCTTTTTAGCCAGTCAAAATCTACATCGTTCCGGACCCAAAACCCAATTATTAGTGAATGTCCGTGAAGGAATTGACACGGGTGGATTGCATTATGCAGATCTTGTAAATTTTTTAGATACAGTAATCCCATGGGGAAAACAGCATGTTTTTCTTTACGATGGTCCTGAAGATGAAGTTGTGAAGTGGAGAAAGGCAGAATATTGCCAACAACAGTTACAGCAAAACAATGTACTTCAGTTGTTAAGACACAAATTGCACCTTATCCTTCCTCAAAGATTATCCGTATCATCAATTCAATACGCACCTGCCGAAGAATTGAAAGTATTAGCGGTCCAACGTCGAGAATATCGAGAGAGATGCCCTGAACACGATGATCAACTGACTGATGAGGGTGTTCAGATTGAACGGGATGCGTATCGTCGAGAAGTTATTAGGAGTATTATAATATTCAATTGGAATCTCGTGTCAAATCAGGCAAGACTTCAGATCTCTCAATTACCAAGTAAAGGAGGTTATGAGACCGCGGAAGAAAATTTCAAAACACTCACACAGCCATGGCTGCCATTTAATCAATTCCATAAGGTGGATTTACGAAGATCGATTACACGATTAAATGAGTTAGAAAGTACTGGAACTCCTGAAGCACGTTCCCATGGTTTAAGTTATCGAACTCTTGGTGGACGGGCGATTACCGCAAAAAGTCCAACAAGTCATGATTCGGTGCTCGGAGAAACTTCTGTTGATAACTTTGTGACCCACGTGCGTCAAACAGGAGTTGGACATTTAGGAAATTTTTACTGGCTTCCTAATCACGGAACACCCTTTGAGAAAGAGATCCATACAATCATTGTTGGAAGCAAAAAAAGAATCAATTTCACAACACCGAATCGAAGGGAGGATTTTGAACATGTTCTTTCGAGAGTCCGAAATTTGTGCAACTGAACAACCGGGATTATCTCGTATTATTGAAAAAATCGATCAAATCCTTCAATCTCTCCCTCCAGGAAGTGTATTAAGACCAGAAGAAATTGCAGTAAAATTATCAGAAAAGCCCAGTCAAGTGTCTGGAGTAATGGAGTGTCTTCGCAAACATGAATTGCTCTATGTGAAAGAATATATCGAATGCTCAAAATGCGAGACACTTAATGATCTGACAAAATACGAAGAAGCGGTAACCGACGAAGATTCATTCGAATGTTCAGATTGCGAAATGGATCTAACCAAAAGCAATCCCAAGATCATCAGCGTCTATCGAATCAATGCAAAAAAAGTTCAACCCTCTAATAAAATTTCAGAGCATTTAGGTGTACCAATGCCGGCAGAATTCTCACCAAAAATTCCCGCAGATATTATTTCCGACCCATTTTCCCATACCCCTTTACTTCGATATTATTCAAAGGATCCAAGGTTTCAAAAAAATCAACCCTTTAAAAATAAACGAGTTTTTGTAATTCTCCATTTTTTGAGAGATCTGATTCCATTTGTTGAAGGAATGAAGAAATTAGGGCTTGAAATGGGCAATGCGTATTTTTTTTACAAAGACTATCCTTATCCTCAAAAAGAAGGAATTAAAACTTGGCTATCCGATCAAGGAGCCGTTGTTGAGCCACGCTCGAAGATCCCACAGTACTTGGAACAACTCAATGCTATGCCGTCAGAACGCATCGGGGAAATAATTATTATTGAAGATGGCGGGTTTATTGTTCCTGAAATTCATAGAAGATTTGCTAACCTAATTCCTCACGTAATTGGTGCAGTCGAACAAACAACACGAGGAATCCGAAATGATGAAACAATTGGAGAGATCCAGTTTCCTGTCATCTCTGTTGCAACTAGCAAATTGAAAGGGTCGTTTGAACCCAAATATATAGGTAGAGCCGTAGTTGAAAATATCAAACGGCTATTGCCAGATATTTCCTTGATTGGTAAAACGGTGGGGTTATTTGGGTATGGTACGATTGGAAAAGAGATTGCCGAATGGTTCAGATTAAATAATGCTGTAGTCTCCGTGTACGATCTATCCGCGGACAACAAATTGTCAGCACAACAAAATGGGTTTACTATTGCCGCTTCCCCGGAACAAAATACCCAAAATAAAAATTTTGTAATTGGGGCTTCTGGAAACGAATCAATAAACTCTAGAGTGATCTCTCACCTAACTCATGGGACTTTTGTTGTTAGTGCATCGTCGGAATTGTATGAGATTGATATTGATGAATTGACTAGGCTTCAATCTCATACCGGTCAATTAAAACATTCCAATGGAGAAATTATCGGAACCGTCTTTGAATTGCCCCCGACAAATAGAGTGATTCATGTAATTGCCAACGGTTATCCAATCAATTTCTGGGGTTTTGAAAGCATGCCTAATGAGGCAAGTGATCTGATAATGTCATTGATCTTCCTGTGTGCGTGTGAACTAGGATCTGGCTCAAAGTATGCAAAAGGAATTGATGCGGGAACGGTCAACACGATCGCTCAGGACCAACAATTAGCTGAAAAATTTTTAGAGATTCATCAACAGGGATAAAGAAGTTGAAAATCCCGGAAATCTTTTTCAGCAATTTATACTACGCTTCGTACAACTGCATTTACGAATGTACCTTGGATACTAGCCCTCTCTTTGAGCTGTGATTCAAGGGCATCGCAGAACGCTATCAGCGCATCAACCCTTCGCAACGATGCGGTGTTGTTTGGCGAGCGAGATAAGGGAGGGCATTTTTTAGTCAATTTGCATAAATATGTACAAATACATTAATAGTCAGCAGTTTAACTAATGATTAATGAGTCCCTATGATGAAGATCAGATAAACGAGAAAATCGTTGAGATTGCTCGGAGATATGGTCTCAATCCCGGTATGTTAAGGGACATTCTGCTGTTCAGAAATCGAGGGATGAACAATGCCCAGATTGCAAATCACATGGGCATCAACCGGAATACGGTTAATAAGTATGTCAATGCCCTCAACAAGATGGACCAGCAGGATCTTTTTGCTCTTCTAGCATTGGTCGCCGTCATCGGTGCCGGGGCTGTGGTCATCGGTGCCCTTTTAAAATCACTATTTGGAGATGACCGTTGATGCCTTTAAAAATCACAATGGGACGGAAAGGGCCTCCGGTTTTTCCGTTACTAACGATAAGGAGGTGTTTAGAGAAATGGTATTGATGCGTAAAGAAAATGAATATACACTCAAAGTTACAGACCAAGTGCATATCCATCTGCCGTCAAGTGCCTTCACCAATGAAGCAGCGAATTTCTGGTTCGGTGCTGTAATCGGTGCAGGTCTTCTGCTTGCAATTCTTGCAAGCTCGGCACAGAACTAAGGAAGAAACACTTCCACATTAATCTCTATTTTTTCAGTGTAAAAAATTGCCGGTCGGGACGCCCTCGCAGCGAATTCAAAGCAATTATTCCCGGAAATATCGCTGTCTGGCAGTACTCCTGAGTGGCAATCGTGTGAATGGCCTCATTGTCCGTGCAGCCACCTTAAAATCCATGAGTTGAACCGGACTGCACAACCCGCACACTTCCAAGCTTCAGCTCACCCTTTTTGCTAACCCCCCCTCCAAATTTCACCCCCCTACCCCCCCTTCAAAATCCGCGAGCGTACCCCCCACCCCCTCC
>Ga0265296_1000526_pt1 | contig 56314 bp, 58 predicted proteins | sample MunlanPumphouse1_FD_189073 | JGI IMG/M metagenome (GOLD analysis project Ga0265296, IMG submission 189073) | Groundwater microbial communities from a municipal landfill in Southern Ontario, Canada - Pumphouse #1 | ecosystem: Environmental > Aquatic > Deep subsurface > Groundwater | place...
GTCCTAGAATACAGTGGTGTCGGAGTCATTGACCCTCATGGTGATTTGATTGAAGACATTAAAGTCCTCTTGGCTTGGAAATACAAAACATACGGCATTGAAGATCAGTTAGCCGAAAAAGTAATTATCATTGACCCGACTGACCCGAACCAGACCGTTACATTCAATCCCCTTGAAAAGCTTCCTGGCATTTCAGCCGCCGAGCAAGCAAATGAACTTGTCTCATCATTCAAAAAAATCTGGTCAGACTCATGGGGCGTAAGAATGGAAGACCTCATGCGAAATTCACTCATTGCCCTGTCCGAAGCAGAACTTACCTTAGTTGAACTTTCTACCTTTCTCACAAACAGAAGCTTCCGAGAAACCATCCTTGCCAAAGTAAACAATCCCATAGCCAAAGAATATTTTGAGCGGTTCAATGCTCTAACAGACAGAGGACAAATACCCTGGATAGAGCCTATAATGAACAAGATCAATGCGGTTTTCTGCGATGAAAGGATAAAGCAGATATTTTCATCTGCCAAAAGCTCATTCAATGTCAGAGAGGCAATGGATCAAGGTAAAGTCCTTCTCATCAAATTGGATAAAGGAAGACTCAAAGATTCAGCTAATCTCTTAGGTTCGCTTCTCATGGCTAAAATCCAAATGGCGGCTTTTTCCAGATCAGACATTGACCAGAAAAAAAGAATCCCGTTCTATCTCTACATAGACGAGTTTCAGAATTTCGCCAGTGATTCATTTGCCCTTATCCTATCCGAAGCCAGGAAGTACGGACTTTATCTGACTATGGTTCATCAGAGCCTATCTCAAATTTCCAATGAATTGAAAGACTTGATTTTAGGCAATACCGGAATCCAGATATATTTCAGGCTTGGCCGACAAGACGCCCAGGTTCTTGCAAAAGAAGCATTCTCATATTCAGGAACTTGGGAAGATTGGATAGCAGAGCTTCAAAATCTTTCACCGAGGATTTGCTATGTCAAAAACAAGATTCAAGGCGGCATTACTCACGTCAATGCAATGCCGATAGAATCCTCTTCCGAGCTTCTGGAAATGGAAGAAAGCAAATGTCAGAGCTACCTTGACAGCGTACCCTTTGGAAAGAAATATCTCATAGATAGAAAAACATTGGCTTCACTTTCAGAGGAAAGACGAAGCCTTATTAATGCAGAAATAAAAAATCGTCCAGCTAGAGTTGAACCAAAAAAGCGAGAGATAGAACAGGAAGAAGAAAAAGTTTCTAAGCCAATTGACAAAGTTTTCCATCCAACACCAATCAAAGAACCTAAGTACGAAGTCATAAAGGAAAAACCGGAAAGTAAAGAACCTGTAGCAGAAGAAAAAGGCAAAACCCAGCATCAATATTTGCAAAACCTGATTAAACGAATGGCCGAAGAAAAAGGATATAAGGCAGTCATAGAGCAGCCGACACCTGACGGTTTGGGCCGTGTTGACGTAAGCCTCACGAGAAGCGGAAAGAAAATTGCCTGTGAGATTTCCGTAACCACAAATAGCGAGCATGAGCTTTCCAATGTGGAGAAGTGCCTGAAAGCTGGATATGATAAAGTTATCATGTGTTCGTCGGAAAAAAGAAGTTTGGAAAAGATACGAGCTTTGGTTATGGAAAAGTTGGCAGACTCCGGCCTTGAAAAAGTCATGTTTTTTGAACCCGAAGAACTTGTATTTTATTTTGAAGATGAGGCAATTCAAGAACTGAACAAAGAAGAAAGAGTAAAGGGGTATAAGGTCAAAGTGAATTACCAGTCGGTAAACCATGCCGACAAGAAAAATAAGCGGGAGATGGTTACGCAGATTCTTGGAAATGCTATGAGGCGGTTGAAGGGAAAGAATTGAAAGGCGAATATGACAAAAGAAATGTTATGGTGTAAACTTGAACAAATGCTATTAGGTATATAGATAATATGTTTCTATTGCAGGAAAATAAAAATGAGGATTCAAGATGATAATAAAAATTAAAAATTGTAACAACATTGATGTTGCTGATATTTCAATAGATGAAAATATGCTTAATATCAAATACGCAATGAACGGTACGGGTAAAAGTACCATTGCGAAGGCGATTGAACTGCATATTAAAGGCGGAGATGCCATTAACGAGTTGATGCCGTTTAAGCATATAGAGTCAAAAACATTAACGGAAAAGCCAAGCGTAGAAGGGCTTGAAGCCGGAACAACTGTTGCAATATTCAATGATTCATATATTAATCAATACGCATTCAAGCCAGATGAAATCCTTCTTAATAGTTTTCAAATATTTGTCAAAACTCCTGACTATGATACTCGCATGGAAAAAATCGATAAGCTCATAACGGATATAAAAGATACATTTAGAGACTCTGAACCAATTAATCAAATCATTAGTGACCTAGGAATACTTAGCGAAAGTTTTGGGAAATCTAAGTCAGGATATTCAGAGGCTGGTGCATTGGCTAAAGGGATAGGCAAGGGTAATAAAATTGCAAATGTACCTAAAGGGCTTGAAAGTTATTCTGAGTACTTAAAAAGCAGTGTTAATGCGAAGTGGTTGAGATGGCAAATGGACGGGAATAATAATTTCTCAGACATTTCAGACAATTGTCCATACTGTACCTCGCCCACAGCAGATAAAAAGAAAGTAATTTCTCAGATAAGCAAAGAGTATGATCCAAAATCAATTGAGCATTTGAACAAAATTATTGGCGTATTGGAAAGCCTGAGCAAATACTTCTCAGTAGACGCAAATAGCAAACTTAAAAAATTAACTAACAATGTTCAAGGGTTTTCAAAAGAAGAAATTAGTTACCTGCTTCATATGAAGGGACAAATTGAAACTCTAAAAGGAAAAATGCTTGACCTGAAGGGGCTTACATATTTTTCATTAAGAGATGTTTTGAAAATCTCGGAACTATTTGCTAGTTTGAAAATCGACCTTGATTATCTGCCAGAATTAAATTCAGACAATACTAAAGCAATAGTTAGAGATATTAATGATTCACTTGATAAGGTACTGAAGAATGTGGGGGTTTTACAGGGAGAGATCAATCAACAAAATCAATTAATTAAGAAGACTATTGAAGATAATAAATCTGAGATTAATGATTTTTTAAAAAACGCAGGATATAAATATCTTGTTGATGTGGAGTATATTAATGCAGAGTACAAAATGAGATTAAGGCATTATGACTACTCACAGGCCGTGCTAAATAATGGCAGCCAGCATCTTAGTTATGGAGAACGAAATGCTCTTTCCCTTATTTTGTTTATGTATGAATGTCTTGCTAAAAACCCCAAAATAGTAATACTTGACGATCCAATATCATCATTTGATAGAAACAAGAAATATGCGGTGATAGAAATGCTCTTTCGGGGCAAAAAATGTCTAAGAGATAGAACTGTTCTAATGATGACGCATGACTTGGAACCTGTTATTGATATTCTTTACAATTTACGGGGAAAATTACCGCAAGTTCCAAGTGCAGCCTTTATAGAAGCTAAAAACGGCATAGCAAAAGAGATTCCCATAACGCGGGATGATATTTCTACATTTGGCCTCATATGTGATGTGAATATTAAAAATAGTAACGAAGATATTGTGAAGTTGGTTTATCTAAGAAGGTATTATGAAATACTAAACAATAAGGGTCTGGCCTATCAGTTATTATCTAATCTATTCCATAAGCGGACACCTCCAATCAAAATAGAATCTGGACAGGAGACATTACTAACGCAGGCAGAAATCCAAGAAGCCACTGATGAGATTAAAAAGAAACTACCTTCTTTTGATTACGAAATCCTGCTTACTAAGCTCTCAGATAATGAAGCAATGAAGTCTGCATACAAAAAAGTTGTAAATAATTATGAAAAACTACAAATATTTAGAGTTTTAGATTTACCATTGCATAAAAACACTGTATTAAATAAATTTATCAATGAAACATTTCATATTGAAAATGAATACATTATGCAAATAAATCCTTGCAAATACGATATTGTGCCAGGGTATATCATTGACGAATGCGACAAACTGATCTTAGAAGAAGCTTCGGCAATAAAAGAATAGTTACATTGGAAAAATTCTTATGAACCGCGCCGAAAAGAAAAATAAACGAGAGATGGTGACGCAGATTCTTGGGGATGCTATGAGAAGGTTGAAGGTGAAAGGATAAAATGGAAACGATTAATGATATTGAAAAATCGTTTGGAGAGTTTGACGCTTTCATAGTGCCTTATAATAGTTGGGTGTAGGTTAGTATTGCTGTAAGTGAAAGTCAAATGTGTTTTTTCGAAGCGCATAGGTTTAATCTCTAAATTGGGTGTCGAGGAATTATGGGAAAATATTTATATGGCAAATATAAGAACTTGGAAAAGTTCCTTCATAAAGGCGAGCATCTTAGGTTAACAGATATTTATTATTTTAAAGAATTGGAAAATGAACTTATTAGGGATGATGAGTCAAAACGGACTTATTTACATACTCCATCAAATATTGGCCTTTTGAAAATTGGGGATCACGAAATAAAAATTGCGGATATTCGCGAAATAGAAATTTCGATCCCTACCAGAAGAGCCCATGTATTATGTCTCAGTAACAAGGGTAATAGTCCTGAGCTATTTGAACGGTTTAAAGCGGATATTTGCATTGAAATAGATGTTGAATTTTTGATTGAGATAATTAAAACTGGTTTTTTTAATATTGGAGCACCAGTTGAAGTTGTCGGAAGTGATGTAGAGTATTTTAAAATTGATTCAAAAGAAATGACAACCGATAGAAAGAAATTAGTTTTTTGTAAAAACTATGAGGCTTTTCATATTGAAGATGAGTATAGAATTGCTATATTTTATCCAGGCGACGATAAAAGCGCTTTTTTAGATGATAAGGGTAATAAGGAAAGAATTTTTGGTGAATATAATTACATTAAAATTGGAAGCGATGATAAAGATGACATGAAGAAAGTTATTGTTAGCGCAATACGAAGTGATGGAACATTAATTTCCTACACTAAGCCAATCTATCCAAATTCAACCCCGAAAGACGTGGACTGTACCGCTTATTGAGAGGTAAAATAGCCCACCAAATATAAGGGGTTCTTGTCATGGAAAAAACGCAGAAAGAAAAACCAGTCGGAATTTGGATCAGAGTATCTACCGAAGACCAAGCGCGGGGTGAAAGCCCAGAGCATCACGAAAAGCGCGCCAGCTATTATGCCGAATCAAAAGGCTGGAACATAAAAGAGGTCTATCACCTTGAAGCTGTAAGCGGAAAGTCCGTCATGGAACATCCTGAAACTCAAAGGATGCTCAAAGACATCAAGTCTGGTCATATCACCGGCCTTATCTTCTCCAAGCTTGCAAGACTGGCTCGCAACACAAGAGAACTTTTGGAATTTTCAGACATTTTCAGAGAATACGAAGCAGACCTAATTTCTCTTCAAGAATCCATTGATACCTCTACTCCCGCCGGGCGTCTCTTCTATACTGTTATCGCTGCTATGGCTCAATGGGAAAGAGAAGAGATCGCTTCAAGAGTTGCCGCTTCAGTTCCGATCAGAGCAAAGCTAGGTAAATCTTTGGGTGGGCAAGCTCCATTTGGCTACATGTGGAAAGACAAAAAGTTAATTCCTGACACTAAAGAAGCACCAGTTGCCGGACTCATTTATGAATACTTCTTAGAACATCACAGAAAGAAAACAGTAGCGCGTCTACTAAATGAAGCCGGATATAGAACCCGAAAAGGATCGAAGTTTTCTGACACCACAGTCCATAGATTATTGAAAGACCCGACTGCAAAAGGACTTCACAGATTGAATTATACTAAGAGCCTTGGTGATAACAAAAAGTGGGTTGAGAAGCCTAAAGAAGATTGGGTCATACTCAAGGTTGAACCAATCATTTCAGAAGAGCTATGGAACCAATGCAATGCCATTTTAGAAGAGCATGAAAGGAAGAACAAACGGCCATCCCGTAAAGCCGTCCATCTTTTCACCAGCCATGTATTCTGTCATTGCGGGGGAAAGATGGCTGCTCCTTCCAACTCCCCAAAGTATATCTGCCAGAAATGCAGGAACAAGATACCTATGCAGGACTTGGAAGAAATCTATCAGGAACAGCTCAAAAACTTCTTTTTCTCACCCAAAGACATTGCCAACTACCTGAGCCAAGCTGACCAGGTAATCAAGGAAAAAGAAACCCTTATGACATCCCTGGAAAAGCAGAAGCAAAGCTTACTTCTCGAAAAAGAGAAAGTCTATCGAGCCTATATAAATGATGTAATCTCAATGCAAGAATATGGAGTGCAATTCCGGCCTATAACACAGAGGCTAGAGCAGATGGAAAAAGAAATTCCAGATATACAGGGAGAGATTGACTTCTTGAAAATCCAACTCCTATCAAGTGGGGAGATACTAAACGAAGCCAAAGACCTCTATTCAAGGTGGAAAGACTTAATCTTTGAAGAAAAACGAAAAATCGTTGAAAATATAACTGATAACATCATTATAGGAAAAGACGATATATCAATCAATTTATGCTACTTGCCATCATCTCTTGAAATGATGGCTGAAAAGCAACGCCACCACATAGCCGCGTTGCCTTTTTGCCATATCCAACTCCAGGTAAAGAGAAGAGTGCATCCTGCCTATCCTACGGCCTTGAACACCCTGGGCGACCATATAAGGGCCAGGAGGCTTGATTTAGGGCTATTCCAGAGACAGGTAGCCAAGAGATTAGGGGTAACTGCCCTGACCATTACAGGCTGGGAAAAGAACAAGACTGCCCCTATTATCGCCCAAATCCCAAAGATCATAGAGTTTCTAGGTTATGTTCCTTATGGTAATAATTTTTCCAGTTTCAAAGACAAACTCCAATATTTCCGCAAGCTTTCCGGTCTATCCCAAGCGAAGCTGGCCCAAGTCTTGGAATTGGATGAAAGTAACATTGCTAAATGGGAACGAGGCGAGCATGAACCTTCAAGAAAGATGATGAATAAGATGAGCATGTTTTTCAAAAAGTACGATGAACATTATGGGAGATACTGAGCCGCATTATGGTATGCAACTGATTAATCCGGCTTTTATAGTCGCAGAAGCAAGGGATGAGCTGAAAATATCCTTGTAAAATCCCGAAAAGTGATTAAAAATAACCCCAATTGTTTTTGTCATGTGAAAGGCGGTGGGGCGGTGTTCCATTCTGACAAAATATCTTTGCTGAATTTGCTTGTAAACCCCGAGAATTATCGTTATGAAAATGAAGTTGCAAGCCAAAAAGAAGCTATTGATAACATGATTCATGAACAGGGGGATAAATTATTTAAACTTGCAGAACATATTATAAAGAATGGTTTAAATCCACTGGATATAACAGGTGTTGCACAGTCTAGTCACGATAAAACAAAGTACATTGTGCTAGAAGGAAACAGAAGAATTATTTGCCTAAAAATACTTCAAAATCCAGACCTGATTGATATTCCTAGATATACAAATTTAAAAAAGAAGTTCAGGAAACTTCATGATGATAATAAAACTCAATTAATCGTTGAAATTGATTGTGTTGTTTTTGACGACCCGGCAAAAGCGGATGAATGGATTAAATTAAAACATGTAGGAGAAAGCGATGGTAGGGGAACTGTTCGGTGGAATGCCCAACAAGTTCAAAGATTTGAACAAAAAGTTGAAGGGAAATCTTCTTTAGCGTTACAAGCTATTGATTTTCTGAAAAAGGCTAACTCAGTTTCGGATACTTTAAAGTCTAACCTCGGAAATTTGAAAATCACAAATCTTAATAGGTTGCTTTCTGATCCGGACGTAAGGGCGTCTGGTGGAATTAGTGTAAATAACGGGAAAATGGTTTCCGATATAGAAGAGGGTGAAGTTTCTAAATGGCTATCAAAGGTAGCAAACGATTTGTTAGCTCCGGACTTTAAGGTTGGAGATATTTACACAAAAGATGACAGACGAGATTATATTTCCGGTTTTCCTTCTGCAACCAAACCAAATACAAGCAAAAAAGCCTCGCAGCCGTGGGAGCTTGCAAAAGGAACTATAAAGGCTTCTGGAACATATACCCGTCCTTATATTGATTCCTCAAAAAGAAAACATTTAATACCTAAATCTTTTAAGATTAAAATATGCAATCCGAAAGTTAATTCTATTTACTTAGAACTACAAAGAATAGACATTAAATTTAAAAATGCTGTTGCTGTTTTATTTCGGGCATTTATGGAATTAAGTGTCGAATGCTTTCTTGAAAAACACACGGTTCCCAAATTAAATGATAGATCATATTTTGTGACTAAGATTACAGAGATTGCAGGTTATTTAGAGAAAAATAAATTGGCTAAAAAAAATGAATGTAAGCCTATAAAAACTTATGCACACAACCCAAATCATATTCTTGGGGTAGATACATGGCATGCCTATGTGCATAATCCGAAATTTACGCCTAGGCCCGAAGATTTAAATAATACTTGGGATGGTGTACAAGATTACGTGAGAATACTATGGGAGAATATAAAGTAGATGGATTATTATTCACCACTTCGATACCCAGGGGGAAAAAGTAAAATATCCCCATTTGTTAAACAATTGTTTAAAGAAAATCAGCTTTGTGATGGTGTTTATGTGGAGCCTTACGCTGGTGGGGCTTCTGTTGCGTTAGCCCTTCTTTTTAATGAATACGCTTCCAAAGTGATTATTAATGATTTCGATTTATCAATATACGCATTCTGGCATTCGGTTATTAACTCTACGGATGATCTATGTAAGTTGATTAGAGACACTCCCCTTGATGTTGAAAATTGGGTGAGACAAAAAGATATTCAAAGGACTGAGAAAAAAAGATTATTGAAGTTGGGATTTTCTACTTTTTATTTAAACAGGACCAACCGATCTGGAATTATTGACGCGGGAATTATTGGGGGGAAAGATCAGCAAGGTAAATGGAAAATTGATGCCCGGTTTAATAAAGAAGAACTGATAAATAGAATTAGACGAATTGCACAATATAAAACACGTATCGAGTTGTTTAATGATGACGCCGTTAACCTTATAAAAAAAATAAAAGCTAAACTGCCTCAAAAGGCATTGTTTTATTTTGATCCCCCTTATTATATCAAAGGCAAAGACCTTTACTTAAATTACTACAACGATAAAAACCATGTTGAAATATTTAACGAGATAGATAAGATAAATAAGCAGAGATGGATATTAACTTATGACAACGTGGGTTTTATTCAAAATCTTTATAAAGGGTTCAGGCAAGTTAAATATCAACTTAACTATAGTGCCGCTAAAGCATCCAAAGGGAATGAATTGATGATATTGTCCCATAATATATTTATCCCACTAAAACCAGACCTCAAGGGAATTGATTCAATTGGTTTGAATTGAGCTAATTTTAGTTAATCTAATTTAGTTGAAAGGCAGATTGAGGCTGTTAAAGAGGCGCAAATGAATTTATTGGTGATGGTTTTAGTTGGTGGAATAGCATTATATTTTTTATCAAAAATCTTTTTGGCTATTTTGCGCCCGTTCTTCCTAGCTAAAAATATTGATGAAATTGACACTTTCTATAATAAGATTAAAAAAATGTTTGAAAAAGAATATAGTGAGGCAATAGAGTTTTATAAAAGATGGGATTCTGGGGATGGGGCCTCTAAAAAATTACATTCTGAGGAAGAGATGAAAGCTCATGTTGACCATGCAAAGGTGGCAATGGATCATGAGCAAGAAGTTTATTATAAATTTGTTCGTTTGAAAGAAAGGTTTATTCAAAAACCCAAAGAGTTAATGGATGTTATTATGATTTATAAGAGGTATTTAAAAGACAAATTAGCACAACATACCGAATCGCAAATCTATTCTACTGCTTTAATTAATGGCGCAATGTCACTTTCTGAATTTGAAGAATCTGCTAAAGAGAAAAGAATAATTTTGGAAGAGATCGAAAGGAAGCTTGATTCTTTTTTAAATGTTAATAGCTGACCCTATCGCAGGTTGGGAAAAGAACAAAAATACCCCTCTAACCTCCCAAACTCAAAGATCATAGAGTTTTTAGGGCATGTTCCTTATGGTAATAATTTTTCCGGCTAGATAAGTTTTTTGGCTCTTTTAGTCGATAATGAAATAAAGTCATTGGTTTTTGTACTTTTATACAGAAACTTTGCCATAAATAAATTGACTCTAGAAGTGTAATTATAGATACTTTGTACCGAGTTTATAAAACTATTCCTATGAGAGAAGAAGTAGTGTGTTGAGAAATGTGTGGCGAAATATTAAATCAACATTAAGTTTAACATCTGATTTTTTCGGTATTGTATATGGCGGTGGTGTAGCAGCTCCTATACTTATAGGGATAGTGACGGCGATTTTAAAGTTTTTGGGAATTAAAACAATATCACTGATTTGGTTTGCGCTAATTGCCCTATTAGTATTAGAGGCATCTGTTAATTTATACAGATTTATAATGTGGCGTGCAAGTGAGCGAAAGAAAGCACAAAGGATGTCCAACCCATATATTTTTTTCAAAACAACAGAATCCGAAGCTGAAATAACAAAAACAAAAGGCTGTATTAGAAAAGATAAACTTGTAATACAGTCACTTAAAAATGGTGTTAATCATTATAAATTTCAATTTGGTAAAACCCTTGCTAAAAAAGTAAAGATTGATGTTACCAAAGGCGGAACTATCTCGAAGAGTGATTATTGCGCAAAAGCAACCGAATATAGGGTTGTGTTTAGCAATGACCTAAATAAAGGAGACGAAAAAGAAATAGGTCTACGCTATGAAGCGGGCAGCTTAATTAATGCGCCTTTTTTATCGCACGCATTCGGTGCAAAGTTTGGCTCATTAAAAATTAAAATTATTTTCCCTAGGAAAATTGTTCAAAAAAAGATCGCTATTTATAGAAAAGATATTTTGACGAATAATCTTGTTGGGGACGTGGAATATTTAGATGTTGAAAATCATCCTACGGATAGTAATAAAGTACAGGTAGAATGGGAAATAAAGGAAGGCGCAAAGTATCAACCTGAGGCAGAACTTGACTATATAATGGCATGGAAGTGGAAGTGATTATTTGCAATGGTTTAATTTTTAATATATACTTGTACCTACAGAAAAAAGGAAAGGGGGGTGTTAAAAAAATTATGGGAGTTACAGTTTAAAAAATAAATGGCAGGTTAGTAATGAACGTTGCTCATTTCTCACATGAAGCTTGTTAAGGGTACCTGATGAAGGTACCTTTTGTTTTTTTAAATAACGTAACCTAAACAGAAGCAAGGCGATTTTAGTCATTTGTCATTTATAGAAATCCGTTGACAAACATACCGGATTTTTATACATTGCCTTAATAAGTTCACCTTTCATCAGAAAAGTGAACTTTCTAAAAAAGCGATTTCTCATATGGGTTTTGGTTTTGTTGAATGAATACGGCATGTTTTGAAGAAATAGGATAAACGAGGGAAGGAACTATTCGTGGCAAATAACAAGAAGTGCTGCCTACAAAAAATCACGACTAAAAAAGGAAACGATGCGGATTTACAACGGGATACAGACGGAAATTATAAGCGGGATAAGTTCACTTTTCTGATGAAAGGTGAACTTTCAGAAAAAAAGCGTCCAGAGAGACGTTTTTCTTGGTCTATCAATGAAACAAAGTACCTGGACATTAAAAAGGTAAAAAAACTTAGGCTTGCCATGATGAAAGCCTATACCGCATACCCGGATAAGCTCATCACGGCGCGGAACTGGTTCATGGTTGAGCTAGGGTTATCTGCTGGTCTGCGAGTGGATGAAATGGTGAACTTGAAGGTTTCAGACCTTCATCTTGACGACCACCAACTTTTCTTGACAGTAAGACAGGGCAAGGGAAACAAACCAAGGACTGTTTACTTTTCCGAATCCTTCAAGAATGAATGCCGCTTGTATTTAAATCGTCTAAGCAAACTAAACGTCAAAAGAGATTATCTTTTCACAAACACGTCTGGCCGCCAATTGACCAGGCGAGCTATGCAAAAATCTTTTAAAAACTGTCTGAACCAAGCCGGTCTTGAAACCTACTATTCCATCCATTGCCTCAGACACACCTACGGAAGCTACCTGTATAAATCCAGCAATCATAATTTGAGGTTAGTGCAGGAACAACTCGGACATTCCAGCATAAGGACAACACAGATTTACGCGGGGGTGATGAATGATGATCTGAAAATAGCTGTGAAGAATTTGTACCAAGACGAAGAAAAAAAGGGAGGCAAATAAATCATGAAAAAGTATATGAAAGTCTGCATTGTTATTGCACTGGCATTTGCATTACTTGGTTGTAGCAAACCAAAACCGACTGATCCTGACCCTACTCCTGCTCCCACAGCGGTTCCTACAGCAATACCGAATGTGAGTCTTACCGTTAACTTTGCAAAACGGGATTCCGTTAATCCGCTTCAACCTAAAGATACGTCTGTTATAGTGATTGCGAGCTATTCCGACGGGTACACAATAAAGAACATACAGGATGCAACTGTAACAATTAACGGCACCAATATTCCTTTTATACCCTATCCCGGAAGCTATTCACTTGATTGGGATAGCAGTATTACTACAGGTTCAACAGTCACCTTAAATGTAACTTCCACTCATGGAAATTTTTCTGCTTCTGGTGTCCTGCCCGCAGCCGGTGGTTTGCAAGTACAAGTGGCTATTCCAGGGTGCTTACTTGGATCAATGTACCTTGACCATTTTAAATAGAAGAAGTGATGGAAAATTAAAGTATAAAAAGCGCATATCTTTGAGATATGCGCTTTTTAACTTATGTTATTTTTGATTATTAGCTAATGCTTCCTTTACCAATTCATCAGGCTCTTCAACTACAACTCCAGCTTCCTCACAAAGTTCTGTTAAAAGTTGTTTTTGTTCTTCACTTAAATTTTTAGTAAAATTTGGACGTGTTTTATCAGAAATAAAAGATTTTATTTTGGGAACTCTGTCTTTAGTCGCAGGATCAACATTGGGTACTTCAACTGTAATTTGTGGGTCTTTTTCATCAGAAGCATAGGCGGCTCTAAAATCGAGGTCTTCAATGTTCATTTTTAAAGCTTCCAAAATATCTGTTTTTGACCACAAAGAATCAATGGCTATTTTTGCAATTCCACTTTGAATTAGTTTATCTTTTATTGACTCTTGCGAATTGAAATTTTCTGGACTTATCATAATTTTATTATATTAAAATGAATAAATAATCACACACATATAATATCTCTTAAACAGAGAAAGTCAATCCCTGCAACATTTTTGTGGTTTTAATGTAGCTTGGCGAAAGAGTGAGGACTCCCAAATGATGATTGTGGACCAAGATAATTGAATGAGCACTACAGAACATAGCGGTTATAATTAGTTTTAGTTTCAACTTTTTTTATCCATGATTCTGGACACTTATAGAGATATCCGCTTCATGATAATGAGTTTAATTAAGTTACCTAAAATACCTCCAATACCGCCACCCACCAAAGCAAATAGACTTCCGGGGAAGATAAGGTAACCGATAAAAAGGCCGATATTAAAAAAAGGCCATCTTAGTTTATTTGTCATAACGCTCCACATAAGCAGTACTACCACAATGGCCACAATAATGCCGACTATTTTTGGTAGATTTTTTATAAAATGATCTCTGCCCCGATCTCTTTCCATCTTACGAGCGAAGGCTTCCGACGCAAGTTGCTTATTTTTTTGCTCCAATGCATATTCGGGAGAGGCTAACAATTTCTGATGTTTCTCTGCGGCTATTCTTTCGGCTTCCTGTTGTTCCTTCTCAATGTTTTTTTGCTTTTCCTGCTCTCTCTCCGCTTCCACTCTTTTTTTTTCTACTTCCGCACGCTCTCGTGCGTGAATTTCTCTCCAAAAAGATTCAGGCTCATGTACATCTTTCTGACATTCCGGGCAACGTAAAGCGCTTTTCTCTAAACTTATCCTCTTGCATGCTGGGCACATATACTCACCAGAATTTTTGTTTAAATATGCCGCACGTTCTATAGCTTCGCGATTTTTACGTGCATTTTCCTCCTGCTGTTCCGAAAATTCACCAAGCTTCTCCAACAGCTCTTTTCTAGTGTTTTCAGCACGCTCAGTTGCTTCCTCTAAATATTCCTGTGCTTTCTGACAGTCTGGGCAACCATTTGAGTAATCGTCGTCATATTCGCCATGAGTACGACATTTTGCCATTTAACTACCTCTTCCTTTTGGAAAATGGTGGTTTGCAGTTCGGTTTTGAGAGCTTTTTAAAACGAACTATTTAATTAATTGTACCTGATATTTTGTATTTTATTGACCAAAGTGTACTTTACTTATAAATTGGTGGTCAATAAAAATTGCGCTAGTCAAGCGGAGGTAACCCATCCGCACTAAAAGCCTCTGATGTTATCCCATCTATCATCAGTTTGAGATAGATGCTGTAAGCTGGTAGGTTGACAAAATCGGTTTGGCTGAATACAGGATAAAATTCTTGTGCTAAGGCTCTTGCATCTTCGGAACCAGTACGGAAAGCAATCAAGGTTCCGACATTGCCGAATATGGCCCGTCGTATCTTTTCATCCACTTGGTGCAAGTATTGATTAGCCAGTATCAGATTCAATCTATATTTTCTGGCTTCGGACAGAATATCAATAAATCCAGACGTTGCGAAGCTCTGAAATTCATCTACATATAGATAGAAGTCCTTGCGGTTCTCTTCCTTTATATCCTGCCTGGACAGTGCGGCTAGAGCAATCTTGGTTACAAGCAAAGAACCCAAAAGGGAAGCTGAATCCTCCCCGATTATTCCTTTGGACAGGTTTACAATCAAAATTTTCCTGTTATCCATCACGTCTCGTAAGTTAAAGCTGCTTTGCCTCTGTCCAACGATTTTCTTGATTACCGGATTATTCAAGAACTGCCCGATCTTGTTTTGAATCGGAGAGAAAACTTCTGTCTGCATCCGCTTTGGATACTTGGCAAATTCTTTCTGCCAGAATGATTTGATTTCTGGATTTTTGACTTTCTCTATTAAAGTATCCCTGAAAACCTCGTTTTGAAACATTCTTTGCAGATCAAGAAGACTGGCCGCTTTGAATTCAGCCAGAGTAGATAGGCTATTCCTAAGTATATATTCCATCCTTGGCCCCCAAGAATCCTCCCAAATCTTTTTGAATACGCTTATCAAGGAGGATACCGTCAAAGCCGCTTGCTTCCTGTTGATTATCTCCAAAGGATTGAAAACCACTGAGTTGTCTTTGTTCGTAGTATCCAAATAGATCAAGTCTTTCATCCGGTACTCTGGAACCGAAGCGACAATCTTTTCCGCCAAATCTCCGTGAGGATCAAGCACGGCCAGACCTTCGCCATTTTGCATGTCTTGTTTTATCAGATTCAGTAGCAAGGTGGATTTACCCATGCCTGTTTTTCCCATGACATACATATGATACCGCCTGTCCTTTTTCTTTATCCCGAATCTCTTTTTACGAGCGCGAAAATTACTTTCAGCAAACAACGAGACTTTTTCTTCATCCATCACCTCACTTTACATTTTGTTGGTTTATGGGGAAGGTGGGTGAAGTTGGCGTATGCGTCAATGGATGCTTCCGTCAGGTTCGCCAGTCTTTGTTTACCGTAGAACTTCTTTTACGCTGGATATATGGAAATAGGCAAAGATCGGTTTGAGGAAATACACTCAAACGATGATCTAATAGAACAAGAAGAGGTTGCGCCTAATGAAACGCAGCAAGGGCATTTGTGCAGTAATGGTAGTAGTAAATTGCACAATTTTACTTTGTGTTATAATTACATTGGTCTATCAGATAACCTTGATAGAGCATTTGATTTGCTCTTTGAGGAAATGATGAAGACTGAACAATCCCATGATGATAAAAACGACTAAATTAATATCAATATATGCGAGGGTATCCACCGCAAGGCAGGAAGAAGAGCAGACGATAAAAACTCAAATTGGCGCCCTGAAAGAATTTTCCGAAAAAAATGGTTATACAATAATCAAAGAGTACATTGACGATGGTTGGAGTGGAGATATGCTTGCAAGACCGGAATTGGACAAATTAAGACAAGATGCGAAGGGAAAGACTTGGGAAGCGGTTCTCATATACGATCCAGATCGTTTGGCTAGAAGATACTCATATCAAGAATTGGTGATGGACGAATTGAAAGAAGCGGGTATTGAAATTATATTTGTCACCATAGCTGCTCCCAAAAACAGTGAAGATAAAATATTGCATGGGGTCAGAGGTTTATTTGCCGAGTATGAGAGGGCGAAAATCACAGAAAGATTTAGACTTGGTAAATTAAGAAAAGTAAAAGAAGGGCATTTACTCGTTAGTGATGCTCTATACGGATATAAATATATATCGAAGCAAGAAAACAATCATGGATATTATGAAGTAAATGGAGAAGAAGCCAGAGTTGTTAAAATGATATTTAATTGGGTTGCAAACGATAGATTAACACTTAGAACTATTGTCGTAAGACTACAGGAATTTGGTGTAAAACCAAGAAGAAGTGAACGCGGTCTTTGGAACACCAGTACCCTAAGCCATTTGTTAAGAAATAAGGCGTATATAGGAGAAGCACATTGGGGAAGTTCGTATTCGGTAGTGCCAGAAAAACCACTTAAACTTGAAAAATACAGGAAACTTAAAAAGACTAGCAGAAGAATGAAACCGGAGGAAGAATGGATCACAATTCCCGTTCCGTCTATTATTGATAAAAACGTATTTGAAAAAGTTCAGATACAATTGAAGGATAACTATACTTTTGCAAAGGGGAATAAAAAAAACGAATATCTACTTGCGGGTAGAATCTATTGTACTTGTGGCCGAAGAAGAACCGGAGAGGGGCCACTGAAAGGAAAGCATTTATATTATCGCTGTACAGATCGTGTTCTGTGCCATCCATTGCCGCATAATTGTTTTGAAAAAAGTATTAATGCAAGAGATGCAGATAATTTAGTTTGGTCAAAGATTACGGAATTAATGACATCTCCAGAGTTAATGAATAAACAAATTAAAAGATGGATCGCAAGTAGACAATCTAATGTTCAAACCTCCCATACTGACATCACTATAATTAAAAAAGAAATTAACAAACTTGAAGAACAAGAGGATAGGTACAATAAAGCCTACGGGTTAGGAGTGTTCACGATAGAACAATTAAAGAACTACATTGATCCAATAAAAGAGAAAATATTTTCTTTGGAAGCTCAGATTTCAAAAGCTCGTATGCAAAAGGCTCAGACAGAAATAAAGTTACCAGATAAAAATGCGATAGAGAGATTTGCAGAGAAAGCAAAATCTAAGTTGGAGAACTTGAATTTTGAAGTAAAAAAAGGCATAGTTATGAATGTCGTAGAAAAAATTATAGGAACCAAAGAAAATTTACAAGTTTATGGTTATATACCAGTAACATCAAATTATGTCGAGCCACTCACTAGCGATCGGAATTGTCGGATTGCCGAATGTCGGTAAATCTACATTATTTAATGCGCTTACTCGCAAGGCTGTGGCTTGTGAGAACTATCCTTTTTGTACGATAGATCCATCTGTAGGTGTGGTTGCTGTGCCTGATGATAGAATCCAAAAGCTTTCTGATTTTTCTAAATCAGCTAAAACTATTCCAGCTGCAGTAGAGTTTGTAGATATTGCTGGACTTGTAAAAGGTGCGTCAGCTGGAGAAGGTTTGGGAAATAAATTTCTTACAAATATCAGAGAGACAGATGCTATTGCTGAAGTAGTAAGGATTTTTGAAGATGACAACATTATTCATGTTGCAAACAAAATAGATCCGCTTTCAGATATTGAGACAATAAATCTTGAGCTTATTCTTGCAGATCTTTCTACTGTTACAAAAAGACAAAGCAGCTTGGGAAGTGAAATTAAAAAAGGAAGCAAAGTTGCTGTTATAGAAAATGGTGCAATAGATAAATTAAAAACTGCTTTTGAAGCAGGGAAGCTTGCAAGCACAGTAACTTTTGATGATAAAGAAATAGTTGAAGTAAACAAACTTTGTCTTATTACGATGAAACCGATTCTTTATGTTTTAAATAAAAAGGCTGGCGGAAAAAATCTAGATGAAATTAATGATGAAAGATATCAAAAACTTTTAAACTTCTTTAAAGAAACAAATTCAAAATATGTTGTAGTGGATGCCGGAATTGAACAGGAGTTAAAAGATTTAGAAGGTGATGATAAAAAAGAAATGAGAGAAGGTCTTGGAGTAAGCGATGATGGGGTGAATGATTTGATAAAAGCGGGATATGATTTGCTCGGACTTATCACATATTTTACAACAGGAGAAGATGAAACTCGTGCTTGGACTATTAAAAAAGGCTGGACTGCACCAGAGGCAGGCACCGCAATTCATGGAGACTTTAAAGAAAAATTTGTCCGCGCAGAAGTAATAGAATGGAATAAGCTTTTAGAAGCCGGTTCTTATGGATCTGCTCGTGAAAAGGGTTTAGTTAAAACGGAAGGAAAGGAATATGTAGTAAAAGATGGAGATGTCATCGAATTCAAAATATAAACAAAAAGTATATGTTGGGATGTCCGGTGGAGTTGATAGCTCCGTTTCTGCTTTATTACTAAAAAATGCTGGTTATGATGTAATGGGAGTTTTTATAAAGGTTTGGCAGCCGGAATTTTTTGAATGCACATGGCGACAAGATAGGCTTGATGCCATGCGAGTTTGTGCAAAACTTAATATTCCTTTTATCACTTTAAATCTTGAAGACGAATATAAAAATGAAGTGGTGGATTATATGATAGAAGAATATAAGCTCGGACGAACTCCAAATCCGGATGTCATGTGCAATAAATATGTAAAGTTCGGCGGATTTTTTGATTGGGCGATGAAGCAAGGAGCGGATTTTGTTGCAACAGGCCACTATGCACGCGTAAAAAATATTGATGGAAAAACTCAGATGTTAGCAGGAGAAGATAAAAACAAAGACCAGTCATATTTTTTGTGGACTCTTACGCAAAAACAGCTTTTAAAAACTTTGTTTCCAGTAGGTGATATAGAAAAACCGGAAGTTAGAAAGTTAGCAGAAAAATATGGTTTGAGTACGGCGATAAAAAAAGATAGCCAAGGACTTTGTTTTATCGGGAAAATAGATATCAAGGATTTTCTAAAAAATTATATTAAAGAAAAGAAAGGAAAAGTTTTAAATGAAAAAGGAGAAGTAATCGGAGAACATGACGGTGTATTTTATCTTACGATAGGACAAAGACACGGTTTCAAAATAACAGAAAAAACTCCAAATGATTCGCCGTATTATATAATAGGCAAAAATATTAAAGACAACACGATTATAGTGTCACAAAATTCTACAAAAGTTATTGAAAGTGAATCAAAAATTATTAAGTTAGAAAAAGTGAATTGGACTTTGGATGAAGTGCCGGATTTGTCAAAAAAATATTCTGCAAGAATTCGTTATAGACAGCCTCTTGAAGAATGTATGATTAAAAAAACTTCAAGTAAAGAATTTGAATTGCATTTTACAAAACCGCAAAAAGCAATGACAGAAGGCCAGTCCGCAGTGGTATATGATAGGGAAATTTGCTTGGGCGGTGGAATAATTAATTAGAGATTTTCCATTTTGTCTTTGCGAGGTACGAAGCAAACTAGGTTTAATTGTACTTATCTCTGGGTTGCTTCGTACCTCGCAACGACGTGCTTCCAACTTTTGTCTTCGTCTGATATTATAATGTCATGTTAGATTTTTATGTCACAAAAGCAAACGGGGAAAAAGAAATTTTCTATTATAGAAAGCTTGAAAACTCATTGAGAAAAGCTGGTGCAAGCGAAGAGTCAATCAAAGAAGTAGTTGCAGAAATAAGCAGAGAAGGAAAAGATGGAATAACCACAAACGATATTTATAGAAAAGCTTTTTCTATTCTAAGAAAAAAAGAAAAACCTATAGCTATAAGATATTCTTTGAAAAAAGCGGTAGCTATGCTTGGTCCGACAGGTTTTCCATTTGAAAAGTTTGTTTCAGAAATTTTTAAAGCTGAAGGTTATACAACAATAACCGATCAAATAGTCCAAGGAAAATGTGTGGAACATGAAGTGGATGTTGTTGCTTGGAAAGAAAAAGAATTGATAATGGTTGAAGCAAAATTCCATACGGATTTTAATTTAAAATCAGATTTAAAAATCGTTCTTTATGTAAAAGCCAGATATGATGACATTTTTGGAAAAGAATATGTATTTGGAGGTGAAAAAAGAAAATTAACAGAAGGATGGATAATTACAAACACAAAGTTTAGTGCGACCGCAATTCAATATGGCCAATGCCAGCCGGCATTAAAATTTGTAGGTTGGAACTATCCCTATGATAACAATCTTCATCATATGATAGAAAGACATGAGCTTATTCCTTTAACAGCTTTGACCTCTTTAACTACAGCAGAAAAAAATCTCATGCTTTCAAAGGGTATAATTCTTTCAAAAAGCCTATTAGATATTAATTTGTTAAAAGGATTTAATTTTGATGACAGAAAAATAAAATCTATTCAAAGCGAGGTAGAAAGTTTGTGTGAACATTGCAGAAGAAGTTTTGGAGGAAGATAATTTTTATATGACTAAAACTGAATTATTAAAACAAATAAAAGATGAAGTTTTAAATCTAAAAGAATCTCCGCTTTATTCTTACAGAACTAGCAATAAATATTTTCCCGTAATAGGAGAGGGAAGTCATGATGCAAAAATAATGTTTGTCGGAGAAGCTCCAGGAAGAAATGAAGCGCAAACAGGAAGGCCATTTTGTGGAGCTGCCGGAAAGATTTTAGATGAACTATTGGAGCATGTTGGTATAAAAAGAAGCGATGTTTATATTACAAATATTGTAAAAGACAGGCCGCAGCAAAATCGCGATCCGCTTCCAGAAGAAATAAAAATATATGGGCCATTCTTGGACAGGCAGATAGAAATACTTCAGCCGAAAGTGATTTGTGCACTCGGCAGATATTCAATGGGATACATAATGCAAAAGTTTGGTTTGGAGGATAAAGTTGATTCTATAAGCAGAATGCATGGAAAATCTTTTGATACAAAAGCGTCTTATGGCCCGATAAAAATAGTTTGCTTGTATCATCCTTGTGTAGCTGTCTATAATCCAAATCAAAAAGATTTATTAAAAAAAGATTTTGAAGTATTGAAGAATATTGTTTAATAATGCAGGCCTTGTTTGTAAAAAAGAGTGTGATGTGGGAGAATGAGGTTGTCAAATATTATGGAAAATACTAAACCTAAAAAACCATTGTTGTTAGTCCGAAAAATGTTTTTGTGGTTAGAACCTGGAAACATAAGTTTTAAGAAACCATTATCACTAGTTAAATTTGCAATTAAATGGATTATTCTGATTGGTTTTGCGTTTCTATTTATGTTTTTAATGTATTTATTGTTGTTAATGGTGCTCATGTTTACGGGTTCTTTTCCCCTTAATTATTAACTGAGCACAACCCGACTTGGCTCAGAATATTACTTTTTTCCAAGTCGAGCTATGATGAAGAATATTGTTTAATAATTTAATAGAAAATAATATGATTTACGAACAAAAAGATTTTAATAATTTGCTAGGAATGAAAGGTTTAAGCGATACAATGCTTACAAATCATTTTGCCTTATACGGCGGATATGTAAAAAATATCAATTCAATTATTGAATTGTTAAAAACAGCAAAAGCAAATTCTCCAGAATACAATGAGCTTAAAAGAAGATTTGGCTGGGAATGGAATGGCATGAAAATGCATGAATTTTATTTTGAAAATTTATCAAAAGAAGCTCAGTCTATAAATAAGGAATCAAAATTGTTCTCTGAAATAGAAAAACAATTTGGTTCATACGATAAATGGCTTGAAGATTTTAAGGCTACAGGCTTGATACGAGGAATTGGCTGGGTTCTCCTTGTAAAAGATAGAGACACAGGAGCTTTGATAAATCTTTGGATTGGCGAGCATGATGAAGGTCATTTGTGCAATCAAAATGTTTTGTTAGTTATGGATGTTTGGGAGCATGCTTATATGTTGGATTATGGAATTAAAAGGGCGGATTATATAAACACGTTTGTTGAAAATATTGATTGGAAAGCTGTTGAAGATAGATTTTAAATACAAAAAAGCGGGGTTCGGCTTTGCCGAACCCCGCTTTTTTGTATTCATACTTTATGTTATATTTTATTGTAATGAAATCATCAGAAATTCGCCAAAGATATCTAAAATTTTTTGAGAAAAGAGGACACGCTATTATTCCTTCTGCTTCTCTTATACCAGAAAATGATCCATCATCTCTATTCACAACAGCAGGCATGCAGCCACTAGTTCCTTATTTGTTGGGTGCTAAACATCCAGCTGGAACAAGGCTTGTAGATGTTCAGAAATGCGTTCGTACAGGAGATATTGAAGACGTAGGGGACAATCGCCATCTTACTTTTTTTGAAATGCTTGGAAACTGGTCTCTCGGAGATTATTTTAAAAAAGAAGCAATAGAATGGAGTTTAGAATTTTTAACTAACAAAGAAGAAGGACTCGGTCTTGATCCAAAAAGACTTTATGTCACAGTATTTCGTGGCGAAGACGGAATACCAAAAGACGAAGACTCTATTAAATTTTGGAAAGAGAATTTTTCAAAACACAAAATCAATGCAGAAGTTGCCGAAGCTGATGAAATTATAAAAGATAATGTAAGAATTATTCCTCTTGGAAAAGAAGATAATTTTTGGATTGCAGGCCAAACTGGTCCATGTGGCGGAGATACAGAAATGTTTTACGATGTAAAAGGTGAAGAGAAAGTTCTCGGTAATTTTCAAGATTTAGTAAAAGCAGGAAGAATTATTGAAATCTGGAATAATGTTTTTATGGAATTCAATAAAACCGCTGATGGAAAATTTGATGTACTTTCAAAACCAAATGTAGACACAGGAATGGGACTTGAAAGAACTTCTGTCGTAATGCAGGGAAAAAATAATGTCTATGAGACAGATATTTTTGAATCAGTAATTGCTGAAATCAAAAAGCTGGCAAAAAATTATAATGAAAAATCCGCAAGAATAATTGCAGATCACATCCGTGCAGCAACTTTTATTATTTCAGACAGTGTTGTTCCATCAAATACCGAGCAGGGTTATGTTCTCAGAAGACTTTTGAGAAGAGCTGTAAGATGCGTGGATCAAATTGGTTTAGTTCAGGAAGATAAAACTGAACGCAGTGATCTTTCTTATATCGCTCAATTATTTGTGGAACAAAATATGTCTGCGTATCCAAATCTTGCAACTCAATCAGATAAAATATTTAAAGAAATTGAGATGGAGGAGGAAAAGTTTAGAAAAACTTTGGTAAATGGTTTAAAAGAGTTTGAAAAAGGAATTGATGCTTTTGATTTATTTCAATCATATGGTTTTCCTATTGAATTGACTGTTGAACTGGCAAAAGAAAAAGGAATAATTGTTGATATGAATGAATTCAACGAGAAAATGAAAAGACACCAAGAAATTTCAAAAGCCGGTTCAGAGCAAAAATTCAAAGGAGGACTCGCGAGCACAGGGGAGCAGGAAACAAAATATCACACAGCCACGCACCTATTGCTTGCATCTTTAAGAAAAGTGCTTGGAGGAGATATTGTTCAAAAAGGAAGTAATATTACCACAGAAAGAATGCGTTTTGATTTTAATTGGCCAGAAAAGCTTACATCTGAACAATTGAAAGTAGTTGAAGATATGGTAAACAAAAAAATCGCCGAAAAAATTCCAGTTGAGATGTTGGAACTACCAAAAGATGAAGCAAAGAATATTTGCACAACGCTTTCTTTTGATCTTTCTAAATATGGAGATATTGTAAAAGTTTATAAAATGGGTGATTTTAGTACAGAATTTTGCGGAGGTCCTCATGTAAAAAATACTTCTGAGCTAGGTCATTTTAAAATTATAAAAGAAGAAGCTTCGAGTGCTGGAGTTAGAAGGATAAAGGCAGTACTAGAATAAAATAAAAGCGGGGTTTCGCGAAGCGAAACCCCGCTTTTTATCATTGCATTAGCGCGTACCGCATATTATAATAGCGTCATATATGAGTTTTTTCTTCAAAAACAAACCTTCTTTATCTTTTGTATTTGATATAAGAGATGTTTCTGTTTCTCTTGCTGCAGTAAGATTTGAAACAGATAAAAAACCAGAAATAATTTTGTGCCAAAATTTTGAACTAAAACATCAAGATTCCCAAAATCATAAAGAATATCTTTCTTCTATGCTTAGAACTTTAGATAGGGCTATTCTTTCTGTCAGAAAAAATTTAGTAAAAATTGGAAACAGAGAAAAAATAGGTAAATATTATTTTTTCATAGGTTCTCCTTGGGTTGTATCTCAGAGTAAAACAATAAAAATTATCAAAGATAAGCCTTTTGAAATAAGTGACTCTATATTGGAAAAAATAATTATAGGAGAAGAATTTTCTATAGAGAAAGATATAGAAGAAGAAACTCAAGAGCCGAATTGGAAAGTTTTGGAACAAAGAATAATCCAATCAAAATTGAATGGATATAAAGTAGACGATATTTTTGGCAAAAAGACATCAAATCTTGCAATAGAGCTTTTCGTTTCTTTTATACCATATGAAATAAAAGATAAATTGAAATCATATATGGATGAAAGAATAGGCAAGAATATTAAAAGACAGAATAATTCCTGCACTTTATCATCATATTCTTTTTTTAGAGATTTATATTCAAATAAAAATGATTTCATTTATGTTGATATAGGTAAATTGATAACGGATGTTTATGTTGTTCGCGATGATATTATTTTTGGCGTAGCATCTATGCCGTTTGGAGAGGAAAATATAATACAAACATCCTTATCTAAAACTAATCTTTCCAGAGATATTTTTATGTCTCATATAAGTGTTGGACAAGACAAGAAATTTGAACTTGAATCGCACAATAGTGGAGAAGATTTATTAAAATCTGGATTTGATATATGGGAAGATAATTTAAAAAATACTTTGCCAAAAATATGCACTGAGATGAATATACCAAATAATATGTTCATTATTACAAACAGTATTATTTCTGATATGCTTGTAAAAGAATTATCAAATAAAGAAAATAATAAGCAGTTTGAGATATTGGGTTCAAAAATAGAAGTATCGGTTATTAAGGAAAATATTCTGAATGATTTTGTGTTGAATGGCGGTGCTTTTGTAAATGAACCATATATCAAAATGGATTTAGTATTTTTAGATAGAATGTTGAAACAATAATTATTAATCTGTAGTATAATTATCTCAATAAAATAAAAAAGATGGCTAAAAAAATAATTCAAGATATATACATGGTCAAAAAAAGTATCAGGATGATAAAAAAGAGCGATGTAAGTGATGGTTTTTATTCTAGTGAAAAAAAAATACCTGAAAATAAAAATTTTAATAATGATCTAGTTAATAAAATTCCAGTTGAAAATAATGCCTATAATATAGATGAAACAGATAATGATGAATACTTAGAAGAAAAAAAACATGTAACGAAAGGTTCTCTGATGCTTCTTTGGATTATTTGCATTATTTCTATTGCGACATTGCTTTTCCTGATGTCTTCAATGTTTGCAACAGCAACTCTTAAAATTACCCCTAAAAGTGAAATGATTTCTTTGAATGACACATACAATATTACATCCGATAAAAATGTCAGTACCAGCAGTCTGCATTATGAGGTGATGACTATTAAAAAAGATCTGTCAAAAAGTCTTGTAACAGATGGGGAAGAATCTGTTGAAAGAAAAGCTACAGGCAAGGCAATTTTATATAACAATTTCAGCACGGGAAATCAAAGACTTATAAATAATACAAGACTGGAAACAAAAGACGGATCAATTTACAGAATAAGAGAGTCTGTTGATATACCCGGAATGAAAACAATAAATGGTGTAAAAACTCCCGGTTCCATTGAAGTGGATATAATAGCAGACATGCCTGGTGATAAATACAACATGAAGCTTTCTGATTTTAAGGGAGATTTTACAATTCCAGGTTTTCAAGGGAGTACAAAATATACAGGATTCTATGGAAGGCTCAGCACAGATATGACAGGCGGTTTAATTGGAAATGTTAAAAAAGTATCAGATGATAAAATCCAAGCTGGCAGAACAGAATTGCAAAATACTTTAAAAGACGGACTTATAAAAGAAGTATATGCAAAAAATCCTGATCAATACATATTATTTAAAAATAGTTATTATTTAGGATGTAATGATTTAGCGGACGATTCTTCTAGTGATGGATATAAAATTACTGAAGAATGTTCAATAAATGCAATTGTGTTTAGTAAAGATGTCTTAGCAGCTTTTATAGCTGAAAATAAAATTAAAAATTTTGATAATTCAAAAGTAGATATCATATGGAATGATAATGATACGGTTGTTTTTTCCGGCAATACAGTAAAACCTTGGAATGAAACTTCTATCAAGGCTAAGTTTACTGGACTTGCCCAAGTCGTTTGGTCATATGATGCTAGTGGAATACTAAATTCTATAATCGGTCAGGATAAATCAATAATTAATTCAGTTATAGAAAATAATAAAAATTCTTTGACGGAAATACAAGCTACCATAAGACCAATGTGGAAAAATACTTTTCCAGAAAATGATAAAAAAATAAAAATTATTGATACTATAAGAGATGCTATAAACTAGCGTATGTAAAATGTATCTGTATATCGGCAATTTGTCTTGACTATTATCGTTTTTTTGGTATCATGTCTAACGTTGTTTATTAAAAATGCAAATATCACAAAAAACTAAGCAAACAGCCACAGGAATAGTATTAGAAGCTTTTCCTAATGCATTATTCCAAGTAAAAATGGATGGTGATAAAGGAGAAATGCTCTGTTACTTAGCTGGAAAAATGAGACTACATAGGATAAAGATTTTAATAGGAGATAGGGTAGAAGTAGTCTTAGATGAATATGGTGGAAAAGGAAGAATAATAAGAAGAATATAATTTATATGAAAGTAAAAGCTTCAGTCAAAACAATTTGTGCCAAATGTAAAACTGTTAGAAGAAAGGGTCGAGTGTATGTTACATGTACATCAAATCCTAGACACAAACAGAGACAAGGCTAAATTATAGTTGATTTTTTAAAATAGAAATGCTATTGTGGTGTTTCTTATAATAATTTTATGCGTATAGTAGGTATAACAATCCCAGATAACAAAAGATTAAAAGTTGGTTTAACGGTACTTTATGGTATAGGACGTTCTTTAGCTAGACAAATACTCAAAGAAGCTAAGGTAGATGAAAATAAAAAACCTACTGAAGTAACTCCAGAAGAAGAAGCAAAAATAAGACAAATCGTAGAAAGCAAAAAAATAGAAGGAGATTTAAAAAGAGAAGTTGGGGGAAATATAAAAAGATTGAAAGATATTAAAAGCTACAGAGGTTCAAGACATGCAAGAAAGCTTCCAGCTAGAGGACAAAGAACAAAAACAAATTCTAGAACTCTAAGAGGAAATACCAGAAAGACCATGGGAACCGGTAGAAAAGCTGCGGATAAAAAATAATTTAATATAATATACATAACGAACAATGGGTAAGAAACGAATAGTAACAACAGAAGATAAAGCTGGTGCAAAAGCGGAAGCTCAACCAGCAAAAATTAATGCAAAAAAAAGAGTTGGCTCTGGTATTTTGTATGTTAAATCAACATACAATAATACAATAGTGCTTCTAACAGATAAGAAAGGCAATGCTCTTATGCAGTCTTCAGCTGGTGCTTTAGGATTTCGCGGTGCTAAAAAAGGCACCCCTTTTGCAGCCGCTAAAGTAGGAGAAATATTGGGTGAAAAAGCTGCAAATATCGGATTAAAAGAAATAGATGTCATTGTTAAGGGGGTTGGTTCAGGAAGAGAGTCAGCAATTCGCGGATTTATTTCAAAAGGAATAAATATCACAAATATTAAAGACGAAACGCCAGTTCCACACAATGGACCAAAACCTAAGAAACCAAGAAGAGTGTAAAATATAAATAATTATGATAACAGGACCTAAATATAAAATAGCAAGAAGATTGGGAGCGGGTGTTTTTGATAAAACACAAACCCAAAAATTCGAAATGAGATCAAGCTCAAGAGAGATCAAGAAGAAAAAAAGAGCTGGATCTGATTTTGGCTTGCAGCTTATAGAAAAACAAAGAGCAAGATTTACATACGGATTGGGAGAAAAGCAATTCAAAAATTTAGTTGAAAAAGTCCAATCAAAAAGAGGTGTAGATATAAATATAAATGAAGCGCTAGTGCAAGCTTTAGAAACAAGATTAGACAACACTATATATAGACTAGGTTTTGCGGGAACTAGACAAGCAGCAAGACAAATGGTTGGTCACGGACATATAAATGTTAACGGAAAGAGAAATACAATACCATCTTATGTAGTCAAAATTGGAGATATTATTACAATAAGAGAAAATAGCAAGAAGAAAGCATTGTTTAAAGATATAGATGAAAAAATAAAAGAGCAAAAAGTACCATCATGGCTTCTATTGAACGCAGAGAAGAAAGAAGCTAAAGTTCAAGGACTTCCTAAAATACCTGAAAACGAATTATTATTTGATGTTTCTCAAATATTCCAATATTACAGCAGATAAATAAAATTATTAAAATTATTAATTTTAATCAGCCTAATAAAGTTTAAAAAACTTGAAAAGCAAAAAAAATATGCCTGAACAATATAAAATATTACTACCGGGGAAACCAAGAATAATCTCAGAAAAAGAATTTTTCGGAGTTTATGAAATAGATGGTTTATATCCTGGATATGGACACACATTAGGTAATTCTCTAAGAAGAATTATTCTTTCTTCTATTCCAGGAGTATCTATCACGACAGTTAAGATAGATGGCGTTGATCATGAATTTTCTACCATTAAGGGTGTTAAAGAAGATGTTATAAACATAATTTTGAATTTAAAGAAAGTAAGATTTAAAGTAGTCAACGACGAGGAACAAACAGTAACTTTAAAAGTAAAAGGCATAAAAGATGTTACAGCAGCTGATATAATAGTTCCTGGACAAGTAGAAGTATTGAATCCTGAACAGCACATTGCATCTATTACAGATAAGGCAACAGATCTTTCAATAGAAATGAAAATCAAAAAAGGTTTGGGTTTCGTGCCAAAAGAGGAAATACAAAAAGATAAAGTTGAAATTGGAACAATAGCAATGGATGCTATCTTCACCCCGATAAGAAGAGTAAATTATGAAGTAGAAAATATGAGAGTTGGAGATAGAACAGATTTCAACAAACTTACTTTTTCTATAGGAACAGACGGTTCTATTTCTCCTAAAGATGCTTTAGAAAAATCAATTTTTATAATGCTAGAACAGCTTAAAGCTATTGTTGGTTTTGAAGAGCCTATAGAAGTAAAAGAAGTTAAAAAGGCAGAAAAAGATAAAGATGAAGATAAAGAAGCTGATCCAGAATTTTTAAAGACAAGAATTGAAGGTTTGGATCTTTCTGTCAGAACAGTAAATGCTCTTTCAAATGCAAATATAAGAACAGTCGGTGGTCTTGCAAAAAAGAAAGAAGATGATCTTACAGATATAGAAGGTCTAGGATCTAAAGGAATTCAAGAGATTAAAAAAGCTCTATCAAATTTCGGCATAACCTTAAAATAATAAAAATATGTTACACGGTAATAAGAAAAAACAATTAAGCAGAGGAAAAAATCAAAGAAACGCTTTGATAAAGACTCTTGCTGTATCTTTGGTAAAGCATGAGAAAATCACTACAACCGAGATCAAAGCCAAAGTTTTAAAAGTTTTTATTGAGAAATTGATAACTAAGGGAAAAGATGGCAGTTTGAATTCACTTAGAACAATAATTTCAAAAGTTGGAAATGCTACAGCTGTTAAAATAGTTAAAGAGCTTTCACCAAGATATAAAGACAGAAAAGGCGGATACACAAGGATTATTAAGATTAAGACAAGATTATCTGATGGAACAAAAATGGTTCAGATATCGTTCGTATAATATAAATATATGGAAAAGAAAATTTACACAATAGATGCAGCAGGACAAAAACTAGGAAGAATAGCTACAAAAGCTACAGCTTTGCTTATAGGCAAAAATCTTGTTGAATATGCCAGAAACAAAGTTTTTAATGTACAAGTGATAATTGAAAATGCGGGAAAGTTAGATATTTTTGAAGGTAAATTAAAAACAGTTTATAAAAGATATTCTGGTTTTCCAGGAGGTCTTTATGAAAAGAGCATGGAGCAATTGATCGATAGAAAAGGAAAGAGCAGTCTATTGAAAATTGCTATTTCAGGAATGATTCCTAAAAATAAACTAAAATCAAGAATTATAAGGAATTTAGTTATAAAAGAATAATAAAAATGGAAAAAGAAACAAAACACAAATACACAGCAGCCGTAGGAAGAAGAAAAACTTCTATAGCAAGAGTAAGAGCTACTCAATCTGCAAAAAATTCTTTTGTAATAAACGACGGAATGAGCATTGAAGATTATTTTAAGAATGAAGCGCAAAGAACAATTGTTTCTGAAGCTTTGGCTGTAGCAAAGTTGCCTCACCATTTGACCATTACAGTAAAAGTATCCGGAGGTGGAGTAAATTCTCAGGCAGAGGCTATCAGACATGCACTTGCAAGAATACTTATTTTAATAAATCCAGAACTTAGAAAAGATTTGAAAAAAGAAGGATTCCTAAAAAGAGATCCAAGAGCAAAGGAGAGAAGAAAATTCGGTTTGAAGAAAGCAAGAAAAGCTCCTCAGTGGTCTAAAAGATAATACTAAAAAACTGTCCTCTAACGGACAGTTTTTTATTTGATAAAATAGAAAAACATGATAAAATAGCTAGAAATAGCAATTAAATCATGAATAAAGACGATATTAATGACGATGTAGTATACGAAGAAGAAGCTCAAAAGGCCACAAAAAAGGTGGCTAATGATGCCCGCCTGAATGATTCATTCGGGCAGGTTGTTATAGATGATGAATCAGAAGCACCGGAAGCCTTAGTTAAAAAACTAAAAGAAAAGATTAAAATACTTGAAAAGGAAAAACAAGAATATATGGACGGCTGGCAGAGAGAAAGAGCCGATTTTATAAACTACAAAAAGAGAGTTGAGAATGAAAAGATTGAAGTTGTAAAATATGCAAACGAAGGCTTACTTGAAGAAATCACTCAGGTTCTTGATAGTTTTGAAATGGCTTTTTCAAATAAGGAAGCGTGGGAAAAGGTAGATAAGAATTGGAGAGTCGGGGTTGAATATATTCACACACAGCTTTTAAAGATTCTCGATGAAAACAATTTTAGAGCAACAAATCCGCTTGGCGAAAAGTTTGATCCAAAGTTTCATATTGCAGTAGAACATATTACTACAGACGATGAAAAGAAAGACGGAGTAATAACAGAAGTTAAAAAGAAAGGTTATATTTTAAATGACAGGGTAATGAAAGCTGCACAAGTTATTGTGGCAGAGTTCAAAAAATAAATATATAATATGAACATGCTAAGTTTGCAAAAACGATCAAAATTCATAAAAAAGACAATACAGCTGCCAAACGGTTCTTTTGCTTTGGTTGTTTTTGAATTGCTTGAAATAAACGGAAAAATAATTGCAAAAGCTGTTTGTGGAAAAATTCTTGAAGAAAATATTATTTCACAGGAAGAAGTTTTGGCTCTGCCGGTTTATTTTGAGAGAGAAACTTTCAAACCAATAGTCAGTCCATTTTTTGCAGATGCTATTAATTTATTAAAGGATTTATCTTTTGTCATAAGTCAGCCAGTTCGCGCTCCCAATGTTTTCTAGTTTTTAAAGATAGACTGGAAAATGATTTTCATATTTCTCGCTATCTTATTTTACTAAGTAAGTTTTTTATTAGTTATTAAAATTATAAAATAAATATGAGTAAAATATTAGGAATAGACCTAGGAACAACATTTTCAGCAGGAGCTGTTATGGAAGGAAATGCGCCAAAAATAATTGAAAATGCTGAAGGAGCAAGAACAACACCATCAATCGTAGCTATGACAAAAACGGGTGAAAAGCTTGTTGGACTACTAGCCAGAAGACAGGCTGTTACAAATCCAAAAAATACTATTTTTCAAGCCAAAAGATTTATGGGCCATCAATATGATGATGCTGGCGTTCAAAAAGATAAAGCGTCTGTTTCTTTTGATATATCAAAGTCAGCAAATGGAGGAGTAGAAGTCACTATGGGTGATAAGAAATATAGACCAGAAGAAATTTCTGCAATGATAATCCAGAAAATAAAAAACGATGCAGAAGCAAGACTTGGAGAAAAAATAACAGACGCCGTCATTACAGTACCTGCTTATTTTGACGATACACAAAGACAAGCCACAAAAGATGCAGGACAAATTGCAGGATTAAATGTTTTAAGAATTATAAATGAGCCTACAGCCGCAGCGCTTGCCTATGGACTCAATAAAAAGACAAATGAAAAAATTGCAGTGTATGACTTCGGCGGAGGAACATTTGATATTTCAATTCTAGAAATCGGAGATTCTGTTATTGAAGTCCGCTCAACTGATGGAGACTCACATCTTGGAGGACGCGATATCGATAAAAAAATTGTTGATTGGATGGCTGATCAGTTTATGAAGGAGAATGGAATTGATTTGAGAAAAGATAATCTTTCACTTCAAAGGCTCGATGAAGCTGCTGAAAAAGCAAAAATTGAGCTTTCAACTGCGCTTGAAACAGAAATAAATATTCCTTTTGTAACTTCAGATGCATCAGGTCCAAAACACTTGCTTATCAAACTATCAAGAGCAACACTGGAGAATCTTACAAAAGAATTTATTGATAGATCTATGGTCATAGCAAAAAGAGCGCTTGATGCTTCACCTTTTAAAGTCGGTGATATAAACGAAATTATAATGGTTGGAGGACAAACAAGAATGCCTGCCATAGTAAACGCTGTAAAAGAATTATTTGGAAAAGAACCGAACCTTTCTGTAAATCCAGATGAAGTTGTAGCTATGGGAGCAGCAGTTCAAGGGGGAATTTTGAGAGGAGATGTTAAAGATGTTCTTTTGCTTGATGTCATACCTTTAGCGCTTGGAATTGAAACAATGGGAGGAGTGGCAACACATCTTGTAGAAAAGAATACGACAATTCCTACTTCAAGAAGTCAGATATTCTCAACCGCAGCCGACAATCAAACTTCTGTAGAAATACATATTGTTCAAGGAGAAAGACCAATGGCTTCTGATAACAAGAGTCTTGGTAAATTTATCTTGGATGGAATACCACCAACACCAAGGGGTATGCCGCAAGTTGAAGTGACTTTTGATGTTGATGCAAACGGAATCTTGAATGTAAAAGCAAAAGATAAAACTTCCGGAAAAGAACAATCTATCAGAATTGAAGCAAGTTCAGGCTTGAAGAAAGAAGATATTGAAAGGATGAAAAAAGAAGCTGAAATGAATGCTGCAGAAGATGCTAAGAAAAAAGAAAGTGTTGAAGTAAAAAATATTGCTGAACAAGTGATTTACACTGCAGAAAAAGCTATCAAGGATAACGGAGCAAAACTTACACCAGAAATTATAAAAGGCGTGGAAGATAAAATTTCTGCTTTGAAAACTGCAAGTTCTGGTACAGATGTTTCTGCAATAAAATCCGCAACAGATGCGCTTTCAACTGAAATGCAAAAAATAGGAGAAGCCATGTCAAAAGCACAGCAATCTGCACCGGGACAAACAGCAGGAACAGAAGAGAAGAAAGATGACAATATAAAGGATGCCGAATACAAAGAGTCTTCTGAAGATAAAAAATAATCACCAATAAATGGCCAATAAAGACTATTACAAAATTCTTGGTGTTGAAAAAAACGCCAATAAAGAAGATATAAAAAAAGCATTTAGAAAACTTGCACACGAACATCATCCTGATAAGGGAGGAAATGCTGAAAAATTCAAAGAAGTAAGTGAAGCTTATTCGGTGCTTTCTGATGATTCAAAAAGAGCACAATATGATACTTATGGAAGTGCTGGTCCATCAGGTTTTGGCGGAGGACAGCAGTATCAAGGCGGTAATGGAGGCTTTGAAGGATTTGATTTTTCCGGTTTTCAAGGAGGTCAAAATGTAGATTTTGATCTTGGAGATATATTTGGAGATTTTTTTGGAGGCAGAACTTCCAGAAGCAGAGCTCCTAAAAAAGGAAGAGATATTTCTGTGGATTTGGAGCTTACTTTTTCTGAATCTGTTTTCGGAGCTGAGAAAACTATCAGACTTACAAAAAATTCTAAATGCAAAGTCTGCGAAGGTACTGGCGCTAAAAGCGGAACGGAAATGCAGACCTGTCATGAATGCGGCGGACAAGGAAGAGTTCGTGAGACAAAAAGATCTTTTTTGGGTCCGATAGTTACAGAAAAAACCTGTGAAGTCTGTGAAGGATCTGGAAAAATTGCAAAAGAAAAATGTTCTAGCTGTTCAGGTTTGGGCATAAACAAAAAAGAAGAATCTTTTTTGGTAAATATTCCTGCTGATATAAATGACGGGGAAACGGTAAGATTGTCCGGTGCTGGAGAATCTCTAAAGGGTGGAAATTCTGGAGATTTGTATATTAAAATTCGTGTTAAAAAAGATCCTTTGTTTAAAAAAGAAGGTAAAAATCTTGTAACAGAACTGAATATAAAACTTACAGATGCTGTTTTAGGCGCTAAATATAACATTAAAACTCTTGATGGTGATATAGAACTAAAGGTTCCAGAAGGGGCTGAATTTGGCCAAATATTGCGTATTAAAGGCAAGGGAATACCTATAAGTCAGCAAAAACGGGGAGATTTGCTGGTAAAATTAAATATCAAAATTCCTAACAGACTTTCAAAACAAGCGAAAAAAGATTTTGAAAATTTGAAGGGGGAGGGAATTTAAAAAAATAAAATCAGGTGTGGTTTGCTTCGCAAACTACGCCTGATTTGTTCTTCTCACAAATCTATTTTTAGTATATAATTTATTTTTATTATGAAAAAAGGGCAAAATATAAAAATAAGCCAAATAATTCAGGAATTTTGGAAAGGTATTCAACCGAGTAAAACTTTATTTTACGGTTCTTTTTTGTTACTTTTTATTGCGGAAATTGTCACTCTTTTTGTCCCAATTTATTATAAAAAGTTTTTTGATGTGTTAGGAGTTGAGGGTGATCAACGCTCTCTAGCTGTTCCCATGCTTGTAAAAGTAATTATAATTATTGGTATTTTGCATCTTCTTGATTGGATTTTTACACGCATAGGCATGCTTTGGTACAATTTAATGGAATCAAGAGTAATGGCTCGGCTAAAACAAAACTCTTTTGATTATATGTCTTTGCATTCATACAGTTTTTTTGCAAATAATTTTTCCGGAAGTCTTGTTCAACGAGTCAACCGTTTCAGCAGATCTTTTGAAATACTTTGCGATGTCATGGCATTTAATATTATGCCGATTGCAATTACAATTGTCGGTTCGATAATTATTACTTGGTTTGTAGCTCCTGTCATATCTTTTGTTATTGTTGGCTGGGTGATTTTATTTCTTACATTTAATTTATTATTTTCAAAATGGAAGCTAAAATATGATGTTGCGGTTTCAGAATCAGATTCTAAAACAACAGGTTATCTTGCGGATGCTATAACAAATAATAATGCAGTTTCTTTTTTTACCGGACACAATTATGAATCAAAAGGATTTAAAAATGTTTCAGACGATCAGGCTCGCAAAACAAGATTTTCTTGGCTGTTAGGAGAAATCTCAAATGGAACGCAAGGATTTATGATTATAGTTGTTGAATTTTTTGTTTTTTATTATGGAATAAAATATTGGGAAAATGGCTTGGCGACCATTGGTGTTTTTGTTTTGGCACAAACATATATTATCGGACTAGCTCAGCAGTTGTGGGGATTGAACAGTGTTGTGAGAAGAATTTCAGAGAGTATTGCAGATTCAAAAGAGATGGTTGATATTCTTTTAACACCTTATGAGATTTCAGATATTCCAGATGCAAAAAAACTTGTCATACAAAAAGGCGAAATCGTATTTAAAAATGTTTACTTCAATTTTAATGAAACCAGAGAAGTTTTAAGCGATATCAATCTCACTATTAAACATGGAGAAAAGATCGCAATTATCGGTCCGTCTGGTGCTGGTAAAACGACCTTTGTGCGCTTAATCATGAGACTTTATGATGTGACCAAAGGATCTATTATGATTGATGATCAAGATATACACACTGTCACACAAGACAGTCTTCGCGAATATGTTGGTTTTGTTCCTCAAGACCCGATTCTATTTCATCGAACGCTTATGGATAATATTCGTTATGGACGACGCGATGCAACAGATGAAGAAGTAATGCATGCAGCGCACCTTGCTCATTGTGATGAGTTTATCGATAATCTGCCTTTGAAATACAATACATTTGTCGGCGAAAGGGGCATTAAACTTTCTGGCGGTGAACGTCAGCGCATAGCAATCGCTCGAGCGATTTTAAAAAAGGCACCGATATTTATTTTGGACGAAGCTACTTCAAGTTTAGATTCTCACTCTGAGTTTTTGATTCAGGATGCTCTTGATAATCTTATGCACGACTGCACTACTATTGTTATTGCGCACAGACTTTCTACCATCAAGAAAATGGATCGCATTATTGCAATAAAAGATGGCAAGATTGTTGAGGAAGGAACCCACAATGAACTTGTTCATAAAAGAGGCGGACTTTATAAAAAACTTTGGGATTTGCAGGTAAGCGGTTTTATTCAGGATTAATTTTGTGATAGTATTGTCTCATGTCAAAAGAATCAAAAAAAATATTAGTTTCAGGAGTTAAACCTACAGGAAGGGTTCATATCGGAAATTATTTTGGTGCAATGAAGCAATTTGTTGATTTGCAGGATAAATATGACAGTCATATTTTTATTGCTGATTATCATGCAATGACCACAGTGCAGAATAGAGCTGAGCTTATGCAGGGGATTATTGATGTGACTTTGGATTATTTGGCTATTGGTCTTGATCCAAAAAAAGTTACGCTTTTCAAACAGTCAGATGTACCTCAAGTAACGGAGCTTACATGGATGTTTAATTGTATTACAACTGTTCCATATTTAATGAGAGGTCATGCTTTTAAAAATTTAGTTGATAAACAGGGAGTCAATAATCTTAATTTGAAAGATTTTACTACATATGATGATTCTATAAACGCTTTTTCAAAAATAAATACAGGTATACTCGATTACCCAATACTTATGGCCTCAGATATTTTAATGCAAGATGCAGACCTTGTTCCTGTGGGTCAGGATCAAAAACAGCATGTAGAATATTCAAGAGATACTGCACAGAAGTTTAATAGAATCTATGGAGAAACATTTAAGATACCTGAGCCGTTTATTCTTCCGCATGTAGAAACTGTTCCCGGCACGGATGGAAAAAAAATGAGCAAAAGTTATGATAATGTCATTCCACTTTTCGCTACAGATGAAGAAATCAAAAGAGCAGTTATGAAGATTCCTACAGACTCAAAAGGTGTCGATGAATCTAAAAATCCGGATGAATCTATTATTTTTGCAATTCATAAATTATTGTTGGATGGCGAAGTCCTAAAAACTTTGGAAGATAAATATAAAAAAGGCGGAATGGGTTACAAAGAAGCGAAAGAATTGCTTATTAAAGATTTGATAGCTTTCATAAAACCAATGAGAGAAAAGAGAAAAATGCTTGCAAAAGATACGGATACTGTTTTAGAAATCTTGAAAAATGGCGGCAAAAGAGCCTATATGAATGCTGAAAAGAAAATGAAAGAAGTAAGGGAAAAAGTAGGGGTGGAAATATATTAAAATTAGTAGTAATATATCTGCATAAGCATTGATGCTGAAAACGACAGCGGAGCTTGGGGAAGAAAGCCTTTTTGGTAAGTAGAACCCCGTTAATGAGTAAAAAGTGAGGTGGCACCGCGAACTCGTTCGCCCTCACAAAAATCAAAAATATTTTGGTTTTTGTGAGGGCGATTTTTGTTAGTTATTAATTAATCAAGTAAAAAAATGCAAAGAACATACATTGGAGATTTAAATAAAAAAGTCGGAGAAGAAGTAAAAATCTGCGGCTGGGTGGATATTAGGCGCGATCACGGAAAACTTATTTTTATAGACCTGAGAGATATGTCTGGGAAGGTGCAAATGGTTGTTTTACCAAATCACAAAGAAGCACAAGAAGTTGCAACAACATTAAGATCAGAATGGACTGTTGAAATAACTGGTAAAGTAAATGCGCGTCCAGAAAAAATGATAAAGGCTGGAGAAAAAAATGGAGCGGTTGAAATAGAAGTTACTGGAGTAGTAGTTTTAGACGCTGCCAAAGAATTGCCATTTGAAAAAGATACGGATGTGAATATTGACACATACCTTGATCATCTACCATTAACCTTAAGAAGAGAAAAAAGCAGAGATATTTTTAAAATACAGGCTCATATAATTACTTTATTCAGAGAATTTTTGAACGAAAATAAATTCGTTGAAATACAAGCTCCAAAAATAATTGGTGATGACGCTGAGGGTGGAGCAAACTCATTTAACCTTGATTACTTTGGACACGTAGCGCATCTGGCTCAAAGTCCACAGTTCTATAAACAAATTATGGTTGGTATTTATGAAAGGGTTTTTGCTACAGGAAACGTTTATAGGGCAGAAAAACACAGTACTACAAGACACTTGAACGAATATACAAGTTTGGATTTTGAAATGGGTTTTATTAAAGATCATACGGACATTATGGAAATGGAAACAAAACTTCTAGCTTATATGATGGATGGTTTGAAAAAAGATTGCAGTGAAGAATTTGCTTTCTTGAAGGCTGAAATCCCTACTGTTCCAGAAAAAATTCCAGCAATGAAACTAAGAGAAGCACAGCAACTTATGGAAAAGGAAGGCGGAATGAAATGTTTTGGTGAACCAGATCTTGAACCGCAGCATGAGAAATGGCTCTGTGAATATTCAAAGAAAACTTGGAATTCGGATTTTATTTTCATTACACATTTTCCTATTACAAAGAGGCCAATGTATACGCATAATGATCCGAAAGATCCAGAATATGCAAATGGTTTTGATCTTCTGTTTAGAGGTGTAGAAATAACGACTGGCGGACAAAGGATTCACAATTATGATGATCTTGTTGAATCTATAAAAAATAAAGGAATGAATCCAGAAAAGTTTTCTTATTATCTGCAAGCTTTCAAGAGCGGTATGCCTCCTCATGGTGGTCTCGGTCTTGGACTTGAAAGAATTACCGCAAAACTATTAAATATTGATAATATTAAAGAAGCAACATTATTTCCAAGAGATATGATAAGAATAGACACTTTATTGTCTGATAAAGAGACTAAGAAAAAATAATATGTATTCAGAAAATTGTATTTTTTGCAAAATAGCAAAAGGAGAAATACCATGTGTAAAAATCTGGGAGGATGAAAAACATCTGGCTTTTCTAGATGTAAATCCTATGAGTCCCGGTCATACACTTATTATGCCTAAAAATCATACAGATTATTTATTTGATATAGAAGACAATGAATACTCAGAGTTGATGTTAAAAGCGAAAGAAATTGCCGTAAAATTAAAATCAAAATTAAATCCAAAAAGAGTTTGTGTGATTGTTGAAGGATTTTTGATTCCGCATGCGCATATTCATTTGATTCCAGTAAATAATCCAAGCGAATTTAATCCGAAAAATGCAAAACCGGCAAAAATTGAGGAGCTAAAAAAGATAGCGGAGAAAATATTAAAAAATGACTAAGAAAAAAGAAATAATATTAAAAGGAAAAGGATTTATGATAAGACCTTACAGAAAGGATGATTTTGTTTCTCTGGTTAAAAACGCAAATAATAAAAAAATAGCTAAAAATTTTATAGATACTTTTCCAACTCCATATACAGAAAAAGATGCGACAGAATTTATAAAAGTAGCATCAAAATATTATAAGAAAAACACTACGACTACTTTTGTCATTGATGTTAATGGTTTTGCAGTCGGTTACATTGGAGGTTATTTTAATGTAAAAAAACCTTTTGTATTTCGTTTCGGGTACTGGCTCGGAGAGAAATATTGGGGCAAAGGAATTGCATCAGAAGCAACAAAACTTTATACAAAATATATTTTTAATACTTTTAAAAATCTACAAAGAATAGAAGCTGTAGCTTTTATTTGGAATAAAGTTTCCAGAAGAGTTTTAGAAAAAAATAGCTTTAAATTAGAGGGTATTCTCAGAAAAAACCATAATAAAAATGGTAAAATAGTGGATGAATGTATATTTAGTAAATTAAGAAATGAACGATAATCAATTCAAAATAAAAACAGAAGTTTTTGAGGGACCGATGGATCTTTTGCTTTCCCTTATAGAAAAAAGAAAACTACTTATAAATGATGTTTCTTTGGCGAAAGTCACGGATGATTTTATTTCTCACTTGCAGAATAGGGAAGTGTATTCCATAAAAGATACTTCGGAATTTTTGGTTGTTGCTTCAACTTTATTGCTCATAAAATCAAGATCTCTGATACCTTCGCTCAACCTTTCTGAAGAGGAAAAAACAGATATGCGAGATTTGGAATTGAAGCTGAAAATTTACAAAAAGATTAAAGAACTCAGTATAAATATTAAAAATAATTTCGGCAAAAAAATAATTTTCTTTCCAAACGCAAGAAAAGCCGAACCGGTTTTTTCTCCAAGTCCTGAAATGAATGCGGAAAATATTTCAAAAGCTATTTTTGAAGTGATTAAAAATTTGCCGAAATTTGAAGTAAAACCTAAACTAAAAGTTGTAAAAGTGGTAAGTCTTGAGGAAATGATAACCAGTCTTACAAAAAGAGTTCAGTCTTCTCTCAAAATGAGCTTTAAAGATTTTTCCGGTATTGGAAAAGCAGAGAAGGTTAATGTTATAGTAAGCTTTTTGGCTATGCTTGAGCTGGTAAAACAAGGTATAATAGAAGTAAATCAGAGGGAAAAATTTGATGATATACAGATGGAAACAAAAAATGTTGGTGTACCTTCGTATTAAATAATTATTAAAATAAATGCAAAACGACAGTAATTTAGAACAAAAACTTGAAGCTGTGCTTTTTTGGAAAGGCGAGCCGATTTCTATAAAAAAGCTTTCTCAAATTTTAGAAAAGACCGAAGATGAGATTTCTGCTTCATTAAAAAATCTTGAAGCTAGCCTTTCTGGTAGAGGGATTGTTTTAGTATTTAAAGAAGATGAAGTTACTCTAGGCACATCAAAAGATGCAACAGAGCTAATAGAAAAACTTACCAAAGATGAGCTTGTAAGAGACTTGGGAAAGGCCGGACTTGAAACTCTTTCTATTATTATTTATCAAGGACCGCTTTCTCGCGCAGAAATAGATTATATTAGGGGAGTCCAATCAAACTTTATCATTAGAAATTTGATGATAAGAGGCTTGATTGAAAAAGTTCCAAATCCAAAAGACCAAAGAAGCTTTTTGTACAAACCGACTTTTGAAATGCTCAGTTTTATGGGGATTTCAAAAATAGAAGATATGCCGGAGTTTAATGAGGCTAGAGCTGAGATTGAAAATTATAAAAATACACAGGCACAACAGGAAGAAGATACACAAGAGCAAGTCGAAGCTGTGAAGGATTTAGAAAGCGAGATGGAAACAACTGAAAATTCTCTTCCGTATTCTGAATAAAAGATTTAATGAATTTTAAAAAAGTTTTAAAAGAAAATAATTTATTGATAGTTTCAGCAATCTTTGCTGTGATTGTTTTATCTATAATTTTTTTTCCTAAAAAAGAGACAAATATATCTGTAAAACCAATTACAGAAAAAAATATTCCTGATTATCAACTTGTGCTGGACAGCATAGAAGCGAAATCTTTTTATGTATATGACATTTCAGAAAATAAATCTATTTTTTCAAAAGACGAACATCTTAAATTGCCTTTGGCTTCAATAACAAAACTTATGACAGGATTCGTTGCAATGGAAGTAATGCCTGATACCACTATCATTACAATAAGTAAAAGTGATGTTGCTTTAGATGCAGATAACGGTTTGCAGAGCGGATTATTTCCTGGAGAGAAATGGAAAATAAAAGATCTTTCAGATTTCAGTTTGATGATATCGTCTAATGGCGGCATGCATGCTATCGCTTCTGCTTTGAATTCTTATGAAGCTATGAACAATAAAGACACAATAAAAATGATGAATGAAAAAGCAGAAACTTTAGGTTTAAAAGATACTGTTTTTATTAATGAAACAGGATTGGATGTAGATAAAAATATGAGCGGAGCTTACAGTTCCGCATATGATGTGTCACAGCTATTAAAAAATATTATAAATAATAATCCAGATTTAATATTAAGCACGAATAAACAAAATGAAAATTTTGTTTCTGAAAGCAACGTTAAGCATGCAGCATCAAATACTAATACTTCTTTAAATCAAATTTCCGGAATGATTGCTTCAAAGACTGGTTTTACGGATTTGGCTGGAGGAAATCTTGCTATAGTGTTTGATGCTGGTCTCATGCATCCTGTAGCTATTGTTGTTTTGGGATCAACTGCAGATGGAAGGTTCAGTGATGTGGTAAAATTGGCTAAAATCACTTTAGAGAAACTTTCCGAATAATTCACCCGTTAAAGTTTTTGCCAATGTTTGTTAAAAATTTGTATATAAAAAATATATCGTAATTATTGTTAGCTATGATAAACTATATAGATGAATATGAAGTCGAAACAAACAATTTTTATTGGCAAAAATTTTCTCGGGTAAATGCCTTCAAATGGAAAAAATATAGATAAAGTTTTTCTTGGAACTGTAATTGTTCTTTTGATTGTTGGCTGTATCATATTCATTTCTGCTTCTATGGGAATATTGGCGAAAGATAGCGCACAGTTTGCCTCTATAATCTCCAAGCAAATATTTTTTGGAATTGTATTCGGTTTGATCGCATGTTTTATATTTTTAAAAATAGATTATAAAATTCTTAAAAAATATTCATTATATATTTTTATCGGATCAATTATTCTTACAATTTTTGTTTTTGTGCCAGGCTTAGGCACTAATTTAAATACTTTTGCCAAAAGATGGATTTCTTTATTTGGTTTTACTTTTCAACCAGTAGCTGTTTTAAATATCGGTTTTATTATCTATTGGTCCGCATGGCTGTCTTCTATAAAAGAAAAAGTTTCTACTTTAAAATATGGTTTTTTACCTTTAGTCGTAATTATAATTATTTTAGGTGCACTTCTTTTGAGCCAGCCTGATACAGATTCCTTTTTAATTCTTTGTGCTACTGCAGTGGCTATGTTTATAGTTGCGGGCGGCCGAAAAAGATATGTAGCAGCTTTATTTTTGGCGGGTATTTTATGTTTGGTAGTTTTGGCTTTTACCAGGCCGTATGTAATGTCTAGAATAGAGACATATATACATCCTTCCGCAAATTCCCAGACTTCAGGCTATCAGATACAGCAATCTTTAATAGCTGTCGGTTCGGGACAAGTTTTTGGCAAAGGACTTGGTCAAAGCATACAAAAATATAATTTTTTGCCTGAATCTATAAGCGATACTATTTTTGCAGTGCTTGCAGAGGAAGTTGGTTTCGTCGGCTGTATTTTTGTCATAGGAGCATTTTTATTTTTTGTTTTTAGAGGTTTTAGAATAGCCATAAGAGCTCCTGATATTTTTGGTGGACTTTTAGTGGTAGGAATTGTTATACTTACAATACTGCAGTCTTTTACAAATATAGCTTCAGTATTGGGAATTATACCTTTTTCTGGTTTGCCTTTAGCTTTTTTTAGCCAGGGAGGCACAGCGATGCTTTTAGTTTTGGTTCAGATAGGTATAGTTTTAAATGTATCAAAATTTGGCAAGGCTTTTAAATAAAGTTTAATTTTAATAAATAACAATGAAAATTCTTTTAACAGGAGGCGGCACAGGAGGTCATTTTTATCCCCTTATAGCAGTCGCAGAAGCTATAAATAAAGTTGTGAAAGAAGAAAAGCTTCTTCCAGTAAAACTTTATTATATGTCGGATTCTCCTCAAGATGCCGAAATGCTTTTAGAAAATAATATTGAATACATAAATATTTCAGCCGGGAAAGTCAGAAGATATTTTTCCATACTTAATTTTTTCGATATTTTTAAAACATTTTTTGGAATAATCGGCGCTACGATAAAAGTTTTTAATATTTATCCGGATGTTATTTTTAGCAAGGGTGCATATTCAAGTTTTCCCGTTTTAGTTGCAGCAAAATTGCTCAGAATCCCAGTGATTATTCATGAGTCCGACAGTGCACCGGGAAGAACAAACCTTTGGGCAGCTAAATTTGCAAAAAGAGTGGCAGTTTCTTATCCTGAGGCAGCAAAATATTTCAATTCGTCTAAAGTTGCAGTTACAGGCAATCCTGTAAGAAAAAATATAGAGATGTTGCCGAGAAGAGAAGATGCACGACAGTTTTTAAATTTATCGGAAGATATTCCAGCAATACTTATTTTAGGAGGATCGCTTGGAGCTAGAACTATAAATAATCAAATACTAAGCATATTGCCAAGTCTTGTAGAAAAATATTATGTAATACATCAGACAGGCAAAGCTAATGTTGAAGAAGTTATAGGCACGGCAGATGTTGTATTGACTGATAATAAATTAAAAAATAGATATAGAACTTTTGATTATCTAGACAACCTTAACATGACCATGTCGGCTGGAGCATCAAGCCTCATTATATCTCGCGCTGGTTCTGCTATTTTTGAAATAGCTACTTGGGGGATACCTAGTATTATTATTCCTATTACAAATACAAACGGAGATCATCAAAGACAGAATGCTTATAACTATGCGCGGTCTGGCGGAGCTATAGTGATTGAAGAATCAAACTTGTCTCCTAATATTTTGCTTTCAGAAATAACTAGGATTATGGAAGATAAAAATTTAGCCAAAAAAATGAGCGAAGGGGCTAAAAGTTTTATAAAAACAGATGCTTCGGATTTGATAGCAAGAGAAATAATTAAAATCGGATTGCAGCATGAAAAATAATTCAAGTGAAAAAATAACGGTCAGATTTGCTCCAAGCCCGACGGGACTTTTTCATGTTGGAAGTGCGAGAGTCGCACTTTTTAATTATATTTTTGCAAAACAGCACAACGGCAAGTTCATATTAAGAATAGAAGACACAGACAAAGAAAGATCAAAAAAAGAATATGAAGACGATATTCTGAATGGAATGAAATGGCTAGGTTTTTCTTATGATGAATTATACCGCCAGTCCGAGAGGGAAGGTATTTATAAAAAATATTTGGAAAAACTTATTGTGGAAGACAAAGCTTATATTTCTAAAGAAGAAGTTAAGGAAGCTGGACAAAGAGCAGAAGTCATAAGATTTAGAAATCCAAACAAAAAGGTTAAGTTCAATGATCTTATAAGAGGAGAAATTGAATTTGATACAACTGAGCTTGGAGATTTTGTAATTGCAAAAAGTTTTGAGGAACCGGTATTTCATTTAGTGGTTGTTATTGATGATTTTGAAATGGGTGTAACTCACATAATTCGCGGTGAAGACCACATATCAAATACTCCTAGACATATTCTTATACAGGAAGCTATTGGAGCTCCAATACCTATATATGCTCATTTACCCTTGATGCTTGCAGAAGATAGAGCCAAGCTTTCAAAGAGAATTCACGGAGAAATAACCTCAGTGAAATATTATGAAAAAATGGGATATATTCCGGAAGCATTTGTTAATTTTTTGTCTATGGTTGGCTGGAATCCAGGCGGAGATATTGAAATAATGTCTATGAAAGATCTGATAGAAAAATTTGATATGGGAAAAGTTCAGAAAGGAGGAGCTATTTTTAATCAGCAAAAACTTCTTTGGTTTAATAAAGAATATTTGAAACTTTTGCCTGAAAAAGAAGTCGTAAAAGAGATTAAAAAAAGATTTCCGGAAAATTGCCAAGATGCAAAAATTATAGAAAAAATATACAGCACTATTGCAGATAGGATAAATGTTTTTTCAGACATAGACAAAATGGTGGCTGACGGCGATGTTCAGTATTTCTTTGAACAGCCAAAACTTTCAAAAGAAATGATTATTTGGAAAAAAGGCGGAACATTAGAACAAGCCAAGGAAAATTTATCTCTTGTTTCAAATATTTTAAATGAAATTTCAGATAAAGATTTTATTGTAGAAATACTGAAAGAAAAATTAATGAAATTTGCAGAAGAAAAAGGCAAAGGTAATGTTCTTTGGCCACTTCGAGTTGCTTTATCTGGCAAGGAAAAATCTCCAGACCCTTTTACTTTGCTTGATATATTAGGAAAAGCATCATCTTTGAAAAGAATCCAAAATGCGATAGATTTCATATAATAATATAAATGATCTTTAAGAAAAAAATGATTCGTTTATTTAAAAAGAAAGAGGGGATTATTTTTTTTATATTATTCTTATTAATTTTTCAGTTTAATTTTGCATATTCAGCAACTATAGATGAACTAAAAGATCAAATACAAAAAGTAACAGATACAAAAGCGCAATTAGAAAAAGAAATAGCCGCATATGAGAAGCAATTGACGGATTTAGGCGCTCAATCCAATTCATTAAGCAATACTATAAAATCATTAAATGCTACCATAAATAAAAATACTCTTGATATACAGCTTACGCAAAATAATATAGATTCAACTCAGCTTCAGATCGAAGAACTGTCTATAAATATAGGTAAAAATGTAGATATAATAGATCAAAATACAAAAGCTGTAAGCCAGTTATTAAGTGAAGTAAATAAATATGACAGCACATCTTTTATAGAAAATCTTTTGATGTATAAGAATCTTTCTGAGTTTTGGAATGAACAGCAAAATATCTATCTTGCGCAAAACCAAATACGAGAAAAAATTTCTGAAACTAAAAATACAAAAACTATTTTAGAAAATAATAAGACAGAAGCAGAAAATAAAAAAGCAGATTTATTAAAATTGAAATCAAATCTGATAGATCAGAAAAAAGTTCTTAATATAACAAAAAATGAAAAAAATAAACTGCTTGCTGACACTAAAAATTCAGAAGCAAATTATAAAAAGTTGCTTGCTGACAAAAAAGCTTTAGCCGATGCTTTTGATAAAGAACTTTTGCAATTTGAATCTGAGCTTAAATTTGCTATAGATCCAAATAGTTATCCAACGTCAAGAAACAGTACGCTTTCTTGGCCGTTAGATATCATTAAAATATCTCAAAAATTTGGCGTTACTGATTTTTCCACAAAAACAAATATATATAATGGAAAAGGCCACAATGGTGTTGATTTTGCGACTGCTATAGGAACAAAAGTTAGAGCTGTTCTTTCTGGAACAGTTCTAGGAACAGGGGATACTGATTTAGTTTGTCCGGGAGCATCAAATGGAAAATGGATTTTAGTAAAACATGATAATGGTCTTTCATCAATTTATGTGCATCTTTCTGTTATAAAGGTTACGGCAGGCCAAAGGGTATCCACAGGTGAAGTAATCGGTCTTTCTGGCTATTCTGGCTTTGTGTATCCGCCAGGACCTGCAGGCGCACATCTTCATTTGGGACTTTTTATATCCCAAGGTGTAAAGATAATGAGTTATAATTTTAAAACATGTAAAAATTCATATGCAACAATGCCAGTTGCAGATTTAAGAGCATATCTCGATCCTTTGCAGTACCTTCCTTCATTATAGAAATATGGTAGAATATTATGGAAGTCATTTATTTAAGATAATTTATATAATATTATGTATAGAAAAGGATTAATAAAAACTATTATTGTAATAGTTATAGCACTCATCATCTTAGGTTATTTCGGTTTTAATATCGGAGATATTATTAATGGTCCAACTGTTCAGGCAAACTTGCATACATTTTGGGATTTTCTTTTAAATGTTTGGAACAATTATCTTTATGGTCCTGTTATGTATATATGGGACAATTTTGTTGTCGGAGTGCTTTGGAAACTTATACAAGCTGGTTTAAATAGCATTCATTCATAGAAAATGATTAACATTTTAAATTTAAAATATAAAAAAGGCTTTACTCTTATAGAGCTTTTGGTTGTAATATCTATCATAAGTTTGCTTTCTAGTGTTGTTTATGCAAGTTTAACTAATGCCAGAGATAGATCAAGAATAGCTGCTGGAATGCAAGGAGAAGCAAATATACTTCATGGTATAGGGGATCAATTGGTAGGTGAATGGAAATTTGATGAAGGCGGTACAACAGTTTTAGATACTTCAAGTTTTGGCAATAATGGCACTGTTATCAACGGAACTTACATTCCTAATGGTGGTTATAATGGCAAGGGCACATACAAATTAACAAGAGGAAGTTCTTATATAAGTCTTGGAGCTCCTTCAATATTGAATATTGGTGCTGCAGGAACGAGCTTTACTATAAGTGCATGGGTAAACTACAATCTTACTTCTCCTAACGATTCAACTATATTTTGGGTAGGTGCTGGTTATGCCAATGGCAATTCTGTTGGTTTCAATATAAACAATGATAAACTAGCACTAAATTTTTATTGCACTGTTTGTACAAGAACATTAATTGGAACAAAATCCCTTTCTCATAATAGATGGACTCAAGTTGTCGTAACTTTTAATGGCGTTTCCAAGCAAGTATCTTTTTATGTTGATGGTGTGTTGGACAATACTTTAACCAGTGAGATAGGTCCATCCATGGCTCATACTGATTGCGCTTACATAGGTAATAGATATTGTGGAGGCGGTAATCGAGATTTTGAAGGCATGGTTGATAATATGAGAGTGTATTCAGCGGCAATAAGTTCGGCGCAAATACAACAAATTTTTGCTGAAGAAAAATCATTGCACCCAGATTTAGCTCTGAAAAAATAAAAATACAAAAAAGACCCTTGAGGGTCTTTTTTAATTTAAGGGAAGTGAAAAATATTAAATTAAAATAATTTAAATTACTCTAACCAACCTAGTTGTTAAGGTAGTAGGGGTTGAAGAGCAAGGTCTTAGGAGGTTAAAGAATAGATATAAATGGCTTTGTTGCATATATAGTGTCGCAAAAGATATATTGTCCGACACTACAACAATTAATCAATCTATTCTTCCCTCTATATTTTTATCTCTTATATAATTTTTTTTGTGTTTATAATAAAAAAACTTCCAAGAAATTATCTTGGAAGTTTTAATTTTAATTATTTATGATAACCCTACCCTTGCTGCTTAATGATTGATTCAATCTTTTCTATATCAAATTTACTGATATTTTCAATCCCTAGATTTTTATACTTACTTAAGACACTGATGTCTCTTGTCGTTGAGTAAATCTTCATATCCTTTCTTTTGGCAAAGGCGTATGCGATTTTTAGTCCTTCATTACCTTCATCATCTTTGGTTAGATGATGGTCTAAAAATATTACATTTGGACTATTTTTTTCAATAGCTTTAATCGCATCATCAGTACTGTGGCATTCTGCGAATACTACGTTAGGATTGTTTAGATATGCTTCTAACTCTTCCAAAAAGTCCTTATCATCATCAATAAATAAAAATTTATTATTCATAATATATCTCCTTTTTAATGAACTGTTTTTATAAAAGTATCACAACGTTTGTGTAAGTCAAATATAACCTCTTTTTATAACAAAAAACCTCCAGAAGTTTATTCTGGAGGTTTTTGTCTTTAGTTTATAAATTATTTATAAAATTATTTGTTTAGAGCTACTTGATCCCCTAACTTTGAACTTGCTGTTTCTTTCCAACACTTAGATGATGAAATCCAAGGCTGAGCTCCTTCACGGTCATATAGATACTTTGCGTAAGCCATATTACCTTCAACTGTCTTAAGGTCTAGTCCTAACTCTTTAGCTTTATCTGCATGATAGTATTCATTTATCTGCATAAGACCTAAGTCGCCTTTATTAATCGTACCTCTTAAGATATTTCCATTTTTGTCTAATTGTCTGAATCTAGACTCACATCTAGCTATATCCACGAGTATCGGATCATCTTTAAAATAAGCTTTTGCTTTCTGTTCCAATTCCTTGCTTGTAGGAATACTTGTTGTTGCCTGTTCCACTATTCTACTAGAAGTGGCTGGGATTGTGCTTGTTGATACCATATTGGCACCCGTAGCTATTGTAGGTCCTCCATAAATTGAAGAAAATACAAAAAAAGACATTGTTATTATTTCTATCATATTAAAATCAGAGCTGTCTCTGATTCCTATATAGATTATCACGTCTTGGTTTAAAAGTCAATAGCTAGAGCACTGTTTTTGGTATAAGTCAAACGACAAAAAAGAGCTTATTAGAGCCATTTTTTCCTTGATTTTGACCATGTTTTATGGTCTGCTTTTTTGACCTTTTTCAGTAAACGTTTTTATATAATCCATGGTATAGAGTATTTTTCAAATTCCGGCATAAGCTTCTTGTCATAAAGCAGTCTGGAGATGGCTTCTGCCTCAAATTTTGCGCCATTTAAGGCATTGTGAGGATGAGGTTCAACTGGAATTCCAATGTACTTCATTATTTTATCGGAGTTTAAGTCGGTTCTATTATTTAAAACTGGAAGTGCAATTCCCTTCTTTGTCATGTGCATATAACAAAGGCTATGAAGATCAACTGTTCTATGGGCGAAGCCCCAATCCATGTGATATCGTTTAGCTCCATTTCTAATAAACTCCATATCAAGAGATGGATTTTGTCCGGCAAAGGTATGTTCTCTGCATGTGGATGTCCAGCTTATAAAAGTTTTGATCAGCTCTTCGTCAGACCATTTTTTAGGATCTTTTATTTGTTCTTTTGTAAAACCATTTACAACAAGCGCATCTTCATTGATATGGGCGCCTGGCCAAATTCTGCATTCTCCATAAAATTGATTTTGAGGATTATCAAGTTCAACTGCTCCGATAGAAACAATTGAATCTTTAATTGCATCAAGTCCGCTGAATTCTACATCTATTATAATCATAGTTTATATTCTAACATAATTATTTTTAAATTATTTTAATCCGACACAATTTGATGCTGGAGTCAGTCCAGCAGACTTCGCTTCTTCAATGCTATTAAACCAAATTTTATTTTCCTCTTTTATTCTGGATACCCCTGCGCACCATGGATAATAATATTTTGTTCCGGATTTTGATGCTACTACTTTTACATCAGTTTGTTGTGTTTGTATCGGTTGATTTTCTGTTTTTGTATTTGAAGTATCATTTAAAACTAAAGAATTCATGTATTCTTTGGTTTTTAAGATAGAAATAGGTGTTTTATTTTTTTCAAAACTGGAGATTTTGCCTAGATCATATGATGCTGTGCCTACCAGTATTATCATGATTATTATATATAGATCACCTCCTATTTTTAAGCCTTTTTCTTGACTATAAGTTTTATCTTTAATATCAGCTACAAATAGCTTGATTTTTTGCGCAAAATCTTTTATACTCATATGCACGTTATTGTATCAGAAATCTCTACGAAAAGAGATGTTTTAATTAAGTAAAATAATAGAATGGCACATAAAAAAGCAGCAGGATCATCTAAAAATGGAAGAGATTCGAATCCAAGGTACCTTGGGGTTAAAATCAATGATGGAGAAAAAGCTCTTGTTGGACAAATAATCCTAAGACAAAAAGGCAGAGATACGCTTCCAGGCAAGAATATAGGAGTTGGCAAAGACCATACGCTTTTTGCGCTGAAAGAAGGAATAGTTGAGTATGGAACAAAAAGAAAAAATAACTTTGACTCAACGATTACTAGAAGAAATATAGTTAATATCAAATAAAATAAAAAAAATCGCCTAAGGGCGATTTTTTTTATTTTTGTATATTTATTTATTCTGGTTTTATGACTATGTTCAGTTTATATTTATCCCCTTCTATTTTTAAATCCATTGTGTGTTCCCCTATTTCCTTGATAGGTTTTTCCATTTCAAAATGTTCTGAACAAAGAATAACACCTGTTTCTTTTTTAAATTCAGCTATGATTTGATCTTCATGTATTCCAGCAAACAAATGTCCTTTTTCATTTACTTTTCCGCTTATGTGTAACTTGCCTCCTGGAAGTTTGCTAATAGCATATTCAAAAGCTTTTTTAAAATCCTCCTTCATAAGAGCTCTTTGTTTTTTCTTGGCTTCAATTAACTTTAAATAACTATGTGTTGCAGGTACCGCAATATCATTAGGTATAAGAGAATTTAAAGCATATCCGTCAGCGACTTCTTTAACTTCATATTTTTTACCGATTTTTTTTACATCTTTAAGAAGTATTATTTTCATATTATTCTAATTATTATCTAATAATTGTATTGCTTTATCTGTTTGAGGATCTTTGTCTGCTTTTACATCTGCATCTGTTATTTTTACCTCATAATCTGGTGTAAGTCCATTATCAGAAATGGATATGCCATTTGGTGTTAGCCAGCGAGCGATAGTTACTTTAAGAGAAGTATCAGGTGTGATTTTTATTAATTCTTGAACTGATCCTTTTCCGAAAGTTTTTGTTCCAACTATTTTTGCTATGTTATTTTCTTGTAGAGCGCCAGATAATATTTCAGAGGCTGAAGCAGAGCCGCTATCAGCGAGAATTATCATTTTTAATTTATCAGTAAAAACATCATAACCTTTGCTTCTATAAACTTGTTCTTCTATATTTGAACCAAAACTTTCCCTAACAACTGTTTTACCCAAAGGCAAGAAATAACTGGCCATATCAACAGCAGATTCTAGATATCCTCCAGGATTTCCTCTAAGGTCCAAAATCAATTTGTATTTTCCAGATTCTATGAAATCTCGAAGGGCGCTTCTAAATTTGTCTGAAGATGGCGCATAGAAATTATATAATTTTATAATGAATACATCTCCTTTAATTTCTGTTTCTGTTGTGGGGACATCAATAACTTCTCTTGTAATTTTTATTATGATTGGTTTAGCTGTTCCTTCTCTCGCGAATGTAATAGTTACGGAAGTACCTGCCTTCCCCCTGATAAGTCCTACTGCATCATCTACAGACATTCCTAATGTGGATGTTCCATTTATAGCAATGACAATATCGCCTTTTTTAACTCCCGCTTTATAAGCCGGAGTATCTTTAAGAGGAGCTACAACGACAATGTTTTTATCTTTTATTGCTAATTCCATTCCCACACCTTCAAAATTTCCGTTTATATCGCTTTCAAATGTTTTGCTTTGTTCTGGAGGCATGAAAACTGTATAAGGATCTCCATATGCTGCAGCCATTCCGGCAATAGCGCCCCAAAGCTTATCTTGCTCGGTTATTTTTTTAGCATCTTTGTGTGTGTAAACAAATTTTTGATCTAGAAGATTCCACGTTGTCCAAAAAGCATCCATGTTGATCGTTGAGGAAGCTATAGATGAAGATACAATGGTTGATTCTTTATAATTATTCTGTCCAGATTTGCCAAAATAAACTCCAAAACCGAATGAGACAGCTACCAAAACCGCAGTAATAAGAAGTACTTTATATTTTTTTAAATTATTATCCATTAGCCGATATTATCTCAAAAATATCTACACATGTCCAACTTCTAATCTATTGTTATAGTTTAGAATAAACTATATAATATGGGAATAAGTTTTAACATGAAATAATATGATTAAAAAATACATAAACAATTCTATTACATGGGTAGATGTGGAGGATCCGACAGTGGACGAAGTCCGAAATTTAATGGATGAATATGACATAAATCCTGATATTGCCCGCGAACTTCAGCTTCCAACCTACAAAGAAAAGATTGTTATGTATAAGGATTATCTTTATTTAGTTTTGCACTTCCCCGCTCTTCGTCATACGCATAAAGATAATACATCTGATCAAGAAATAGACTTTGTTGTTGGCAAGAATTTTATAATTACTACCAGATATGAAACAATAGATGCGCTTGAAAGATTTACAAAAACTTTTGAATTAAATAATATTCTAAAAAAAGGTCTAATGGAAGACAATGCAGGTCATGTTCTTTATTATATGGTAAAAGAACTTTACAGAGCGATGTCTGATGAGGTAGATAGTATAAATGACACATTGAAGCAAATAGAAAAAAATATTTTTAAAGGCAAGGAAAAAGAAATGGTTAGTGAAATTTCTGCAGTAAGCAGGGATTTGATAAGTTTTAATCACATCATCATCACACATAAGGATGTGCTCGCATCTCTTAAAGATTCAGGAAGCAAGCTGTTCGGCAAAGAATTTACTGAAAATTTCTCAAAAATAATAAATGAGTATCATAGAATAGAAAAAGTTTTGATTAACAATATAGATTTTTTGAGAGAACTTAGAAATACAAACGATTCTTTGCTTTCATCAAAACAGAACGAAACTATGAAGATTCTTACTGTTATCACTTTTCTGGCACTTCCATTTTCTATTATTACTGGATTTTTTCAAATGAATGCAGTTTACACTCCACTTGTAGGAAATCCACATGATTGGCAGATAATAGTTTCTCTTGAGATAGTATTTGTGATATTTTCTTTCTTGTTTGCCAAGTGGAGAAAATGGATTTAATTTAATAAAATGTTTAATTTCCTCAATCTAATAAAAACCAAGAAGAATATTCCGATTTATCTTTATAATACTCTTACTAGAGAAAAAGATTTATTTAAACCTATTAAGGATAGCAAAGTTGGTATGTATGCTTGCGGACCGACTGTTTATCTCTATCCTCACATAGGTAATATGCGAACTTATATTTTTGAAGATATTCTCAAAAGAGTTTTGTCATATAACGGTTATGATATAAAACATGTTATGAATATTACCGATGTCGGACATCTTACAAATGATAGAGATATGGGTGAAGATAAAGTTGAAAAAGAAGCTGAGAAAGAAGGAAAAACTGCTTGGGAGATAGCATCTTTTTACACTGAGGCTTTTAAAAAAGATTTAAATTATTTGAATATTATTTATCCTAATGTTTTTTGTAAAGCAACAGATAATATACCGGAACAAATTGCTCTTATACAAACTTTAGAGAAAAAAGGATATACATACAAAATTGATGATGGTATTTACTTTGACACTTCAAAAGTTTCCGATTATACAAAATTATCTGGCCAACATCTAGAAGATTTGAAAGAAGGCGCCCGTGTGGAAATAAACGAAGGTAAAAAGAATCATACTGACTTTGCTCTTTGGAAATTTTCTCCAAAAGATACAAAAAGACAAATGGAGTGGCCAAGTCCATGGGGCGTTGGCTTCCCTGGCTGGCATATTGAGTGTTCAGCAATGAGTTTAAAGTATTTAGGAAAACATTTTGATATTCATTGCGGAGGGATTGATCACGTAAATATTCATCATACAAATGAAATAGCTCAAACCGAATCCGCGACAGGAGAAAAACCATGGGTGAATTATTGGATTCATGGAGCTTTTTTGAATATCAAAGATGGAGAGAAGATGGCAAAATCAGGTGGTAATTATTTAACATTACAGAATACTTTTGTTGATAAAAATATTAATCCTCTAGTATATAGATTTGCAACGCTTACAACTCATTATAGAAAATCAATGGAATGGAATGATGAGATCATGATTGCTGCAGAAAATGGTTTTAAAAATTTATATTTAAAGATTTCAAACTTGGGAGATAAAATAGGCAAAGTGAATGATGAGTGGAGAGACAAATTTATTACTGCAATAAATGATGATTTAAATATGCCTCAAGCCATGGCAATTTTGAATGAAATGTTGAAGTCCGATATTTCAAATCAAGATAAATTTGCTACTATATTAGATTTTGATAAAATCTTTGGATTAAAAATTCCTAAATATAGATTAAAAACTGAAACTGGAGAGTTTCATTTGACTGGTAATGTAATTGAATTAAAAATACAAAGAGAGCAAGCTAGGAAGGATAAAGATTGGTCAAAATCCGATGAATTAAGGGATAAAATGAAGGATTTGGGTTATGAAGTAAAAGATACACCTGAAGGTCAGCAAATTAGTAAAATATAAAAGAAAAAGACGGGTTTCGCTTCGCGAAACCCGTCTTTTTCTTTCCACAGCTTAATAACACATTATTCTAATCTTTTCTATTGCGGATATTTTAAACGGCATGATAAAATTGTTTTCGTAATGGCAACAGAAGTACGAAAAATAAACATAAGAATTCCACCTCAAAATGTTGAGTCTGAAAGAGCTCTTTTGGGTTCTATAATGTTGCGACCGGAAGCGTTGGTTGAGATTATGGACATACTCCGACCGGAAGCTTTTTATGCTGATAAGCACAAGACTATTTTTGAAGCTATGACGCATCTCTA
>Ga0265296_1000528_pt1 | contig 56288 bp, 53 predicted proteins | sample MunlanPumphouse1_FD_189073 | JGI IMG/M metagenome (GOLD analysis project Ga0265296, IMG submission 189073) | Groundwater microbial communities from a municipal landfill in Southern Ontario, Canada - Pumphouse #1 | ecosystem: Environmental > Aquatic > Deep subsurface > Groundwater | place...
AGCTCTGCGTCATACCCGGACGGATACCGAGCGCTCCATGGTCCTGTTCTGACTTGCACCCGCAGGGATTCGCCGTTTCACCGTATCCTGCCCGTAAACGCTCAGCGGGTTACTCGCACGGTTACCCGTGCTTCTCGCCGTTTCCGGCTCAACCGCTTCATGACTGATGGCAGGCCGTGTCGTTTCTGTGCCATTGCCGTGACTCTCGCCACCCGTACTTGCGTACGGCTGCGTGCCCGGTGGGTGGGGGGACTTTCCTCAGCAACACTTAAGTTACCGTCGGCCGCTCTCTCCCTCTCCTGTACATATGGGAGGGCGGAGAAGATAAGAACAGCGCCAGAACCACCTTTTTGTCCGTTGCCGGATACATGCCGGGAGTTCGATAGATTGAGATACAAGATATGCACAAGTCAGTCACAAAGAACCGGGGAACTGCCATGAACCTGCTCACTGCTGATGAGGGCCTGATGGCGATCCGCTCTGCACGCGGCACCATCGAACATGTTGTTGCAAAAAAACCGCGATCCGCGCTGAACCTCACGCCTGTCTTTCATGAAAAGCGCGGTGTTTTTGTCACGCTCACTAAAACCGGCGAACTCCGGGGGTGCATCGGCCTTCCCTATCCCGTGATGGCGCTCGGGGATGCGATCGAACATGCAGCAACGGCTGCAGCCCTTGAGGATCCGCGTTTTCCCCCGGTCAGGAAGGATGAGCTGGAACAGATCACGGTTGAGGTTACGATCCTTACCGTGCCAGTATCTCTTGAAGGTGAACCATCAGATCGCCCAAAAAATGTCGTGGTTGGCAGACACGGGCTCATCGTTATGGGCATGGGCACGAGCGGTCTTCTCCTCCCTCAGGTGGCAACCGAGTACGGCTGGGATGCCACGACATTCCTTGATCATACCTGCATGAAGGCCGGCCTGCCCAACCGGTGCTGGACCAATCCCGCGACAGAGATCCTCACGTTCGAGGGCCAGATCTTTACCGAGAAGCATTGAGGGGAACCGTTTAACTTAAAAGAGCGCGCATATACAAGGCGATCAGGGAGCACCATGGCCATTGCATTTGAGAGCATGTACAGTGATATTGCCGGGCGGTGCGGGAAACTTACCGTTGGGAAAAAAACCGTCAAGACACCGGCACTGCTGCCGGTCATCAACCCCCACCTCCAGCTTGTTACCCCAAAAGAGATGCAGGAGATGGGCGTCGAGGCGCTGATCACCAATGCCTACATATTCTCCCAGAGCAAGCAGTTCCGTGAACGCGCCCTAAACGAAGGGCTCCACAAGGTGCTGGATTTTGACGGGGTGATCATGACCGACTCCGGTTCATTCCAACTCTCGGTGTATGGCCAGGTCTCCATCACGAACACGGAGACACTCTCGTTCCAGCGCGATATCGGGAGCGACATCTGGGTGCCACTCGATATCCCCACCTCTCCCTCAGCGGATCGCGAGACCACCGAACGCGAACTCGCAATAACCCTCCAGCGCCTTGCCGAGGCAAAAGAGGTCTTTGGCAGCGATGCTCCGATTGCAGGACCCGTGCAGGGAGGGATCTTTGAAGACCTCCGCGAGCTCTCGGGAAAGAGAGTCACCGAACTCGGTTTTTCTTTCTGCCCTATTGGTGCGGTGGTTCCCCTCATGGAGTCCTACCGGTACCGCGATCTTGTCAGCGTGGTCATGGCTGCAAAACGGACGATCTCCCCCTCTGCCTGCGTGCACCTGTTCGGAGCCGGACACCCCTCGATGTTCGCGCTCGCCACGGCGATGGGTTGCGACCTGTTCGACTCAGCCGCTTATGCACTCTATGCCAAGGACGGGCGGTATCTCACCTCCCATGGCAGTTACCGGATCGAGGACCTTGCCGACCTTCCCTGTGCCTGCAGTGTCTGCAGGTCTCACACAGCCGAGGAACTGCGGAGTGCACCCGACCGGGAACGCCTGCTCGCGCTCCATAACCTGTACGTCACGCTTGCCGAGATCTCCCGGGTCCGCCAGGCAATCGTCGACGGCACACTCTGGGAACTGGTGGACGAGCGGTGCCGGGGCCACCCTCAGCTCATCTCCGGGTACCGGGCGCTCCTGAACCATGCCCCTGCGCTCGCGGAGCGCGACCGGGTCTCGAAACGCCGGTTCTTCTACCGGGGCGACGAGAGCTGCCGGCGCACCGAGGTGCTGCGGTACCAGCAGTCCCTAGCCCGGCTCCGGCTCGGGAAGAATGTGCTCGTGGTGATCGATGGCAGGAACGAGGAAGGCTACGACGATACGCTCTTCTTCAAGCCCCCGTTCGGGCCCTACCCGGCTGAGCTCCGGGAGACCTTCCCCATCGGCCCCTGCGAACTCCCGGAATGGGACGAGGCGATGGTCCGTCAGGGTTGCCGGGGCATCCGCGCCCTTGCAGACAGCCATTCGGAGAGCAGGATCGTCCTGTCGTGCAGCCCCCTGTGGGCAGGACTCGTCAGCCAGGAACTCGAAGATATGGAGACTGCTGATGACACGGTTTGATATCCGGAAGCGGGACGGGCTTGCACGGATCGGTGTTCTCGATACCGGGACGATGACCGTGAAGTTGCCCGCAGCGGCCGATACCGAAGTACTCTTCCCCGCTCTTGCCAATGTCCCATTCATCAATATCCCCCTGTCAGCTCCTGCAAAACTGGTACAGGAATTTCCCCCGGTAATACCGGGCGGGCCGGTGATCATCCATCCACAGATGGAGACTACTGCAAAGAGTGGAGACTGTGTCATGGCCGCAAACTGGCAGACCGCATTCTCCAATCCCCGGAACTACGTGGACTGGCTTGTCGCACTCAAGGAGAAGACTCCTGCCGACACCGCGTGGTATGCCCCCGCATCGGCACTGCCGTCAACCGTTGCGATCCTCTGTTATTCCGGGTTCGAACTCTTCGATTACACGGCTGTGGACCTGAAGTCCGCCCAGGGACTGTTCTGCACGCCCGAAGGCGATTTCCCGGCCGATGCCATAGAGGCCGGTATCTGCACCTGTCCCGGGTGCAAAGCCGGGAACCTGCATGAGCATAACCGTGAAGCACTCCGTCATGAGATCGCGCTCGTCACCCGCTTCATCCAGCAGGCTCAGCTCCGGGAACTGATTGAGTCGCGGTGCCGCATGGATGCAAACCAGGTTGCCATCATGCGTCATCTGGACCGCCATTATGCGTTCATGGAAGCGGCCCAGCCGGTGGCCCGTAGCGGGGTCATGCGGGCAAACTCCGGGGAGTCGATGCAGCGTGTCGAGGTGCAGCGGTTTGCCGACCGGCTCCTGACCCGGTATATCCCGCCCCGGTGCGATGTGGCCGTCCTGTTGCCCTGTTCGGCAAGAAAGCCGTATTCCCTCTCCCAGAGTCACCGGAGATTCCAGCAGGCTGTCGGGGGCCGCGCCCACGAGCTGATCGTCACTTCCCCGCTCGGCCTCGTGCCCCGCGAGCTCGAGTGCGTCTATCCCGCCGCCCATTACGATGTACCGGTGACCGGGTACTGGGATGCGGAGGAGTGTGCCGTCATCTCGGGTATCCTTGCACGGTACTTTAAGCGCCACCAGTACCGCCGGATCATCGCCCATCTCGAAGGTGGCGCCCTCACCGTGGCCCGGCAGGCCGCGGACCTCTGCGGCATCACGCTCGAATATTCCTGCACCGAGAACCCGGTGGCTTCGGCTGCGCTGAACGCGCTCGATTCTGCCCTCGCCGGCGAGCGGAAGATCAAGGACGATCGGCTGCACGGCATGCTCTCCTACCAGTTCGGGGCGGAAATCGACACAAAGGGCATGGTCTCCCGGGGCAGGAACCTTGAACTCTTCTACAGCAAAGGCACTACCCAGCTCTTCTCCATTGATACGGGCACGGGCCTCATCCGACCCACCTTTGACGGCTGGGCGCTACTTCCGGAATGTTATCGGGTTACCATCGACGATTTTATTCCGGAAGGCGATGTGCTCGTCCCGGGCGTTACCGGGGCAGATCCCGCGATCCGGGACGGTGACGAGGTCCTTGTTGTGGGCAAACGGGCAATCGCGAATGGCAGGGCTGCGCTCTCCGCAGGGGAGATGCTCCGCTCGCATCGCGGCGTGGCCGTGCGTGTGCGTAAAATAAAGAAGCTATAACGCCAATGCATACGATACAAGTGCAGACCATTTCATGGAGTGAAACAGTTGTTCCGCAGCGAAAGAGCACATAAAGGGGCAGACGCATGACCGTTGTCATCGCCGTCCCGAAAGAACAGGCCCCGGGCGAACAGCGCGTCGCATCCGTGCCGGAAGTTGTCCAGAAGATGACGAAGGCCAGCTACGAGGTCCGGATCGAGCACGATGCAGGCGCAAACGCGTACTACCCTGACGAACTCTTCATCGCAGCCGGTGCGAAGATCATTTCCGGCCGGTCCGAACTGCTGAACGGAGCCCGGATCGTTCTCCGGGTCCAGCCCCCGACCGTTGCCGATGTCGACCAGCTGGCCGAAGGCACGATCGTCATCGGGTTCATGAACCCGGCGAACAATCTCGAAGCGATCGCCCGGATGCGTGACCGGAAGATCACCGCTTTCGCCCTCGAACTGGTCCCGCGGATCACCCGCGCCCAGAGCATGGATGCGCTCAGTTCCCAGGCAACCGCCGGCGGGTACGTGGCTGCGGTCATGGGCGCTGACAACTGCCCGAAGTTTCTCCCGATGCTGACGACTGCGGCGGGCACGATCCGCCCGGCAACGGTGCTCATCCTCGGTGCCGGTGTCGCCGGCCTCATGGCGATTGCCACGGCAAAACGTCTCGGCGCGATCGTCGAGGCCTACGATGTCCGGCGAGCAGCCGGTGAGCAGGTCCGGAGCCTCGGGGCAAAGTTCCTCGAACTCGAGATCAATGCCGAGGGACAGGGCGGCTATGCCCGCGAGCTCACTCCTGAAGAGAAGGCGCAGGAACAGCAGATGGTCTCTGCCGCAGTCGCAAAGGCCGACATCGTCATCACGACGGCAGCGATCCCCGGCCGGAAGGCCCCGGTCCTGATCACGAAGGAGACGGTCGCCATGATGAAGCCGGGCGCGGTCATCATCGATATGGCAGCCGAATCGGGCGGCAACTGCGAGCTGACCCAGTCCGGCAAGACGATCCGGGAGCATGGCGTCCTGATCATCGGGCCGCAGAACCTCCCGGCCCGGGTGCCGTTCCACACGAGCCAGATGTACGCGAAGAACCTCCAGTCGTTCCTTTCGCTCCTCGTTGACAATGAGGGGAAGATCGTCACGGACTTTTCCGATGAGATTCTGGTCGCGAGCCTCCTCGTCCATGCCGGCGAGGTGCGCCATGCGCCCACCCGCGATCTCATCGCCGGAGGAAAATCATGACCGACATCACTACGTTCTGGACTGCGATCTATATCGTCATGCTGGCCGCATTCACCGGCTACGTCGTCATCAGCCGGGTCCCTGCGATCCTCCACACCCCGCTGATGAGCGGCTCGAACTTCATCCACGGTATCGTGCTGGTCGGCGCCATGGTGGCGCTCGGCCTCGCGACCACCCCCCTCGAACAGGCGATCGGCTTTGTCGCCGTCGTCCTCGGTGCAGCAAATGTCACCGGTGGCTACGTAGTGACCGAACGGATCCTCCAGATGTTCGACCGCAGCGGGAAGAAGCCCGGAAAGGAGGTATAAAATGACCGACCTTTCCTGGCTGATCGATCCAATCTATATCGTAACGATCTTCTTCTTCATTATCGGCATGCAGCGGATGAGCCACCCGCTCACCGCACGGAGCGGGATCGTCTGGGCCGGTGCCGCGATGCTGATCGCAACGCTCGTCACCTTCTTCACCCCCGGTCTTTCCAACCTCGCCCTGATCGCGATTGCGATCGTCATCGGCGGCGGGTTCGGGTACATCGCCGCAAAACGCGTTGCGATGACCGACATGCCCCAGATGATAGCGCTCTACAACGGCATGGGTGGCGGAGCTGCGGCCGGCATCTCGGCGGTGGCGCTCCTCGGTATCACCAATGCCACCACCGGCTCCCTCGCGGTTGTTGGCGGCCTTATCGGCGCCATCTCGTTCACGGGCAGCATCGTCGCGTTCATGAAGCTCCAGGGCTGGATGCGGCCCCGGCCGATCACCTTCCCCGGCCAGAAGGTCTTCAACCTCGCGGTCCTGGCACTTGCGGTCATCTCCGGCGTGCTCGTCATCCTGCAGCCGACCTGGCTCCCGCTCTCGGTTGCGATGTACCTCCCGCTCTTCTTCATCATCTCGCTCGGGTTCGGGCTCCTGATGACCCTCCCGATCGGCGGTGCGGACATGCCGGTCGTCATCTCGATGTACAACGCCTTCACTGGCCTTGCCGTCGCCCTCGACGGGTTCTCGTTTGCGACCCCCAATTACGCGATGGTCGTCGCGGGTATTATCGTTGGCGCAGCGGGTACGTTGCTCACGCTCAACATGGCGAAGGCGATGAACCGCTCGCTCTCGAACGTCTTCTTCGGTGCGTTCGGCGCAACCGAGGAGACCGGCGTGGAGATCAAGGGCAGCATGAAGGCGATCGAGATCGACGACGCTGCCGTCCTGCTCGCCTACGCCGATAAGGTGATCATCGCCCCCGGCTACGGCATGGCAGTTGCCCAGGCCCAGCAGAAGGTCAAGGAACTCACCGACCTGCTCGAGAGCAAGAACATCCCGGTAAAGTTCGCGATCCACCCGGTCGCCGGCCGGATGCCCGGGCACATGAACGTCCTGCTCGCTGAGGCCGGGGTCAACTACGACCACCTCTTCGACCGGGACGAGATCAACCCGGAGTTCCCGAGCACCGATGTCGTCCTCGTCATCGGGGCGAACGACACCGTCAACCCGGCAGCCCACCGCCAGGGCAGCCCGCTCTTCGGCATGCCGATCCTCGATGTCGAGCAGGCGAAGAATGTGATCGTCCTGAAGCGTGGCCAGGGCAAGGGTTTTGCCGGGATCGAGAACGACCTGTTCTACCGGGACAACACCCGGATGCTCTACGGCGATGCACAGGAGACGGTCGGCAAACTCGTGCAGGCTGTCAAGAAGTTCTGAAGTCTTCGGCCCCATCCCACTATTTTTGATTTTTTCATTCACATCGGCATTGTTTTTGTAATCGGCCGCGATCCTGTGCCCATTCCTCGTGGAACAGCCCGGAAAACGGTGAACTTATATGGTTATCTGTCAGATTGAATGGTAAGGCAGGGGGTCATACCATAGTAGATACCATTCCGATTCCTGACGGGCAGGTTGTCCGCAAGAAGCTGCATTTTTTCTGGATTGCTGATTGCTCCGACTCCATGCGGGGAAAGAAGATTGCTACTCTGAACCAGGCGATCCGCGAAGCGATCCCTGAGGTCCAGAAAGCGGTTGAAGCCTATCCCCAGGTCGAGATCTTCATGCGGGCGATCCGTTTCTCGGATACTGCTGAATGGCATGTTGGTCCCGAGCCGGTTCCGGTGGCGGACTTCACGTGGCCTGAACTTGAGACGTCCGGCCTGACCGCAACGGCAAAAGCGGTCCAGTTGCTCACCGAAGAACTCTCCATCGAGCGTATGCCCCGCCGGGGCCTGCCCCCGGTCTGCATTCTCGTCTCGGATGGTTTCTGTACGGATCCCCGCGATGAATACGATAATGCCATAGCCGAACTGGCAAAGATCCCATGGGGGGTAAAAGCGGTCCGGCTTGCCATTGCAATCGGTGACGAATCCGATTACAATGAACCGGAACTGTTGAAATTCGTCAACCAGAACCAGATCGGCCTCCTCAAGGCCCACTCTCCCGAGGAACTGGTTGCCTACATCAAGTGGGCATCGGTCTCGGCATCCGTTGCCGCTTCCCGCGGCAGGAGCCGGAGTACCGGGAGCATGGAGGACACCTCGAATGTCTCCCTGGAGTCACCGCCGCCGATGATCACGTCCAATACCGAATTGTTTTAAAAACAGACATGCATCCCCCCCCTCATTTTTACGGTGCCGGTGAACCCACGTTGGGCTGGGCCTTTGGCTGCAACAGGACCGGGGCTGCCCACATCGCGGCATCCCGTCCCTGCGAGGACTCATTTGCACTCTGGAGCGGCTCCTCCGGTGCAGTCCCCTGCATTGCAATTGCCGTAGCTGACGGTCATGGCGATCCCCGTCACGACCAGAGCCAGACCGGCTCCGCGCTTGCCGTCCATGCAGCAATCGATGAACTGATCGAGTTTCACCGGATGCACATGCACACCCTCCCGGAACATGCATTGCGCTCGGAGTTCAAGGCAGATTTTCCCCGCAGGGTGACGCGGCGCTGGCGGGAATTCGTGCAATCCGATTCTGTCCGCAGGGGGATCTTCCGGCCCCGGAATGCCGGAACCGGGGTTGACGAATATGAACGATACGGATCAACGCTGATCACCTCTCTCATTCTTGACGATTCGATTCTTATCGGGCAGATCGGCGATGGCGATATCGTCCTTGTCCGCCCGGATGGAACTGTTGAATGCCCTATCTCATCCGAGACCGGTCTTGTCGGAAAAGAGACCTACTCGCTCTCCTCCCGGGATGCCCACCTGCTCTGGCGGGTGGCGACTCTTGATCGAAGAGAAGGTGGCGTCCTGATCGTTGCCACCGATGGCATATCCGACTCATTTGACGGAAGCGAAGGGCCGGAGTTTTTGACATTCGTGAAGAGTCTTGTTGCCCGGGTCCAGGAGTTCGGGATCGAGAATGTTGCCGGATCCATGAAGAACTGGCTGGACCGGTATTCGGAACTGGCGAGCGGGGACGATATGACGCTTGTCTATGTGAGTATCAACCCCAAGGTTGAGATCACCGGGTCCGGGAGCCAGAAGTCTGTTGAGCCGGATACCCCGGGTACCGATCAGGAGTTCTGGTAATGCCCCTCAACCTTGGCCAGAAGGTCACCTCAGCACTGACCGGCACCGAACTGGAAGTGATCCGGAAACTCGGGGAAGGAACACAAGGGGAAGTGTACCTTGTCAGTGGCATGCGAGGATTTCAGGCCGTCAAATGGTATAAACCCGAACAGGCAACACCGGAACAACGGGCTGCCATCCTCTACCTCGTGAAGACCGGGCCACCCTTCGGTGCCGCCGGCAAGAGGTTTGTCTGGCCCCTAGACCTTGTGACCCGGGAGGGATCCGACCAGTTCGGGTACCTGATGCCCCGGATCGACACGCAGCGCTTTGCCGAACTGGGGGAGGTCTGGGCGCATATCAAACCGGTGCCCGCCTTCTCATCGCTCTGCGAGATCTCCTACCAGCTGGCAAACAGTTACCGGGCGCTTCACCTGTCCGGCCATTGCTACCGGGACATCTCTGCCGGCAACCTGATGTTCGATCCGGTGAGCGGGAACATCCTGATCTGTGACAATGATAATGTCGGGGTGAACCGCCAGTCTGCCTGCCAGGTCTGGGGCACCATGGAATACATGGCACCGGAGATCATCCGGTGCAGTGCCGATCCCTCGACGCAGACTGACTTGCACTCGCTTGCTGTCCTCCTCTTCTATCTCTGGGTCTGGCATCACCCGTTCCACGGGGAGATGGAGTACAGCTTCCACTGCTGGGATATCCCTGCCAAGAAGAAAGTATACGGGGAATCCCCGGTCTTCATCTTCGATCCTGACAATGCAGAGAACCGCCTCCCGCCGGATCCCGATTATGCGATCGCACGGGAACGCTGGGAGTATTGCCCATCGGATCTCAAGGCCACGTTCATCCGGGTATTCTCCGAGGGTATCAGGGATCCTAACCGGAGGGTGACTGAGGGTGAATGGCAGAATCTCTTCTCTGCAATCAAGGATCGTATTGTGATCTGTCCGCGGTGTCATGCAGAGAACATCTCCTGTCCCGACGGGCAGATCGCTCCCTGCTGGCACTGCCAGGCAACGATTGTGCCGCCACCGGTCCTGCGGATCCGGCGGCCGGTCGGCGACAGTATCATCGCTCTTGCGGTCGGCACTACCCTGCGGAGGAGGCATATCTCGGTGTCCCAGGCCAGTGACGATGGATCGGAGATTGTCGGCATTGTTGTTCCCCACCATTCAGTACCCGGTGCTGCCGGGATTCGCAACAAGTCTGCCCTTCCATGGGATGCGGCATTTCCCAATGGAGACACTGCACGGGTTCCTCCCGGCCGTGCCGTTCCCCTGAATCCCGGGACCACCCTGTCGATCGAGGGCATCACGGTCACGATCACGTCGCCGGAAGAGCTGGTGAAACCATGAACACCGATGTGGGACGTATTCTCAAATCGTTTATTGATACTTATGGATCATCCGTAGCACTCGACCCGCTCCGGTGCGAAGGCCTGCTCCGGGATACCTGCCCCCGGTGCAACAAGGAGATCTTTGTGCTGGTGAACGCCGTCCGCCAGCAGGTACCGGCAGACCTCCTGTCCCCCCGGCATACTCTCCCAAGAGCACTCTTCCGGGGTTTTCTCATCAAACGTCTCATAGATGAAGTGGCTTTTTCTGAAGAGGCCGCACAGTGGGCCGTGGACACCTGGGCTGCAGCACTGAACCTTGAGATCGTTTCTCCCCAAGAGGGAGCCACTCCTGATACGGCACCTGCAACGATCCCTGGTGCGGGGAACCCACAGAATAAACGGGTTGTGGATGCCGGGGAACTCACGCTCCTCATTCGCGATCTGGGGAATGCATCCTGGAGAGTGCGTGAATCCGCGTTCGATGCCCTGGTTGCATCAGGAGATGCGGCAATTCCCGTTCTTCTGAATACCCTTTCGGACTCCCGCGAACAAGTGAAGATTACCGCGATCATCGCACTGGGGGCACTCAAGGCACGGGATGCAGTTCCACGGCTTGTCGTATTCCTTGATTCCAAAGGAGAACTCCCGGACTATGCTGCATGGGCACTCGGAGAGATCGGGGACGACCGGGCAGTGACCCCCTTGACCCGGCTCCTGAACCGCAATGATGAGAAGATCCGGTCCATTGCAGAAGAGGCGTTACGGAAATTCGGATGACTGGTTCCGGATCCCGCTCACCCCGGCGGGCCGGATCTCTGATCGTTATGCCCGCTGCGAATTGATGATCTCGAAGACAAGTCTCTTCCCGAATGCCTTCTCGAAGGCCTTCTTCTCGCTCTCGATACCCCAGAGTTCCAGCTGGCAGTCGCCCCGTGCAATGATCTCAAGCCGGGCGGTCTGTTCATCCGTTGCGGAAAACCTGACATGCTGGATGAGTGCAGCATGGCTCCGGTCCAGGCTCTCCCCGAGCCTTAAGAAACTTGAGAGGAGGCGGAGGGCGCTCTTCTCCCGTGCATCAAGATCGGTGATCTCAAGATCCTTCTTCTTCGGGCTCTTCTTCCGGTGGAATTTTGCGAGCGTTGCCATAAACCGGACCTCCCGCTCGTTGAACCCGAGGAGTTCGGAATTCCTGATGATGTAATACGAGTGGGCATGATGATTGGTATAAGAGATGAACGAGCCGATATCGTGAAGGAATGCCGCGTACTCCATGAGTTCCCGTTCATTATCAGAGAAATCATGGAGTCCCTGGCTCTTTGCCGAATCGAACATCTCCAAAACAAGGCTCGTCACGGTACGGGCGTGCACCTCATTGATGCCGCAGGAACGTCCCAGCTGCAGGACGCTCCGCTGGCGGGATGAGAGTTCCCCCAGGAGAGGAAAGTTGTCGATCCGCGAGAGATAGTCCACCAGCAGGCCATCCTGGAGACCCCGCCCGGTGATCGCGATCTCGTCGAGCGAGAGTTCCTTCATGAACGTTTCAAGGATAACGGCACCGGCGATGATGATATCAGCCCGCTCGGGGTTGATCCCGGGGACCTTGCGCCGCTGTTCGAGTGTAAGCGGAGAGAGTAGTTCGATCACGCTGCGGAGATCGCGATAGGTCAGTACCTGGTGGGAGCCATTTACGGACGAGCCGTTGGCTGCATGCAGGGCTCTTCCGGCAATCTCTGCCAGGTTGATGATCGTTCCCGAACTGCCGACTGCACAGTCAGGCTCGATCTTTTTTATTGTTGGGAGGGCATGGATGATGGCGTCCCGTACATGGTGCCGGATCTTTTTGCATTGCTCCGGGGAGACGATCCCCCGGTTGTCTGTGGTGCAGTACATGTTTGAGAGCCGGATCGCCCCGAGCCGGAAGCTGTCAAGGTACTGGTAATCGCGGGCATCGCCCAGCGCAACTTCCGTGCTTCCCCCGCCAATATCGATAAAAAATCCCCTGCGGTCCCCGATCTGGATGCCGCTGACCACACCTAGGTAGATGAGGCGGGCCTCTTCGCGCCCGGAGATGACCCGCACATCGAGCCCGGCCTCCTGGCGGATCCGGTGCAGCAGCTCGTTCTGGTTCGAGGCCTCGCGGGCAGCGGACGTTGCCACCGCAACGAACTCTTCGGAATGAAAGGTCCGGGCAAGGTCGGTGAACGTTTTAGCCACAACAACGGCCCGCTCCAGGGCCTGCGGGTTGATCTCATCGTTCTCGAACTCACCTTCCCCTAAGCGTACCTGCTGCTTCTGCCGAGTCAGGATCGTATAGGAATGGTTCGGGTTGAGCCGGACAACGAGGACACGGATCGAGTTGGTTCCCATATCGATGAAGGTCACGACCCTGCCCTCAGGGCCGATGGCAGCATTCTTCATGGGAACACCAGGTTACGCTCAAACACCCGGACAAACAGATCCCCGCGGGACTGCGCCCGGCTCTTCTCTTCCGTGACATCACCGGTTGCTGAGAGGGAAAATGTCACTTCACTGCTCCCGATCACCCCGTGAATCTCGTGGATCGTCCCTGCATGACGGCAGTCCAGCCCGTCCGCAATACGGAGGATTGCAGCGAGCCGGAGTACCTTTGTTCGCTCTTCCGGTGCGAGCAGGTGAAACAGCGGATGGGACTCAAGGGTAACCCGCCCGCGATGGGCTCCTGCAATGAGCCCCAGTACGATCCGGTCGATCATATCGAGGGGCAGGGATTCATCCATGAAGATCATCCGGGCCGAACGCACATTGTGGCGGCGGGTGCCGGATACCCAACCGATATCGTGCAGCATACCGGCGCATTCGAGCAGGAGCCGGTCCCGCCCGGCCAGCTGGTGCAGGGGGGCGAGGCAGTCAAAGATCATGAGTGCGAGCCGGGTGACGGTCTGCTGGTGAAGAAGCCCGTCCGGGCAGGTTGCGGCAAGCGCCCTGCTAGCTGCAAGGATCTCATCGTCCATGGATTTTTTAGCCGGGACATAGCGCTGCCGGCGGCCCGTGTCCAGGGTCCCGGTGAGCTGATCCCAGACTCCCGCCCGGATGAGGGACTGCCAGTAGCGGGTAAACCGGCGGTGCAGCAATCGTCGCTCGCGCTCCCGGTCCTGCAGGAAGAGCCGGAGGCTCTTGAGCGTGGCGGTATCGGGACGCTTCTTCTGGTTACCGGTCCGCAGGAGGCCCCGTTCCTTAAGGAGCAGCCGGGTCACCTGGTCGATCCAGACATCGCAGTCATGGAGATCCCCGAGGATCTCCTGCACCATCTTCACCCGGGCATGGAACCGGTTCAGCCCGAGCCGGTACACCGGCCCGAATATCTCGATCGTGTACCGGAGTTTTTTTGCAGCAATCCGCATGGCATGGTGCTCGGCAACCGCATCTTCCTGCGTCACCCACGGTTCAAACGTCCGCATTGCCTCAAGGCGGCGTTCAATACGGCAGGCTGCCATCGTGGGAATGCCTCGGGCAAGGGCCTGCACGGGGGTCTTTCTGAATGCCGCAGATTGCAGGGAGAAGACCGCATACATCTCGCGGGCAACCCCGCTCTTCTCAAGCGCAGCCAGGCTCGCATTCACCTGTTCCTGGTGATCCTTTCGGTTCTCTTTCAGATCCTGCAGGAGATAGGCGATCGCCGGTTCCAGCGGCTCGGTGCTGACGCTATCCGGGTGCCGGCTCTTCCAGGCTGCCACGCGTCTCTTCCGGTATTTTGTGAGGAATGCGATCTGGACATCGGCATCCCGGGCCTCACCCAGCGCACGGGTGATGGTGGAGATCCCCTGCATCCAGCGGAGATACTGTTTCTTAGAAAAACAGGGCCGGAAGATCGGAAGGGCCGCCCTCAAACGGCGGGAGGCAACCCGCATACGGTGGATATATTCGATATCTTCGGCAGCCCGGACTCCCGCGATCTCCGCTTCAAAGGCTGCAAGGAGCGGGGGCAGCCGTTCCTGAGCGAACCAGCTGAGCCCCGTCGGGGCCGCGATCGTTTCAGGAGCGGCGGCCATACCAGATCCCCCGGTGAGCAATGAGCCACGTGTGAGCGTTCACGGGTGCTTCCCCGGGTGCGGGAGTGATGCGGGCGTACGTGCCGTCTGACTGCATGAGCCGGGATTTGGTAGTATCGCCCAGCTGGATCGGCAGGATCGTCTCCAGGATCTCCCTGCGCAGGCCCGGGTCCTGGACCGGGAAGAGGATCTCGACACGTTTGTCGAGATTCCGGGGCATGAGGTCGGCACTCCCCAGGTACACCTCGTCCTCCCCGCCATTATGGAAATAGTAGATCCGTGCATGTTCGAGGAACCGGCCTACGATCGCCGTCACCCGGATATTCTCGCTGATACCGGGAATGCCCGGGCGGAGGCAGCAGATCCCCCGGATCTGGAGTTCCACGTTTACACCGGCCTGTGATGCCCGGTAGAGTGCCGCGATACAGGATGGGTCAACGAGCGCATTCATCTTGAAGATGAGGTGCCCGTCGCCATGCTCCTGCTGGCGGGCAATCTCCCGGTCGATCTTTGCAAGCAGGTTTTTGCGCAGGGTGACCGGCGCCACCAGCAGCTTGTTGTACTCTTCGATCCGGGCATAGCCGGTGAGGAAGTTGAAGAGGTTTGCCACATCCTCGCCAATATCCTTGTCGCAGGTGAAGTACCCGAAATCGGTGTAGATCCGGCTCGTGGTGGCATTGTAGTTGCCGGTTCCCAGGTGCATGTACCTCCGGATACCATTGCTCTCGCGCCTCACGATCATGCAGAGTTTGGCATGCACCTTGAGGCCCACGACCCCGTACACGACATGGACACCGGCGCGTTCCAGCGCCCGGGCCCAGCCGATATTGTTCTCCTCATCGAAGCGTGCCTTGAGTTCGATGAGGGTGGCCACGTCCTTCCCGTTCTCCCGGGCCTCCATGAGCGCCTTAACGATGGGGGAGTTGGAGCCCACGCGGTAGAGGGTGATCTTGATGGCGAGCACCGCCGGATCGTGGGCGGCCTTGCGGATGAAATTGACGACCGGGGCAAAACTGTCGTAGGGCTGGTAGAGGAGAATATCCCCCTGCCGGATGGCCGCAAAGATGTCCCGGTCATCTGACAGTTCCGGAGGAACGGAAGGGAGGAAGGGTGTGTCCTTGAGGTCCGGGCGATCCAGGGACATCATCTGCATCAGGTCTGCCATGCCGACCGGGTGACCCACGCGGTACAACATCGATGCATTGGTACCCAGTTTTGCTCCCAGCATCTGGCAGATCCCGTCATGCATCGAGCATTCGATCTCGATCCGGACCGGTTTTCCCCGGGCCCGCTGTTCCATGATCTCTTCGACCGTAGTGAGGAGATCGGATGCTTCGTCCACTTCAATCTCAAGGTCGGCGTCCCGCGTGATCCTGAAGGGAAACGATGCCACGGTCTCAAGACCCGGGAAGAGCATGTCGAGATGCGCAGCAATGATCTCTTCTAAGTAGACCATGTGGACGATGCTGTCATCATTCCGCGTGCTGCCATCCGGTTCCGGCACCCGCACCAGCCGTGAGAAGAGGTTGGTCGGTACTTTCACCCGGGCGAAGAACTCTTTCTTGTTCTGGTCCCGCACAACGATCGCGAGGTTGAGGGAGAGGTTGGAGATGAAGGGGAACGGGTGCGAACTGTCGAATGCCAGCGGGGTGAGGACCGGGAAGACTTCGTTAACGAAGAAGCGGTGCATTGCCTCTTTCTGCGGTTCGCTCATGTCGCTGTACTTGTGGAGAATGATACCGGCTTCGGCAAGTTTTGGGAGGAGGACCTTGTGCCAGCAGTCATCATGCGCCTGGAGTTCGGGAAGGAGCATCTGGCGGATGGCATCGATCTGCTGGGTGGGGGTCATGCCATCCGGGGGGGCACGCAATACGCCTTGTGCCACCTGGCGCTGGAGACCGGAGACCCGGACCATGAAGAATTCATCCAGGTTGTTGGCATAGATGGCAAGGAACTTGACGCGTTCAAGGAGAGGATGGGTCTCGTCCAGCGCTTCATCCAGTACATGACGGTTGAACCGGATCCAGCTCAGTTCCCGGTTGATGTAGAGCGAGGGATCGTCAGCAAGTATTTTTGGTATCTCCATTGTGCACCCTTTGGTTTTAAGAAAACATGCGAGGGTATGCCCTGCGGGTTCCAGTACTAGTCATTACTATGGGATAGTATAAAATCTCCGGCCGGGGGGAGTGGGGGTGGGGAAAAATCCGAAATGCAAAAAGGTTTGGCCGTGGCCGTAAATTTTTGAAAACGGCCGAAAAAAATTAAAAAATTCTAACCGTATTTTTTTCCCAAGAAAGACAAAGTAAAATTCTCTAAACTTTGTATTTTTACATTAACGTCGGAAAGAGCGCAAATTTTTAATTTTTTAAATAACACCCTGTTAACTGTGTGAAAATAAAAAAGTAATTTCTTCTTTACTGCTACAGGGAATTTTTGTTATGCTTCATTGTTCCGGATTACATCCTCAGCCTGCAATAATGCGCCGATTAATTCTTCGTATGTCAGTCGGTCTGTAATCGTATCTGAAATCTTGTGGTTCTTATCCTGAAAAAGACACTTAAGGCAAAATGCGATTGTATCTTTCGGATTCTTATTCGGACGACCTTGCCTTAATTCCTTTTCAGTATAGTCTTTCATAATTTTAGCTAACTGCTCTACAATAATAAAACTCTCCATTAGCCTGTAACTTATTCTACATAAGCCTAATGCACATACGGAATTTCCACACACTAAAGAATAAGAGAATAAGGATCTTTTACATATCGGCACGTTTCATAAAATAATGAGGTTACTAATGCCAGGATGTACATCAATTAGCTGTAAAACAGGTGCTGAGATACGTCGAGAGCGTGCGAGAACAGAACCAATTTGTCCCTTTTCTTTGGGTTCAGAAAGTAGTAGTTTTTGTAACCATTGCTGCATATTATGGGGAATCCCTAAAGATGCGGAGATTACAACCGAACCAACTTGTGCATTAGCCAAGGATTGGCAACATCTCCACCCAAAATTTGATAAATAATCCTTTTTCCCGTTTTCGAAGACGGGGCAGTTTTATAGAGAATTAATCATAGATCTATATTATCCTTTCAGAGGGTTCATTCCGAATTAGTCGATAGTAGCCTAGGACTCCGTTTTCTGTCGTAATTCTTTCAATTTTCTGGCCCGATATTCACGTTGTATCCTTCGAGTGTATTCCTTGTCAGCCTCTTCTGCATCCTCGCCATTTTTATAGGCAATCCACGAAACGATGAACCGGTTCCGTTTGTGAGTTTTCTTTGAAACTCCATTCTTGGTTACTATTGGTTTGAGTTGAATATCCTTGGATGAAACACCCGCTCTATTTTGTCGCTGCATTTCTCGGGTGAACTCTTCTTGGGCTTTACTTACGCTCTGATGCTGCTTGCGAGCAGTAAGGAACACTATCATCCGATTACTGTCATTGATCTTTTTGGCACTTGGCTTTCCCGTCATATAACACCATATGATAGCCGTCTATTTTAAATTGTGTTTTCTGCAATTAGAGCTCCATTTAGTCTATGAGAGGCGCTTACATCATTTGGGCACTTATTCTATATTGGCCGAGAGGGTCGGCCCCGGTGGGGCCGACCCGCCGCCCTGCGGGCGGCTAAAGAGGCGGGGCCGCTGATGCGGCCCCTATCATGGGGTCACGGCGCATCGCGGCCGTGGCCCCCAAACCCCCACGAAAACGCAGGAGGACTCCGCCCAGAGGGGCGGGAACGTTGCCAGCAAAATAGGATGGCTTAACCAAGGCGGCCCGTAAAGGGCCGCTAGAGGGGGTTAATTGCCAGTTTTATTTGATGAGTCGTAATCAACAGGGTCGGCCATTAATCGAATCTCATGCATGGTCTTCGCAAGAGGGGAGCCCTTTTTTTCAGTGAGTCGCTTGTGGTTCATGGAGAATTTTGGATCCGTCATCGCATCTCGGAAAGCCTGCCCCAATGCCAGCACCTCTTTGTTATCTTCCTTCAATTTCTCCATTTCCTCTTCGAGAGAGATATTTCGGTTCTCTAGCTTCACCATCTGGGCGACAAGTTTCTCATTCATCGCCCGAAGTCCCTCAATACTCTCGCCCTGTATTTTCAAGGTGCTGTTTAATTCTGTAGCCTTCTCCCGGAACTCTGGGGGAATGCCGATAGTAAGAACGTGCTGAACCGCGAGGTATGCCTTTCCAGCAGCCTCTTCATCAATCCGACGATATGAACCATCAAGATAACCTGCATGGCCCGCTAGGTGCTCTGCAAGGGTCTTCTGACCCGCCATGCTTAACTGGCTGATGAAAAATTTTCTAAACGAGTGTATCCGGTATTGGTTGCGCCCGGTCTGTTCATCTTGTGTATACAGCCCCGCCGCCTTAAGCGCATTTTCCCATACTTGATTAACGGCTGAATCCGTCAAGGGGAAGAGCAGATTGGAGTCGGTGTTTTTTTCCCCGCAGATACCCGCCCGCACAAGTCCGGCGTTCCGACGGGAAGCACCTTTGAGATATTGTTCACGCTTTTCAAGCCATGCCTTCACCGTTTGGGTCGCTTCGGTCGTGATGAACGTGAACCGTGTTTGTTTGTTTTTGGTATTTCGCAGAGTGAGTTTAACCGGTTTGCTTTCAAAGTCAATGTCGGAGAGTTTCAGGGAGAGGATCTCATTTAACCGGGCTCCTGAACTGGCAAGGGTAAGCGCGAGCGCCCGGCCTTTCAGATCGAGCTCTTTCATGGCAGACTCGATTACGCTCGCCGTCATAACCTTGTCAACAGTGCCCGCCCCACCCTTCATCTCCCGCTTTAAATCCCGGACGGTCTTACTTTTGAATTTTGCACCACTATCTTCGAGGATACACCGGGCAAATGTCATTCTCTGCCGTGCTGAAAGGAGACTCGCACACTCTACCTTTAAGCAGTTGGCAAATTTCGTGAAGTCCTCGTCATGGTCTCTTTTTTTGTCTGCGAGGTATTGATCGAAGAGAAGTTCATAATCGTAGATCCCTTTTTTGCCATCATCGCCCTTTTTCGGGAGTCCGTTCATGCACCGAAGAAAAGATTCGATGGCGGTCTTGTATCCGTTCCCCGTGCCAGCATTGGAGTATGAACTGACGAATGCGGCGATTCTTCCCACCGGTTTACTCTGCGTTTTTTTCGCCATATACTTTAGTTACGTCGGAGGAATAAATACCTATCTAAAAAGACAAAGTAAACATTTTCTTTCTCCCAAAAAATATTTCAAAACTTTTCTCAAAAGTTTCTCAAAAAAATTCTTAAATTTTTTTTATTCAAGAAAAATTTCCGGGCATCATCAGACTCTCCCCCCAGTGAACTGCATCCTTTCTCTGGGGATGGCTGACATTACATAATCCTCATTTTCACCGACGTGAAATCTTTTCATCCGACGTAACGCCGATCCGGAAAACAGGCCTTCCTTTCATTTCCCCCTCCCCCAGTCCGTCCGCCCCTTCGTTTCGCCCCTGTATTAGCGCTATTTGCGTCCGCAATTCTCCGACGTGAAAATGAGGGGAAAATCGGGACTTAGTCCCTCATTTTGGTGAATTAGTCCCTCATTTTAGGGTATTTAGTCCCTTTGGGGGTTCCGGCTAGGGGGAGGCTACGACGGAGAATGGATCTCACAGAAGTACTAGTCCCTTAGTCCCTTTTAACAAGGGAGAGATCGAGAGATCACAACAAGGGGGGGTCAACCATCGACCCCCCTCCCCCCATTCATTTCGTTGGGAACGTACAGACGTAAAAGCGAGTGAGCAGACCTGAAGCGATGAATCAGCCGGCCTTCAGGTTTGATAACCTGTCCGGATATCGGAAAGACCGGTGAGACCGGCGGAAATAATCAAAAGAAATGTTTATCCATTTGGGCAATAGAGGGAGTTTACCTGCGGTTCTGAGGTTTTTTTATGCCCTGCACTCTTCTCACGGAAGCCATGGATGAGGCCCCGTTCACCCTGAAACATGCCCACATCTGGTTTCTCTCAGCAATGGGGATCTTCCTTGACGGTTTTGATCTTTTCGTGATGTCGATTGCCCTGCCGCTCATCATCGTCCAGTTTACCGTGACACCGCTCGCCCAGGGCATTGTCGGTGCAGCAGCCGTTGTCGGTGCAATCTTCGGGGCGCTTATCGGGGGCAGGCTCTGTGACCGGTTCGGGAGGAAGAAAGTCTTTTTAGCCGATCTCACCCTCTTCATCGTCTTTGCCATCCTGTCGGCCTGTGCGTGGAACATAGAGTCACTCATCCTCTTCCGGTTCCTTCTCGGGGTAGGTATCGGTGCAGACTATCCGGTCTGTGCATCCTATGTCAGTGAGTTCATGCCGAAACGAATCCGGGGCAGGATGCTGATCGCTGCCTTCAGCTTCCAGGCCGTCGGCATCTTTGCGGCAGCCGGGATCGGGCTCTTCATCCTTGCCCTGCACCCGTCGGAATCGGCCTGGCGGTGGATGCTTGTAGCCGGTGCAGTTCCTGCGGTGGTGATCCTCTTGCTGCGCCGGGCCGTTCCCGAGAGCGCCCGGTGGCATATCCAGCGCAGGGAGTGGAAACTTGCAATGGGGGTTGTCCGCTACCTGATACCCGACTTTAAGCTGAATAAGCCGGTCATGCTCCCGGCGGCTCAAGCAGTGGAGGAGTGTCCGGAAAAAAAGCCGGCCTGGCATACCTCCCTGAATTCGTATGCCGAACTGTTCTCTTGCAAAAACCGGCGCAGGACCCTGCTCATCACCGTGCCGTGGTTCCTGATGGACTTTGCCTTTTACGGGGTGGGGATATTCACGCCCATCCTCATCGCATCCATGATCGGCACGCACGGGACAGTACTCAATTTCATTACACAGGATTTCTATTCGTCAGAGTATACGGTCCTGCTTGACATCTTTTTAGTCATCGGGTTCATCCTGAGTATATTCTTCATTGAGAGGATTGGCAGGATCCGGCTCCAGCTTGCCGGGTTTATCGGCATGGCAGCCGGCATGTTCATTCTTGCCCTGTCCCAGTCCGGTTCAGGGACTATCATTGCCCTCGCATTTGTCGGTTTTGGCCTCTTCAATCTCCTCCAGAACTTCGGGCCGAATGCGACCACGTTCCTCCTCCCTGCCGAACTCTATCCTACCCGGCTTCGGGCAACCGCTCACGGCTTTGCAGCCGGGCTTGCCAAGGTGGGGGCTGCATGTGGGATCCTCTTTGTCCCGTTGATGAAGGCATCCTGCGGAGTTCAGGTCACAGTCATCATCATGGGAGTTATCTGCCTCGTTGCCTTTGTTGTGACCCTGCTCACCCGGATCGATATGACCGGATCTTCCCTTGAAACGATCGAAGATACGGTGTGATATTACTGTTTAAGGCTCTGCCCGGAATGCGGGGGGGAGCTCCACTGGATGAACACTGAATTTGGCTGGATACCTAACAGTTATGATATGGATTAATGGATGACTTTTTTTGCGGGAGACCTCGCGCAATATGAATGCTCAAAGAAAGAGTTTCTAAATTTTTTTTCAAAGGTCATCAGACCTGTCGGCATTGGAAAATATTCCCTCATTTTTTTCCAAATTCCCGTCATTTATATACCGGGCAAATCAACAACGGGATCAGGCCCAAAAGATTCGGGCCAGGGAGAATACCGAATGACAGCACAAGTGTCAGCACAACCGAACCTCAACGGGTTTGAGGCGCTTCCCAGAAACGAGAAACAATGGTTTCTGGACCGGTTGCAGTCGCGGTTGCGTGCCCCGGCATCGGGCAGAATAACTGCGAGCCGCAGACCGGTTTCGTGAACGATAACCAGAGCCTGAACCATACATTACCCACAAAAATTCCGCGGGTCAATCCGGAAAAAGATACCCGACCCGCCACTTCATTTTTAAAAAAATCCCGGTTTTACCTTTTTTATATGCTCCAATGACCGTCGGGTTCAGGAACTCTTGAACACGTACTGCCAGACCCAGGCCGCGGCAATCGCTACCGAACTGCCGATGATCACTTCCAGGAACCGGTGTGCCGCATTGACAAACGGGGGGATGTCCGGGTTCTGGGCGGAGACCACCAACACGATACCCGCCGTAAGGGCAGCGAGGCGGAGATACCCCGGCATCCCTAGGAGCACGCAGGTAAAGACAACGATCCCGATCAGGATGCCCATGCCCACGATGCTGAACGGGAAGAAGATGAGGTAGAGGGCTGAAAAGACGGCCCCGATGAACGAGCCCATGACCCGTAAGCCGCCCATACTGATCGTTGCGGAACGGGTCTCCTGGGTGACGATGATGGCGGAGATCATCGCCCACATGGTGCCGATCATTACCGTATCGGTGGAGTCGGGGAGAATGGAGGAAAGGAGAAGGGCTAGCGAGAACGAGAGCGATGCGACAAGGGCAAACTGGATGGCCGTGGAGAGCGGGGCTGCCATGCGCTGCACAAAGCCGGTCACCCGGCCGGAACGTTCTGTATCGCCATTGCTGCCGGACATATGTATCTCAGGATTGTTGAAGGAAGATTACAAAGGTATCTCTCATGATTTAAAATTTTCACGGCCCGTTTTTTTATTGAGCCGGCTCCTTGTGTTCCCGTTTGCCAAAAAATTATTTTGGGGTTACTTGTGGCTGGCTGCTCCGGTCCGATGGCGCCGGGTAATACTTCGTTTTAATGATCGCGAAAACATACGGCACCGCGATCACTATCGCCACGGCTCCGAATGCAAGGAACATATTGCCATATGTTGCAGTAAGGGCAATGACCGGCACAACTGCAAGTGCTGAAGCAAACTGGCCGATGTTTAAGGAGACGGAGAACCCGCCCATGGCTCGCCCGAGGAACTGCTGGGGCGTGATTGCGGCAATCCAGGTTAAGATCGTCGGCATCAGCAGACCCTCGCCAACACCGACCAGGATCACTGCGACCCCTACGGTGACGAGCGATGTGGCAACACCAAGAAGGCACAGGCCGATGCCAAAGGCGAGGAGCGTAATGGTGAGGATCGTGTACCGGTGGAATCTCCACGCAATTCTCCCGTAAAAGATTCCCAGGACGGCTGATGCACAGCCCCCGATTCCGAGGAATATCCCGGCAGTAAGTGCGGTGTTCTCACCCAGAATCCGTGCTGATTCCATATGTGCAATCAGGTAGGGGAACTTTGTCGGCATTAAGAAGAAGAGCAGGTTACCCATGAACAGGGTGATATAGGCCAGCATGAGGGGTGTGACCGGGAAGGTTGCGGGTACCGCCTTTGTCTCACCGGGGGCTGCCTTCCTCCCCTCACATTTCAGGGGAACGGGCTCTCTCATGGTGAGAAGAACCCCGGCAAGAATAACGAGGCCCAGCAGGTAGATGAGGAACGCTGCACGCCATGAGATACCGGCGAGCAGTCCCCCGCTCACTTCAAGGATCAATACCCCGACACCCATTGCCGCTGCCTGGTACCCGAGAACCCGGGCACGGGTAAGCCCGTCGTAATAACAGACAATCAGGGCGGATGTCGTGCAGATGATACCGGCAATGCCTATCCCAAGGATGAACCTGCCAACCAGTATTGCGGGTATTGAGGTGAGATAATAGCCGGAGCTTCCTGCAATGGTGAAGATCGCAACGGAGGCGACAAGAACCCTGATCTTGCCGATCCGATCTGAAAGAATCCCGAGGAACAGGCCCGTGATGGCTATCGCAAGCGCGGGGAGGGTAACAATTAAGGAGATGCTTGCATCGGATGCATCGGGAAATGCTGCGCTGATCAACGGCAGTGCCGGTGCAACCGCTGCCCCGCCCATGAGGATCATCATGGCCGCAAGCATGAGAAAAAGAAGGGTCCATTTCGAGGGTTTGAATTCTGCTGGATTCATGTCCTACTAAATCGCCAAGGTGAAGATATTAAGAAAGTGCTCCTGAATATAGTAGCTGATCACATGATTGATGATTCGTTACTTTCGCAGCTGAAAACGATCGGGATGAGTGAATACGAGGCGAAGGTGTACGTGATCTTAACCGCATTGCGGGTGGCAAGTGCCCGGGAAATTCACGAGCAGACCAAGATCCCCCGGGGCAGGATCTATGAGACGCTTGCCACGCTCACAGAGAAAGGATTCATTGTCTCATCCGGCAAGTCGCCGGTGCGGTACTCGCCGGTTGATGTGATCCAGATGTTTGAGCGGCTGAAACGGGAGTCGGCGACGTCCCTTGCAGGATTGGTCCGGCGCCTGAAAGCCCTGGAATCCGAGACACCGGAACCGCTCATGCAGGGATATAAACTGTATACAGAATGGACCCGGGACAACCAGATCCGGATGATGTTGCACCGGGCGAAATCCGAGATCATTCTGCTCTGCAATGACGAAGAATTTCTGAAGAAATATAGCAGCGATATCTCGCGAGCGGCAAAACGGGTTTCACTGTACCTTGTTGTCGGAAGTGCTGACCTTGCCGGGTCCGTGCCGGTAAAATGCTATGTGGGCGGGAGTGATATTTCCTCATCCCTCTTTCATCATGACACGGGAGAGAACATGGGGCTCTCGATGAAACTGTTGCTGATGGCTGACCGCCGGGAGTCGCTCTCTATTCTGGAAGAGAACGGGACGCTGACGGGAATTTTTATCTGCCCTGATATTTACGCCAGTTACCTGTCGCGAAAAATTGTGCAGGAGATCCAGCCGGTTGACCGCCCGCGTAAGCGAACCTGAACATGACAGCTACCAGGGATCCGGAAAAGCCTCAATGTGAGGTTTTTTTCCGTGACCCGGATCCGTGATGTGCGCAGAATTTTTGCGCGGCTGTCCCGGTTAATCACTCATCTGATTCTTTTGGTAACAGATCAGAGGGAGACGGTGAAAAAATTCAGAAATGTTCAATTCGCTGGATTTTGGTATCAACAACATTCAGCTTTTCCATGAGAATATTTAGTCCTGTTTTCACATCCTCGATGATATTCCCCATCAAATCATACACCGCATGAGGAATTACACAATAATTAAGTCTGAATCCATTATCGAGGCACGAATAATGCGATAGTATATATTCTGCGAAGTTATTATACCATATTTAAATTGTTTGTGGCGTTGACACGCCCCGGATGATTTACAAAACAATGAGATTTCTCTGGAGTGAAACGATGGATTACGGAAAACTTGTTGGGGACTCTTTTGGATATGCAAAAGAAAGTCTTGTTGGAAAGTGGGTAAACTGGTTGTTGTTGATCATCAGTTGCATCATCTTCCCCCTGATTATGGGATACATGCTGCGTATTTACCGGGGAGCCGACAAAGCTCCTGAATTAAATCAATGGGGTAGCATGTTCATCGATGGGATCAAATTCTTCATCGTAGCTCTGATCTACTGCATACCCATCTTCATCATTGCGTTCGCTGTCGGCCTGTCAGCAATTGTCACTGCCGCGATGGCCATGTCCACCCAGGGACAGACAAATCCCGAGGGCCTGATGGCACTGATCGGTGGATTCCTGTTCGCGGTCATCATCCTTGTCATTGTCTGGATCATTATCGAGATCATTATGGCAACCGCCGTGGTCCGCTTTGCACGCACGAACAGTTTTGGTGAAGCGTTCAATTTCACTGCAATCTTTGCCCATATCGGGAAGATCGGGTTTGTACCTTACCTCGTAGCGTTGATTGTCATGGCAATCATCATCGGTATCATTGAGATGATCTGCATGGTGATTCCCTATATCGGCATGCTGCTGCTCATCATCATAACACCGGTGATTATCCTGTTCCAGGCACGGTACCTTGCCCTGCTCTATGACAGTGCCGATGCAGCATAAATCCAGAAATCAGATCACTTTTTTTAGGGAGTTAATATACCTTCAGTGTCGGCAAAGTAATCCTTGCTTCAGAAGAGAGCCTCATCATCCCGTGCAAAACGCTCCTGTCCGGTATAGTTCGCTATCGGAGATTATCCTGATGCCTTACCAAATACCTGATGTGGTAATATCGAACAAGGGATAATTGATTACTGGTATCTCCGGTTGGCGCAATCAGGATCATTCCCCGGTTTTGATTGTAGAGATTGGTGCACGACATGACACACTATCTGATCGATATCCGGCTGATGGGTTCCGTGAAGCACCAGATCCAGACATTGAGCACCCAGTTGTCCGAACGATTCAACCTCAGGGACAAACTGGTGATCCCGCATATCACGCTCGCCGGGCCGTTTGCAACCAGCGATGAGAAGAGACTGGTGAAAGATTTCTCAGGAATCTGTGCGAACCAGACGGCGACTCCGAAATATGAGGTGGGGAGTTACGGATTTTTCAACGATACCCGGGTGGTCTTTGTCACGATCACGCCGGATGAGAACCTGAAACAGTTCCGGTACCAGCTCTCCCGGGCAATTGCCCCCTACTGCACCTTACGGAACTATGACCTGGACGCTGCCGATGAATTCAGGTTCCACGCAACGCTTGCCATGAAACTCGACTGGCTCACATTCCAGAGAATAAAATGGTATTTCAGGAACCAGGAGCCGGTCACGTACCGGCACCATCCCCTGCGGGTAACCCTGCTCCGGAATTCTAAAATTGTCTGCGAATACGATTTTATCCAGCGGCGAATGCTCACTCCTGCACAGGCCCGGAGCAAGGCGACCATGATGCGGGACTTTGATGTCCTCAAGTCATGGGCGGACGGGAGCTGGGAGAACGAGTGAGAGCAGCGGGTATTTCCTGCTGACCGGTGTCTTTCGACACGGCAAGTGTTGTTCCACGAAGAGTAATGCAAATAAAAATGAAAAGATGCGCAGTCCCGGGCTTACCGGGAAATTTTGAACTCGCAGGTCTGGTTCTCATCGCACTTTTGGCAGATCGCGAGAATGATCTCACAGCGTGAACAGTCCGGTTTCTTCTCCAGATCGCAATGATCACAGTCCGGTTCACCGGAGTCCGGGGCATCGGCATCGGGACCAAACGAGTCCCCGGTGCCGGATCGTTTCTTGAACTCATCCAGGCACGCGTTACAGAGGGCGTCGAGACAGGATTCACATTCCTCCCGCAGGGGATCGCAGCCCCAGTCCAGGTATGTCATGATGGTATCCTAGTGTTGATGTCCTGCAACCAAAAAACAATTGCGGGTTCCTGGATGCGAGGAGAAATGCCAAGACCGTTTCCCCCACGGTTTCGATACCCGGCACCTTTTTATTACCGGTTGACCAATCAACCGATTGTGGAAATGTCACTGCCGGTATGCCCGATGGAACCCCGTCATGTGACCCTGATAGAAAAAACTGACGCGGAACCGCCATGTTGCCCAGAAGCGAGATTGCCCGGGCAGCCGGGATCACGACCCACCCGGTTGCGATTGTATGGACTGATAAAAAACCTGACAATGCCCTTGAGTTCAAACCGGGGGTATGGGGATGTGTCATGTGGCTCTTTGCCAAGGTGGCAAAGGATGGAAAGACCGCAGCATTCATGCGGGACACCACCACGTGTGCCGGCGGGGCAATGGGCCTGGGGTTCGGCCGCCCGATGGAGCGGCACGCATCCCGGAGCGAGGAGGGATTCTGCAGTTTTCTCTCGAATGGAATCGAGGGGGTAAAAGACAAAAAGGGTTACGAATCGGTTATTGCCAAAGCCCCGGATGACCGCCACCGGAAGATGCTGACTGAGGGGGAACGTTTCTTCAAGAACCCTGAGATTGTCCAGGAATTTCTTGCAAACCTGCCGATCTATTATGTCCGGGATCGGGTTGTTGTCATGAAACCCGTCCATGAAGTCGAAGAGGGCGAGGATGTGAAAAGCATCGTCTTTGTCGCCAATGCCGACCAGATCGCAGCGCTCTCGATCCTTGCGAACTATGGAACCGGGAATATCCGGAACGGGGTCATCGTTGCGGCCGGTGCATCCGGGTGCCAGGCAATCGGCGTCTGCACGTATACGGAAGGTGAGCGTGATAAGGAGTGCCCCCGCGCCGTGGTGGGCCTCACGGATCTCTCGGCCCGGAAGGCCGTCCGCCCCATGCTGGGAAAGGATGTCCTGACATTCTCCGTCCCGTTCGCGTTGTACCGGGAGATGGAGATGAATGTAAAGGGCAGTTTCCTTGAACTGGATCTCTGGAAGGAATTCCGGGACGCTGCGTGAGAAAAACCGAGTTTTTCCCGCATAAAAATCAGTAAAAAAGATCCCGTGACGCCGGTTCCGCTACAGTTTCAGCGCAAGGTACGGGATCAGGTCGAGGAGATCGTGCCGGAGCGTCTCCATACCGATCCGCTCCATGAACCGTGAGGTCCGTTCCTTCGGCTGGGCATGCGTCCGGAAATACTCTAGCAGCCGGTCAAGCAGATCGTGCACTTCAATCGTTGTCATGTCCGTTGCCAGTACGTCCCCAAACCGGGGTCGTGTACCGCTGTTGCCGCCAAAGAGGACCGTCCATCCGCCTTTCGATCCCATGATCCCGATATCCCGGGTCCGGCTGTCCCCGCAGCACCGGGGACAACCCGAGATGCCGATCTTCAGTTTTGCCGGGAAGGGGAGTTCCCGGTATTTTGCCTTGATCGCAAGAGCCAGGTCCAGGGAATCCTGCGTCCCGTTCTTACAGTGCCGGATGCCGGGGCAGGAGCGGACGTACCGGACGCAGGGGCCGGTTCGCCGCACGGCATCCGGGCCCAAGTCTTCAAAAACGGCAGGGAGGTCTTTTTCCCGGACCCCGATCAGGTCAAACCGCTGGCCGGAGGTGATCTTCACCATCCCGATATGGTATTTCCTTGCGATTGCTGCCACCCGTTCAAGAAGTTCCGGGGTCACGAGGCCGGCGGGAGATCGTACCATCACCGCATAGGTGCAGCCGTCCCGCTGGAGAATTGCGCCCTCCACCTGTTCTGCCATGGGTACGTGATTGCTCCCGGATATAAAAAATCACGCGGGGAACTGGGGAGATCGGTTCTGTTCAGGGCCTCAAAATTAAAAAGAAGAATTTGGATCGGGCTGCTGTACCCGGTCACGGTTTGCCGTCAATCATGCTACGGATCGATGCTGCCATTTTGGGGAACTCATCCGGACCGAGTGTGCCCCGCGCGAATTCCACATCGGTGCACCGGTCGAGAAGGTCCCGCACGGTCCTATTGTCGGCAGGGGTCGAACGGAGGAGCGTGAGGAGTTCCGTGTTGGTCATCTCGTGGCGAACCCCGTTCTCCCCCGAGAGGAAGAGCCGGAGCGCTTGGCCGGCGAGACTGCAGGCATCGGGGTACTGCTGCTTCCCATAAGCAATCTCTGCCTTTGCCAGCAGATCGCGGGCGGCCTTCCGGTGATCGAACGGTTCGCGTGGCATCGCGGTAGGAATCGGATTCAGGGCCGGGGCACCCGGACGGTGGAACCTGCGGTACAGGACCCACGCTGCGATCAGGATAACAACGCCCGCCACGATCGCGGCGAGCACGGGCAGGTAATCGAACGGTGCGTCCGGTTCCGTGACAACGGTCAGCTGCGTCACGTTCGTCCCATCCGTGGTGGCGTTGATGAATGCCCGTTTTCCCTGCGGGTCCTGGTATGTGATATTGACCATCGATCCGCCACCGGCTGCGATGTTCAGCGTGCTCGTGTTGCGGGTAAATCCCTGTTCGCTGAGTTGCTTCACTGCGGACTGATAGGACGTGTTTGCGGCGAGCGGGGCCGTCACGTTGACCGGTGCTGCGGAGGTCTCGGTCACCGATGGCACAGCCCCGTTCTCCATCCGCCCGGCAATGGTGGCAGTCTCACCGGCCGCGTTCCGGTATTCCTGCGTGAACGTGCCGGCAGTACCGGACTCCGGGTTCGTTGCCTGGGATGCACGGCTGAACCCGTCCACCGCCAGGCTCTGGTTGACGGAAGCGAGCAGCGGGTCCCGGCTGAGTGCCTCTTCAAAGGCAGTCTTCTCGGTTGCTTTCTTCTCCGCCTCTCTCTGCAGTTGTTCTTTGAGTGCGCTGGTATCCTGTGCTAGCTGGCCGTTTGAGAGCGCCTGCTGCACGGTCCCGTCACGGCCGGACTGCTGCGGGGAGGAGACGGACTGCTGCACGATCTGGACCGAACTCGATGTCGGGACATTCCCGGTCCCGGCGCTGCTTGTACTGGTGACGGGCGACTGCGAACCAGATGACTGAGGGGGCTGTGCAACGAAATGTATCAGGATCGCGGGCATGGCAACATGGATCGCGGATGGATCCGTGTAGTCGTAAGCCACCTGAACCCTGACCGTCTTTTCCACATCGGATGTCCCGGCGCTGATGGTGATCTGCGAATCTCCCGGGGAGACGGTATGCGAATAGACCTTGTTCTTGGTGCTCATCATCACCGTCCCCGCGTTCTGGAGCTGCTCGGTTGTGGAGAACTGGAGTGTGCCGTCAACGTCGTGATCGAACGTGCTCGTGATGGCAAGGGGTACATCCGCCGATTCGCCGAACCCAAAATAATACTCGCTGCTGGCGGCGGACATGCTGATGTCCGCTGCCATGGCCGGAGCGATAAGAAGCCCGGCACAGAGAATAAGGAGGAGAAGGGAAATCCCCGTCATCTGTTTCATTGGATGATCCTCCCCCTGCCGTACCGGAGCCAGAGTTCAAGGCAGAGCAGGACAAGTGCACCGGCGTAGAAGAAGCCGGCAACACTCGTCTCCTCCTTCTCACGGGTGATCTGCTGGTTCAGGCTGCCGTAGATCTCCTTCAGCGTCTGGTCGTTGACGGATTTGAAATACGTCCCGCCGGTCTTCTCGGCAATCGATTTGAGGGTTGCCTCATCCACCTGGGCATACTGCGGGTTGCCGAGCCAGTCATACCCGAGTACCACCGGCTGGCTGGAGCCCATGCCCACGGTATAGACCTGGATCCCGGCGGTTTTTGCAAACGCGACCGCTTCGTCCGGCGAGATCACACCCGCGTTGTTCACGCCATCTGATAGCAGGATCACCACGTTCTTCCGGTTCGGGATCGATTTGGCCATGTCGATGGCGAGCGCCAGGCCGTCGCCGATTGCGGTCTGCCCGTTCTTGGCAGAGACGGAGGCGAGTTTCTCGCGGACCCGGTCCTTGTCCGGGCTTAAGTACGCGGCCGTGGTGGCGCCGGATTCGAAGATCACAACCCCGGCATAATCCTTGGCGTCGAGGCTTTTGATCAGGATGTCACCGGCGCTCTTTGCCGCCTCGATCCGGGTGGGCTGGTAATCGGTGGCCTGCATGCTGCCCGAGTCATCGATGACGAGGACCACGTTTACGCCTTCCTTGGTCTGTTCGAGCGGGATGTGCGGGTTCGCAAGGCCAATCACGATGAACGCGATGGCAAGGAGCGCAATGGCAAAGATGAGGTGCGAGCGCTTTGACTTCTTCACATCCCCGAGCGCCGATTTCACGAATGCGAGCCGGGAGAAGCGGATCGCCTCCTTTTTCTTTTGTCTCATCATCCAGAAGTACACGGCCGCAAGGACCGGGATGAGGATCAGACCGGCCAGCCAGACCGGATCATAAAACCCGGGCATGGTACCGCCTCCTGCCGGCAATGCCGGTGAAGAATGTCTTTACCGGGATCTCGAACGGTTCATCGGTGGTGATCACCAGATCGTGGATATGGTTCCTGGCCAGGTTACGATGGAGCGTGGTCTCGGCTTCCTCCACGAGTGCATGGTAGCGCTCCCGGAATGTCTCGTCCGAAGTGTCGACCAGCACCTGTTCGCCGGTCTCAGGATCTTCGAGCTCGATGTACCCGATATCCGGGATCTCGCGCTCCCGCGCGTCCGTTACCCGGAGTGCGATCACTTCGTGGCGCCGGCGCAGGATCGTAAGGGGTCGCATGAAATCGGGCGAGATGAAGTCCGAGAGGATGACGATCGAGGATCTCCGTGCAAGCACCTTTGAGAGGAACCGGGCGGATTCCCCGAGGTCGGTCCTGTCCGACGCAGGCTTGTGATCGATCAACGTGTTGAGCATGCCGACCAAGTGCTTCCGTCCCCGGTGAGCCGGTATGAACTTCTCTACACGGTCCGAGAAGAGGCAGAGACCTACCCGATCGTTGTTCTTCAAAGCGGCAAACCCGAGGCTTGCCACGAGCTCAAGGATCCGCTCCTGTTTCGAGATCGTTGACCCGAAGGTACCCGAGCCGGAGATGTCCACCATGAAGTAGAAGGTCTGGTCCCGCTCCTCGGAGTACTCCTTGATGAACGGGTGGTTGTACCGGGCGGTCACCTTCCAGTCGATCGACCGGACATCGTCGCCCGGCACATACTCCCGGATCTCGGCAAACTCGATGCCCTGACCCTTGAAGACCGAATGGTGAAGCCCGGACTGGAGGCCTTCCACGAGAATGCCGGTCTTTAACTCAATGTGCCGGATCCGCCGGATCAGTTCGCGTCGGTCTTCCATGCGCCGCTCCCCCTCACGCTGATGAGGTTGCGCCGGTGCCCGGTGAGCCGTCCCTGTGATCCTGCAACTTGGCCTGCCGTCATGGAACCTTCACCGTCCCGAGGATGCGGTCGATGATGGCATCGGTGGTAATGCCGTCTGCCTCGCCTTCGTAGTTGAGGATGATCCGGTGCCGGAGCACATCGTGCGCCACGGCCTTGATATCCTCGGGGATCACGTACCCCCGCCCGGCCAGCAGGGCATGGGCCTTGCCACCAAGGATCAGGAAGATTGAGGCACGCGGTGATGCACCGAGCGCAATGTACCGCCCCTCCTCGATCCCGTACTTGGCGGGATGCCGGGTTGCATCCACGATTTCGCTCACGTACCGCTTGATGCTGGGATCAGCATACACCTTCCGGGTGAATGCCTGAATCGCGAGGATCTGCGCGGATGAGATCACCTTCTTTGGTTCGATGGCGATTCCTTCCGTGAAACGGTCGAGGATGGTCACCTCGTCCGCCTTCTCAGGGTAAGTCATCAGGACTTTGAACATAAAACGGTCGACCTGCGCCTCGGGGAGGGGATAGGTTCCCTCGGATTCGATCGGATTCTGGGTGGCGAGCACGAAGAACGGGCGGGCGAGCGGGTGCGTATCCCCCTGGATCGTGACCTGCTTCTCCTGCATGGCTTCGAGAAGCGCGGACTGGACCTTGGGCGGTGCCCGGTTGATCTCGTCGGCAAGGATAAAGTTGGAAAAGACCGGGCCTTTCACGGTCGAGAAGGTGGCATCCTTCTGGTTGTAAATCTTCGTCCCCATGATATCAGCGGGGAGGAGATCGGGGGTGAACTGGAGTCGGGTGAAGCTGCAGTCCAGACACTGCGAGAGCGTACGGATCGTTAAGGTCTTTGCAATGCCCGGCACGCCTTCAAGGAGAACATGGCCATCGGCGCAGACTGCCATCAGCAGCCGGTCGATCACCTCATTCTGCCCGACAATGACTGTCTTCATCTCGTTTCGTATCGCATCGAGTGTGCCAGCAATTGTCTTTGCCTCACTCGTCAACTGAACAATTTCTGCATTCATACAATCACACTGCCTGTGCTGTTTTTTGTTTCGGTAGTATTCCGTGAGTGCTGCATGCACGGGACCGAGTCGCGGATGCTGCTTCGGGAATTATCCCATCGGACCGCGACCTGTGCAGGTATACCAAGTTCCTGATGCCTGCGGGTGATCCCGTACTAAAAATTTCTGCAAAAAATTCAATAAATGCTTTCTGTACCCGTACGGATCCATAAAAAAGATCCGTCCGTATGGGAACGTTCACTCTCTTTTTTGTTGTCATACGTATCCCGTTTCCTGTCTCCCCTTTTGAGAGACCTTAGTGAATGAGGTTACAAGGAATGGTATATAAGGGCTGGGAATTTGGAAAAAATGATAGTTTTTTTTCCATATCTCCCGTGTACCAGGGATATCCTTTTACTCCACCGTTACCAACATCATGCCGGAGAATATCATGGAGAAGATTGCGCTCGGCCCGATGCCGTACATGAGTGTCATGCCCACGCTGCTTGTGGGTGCAAACGTGAATGGAAAAGCAAATTACATGACTGCGGCGTGGGCCACGGTTGCCTGCATGGCACCTCCTATGGTCTGCGTGGCGCTCAACAAGAGCCGTTTCACGGTGAAGGGGATCGAGGAGAACAAGACGTTCAGTCTGAATGTCCCGACCACCGATCAGGTAATAGAGACCGATTATTGCGGGATTGCTTCCGGGGCACACGCCGACAAATCCAAGATGTTCACATCATTCTTCGGCACGCTGAAGACCGCCCCGATGGTGAAGGAATGCCCGGTCAATATCGAATGCCGTCTCTTCAAGTCCGTTGACTGCGGGAGCCACCTGTTGTATATCGGCGAGATTGTGGAGATCCATGCCGACAAGTCCTGCGTCACCGACGGGAAACCGGATGCCACAAAGATTCATCCGATCATCTATGCACAGGCCACGTATTTCGATATGGGTAAAATCACCGGAAAAGCCTTCTCTGATGGGAAGAAATACCAAAAAACGTAATTTTCAGGCAATCTTTTTTTTGTTTTCCGGCAACTACGGTGAATTGTCCTCAACCATATCTTAATTGCGTTCGGGATTCAACTTCCCCGGTATACGCGGACCTTTGTGGGCAGGATATATGGTGAATAAAGGCTGGCAGTTACGGATGAGGCGACTGGTTGAGCGGCTGGTTTGCAAGCACCGAAGGGAATCCTTGCGGAAAATTACCGGGACCCTTTCTGCTCTTGGGTTTGTTGAACTCGGGAGCGATCAGGTTGCGGTGGCGTTCAGTCACACAATGATGGAACTGTACCTTGAAATAGGGCTGGATGATGCACGGCGCATCCAGAATTACTGCATTGTCTCGTTTGAGGAGAAAGAACACCACGCGCAGAAATTCCGTTGGTAAAAAAAAGCGGACACATGGCTCGATAGAGGGTATTAATCAATCCTTGCCCTGATGGGGACAATACTTAAGAGGAGTCTAGAAAATTATGGTATGCGCGATCCGCCAGAGGTCGGTATAGAAAAGAGCGTCTTTTCGGATAGCTCCCGAGGAACATAGTTCTGAGGAAATAAAACCACGGAGTAAAAGAGGATCATCAGGTTCTTAAGGAATGATTCTGGGATTGGGAGACTAATTTTAAAATTTTTAAGGGAATGATATCCCGTTCCTGTGCAGGGATCACTCACATTTTCTGAGTTGATCCTGGTATTGCACAAAGGAACGAGTCCGTTTGAAACGAAGGATTTCTTATTGAGACCGTTCATCTGTTGTCTGTCAGATGATGACAGTCAACAGGAGTACATCACAATTCCGGAATAATCATCAATTGCCGATCCTGACACCCTCACGCTCCTTTTTTATAAACTCTTATTTTGTTAATGCCGCATATAACTCTTTTCATTTTTGAATTTGCAATTTTTAATATGATTTATTAAAAATTGACATAAGAATCTGTAAAAAATCAATTCTGGGAATCATTTGGGGAGAATTTGTTGAGTCAATATTTTTTTCCGTTCCAAGAACCTGGACACGTTCGGAACGAAATTTATTGAGACTGAACGAAATGATATCGGGCCAGCAGAATTCTGTGACAAAGCCCGGTATTCTAAAAAAATTCCAGGTAGCGAATCTCCTGCAAACCGGATCCCGCAGGTACAGCGTCGTATGTACCTGCTGAGGGTATTCAGCCTTCACGTTCTGGTATGGGGGATCGGTCACGAATACCGGTGAGGTGGATCAGAATAGAACCCGCAGGTTAACTGAAAGAACAAGGAGTATCGTATGATTGCCATATGGCCGAAATAAGGGGTTCTGGGAGATCCTTGTAAAAATTATTTTCGGGATCTTCTCATGCCCAGAAATATGATGAAGCCGACCAGTGCCACACAAATCATCAGGAAATCCGGCCCCGGAGAGTAGGTCGGTTTTTTTGTCGGGCTGATGATTGCAGATGCCGTGGGAACGGCGACCGTTGTTTCCGGGGTTATTTCAAGTACGGTTTCCTGCGGTTCAATCACGGGCGCAGCGGTTGGTTCCGGTGTAGGGACCACCACATTCACCGTTTTTTTCACCACGGATCCTGGTACTGCTTTGGCACTTGAATCCACTTCCTGTATCCGGATGAGGGTGATATCCTGCGTCGCGTTTAATGCCGGAACTGTACCGATCAGTTGGACCGTGACCTTATAGGAATTCTCGGAATCGCTCAGATCCCAGCCGGTCAATTTGACCTGGATACTCTTACGGGATATCAGTTGTGTGGTGATGGGGGTCTCCTCATTGACTATCACGGTCTTGGTTGCAGTCCATTGTGCATCGGTCAGATCGCTATACAGGGTGATCGAATGGTCACTATCGAAGGCACCGTCAGACCACGAATCAAAATTGATCACAAATGGTGCGTTGACAGCAGTTCCCGGGGAGAGGGTGGCACCGTCAGCGGGCCCTGCCCAGTTCTGGATCGTCCATGCTGAAGCCGGGGATATGAGGATGGCAACTGCCAGGATCATGAAGCAGCCACAGAGGAAATAGTGATTACGACTCATCCAGTTCACCAACGGCAGGAAAAACAATAAAGGTAACGATTTTGTTTAGGGTTTAATGGAATGAATGAAGAATGACGGTCATTCCATTTGTGAATACCGATGGAACATTTCCTGAATGGGAAATTTTTTCGACCTATATTACATTCGGTATTGCATAAGTACCGGGAAGTATGAAATTTATCCGGGTAATCTGAACTTTAACCGGGATGGTCGCATGATGCAGGATATAAAAAACGATCCGGTGCTCCGCAAGCGGATACTATCGGCCCAGAGCGCGGAAATCACCGAACACCTCATCTATACTCATATCGCTGAGGTCACCCGCGATGAACACAACCAAGCGGTACTTCGCGAGATAGCGGCAGAAGAACTGGCCCATTACACCCTCTGGAAAGGGTACACCCACGAAGATATTCCCCCTCACCGGTTCCGTATCTGGTATTATTGTGCAATGGCCAGAATTATGGGGATCACGTTTGCGCTCAAACTGATGGAAACGGTTGAGAAGCGTGCCCAGCATGCGGATCCGGCAACTCTTGCCGCGATCCCGGAGTATGCCAGGATCATCGAAGATGAAGAGAAGCATGAAAAGGAACTGACCGACCTCATTGATGAAGAAAGTCTGAAATATGTGGGGTCAATCGTTCTCGGGCTCAACGATGCCCTGGTAGAATTTACCGGAACACTCGCCGGGTTAACATTCGCGATCCAGAACACGCAGATCATTGCCATCGCCGGGCTCATCATGGGTGTTGCAGCCTCACTCTCCATGGCTGCATCCGAGTACCTGTCACAGCGATCGGAAGGGGGCCCGGGCAATCCGCTCAAGGCCTCAGTCCATACCGGGATTGCCTACGTCACGACGGTTGCGCTGCTCATCCTGCCATTCCTTCTCCTGACAAGCCCATATATGGCCCTCCTGTTCACCCTGCTCGGGGCCGTGGGTGTGATCTTTGTCTTCACATTCTACATCTCAGTGGCAAAGGATCTCCCGTTCTACCGCCGGTTTGGAGAGATGCTCGCTATCAGCCTTGGGATCGCGGCAATCTCGTTTGTCATCGGTTTTGCGATTCGGATTTTCCTGAATATTGATGTCTGAAAAACTCTTGGCATATTCTTTTTTATCAAACGGAAAATTTCAGATGACTCGTTTCCCCCCGTCAATGTATTTGTGACAATTTAATACGATAGGGGTGAAAGGAAAGATACCGGATCATTTCCCTGTATATTGCGGATTCCGGTTTTCCTGCCGTGACTGCCTATGAACATTAGATCCCCGTCGTTTCCAAAATTTTCGGTCAGGGTCAAGATTCTGATCATGTTTCTTGCCCTTGCCCTGATCTCCCTTTTGATAACCGGGTATGTAGCATTATTCACGATCGGGGATGTGGCAAAATCGGCAGAGTCCAGCAGTCTCGATCTGGGGCAGCAAGCGCTTGACACCAGTACCTCCTCTCTGCTGGACTCAGCCGAAAAGAATCTTGTTCAGGTGGCATCGGATCAGGCAGTGATCACCGAGGTCTTGTTCGAGGATACGGAAACCGAGCTCCAGATTATGGCGGTCCAGGCAGAGACCCTGCAGAGGAATCCCCCGGTAAAACCCATTATTCCATCATATGGCCGTAATAATCCGCCGGAAGATCCCTTTGCCGCGGTATTATACTCTCTCGCACCCGGAGTTACAATCTCTCCGGATTCAGAAGAGTTTAAACGAACTGCCGGAATGGATGATCTCTTAAAAGGCATGTATGACGCGGACACTAACCTGACATCCGTTTATCTTGCCACTGATTCCGGCATCCTGCGTATCTACCCATGGGAGACTCTGACCCCCGCCACTATTGATCCACGTCAGCGGGAATGGTTTACCGGAGCCAAGACGACTGACGGGATATACTGGTCTGATCCGTACGTTGATGCTGCCCGCCACGGTCTTGTTGTGACTGCAGCCATGAATGTGCCTACGACAACGGGTTCGTGGGTAATTGGCAGCGACGTGTCGGTTGATACCATCAGCTTGGCGTTTTTGAACAAGACACTTGGAGGGAACGGATATGCAATTCTTCTCGACAGTCAGGGTAATGTTGTCAGCCGACCCGGGATGTCCTCCGGTAACATCTCGTGGGACCAGCCGTTTCCCCGGGAGAATGCGTTTAAAGAGTCTGACCCGGCCCTTATCGCACTGGCACACAATATGACGGCCGGGAAAACCGGGATTGAAAAGGTGCGTTTCGGCAACCGGGAGTCGTTTGTTGCCTATGCACCGGTCCGGTCCCTGAACTGGAGTCTCGCCATTTCTCTGCCGGTTGACGAGGTAACTGCACCGTTGAGAGGACCGCAGGCAAAGATCGTGGCATCCACACGTGAAGCTGAATCCAGCATTGCCACGACAACCAGCAGGATCATGATCATCTTTACGGTACTCTTCTGCATTCTGCTCATCATTGTCATTGCACTTGCATGGTATCTCTCCCGGATCATCACACAGCCTGTGGACTCGCTCAAGAGAGCGGCGATCGCCATTGGCCACGGAGATCTTGAGTACCGGGTAACTCTCAGTACCGGTGATGAATTCGAGGATCTGGCGCATTCGTTCAATACCATGTCTGCGGACCTTCGGAAGAACATCGATGATCTCCGGAAGACCACTGCGGAAAAGGAACGGTACGCAAAAGAGATGGAGATTGCAAAGGAGATTCAGGATACCATCCTGCCGGAATCCATACCGTCCATTCCCGGCTTTGAGATCTGTGCCGCAACCATCCCCGCCATGGAGATCGGGGGCGACCTGTATGACTTCATCCCGATGACCAATGGCCGCTGGGGTTTTGTGATTGCCGATGTCTCCGGCAAAGGAGTGAGTGCCGCACTCTACATGGCTCTCTGCCGCACCCTGATCCGGGTATGCGGGATCGCACAGGAACGTCCTGACGATGCGATCCGTGAGGCAAACCGGCTCATTTATGAAGATGGTCGGTCGAGCATGTTCATTACCACCTTCTATGGGGTTCTCGATCCGCGGAAGATGTCATTTACCTACGTAAATGCCGGGCACAATCCCCCGTTGTTGTTCCGGGGAAAACCACCGGTTGCCCACATGATGCCGGGAAAGGGTATCGCTCTCGGCGTAATCGATGAGGTCAATCTCACTCCGGAAACTCTTCTTCTTGATCGCGGGGATCTCATTGTCCTGTATACAGATGGCGTTACCGAAGCCTTCAATGAACAGGAAAATTTTTTTGGCGAAGAACGGCTCATTGCGTCAATCTCCCGAAACCTGAATCGGCCGGTCCATGAGATAGCGACCGGACTTATCAATGATATCAGCGAGTTTTCCGGTACTGAACCCCAATCGGATGATATCACCCTTATCCTGATCCGGGTGACCTGAACGTTCGTCTCTTAAAATGCTACGGGAGAATAAACCGAACGGTCTATATCTGGAAACTGGGAAGTTTATTGTATCATTACTATGTCTCATTTACCTGCTGAAGGGGATATTGGTGGTGGATCGCTTGCTACCAAACAACGAGCCGTGCTGACCAGCCTGATCATCGATTTCGTGCTCTGGATTCCGGATATCGTTGCCGCGATCCTCTCCGGATCGATCGTCCTGTTTGCAGATGCACTCAAGTGTGCAAATGAGATCCTGGCCACATTTTTTGCCTACCTGACACTCCGTAAAATGTCAAAAGGCGGAGCGGGAGTATACGATTACGGGCTCGGAAAATTCGAGACGATCACTTCAATCATCACCGGCGCGGTGATGTTCGTCTCGCTTGCGCTCGTCTTCTTTGTCGCGGTTTACCGGCTCGTGAACCCCGCAGAGCTTGTGGAAGCGGGTGCCTACCTGGGTATTGTGCTCATGACAATTGGCGTCTGCATGAACAGTTGGCTCTGGATCAGGAATTTCCGGTTATGCAAGAACGATCCATCCCCCATCATGGATTCCCAGTGGCGCCTCTTCCGTACAAAGGCGTTCTCTGATTTCTCGGTTCTTGCCTCGTTGATTGCCACGCTCGCATTCTCCCATTATTCCTGGTCCCTGTATATCGACCCCCTGGCTTCATTTATCATTGCCGGTTTCCTGCTCACATCAGGATACCGGGTCATCACATCGTCGCTTCCGGATCTGCTCGATAAGACGCTGGATGAGGAACTCCAGTTGGTGATCGTCCGCCACCTTGCGGAGTTCTTCGATGATTATACTGCCCTGCACGGGGTCCGCTCGCGCCGCTGTGGAACCAGTGTCTATATTGAGATCTTCCTGGAATTTGACGGAAACAAGAAGATGTCCGAGGTACAGGAGAGTATCAACCGCATACAGGCGGCTCTTGAAGTGCAGATTCCAAAAAGTTGCGTTAGTATCGTCCCAACGGATAAACGGGCACGAGATGGGATCTACACGTGCAAATCCTCCCCCAAATCCGGATCCTGATAGATCTCATAATTTCAGATCCGTGAATTCGAGTTGTACCAAAACGGGTGTGATGAGCACCCGGAATCCTTTTTTCATACCCGGGGCTGCTGCTGGGTAGCACAATGGAATGTACCGGACCCTTCGACCATCGCCCGGGCATTGATCCCGATTATGTCCCGACCGGGAAAGAGTGTCCTGATAATCTGGAGCGCCACGGCATCGTTGGGATCGGAAAAGACCGGGACAATCACAACGGTATTCCCAATATAGAAGTTCGTGTAACTTGCCGGATAGCGCCCGTCAGTATCTTCAACCTTGGCCGGCATCGGCAGCCTGATAACGGTGAGCGGTGTGCCATCCTGATTGCACGACTGGCGAAGGATCTCATAGTTTTCCCTGAGTGCCAGGTAATTTTCATCGTTTTCATTGGATTCGTAGGCACAAACCACGGTTGAAGGCCCGACGAACCGCGCGATATCATCGATATGCCCGTCGGTATCGTCACCGACAATCCCATCGTTCAGCCATATTATCGTCTCGATTCCAAGATACTCCTTCAGGTACTCCTCGATCTCATCCGCCGACAATGCCGGGTTGCGGTTTGGATTGAGGAGACACGACCGCGTAGTGAGGACCGTTCCGTGACCATTTGAATCGATGGATCCCCCTTCAAGAACAATACCGGGTTCGAAGAGCGGCAGGTTGAGCCTCCGGTTCATCAGAGCGGGAATCTTCCCATCACGGATCTGGTCGTCATATTTGCCCCCCCATGCATTGAAATTCCAGCGCACCATCGCAATCCGCTTCAGCGCACGATTGACTACGAATGTGGGGCCATAATCCCGTATCCAGACATCGGAATATTCATTGGTATGGAGAACCACCCGTTCGGAATTTATTCCCATCTCCTTTAACCGGGCCTTGATCCTTCGGTGCAGGACCGCGGTTGGAACGAATACTTCAACGCGTTCCGAGGTATGGACCTTTGCAATGAACTCAAAAAATGCCTGTTCAACCCCGGGGATATCCGGGAACGTCAGAGGGTTATGGGGCCATGAGATCCACACAGCCTCATGGGGTTCCCATTCTGCCGGCATATGGAATCCCCGGTTTCTGGGCGTATCCCCCGTTCGCAGATCGGGAAATACCCCATCAGTACCCGGGAATTGCACGCCGATTTGCCGATATGTTTCTGGGCGGCGGTTCCGGAAGAAGCCCCATGAGTTCTGGACATCTGCATTCATCGACAGGTCAACCGGGACCACAAGGATCTCTTCACCATCCCCGCCCCGGGTGATGATCTTCCCAAATGCGTCGGCAACAAATGATCCCCCGAAAAACCGGATGTTACCCTCTCTTCCCACCCGGTTCACAGCAGCAATATGCACACAGTTGGCGATTGCGTGACTTCGCTGGATCAGCTCCCAAGCATCCTGCCAGTTACCCTCTTCCGGTACTGAGGGGCCGGGGTGGCCGATGGCCGTCGGGTAGAAAATAATCTCCGCACCGTCAAGTGCCACCGAGCGGGCAGCTTCCGGGAACCACTGGTCAAAACAGATCAGGACGGCGATACGCCCAAAGCGCGTATCATACACCCGGTAGGTATCACCCGGATAAAAATATCCTTTCTCAAAGAAACCCGGGTCCTGGGGAATATGGACTTTCCGGTACGGTTCTGAGATCCCCCCGTCGGCATCGATCACAACCGCTGCATTACAGAACCTTCCTTCAGGAGTTCTTTCAAAAACCGGTACGATAATGACGATGTTGTGTTCTTTGGCAAGAACTGAAAAGATACCGGTGGAGCGTCCCGGGATTGTTTCGGCATAACCAGAGACATCCGAACCAGGATGTTGAGGGAAGTACCGGGTAGCATAGAGTTCCGGGAGGCAGATGATATTTGCACCGTCTCGGGCGGCACTGATCACGTTCCGGCGTGCTTTTTCTACATTTGCGTCTGGATCGGCGCTCATCATCATCTGGATGAGTCCGATCTTGATAATTCCCAGTTCACACACCTCGTAGTATACGGGTTTTGCTTTAAGGGATATGAGGGTATGTATCCGGTGGAGATACAGTCACGTGCCATTCACGTGGAGACTATGTTTACCGGGTTATATCATTTGAAGTGTACGCGGCAGTGTCGCAGCGGATGATATCATTTCGATGCTATTTATGTCAGGGAATCCATGCCAGTCAGGGTCACATTTATCACACAGAATGTTAAAACCAGATAACAAAGGGACGCCATGAAGAAGAATACGTTTTATCTTTTGGCCGGATGCATTGCGCTTATTCTGCTCGCCATTTTCTGGTATTCTGTTGAGATCCACAATCCCCTGTTTATTGAGATCGCCTTTATTGTTGGGATTGCGAGTGCATATTTCGCCAGAAAGCGGGTTACCGATCTCATTGATGATGAGCGGAGTGCAAAGATCACCGAACAGGCAGTGCTCCGGACATTCCAGATCTTCTGGGTCGGGTTCTGTGCGCTCTCGATCGGCGCAGTCATGCAGATCCTGTACGTGCCCCAGTTCCCCCGAGAATACTTCCTCAACCGCACCCATGAAAATTCTCGTGAGATTTTTGAGATCGTATCTCCGCGCATGATGGGATATTTCCAGTTGGGGCTTCTCTGTCTGATGATCTTCCTGTATGTCGGGTTCCGTATGTATTATGCAAGAAAATACGGGGAATGGGAGACCGATGAAGAATAAGATCAAGGTCTTCCGGGCAATGCATGATCTTACTCAGGAAGATCTGGCACAGACAATCGGGGTTACCCGCCAGACCATCCTTGCCATCGAGAAAGGAAAATATGTCCCTTCACTTGATCTGGCATTTCGGATTGCACGGCATTTTCAGGTGAATATTGAGGAAGTCTTCACGTACGAAGACTAAAATTACCATTGATCCTGAGTGTTCCAATCAGCCCTGCCTTGCGGGACATTATTAGATCCTCATCACCTGCGCATATCCGCAGTTTCAGTACTTCACTAATTATTCCTCCATGAATCCAGGTAGTGAATACTACCTGCCAAATACCTGAGTGAATAGTTACACCATCATTAGTATCGTAATCGATCTCCGGTAAAAAAATTTCAACCACCCCCACACCCCCTGCTTAAATTTTTTCATGCAGGGTCTGGTTGATCTGCAAACCCTCTCACGCCGGCAAATTAAAAATTTTGTAGCATGTACATGCATATTGTAGGATAATTATCCGATTGTAGCCTCATCAACTGACACCTCATGATCGCGATTGAAATTTTTTCAGCAGAGTCTGCTAAAAAAAATATGCTCTGGAGAATACCTTAATCCAAACAAATCGTATGAACCTGGTACGTCTCTAAAATTTTCCCCGTACAGAGTGGATAGTCAGCAACTCCCATCCCCTCATCCCGAAACTACGAAGAACCGGAACAAATCTCCGTCAATTGTTCCGGGACCACGGAGAATACGGGCCAGGAAAATCCATTGAAGAGTCACCAGTATATTCCTGGGCAGGAACGAGATGACGGTCAGAAAGTACCGGATCGCAATGTTTCTGGATGATATTTTAGTATTCAGCTGGCTCTTTTGCCATACAATAATCATATCCGGCGCCCGTGGCCGGTTTTGATCTTACGCTTCTCTTTGGTTCTGGCTCGAATTTTGTGAAGTACTGAGTTTACCATTATGAACTCCATCTCGGATTTTTAGGTGGGGTTTTAATCCCTGCTCTCTTCTGAATCCCGGCCTTCAGATTTCAGATAATCTGAGATCGGCCAAGAAAATCTATATATTACAAAATGTCAAATATAGTATACAAATTGTAACCCCCTTGGGACGCTCTCTTTCAGATTGAAAATTTGTTCCCGGGGATAAATTTGATCAAGGAGTTTGTATGAAGCGTGTTTATCATATCCTGTGCGTCCTGACATTACTGATCGCACTTGTCCCGTTATGTTCAGCAGCAAGCACGATTGCTGCTACGAATCCTTCTGATGCTGCAGCACTTGTGTATGTGTCCAGTTACGAGATGGATCCCGGTGTTTTTTATCCTTATGAATCCGGCACCATTACCGTCCATGTCACAAATGCTGCGAATGCATCAGTTGTCGTATCGCAGCCCGATCTCATTGAACCACATATCAAAGTAAAAAATACCAATGCATTCAATACCAAGACCACAATCGGACCTGGTGCAACGGTATCATACACCTTTGTTGTCTCGGTGGATGCAACCGATGGGAATTATTACCCGTTATTTAGTCTTGCACCGGTAGTTCTTGGTGATCCCATCCATTCTACGCTCACCGTAAAAGTTGATTCAGCGGATGCCAAAGCAACGATCTCCCAGAAACCCGATGTCTTCTCAATCTCGAAGAAGTCATCTGTCAACGTGACGGTCATCAATCCCCGGGATGACGATATCATCAACGTCAATGTGGTTGCATCCAGCCCGGGTGCGGAGATCTTCCCGGAGGAGCGATATATCGGTACCATCCCTGCCAACAGCAAGGCTGAAACCACGTTCCAGATTACCCCCGACACTCAGGCAGATGTTTTGTTCAATGTCACGTTTGACAACGGGGACAACCACCGCCAGACCAGCGTGATCCTGCCCCTGAACATCGGCGAAGACAAGACCGGGGCGGAGATTGTGGTCAACAACATTGAGAGCTCCGGTTCCGGCATGACGCAGACCCTGAAAGGGGATGTAACCAATAACGGACTGGTCGATGCCAAGTCGGTACTCGTGACGGTAGGGAGCCCGGCAACACCGGTCGACCCGAACCCGGTGTACGCAATCGGCAACCTTGAACCGGACGACTTCTCCAGTTTCGAAGTCACCTATACCATAACTGGCAACGGCGCAGTCCCGGTTATTGTCGAGTATAAGGATGCGGAAGGGAATGCCTTTACAAAAAAATTCAACGTCTCCGCTAACAGCAATTCGGCATTGCCCGGTTCAGCGGCCGCGAATGGCGCACCGGCGGGTGCCTCCGGCCAGCGGCGCGGCATGTTCGGATCGTTCGGATCCGGTGTCAGTCAGATCCCGGTGACCGAGATCGTCATCATTCTCATTGCGATCATCGCACTCATCATCGCATGGAGAAAGGGGCTCTTAAAACGTCTGGCAAACAAGTTCCGCAAGGATCCCTTACCCGAGAATAACGATGACGAGCAGGAAGACTAAAACGGATCCTCCGACGACAGCACCATGACAGCAGTACCACCGGTCATCGAACTCACGGAGGTCTCCAAGATCTACCCGCTCGCCTCCGGGGATGTGGTCGCACTTGACCACCTCTCAATCCGGATCGAACGGGGCGAGTTTGTCGCGATCATGGGCCCTTCAGGCTCCGGCAAGTCCACCCTCCTCAACCAGATCGGGGGACTGGATGTCCCGACATCGGGGATCCTGCGCATCACCGGCAAGAACATCAGGAAGATGTCCGATGAGAAACTCACGAATCTCCGGCTCAATGCCATCGGTTACATCTTTCAGAAATTCAACTTAATCCCACTCCTTACGGCGTACGAGAACGTGGAGTACCCCTACATCCTCAAGCACCGGTGCAACGATGATACCGGCCGGGTCAGTAAACTGCTTGCAGATGTGGGGATCAACAAGCGCCTGGCCGAACACAGACCCGCTGAACTCTCAGGAGGGCAGCAGCAGCGGGTTGCCATCGCGCGGGCGCTCATCAACGACCCCGACATCCTTCTCTGCGACGAACCAACCGGCAACCTCGACACCAAGACCGGCGCCCAGATCATGGAGATGCTCAAGGCCCTGCACGATCAGGGCAGGACGGTCATCATCGTCACCCACGACCCATCCGTTGGAGCACAGGCGGAACGAACCATACGGATCAAGGACGGGAAGGTGGAGGAAGCATGAAGAAAAAGAAAGATATCATCCTCCAGCTCTCCATCCGGAGCATCCGGCTTAATTTCCTCCGTTCGCTGCTTGCGGCCATCGGCATCGTCATCGGCGTGGTGGCGATTTCATCGATGGGCATGATGGGTGCGAACATGACCATGTCGGTCACCGAGGAACTCTCCGCCATGGCCAACGTGCTGGTCGTAAAAGCGGACAGCGGCGGTGGCGGGGGAGGGATGATGGGGGGCGGCGGCAGTTCCTCCAGCGATGACGACTATATCGACAAGGATCAGTTCGAAGATATCAAACGGGCTGTCGGGCAGTACGGAAACGTCTACCCGCTCTATCAGGAGTCCGATACCATCAAGGTCGGGGACGAGGAACGCAGGGCAACCATCTACGGCATGCGGGATGAGGATATGGCAACGATCCTTGTCGTGGCTAATGGGACCCTGCCCCAGACTTCAAGTTCGGTCGTTGTCGGCCCGACCTTTGCCGAGAACAATGACCTCACGATCGGGAGCCGCATCACCATCGGTGACGAGGATGACGAAGAGGCGATCATCCAGAAGGTCCGTGTCGTTGGTATTCTTGAAGAGAAGGGCATGTCCATGGACCTCAACAGCGACAATGCCATCATCATGTCGGAGAAGACCTTTACCGGTCTCTATGGCGGAGAAAACGAGTATACTCAGGTCAACGTGATCCTGAACGATATCGACGATGCCGATATGGCAACCGAAGCCATTGAAGACCAGCTGAACCGCAAGGAGGACGAGGTCACGGTACAGGACAGCAGCAGGATGATGGAGAGCATCACCTCAACGGTCAGTACCCTCACGACGTTTGTCATGGCCATTGCCGGCATCTCCCTGCTTGTGGCCGCGACCTCCATCTTCAACGTGATGATGATGTCGGTAACTGAACGGATCCGGGAGATCGGTATCCTACGCAGCATCGGCACGCAGAAAGGCGAGGTGCTTAGGATGTTCATCTATGAAGCGGTGATCCTCGGCCTTGTCGGCGCCATCATCGGGGCAATCATGAGCCTCATTTTAGGCTGGCTCGTCGTGCTCGTCATGGTTGGCACCACGAAGTATTTCTTCACCTTTGCGAGCCTGATCTATGTCCCGGTATCGATGGCAATCGGTATTACCATCTGCATCTTCTCGGGCGTATATCCGGCATGGCGGGCAGCAAATCTCGATCCGATTGAGGCGTTGCGAAGCGATTAAGGATCGTATATCCCCGGGCATAACCAAATGCACCGGGTATCTCTTCCTTTTTTATCAGTATCTTAAGGACATCTGCCGGAATGGGGATGATCATCATATCACCTTGTCAGATTGTGGTGCACAAAGGTATCAAATATCCTTGCGAGTGGTGCATATATTTGCAAAATATCCACAGACAAACCCAAATTATTTAATATTGTGCACCACAATTTTTGAGATAGTGGTGCATTATCTTTGTAATTCACCCGGTTGCTGGTGCACATTACGATGCCCAGTAGCAGTATTCATGTGAGGCACTCATGGAACACATCGAAGAGATCAACCGGAACAACCTTTTCCTCAACGACAACACGGCCAACCCGGCACCCCTCGGGTTGTGCGCTTTTGGTATGACCACGCTCCTGCTCAGCCTGCACAATGCCGGCCTGACCGGGCTCAGCAGCACCATCATTGCCATGGCACTCCTGTATGGGGGGATTGCACAGGTGATTGTAGGGATCATGGAATGGAAGAAGAAGAACAGTTTCGGGATGCTTACCTTCGGCAGTTTCGGGTTCTTCTGGATCTCCTTTGCCACGCTCCTGATGCTACCGGTACTGGGTCTTGCCAAGGCGCCCCAACCGGTGGATCTTGCAGCATTCCTCGCAATCTGGGGGATCTTCGCACTGGGCCTGTTCATCTGCACGCTCAGGATGCACCGTCTCCTCCAGATCACCCTAGCGGCTGTGGTGCTCCTAGTTGTCCTGCTTGTTGCCGCACAGCTGACCGGCAGTGCACTGGTACTCATGCTTGGAGGAGTTACGGGCATTATTGCCGGAGCCCTCGCCCTCTACATGGGGATGGGCCAGCTGATCAACGAGATCTACGGCAGCCGGGTTCTCCCGGTCTGAAATTTTCCTTTTTTATTGCAGGCATACATACACGATCTCGTCCATGGTCACGCCGTTCTTGGTGATGGCATTGGAATGGACAGCTTCCCGGATAAACCCGCACTTTTCAAGCACCCGCATCGATGCCCGGTTGCTGGAAAAGATCCCGGCCTGAAGCCTGATAATATCGAATGTCCCGAATGCAACCGGGACAATGGCACGCACCGCATCCGTTGCGATCCCCCGGCCCCAGCAGGACTCCGAGAGCCAGTACCCGATCTCCGCGGAACGCCGGTGGACATCATCGAGCAGGTGGATGCCGATACCGCCGCAGGCTTCCCCATCCACTTCGATGGCAAGGAAAAGGCGCGGACCGGGCGTGGTTGCGAGATCAATGAACCGACGGGCATCCTCATATGTGTAGGGAAACGGGAACGCATCCCGCATCATGGACGCAATCCGGGGATTGTTTGCGTGCCGTACAAGCGAACCGATGTCGTCAGATGCCCAGTCACGAAGTAGCGATGTTGGGGTTCTTATCTGCATAATCGCCTGCCTGCTGAAGTGTCTCTTCTGGCTGCGGATAAAAGTTCGTGGTCTGTGGGGGGTACTGAAATCATGGGAAGTCGATTGATTGGGCCGCCGTAATCCCTATCATTATACATATACGAGAGGGTGAAGAATCTGTAACGGGAAGGTACAGGAAGAATTATGTTATTCCTATCAGAAGAGGAGAAACAGGCATGGGCAGAATATGCCCGTGAAATTACCGGGAGTAGTGCCACACCGGTACAGTATGAGGGACGGGTTCGTGCAAACCTGCTCTCGGCGTTCGATTATTACATCGGGAGCCAGTTAGCATTACAGGGCCAGAATACGCGATCCGTGGAATGGCTGGAGGCAGGCACGATGTGCGAAGAGGACGGACTCTTCTCCTCCACGTTTCTCCTGAGTTTTCTCGCACGGCACAACGGGAAGATGATCAAACCTGCTGTTGCTTTCGCAGATCCCCGCCCCTACCTCCACTTTGCCGGAGTGCCGACGATGAAGCAGGCCCGCAGCCACCTGGTGTGCCAGTTTGTGCACAGCCTTCCCGCGTTCGACAAGCCAATACGGTTCATGGATATCGGGTGCGGTGACGGGTCCCTGACAGCGAATGTCCTTAAGCACCTGCTCGATACCGGGAAGGTGAACCATATCGAAGAGGTCCTGCTCGTTGATTCCTCCCCGTCCATGATCGAACTGGCGAAAAAGACGCTATCCGAATCCATCCCGGGCATCACCATCACTGCAGAGAATGCACGGATCCAGGACTGCTCTGCGTCCATCAGCCACCATTATGACATAGCGATGAGTTCGCTTGCCTACCACCACATGCCGGTTGAGGACAAGCGTGTCCACCTCGCACGGCTCAAACCGTGGATCGACCATTTCCTCCTCTTCGAGATGGACGCAAACAACGATACTCCCGAACTGAACTCGCCGGAACTTGCGCTCTCGGTATACCAGTCTTATGGCAGGATCATGGACTTTGTCTATGCATACGATGCACCGGTCAATGTTGTCACGGACTGCATCGACTCATTTCTTATGACCGAAGTCGCATCGCTCCTGACCCAGCAACGGGGTGAACGTACGGAGTACCACATGCTCCGGACCCAGTGGCACGAGCTGTTTGAGTCAAGCCTTGCACCGGAGTTCTCCCTCCGTTCGGATTCGTCCTGTTATGCCGACGAATACACGACGCTCTTCACCATGCACTATGGAAGAGACAAGTAAATTACCCCTTTTTTACAAGATCGAAGACCCGCCGGCGGGTACCGGGCGTCACGTTGCCGGAGGAGGACCTTGAGCTGCATCGTCAGGAATTATTCAGCAGGTCCTGCATATAAAAAACCGGCATCTCATATCCGTATCAAAAAACGCGAACTCGCTCCGACGATTCAGAGCAGTTCGTATACCGCAAGGCCGGCCATACAGGCAGCGGATAAGAAGAGGACCAGTGCGATATTGATGATCTTCTCCTTTCTGGTCATCAGCCCCCAGTCATGCTTCTGCCGCCGTGCAAGGAATCCTATGGCAAGCCCGATGGCAGTTCCAAAGAACGAGCCAAGGGCAAGGATCATCAGGATATCAAAGGGCGTCATGATAGGTGAATATCCGGTTGCCTGTTCTCGGATATAAATCCGTGCGGGATCACCGGTTTCGTGACCGGCAATACCCGAGGAGTGCGACAGTACCGCACAGGGCAATGAGCGCTATCCCGATCGGAAGGGGAGTTTTTGCGGGGAAACCCGGGATGGAGAGCGGGGATTTGGGGGAGAGCGTAGCCGTGATCTCAGACTCCGCTCCTGCAGTGACATCAGCGAAACGGGTCTCGGACACATAGCCATCTTTTGTCATACCGACGGTATGGTTGCCCGGGACAAGGCTGGGGATGACCACCGGAGAAATTCCTGTAAACGTCCCGTCCACCGAGATATTTGCACCGGCCGGGGTTGTGTTGATCGCAAGCGACCCCCGTTCAGCGGGAAGAGTGGCTGTTATTCCCAGTGTCTCTCCCGACCCCAGATTGGTTGTCACCGAATAGGGGGCATACCCGAACTTCGTGACATTGACGGTATACGTTCTCGGATCGAGATTGTCCACGGTCAGCGGGGTGCTGCCCCGGTACTGGCCGTTAATAGTAACGGACGATGCATCCGGTGTTGAACTTACAACAAAGGCCCCGGGCCGGGACTGGCTGATTGTCGCGGAGTTGATGCCGGCAGATATCCCGGGGCTGCCAAGGGTCACCGAGATGGTCCCGTATTCCGCATTCTGGAGGTGGGCGCGATCACAGGGACAGTCTGCCACCCAGACCGTGTAGGTCCCTGCATCCAGGCGACCGTTGATGTTCGAGGTCCCCCATTTGTAACTCCAGCTGTCATCCTCGCCCATCACCGGGACAACCTTGAACCCGCCCTCCGATGAGAGTTTCGTGATGTCGTTGAGCGCGACCCCGTTCGCCGGCAGGTTCGGGCCGGTCAGGAAAAGGTACACGTTATTGCTGGTCGGGGAGTATCCCGAGAGCGGGACAACATCCCCGAGGTATGCCTGGATCCCCCCGGCCGAGGCATTGCTTATGAGTATGACACAGGAAAGCAGGATAACTGCAAGGAGGCCAGACCATCTTCTGCCGTGCAGGTGCATACCGGAACTATCATGCCGGGCCTGCAATAATCCTTTGCATATTGCGCGGCAATCCCCGCTCCGTCGGGATCCGGCCACAACTCTCATCATTCTCCCCGCCCCATACCGGTATACTGACTATGCCCACGACCAAGCAGATTGCACTCTTTATCGCGCTTCTTGCCGGGTTCCTCACCCCCTTCGATCTCTCCGCGGTCAATATCGCACTCCCGTCCATCGGCAACGAGTTCTCCATGGATGCCATCGAGATGGGCTGGATTGCCACCGCCTACCTGCTCGCGGCCGGTGTCTTTCTCGTGCCATTCGGGCGGATCGGGGACATCTGGGGCAGGAAAAAGGTCTTTCTTGCCGGTCTCTTCATCTTCACGCTGGCATCGGTCCTGCTGGTCTTCTCCACCTCCTCCCTGATGATCATCCTGGTACGGGTCCTGCAGGGATTCGGGGGAGCCATGATCTTCGGCACCACGGTTGCAATCCTTACGTCCGTAGTTCCCGCCAACGAACGGGGCAGGGTGCTGGGCATCTACACGACTGCGGTCTATATCGGGCTCTCAGCAGGGCCATTTCTCGGGGGGATTCTCACGGCATGGTTCGGGTGGCGGAGCATCTTCTTCATCAACATCCCGGTGGGTATCTTTGCCATGGCTCTCGTGCTCCTCCTCTTAAAAGAGGAGTGGGCGGATTCACGCGGAGAACCGTTTGACCTTGCCGGATCATTCCAGTACGGTCTTGCTCTCGTCTGTGTCATGTACGGGTTCTCACTGCTGCCCGAACTCACGGGTTTTATCCTGCTCCTTGCCGGGAGTGCGATCCTTGCCCTGTTTATCCTGCGGGAACTGCGCATCGAATACCCCGTACTCGACATGACCCTCTTCACGAAGAACCGGGTCTTTGCCTTCTCGAACATGGCAGCCCTGATCAATTACAGTGCCACCTTCGCCATCACCTTCTACTTAAGCCTGTATCTCCAGTACGTCAAGGGATTCTCCCCGGAACACGCCGGTATGCTCCTTGTGATCCAGCCCGTGGTGCAGGCACTCTTCTCTCCCGTTGCCGGGTGGCTCTCAGACAAGCAGGAACCCGGGAAGATTGCATCCATCGGCATGGCCTTAACCGCGTTTGGTCTGGTCATCCTCGTCCTTGCTGACACGTCGACTTCCTTAGCGGAACTGGTCGTTGTCCTCATCATCCTCGGGGCCGGCCTCGGCATCTTCTCATCACCGAATACCAATGCGATCATGGGCTCCGTAGACCGGAAGAAATACGGTGTGGCATCCGGGACACTGGGCACCATGAGGCTTGTCGGCCAGATGCTCTCGATGGGTATTGCGATGATGCTCCTTGCGGTCTATGTCGGCGATGTTCAGATCACGTCCGCCTACTTCCCGCAGTTCCTCACGAGCATGAAGACCTGTTTTGGCATCTTTGCCGTGCTCTGTAGTGCCGGAATCTTCCTCTCGCTGGTCCGGTGCAGGAAGACCCCGGCTGATGCCGTGGACTGCCCCACATAATGATCTCGTAACGGTCCCGGCTTGGATCAAATCAAAATTTTATTCTGCCCAACGCGCCGATAACCTACATACCGCGAGGATCTCCATGGCACACAAAACCACCCCAGCAACAGAAATTCCAGTACTTGATATTCCCGAACGGCTGGATACCCGGAATGTGAAGGAGATGGTGGCAAAACTTCAATCGCTCTGCTCCGGGAATCCGAGCAGGATCGTGATGGATTTTTCCCGTACTGAATATATTGCCAGTGCCGGCCTGCGGGTCGTGCTGGAGATGAGCCGCGACCTCCAGAAGAAAGGGGGCGGAATCGCGCTCTTCGGCCTCAAACCCCCCGTCCGCAAGATCTTCGAACTGTCAGGATTCACGAACATCTTACGGATCTATGACACACGGGATGAGGCCCTGCAATCCCTGAAGTGACATCATGAGGGGATATGGGGTGCCCATACACGGGTTCCGGCACCCCCTGACCTGGAACTCACTCTTTTTTTGTCTCGTCTGACTGGCCGAGTTCGCTCTTGAAATATTCCACCCATCCTTCCCGGGCCTCGTTCTGGAGCAGGCTGTTCTTCATGTGAAGCCAGAGAGCAACGATCACGATCACATACGCAAGGGTCCGTATCAGGATCAAGGGAATTTCATACGCGGTGGCCAGCTTTGCAAGCGTTGCAGCATGGGAGATCCCAAACAACCCGAACGCGGCCCCGATAAATGCCGGGAGCATCTCGCCACTCTTCCTATAACAGAGATACCCGAGAATGACGATTACTATGCACAATAATAGGTTGACTAAAGGAATTGAGATCCATTCCAGCACCATAAAACGTTCCCTCTACTGAACTGATGATATCGATATATGAATTGGTTTTTGCAGGATATACAGAGAGGGTCCCGGCGCACCGGTTCAGAGCGGCATCTCCCAGGTATGGCCGCAGTCGGAACAGACACAGACAACAATGGTCTTGTTGTTGACGGTCTTGCAGTCCGTCCATTCCGTATTTTTGGATTTACATTGCGGGCAGTTAGACATGGCTCTTCCGGTTACAATGCGTAGGAAGTGTAGGCACAAATATTTATAAAAGTCTATTGATTTATCCGCAATGAGGACGGGCCAAAGCAAAGAAAAGATTACTGGGAGAGTTCAATGCTCTCGCCGGGCCGGGGCACGATCACCTTGAGATCCGTTGTCCGTTCAATCGCTTTCTTCAGCGAGAGAGGATCCGAAGCGATCCGATCCCAGGTATTATAATGGATCGGGATGACCATCCTGGCGCCGATGAAGTTTGCTGCCATCATCGCCTCGGGAACGCCCATCGTGTACCTTCCCCCGATGGGCAGGCAGGCCACATCGGGATGATAGAGTTCACCGATCAGTTTCATGTCCGAGAAGAGGGCCGTATCCCCGGCATGGTATACCTTCACGCCATCCATACCAATCACATACCCCGCCGGTGATCCCCCGGAGAAGCCCGGGCCGGCTTCCTCAATGAACGTGGAATGCACGGCCTGCGTCATGGTGAACGAGACCCCGTCCACCACATGGGTGCCACCGATATTCATGCTCTCGGTGGGAATGCCCCTGGATTTCAGGTACTTCGCGATCTCGGTGATGGCAACGGTCTTTTTGCCCAGTGCCACGGTCTCTCCCAGATGGTCGCTGTGTCCATGAGTGACCGCAACAATATCGGGATCTGTTGCAGCAACGCTTCCGCCTTCAATGAACGGATCGATCAGGACCTTTTTTGTGCCGGAGAGGAGCACGCAGGAATGGCCGAGCCAGGTGAGTTGCATATATCCGGAATCGATTCTACCCGAATGAAGATTATTCTGCCGTTTGGATCGCGAGCGAGAGAGGTTGCTAAAAAAATGGACTGGCGGAAGCACCAGCGCTTATGTCACGTCGATCAGTTCAGCTTCGGTGATGTCGATCGAATCCCCGAGGCTGTCGGCAGTGGCACTCCGGGTCATCTGCTCGGTCAGGTCCCGGTCTTCCATGACATCGCGGATACGGTCGATGTAGGGATCGATGGTCGGGTCTTCCTGCTCCTCGATCACGTGCCGGTACTCCCGGAGTGTCGAGGGGCTGACGCCCAGTTCCTCGGAGACCTCCTTCATCGTCTTGCCGGACTCGATCAGGGCTTCCATCTCCTCCTTGTTAAAGGGCATCTTGAAGTCAAGCTCCCGGAAGAGCTTGAGCCGGACCCGGGCCCGTGCCACGGTCTTGCTCAGTTTCTCATCGCCGAGCTCGCGGGCAATCTCGGTGTCATTCTTGTCTGCATAGAATGACGTGACAAGCTTGGCAAGCTGGATCGGCTTCAAGGAGGTTTTGAAGATCCCCTGTTCCGTGATCTCTCTCATGACGAGAGCGACCTCGCGTTCTATTGCATCACTGTCTCTTAAAGTACCATGGATATTCTTCATGGGCTCGACGATCTTGGTCTTGCCCGACATGGAACTGAAGAGCTTCAGAAGGTGTGCCTTGCGTTTGTCTTCGGTCATTGCATACCCCGTATTGGGATTAGGATATACAATACTTCGTCAAC
>Ga0265296_1000529_pt1 | contig 56267 bp, 50 predicted proteins | sample MunlanPumphouse1_FD_189073 | JGI IMG/M metagenome (GOLD analysis project Ga0265296, IMG submission 189073) | Groundwater microbial communities from a municipal landfill in Southern Ontario, Canada - Pumphouse #1 | ecosystem: Environmental > Aquatic > Deep subsurface > Groundwater | place...
CAACCGCCTGCGCGCCAGCGCCGCGGAGGAATAATTCATGTCGATCGAAGTGCGTAACGTCAGCAAGAATTTCAACGCGTTCAAGGCGCTGGACAACATCAGCCTGGATATCCACAGCGGTGAGCTGGTCGCGCTGCTTGGCCCGTCGGGCTGTGGCAAAACCACCTTGCTGCGCATTATTGCCGGTCTGGAAACCCCGGATCAGGGCAACATCGTTTTTCACGGCGAGGACGTTTCCGGCCACGATGTGCGTGATCGTAACGTCGGTTTCGTCTTCCAGCATTACGCCTTGTTCCGCCACATGACAGTGTTCGACAACGTCGCGTTCGGCCTGCGGATGAAACCGAAAAACCAGCGCCCGAGCGAAAGCCAGATCGCCACCAAGGTTCACGAACTGCTGAACATGGTGCAACTGGACTGGTTGTCGGATCGCTACCCGGAGCAGTTGTCCGGTGGCCAGCGTCAGCGTATCGCCCTGGCCCGTGCTTTGGCGGTGGAGCCGAAAGTGCTGCTGCTGGATGAACCGTTCGGCGCCCTCGACGCCAAGGTGCGCAAGGAACTGCGGCGCTGGTTGGCGCGGCTGCACGAAGATATCAACCTGACTTCGGTGTTCGTGACCCACGACCAGGAAGAAGCGATGGAAGTCGCCGACCGCATCGTGGTGATGAACAAGGGTGTGATCGAGCAGATCGGCTCACCGGGCGATGTCTACGAAAACCCGGCCAGCGACTTCGTTTATCACTTCCTCGGCGATTCGAACCGCTTGCTGCTGAGCGATGACAACCATGTGCTGTTCCGCCCGCACGAAGTGTCGTTGTCCAAGCATGAGCTGGAAGATCACCACGCCGCTGAAGTGCGCGATATCCGCCCGCTGGGCGCGACTACCCGGGTGACCTTGAAAGTGGAGGGGCAGACCGATCTGATCGAAGCGGAAGTGGTCAAGGATCACGACAGCCTGATCGGTCTGGCCAAGGGTGAAACCCTGTTCTTCAAGCCGAAGGTCTGGCAGAAAGTCGCCAATATTTAAAGGCAAAAGCTTCGCGAGCAGGCTCGCTCCCACAGGGAAAACTCATTCCAAATGTGGGAGCGAGCCTGCTCGCGAATACGATCTAGACAGCAGCGCGATTCGGATTGACCCGCACCACCCCCGCCCGCAACTCGATCTCTTGTTTCAATTCCTGCCGCAGCCCGAGCATGAACGCCAGCTCGGCCACGACAAACAACGGCCCGACAATCAGTCCGCTGATGTCATCGACAAATGCCGGTTTGCGCCCTTCATAGTGATGCCCGACAAACTGGATCACCCAGCCGATCACGAACATCGCCAGGCCGCTGCTCAGCCAGACCAGGGTGCTCTGCTGCGCCAGCGCATGCCCGGCCCACACCGACAGCCCCATCAATACCGTCATCAACACGCCAAGCTTCGACTCCAGACGCAGGTAAAACCACGCCGAGGCCAGCGCCACCACAACGGCTGGAGATATCCACAGCCCGCCCAGCGCCCACTGCGGCCGAGACAGCAGGACAGCCACCGCCACCACGATCAGCGGAATGCCGATAAAGTGGCTGGCAATGTTGCGCGGGTCGCGGTGGTAGGCGGCGTATTGACTGAGGTGGTCGACGACGCTTTTCATTGTTGTTCCTCCGGTGGGGTTGAATGCATCATCCCTCGGGATCCGCGTTCGCTCTGTCGGGCAGGCGACACTCCAGGAGTGGTTATGCAAATTCGTGCACGGTTGCTCAGCGGCCAGTGGTTCAGTCATTTGCCTGCATCTTTTCAGGATAGCCTGCTGGCGCTGGCTCGGGAGCGGCGGCTGACGGCGGGACAACGACTGTTCCAGCGTGGCGATGCGCCGTGCGGTCTGTATGCCGTGCTCGATGGCGCCGTGCGCATTGGCGCGGTGAGCGAGCAGGGCAAGGAGGCCTTGCTGAGTCTGGTGGAGGCGCCGCACTGGTTCGGCGAAATCTGCCTGTTCGACGGCCAGCCACGCACCCATGACGCCTATGCGGTCGGGCCATGTACCTTGCTGAATATTCCCCAGGCGGCGTTGCTCAAATTGCTCGACGAACAGCCACAGTACTGGCGGCATCTGGCGCTGCTGATGAGCCACAAATTGCGCCTGGCCTTCATCAATCTCGAACAGCTGAGCCTGTTGCCAGCCCCGGCGCGTCTGGCGCATCGCTTGCTGATGATCGCCGAAGGCTACGGTGAACTCGACGCACCACGCCGGACGCTGCAACTGCCGCAGGAGCAGTTGGCGGCGATGCTGTCGCTGTCGCGGCAGACCACCAATCAGATCCTCAAGGATCTGCAGGGGCAGGGGATTATCGGGCTCGCATACGGCGAAATCGAAATTCTCGATGCGGTGAGATTGCGTGCCTTGGCCACGATCTGAAAACTGAAACCGATCCAATGTCGGAACTGGCACCTGTGGCGAGGGGATTTATCCCCGCTGGGGCGCGAAGCGGCCCTGAAAAAGGCACTGCTGCGCACTCCAGCGGGGATAAATCCCCTCACCACAAAGGCTCACTCCTACAAAGGATCTGTGTTTATCTTACGACCCGCGATAGGTCGAGAAACCGTACGGGCTCAGCAGCAGCGGGATGTGGTAGTGCTGATCGGTCTGCTTGACCTGAAAGATCACCGGAATTTCCGGGAAGAACGTCTCGTGCTTGATCTTCTGGTAGTACTCGCCGGTCTTGAACACCACGCGGTATTCACCGGCTTCGAATGGCTGTTTGGCGGGGAACAGTTCGGCGATCCGCCCTTGTTCGTTGGTGGTGCCTTGGGCCAGTGGCTGCCAGTTTTCGCCGACGTGCTTTTCCAGAGTGACGTTGATGCCCGGTGATGGCAGGCCGTTTTCCAGGTTAAGCACGTGCACGCTCAGCGGATTGCCGGCGGCCAGCGCCAGGCTGGAAACAGCGCTCAGGCCGAGCGCGGCGAGGGTCATGCGCAGGGTGGTCATGGTGGATCTCCTTAGTGGGAACGGGTGATGGTCAGGCCGGCTTTGTCGGCGGCGGCGCGGGCGCAGTTTTCGTCTTGCTCACCGCCGCCGGAACCGGCCACGCCCATGGCGCCGACCAGTTCGCTGCCGGCGAACAACGGAATGCCGCCGCCGAGCAAGAGCAATTCATCGAGGGTGTTGAGGTTGGCGGTTTCCGGGTTGCTGCGGGCGCGCTCGGCGAACAGCCGCGTCGGCGTCTTGGTCGACAGCGCGGTGTAGGCCTTGCGTTGGCTGGCGGCGGTGTTGTGCGGGCCGACGCCGTCACCACGCAGAGTCACCAGCAGGTTGCCGCCACGGTCGAGCACCGACACCGTGCCGGTGCAACTGCTCATCGCCTTGTCCGCCAGCCAGCGTGCGGTTTTCAGGTCGAGATCGGCGTGGCGCGGCAGTTCTGGCGTGGCGCTCGCGGCGCCGCTGAGGCCGAGGATCAGGCTGGCGACAAGGTATTTGACGGTCATGTGCAGGCTCCGATTGAGAAGGTCTGCACCTTAACCGGCGCACTTCGTCAGAACCCCGTCAGGCGGATTACAAGTTTGTAATGGGCAACGGCTCCGAACACGCCTAGCCTGTGTACCTGATCAATCGAGGTGTGCCATGCGTTTGCTGGTCGTAGAAGATGAAGCCAAAACCGCCAATTTCCTCGCCAAGGGCCTGGGTGAGTCGGGTTTCGCCGTGGACGTGGCGCTCAATGGCCTCGACGGCCGCTATTTTATCGAGCAGCAGGAATACGACCTGATCATCCTCGACGTGATGCTGCCCGGCCTCAACGGCTGGCAATTGCTCCAGCTGATTCGCCAGCGCGGCGCTACACCGGTGCTGTTTCTCACCGCCAAGGACGCCATCGAAGACCGCGTCCGTGGTCTTGAGCTGGGCGCCGATGACTACCTGCTCAAACCCTTCGCCTTCGCCGAGTTGCTCGCGCGCGTACGCACGCTGCTGCGACGCGGGCCGATGCGCGAAGCCGAGTCGTACAGCGTCGCCGACCTGGAAATCGACGTATTGCGCCGCCGGGTCAGTCGCGGCGGCCAGCGCATTGCCCTGACCAACAAGGAATTCGCCCTGTTGCAGCTGCTCGCCAGCCGCCAGGGCGAAGTGCTTTCGCGCACGCTGATTGCCTCGCAGGTGTGGAACCTGAATTTCGACAGCGACACCAACATGGTCGAGGTCGCCGTGCGTCGCCTGCGTGCCAAGGTCGATGACCCGTACATGCCGAAACTTATCCACACCGTGCGTGGCGTCGGTTATCAACTGGAAGCGCCGGACGATGTGGAGTAAGTCGATTGCCTGGCGATTGGCGCTGGCCTTCGCCATGGTCTGCGCGCTGGTGCTGAGCGCAATCGGCGTGTTTCTCTACCGCTCGCTGGCCTCGGAATTGGCCTTTCGTGACGACATGGCCTTGCTCGGTCGCCTCGAGCAAGTACGCGCCTTGCTCGCCGACAGCGACAGCCTCGACGCCTTGCAGGCACGGCCACGGTTGTATCAGAACATGCTCGGCAATCTCGATAGTCTGCTGCTGGTGCGCCGGGCCGACGGTTCCAGCGTGATCGCGATCAACCCGCGTCAGCGTGAACTGCCCGCGCTCAATGCATTAGCGCGAGAGCAAATGCCGCAGCGCCGTGACGTGCTCACCTGGCAGGCCAGCGACGGCGCCGAATTGGCCTTGCTGTCCGGCCAGGCCCAAGGCCCCAACGGTGAAACCCTCACGGTGATCGCCGGCAAAGTGCTCAGCGAGCGCGAGCAGATGCTCGGCAGTTATCGCCTGCGTCTGTACCTGTCCGTCGGCCTCGGCGCGGTGCTCGCGTTTGCTCTGGGCCTGTTGCTGCTGCGGCGCGGCTTGCAGCCATTGCATCAGTTGAGTGAAGCGGTGCGCAGCATCGATCTGCGCAGCCTCGATCGACGCCTGCCCACCGAGGGCACGCCGAGCGAACTGCGCGAACCGGTGCACGCGCTCAACACCATGCTGGCGCGGCTGGACGACAGCGTGCAGCGCCTGTCGCAATTCTCCGCCGACCTCGCCCACGAAATCCGCACGCCGCTGCACACCTTGCTGGCCAGCAACGGCCAGGCGCTGAACCATCCGCGCAGCACGGCCGAATATCAGGAAGTGCTGGCCTCGAACATGGAAGAGTTCGAACGGCTCAAGCGCATGGCTGAGAACCTGATGTTCCTCGCCCGCGCCGAACAGGCCGAACGTGCGCTCAGTCTGCAAACACTGGACTTGCACAACGTCGGCGACGAGCTCTGCGATTACTTCGAAGCCCTGGCCGATGACCGCGACCTGCAACTGCAAAACCGCATGCACGGCGAATTGCTCGCCGACCAGCAACTGCTGCAACGCGCCCTCGGCAATCTGCTGGCCAATGCCGTACGCCACGCCGACCCCGGCACCCTGATCAGCCTGCAACGCCGCGATGAACCGGGTATGTGCTGGCTGCAAGTGCACAACCACGGCCCGGTCATCGCGCCTGAGCATCTGGGCAAACTGTTTGACCGCTTCTACCGCGTCGATCCTTCACGTGCGGAACCGGGAGATTCGGGTGGGCTGGGTTTGGCGATCGTGCAGTCGATCATGCAATTGCATGGCGGGCGGGTGCGGGTGAGGAGTGATGTAGCGGGGACGGTGTTTGAGTTGGGGTTTGCGGGGCCGTGTTAAGACGTTAGCGATGGCTGACCATCTACGCTAAGCTCATTCACTTGCATTGTTTATGATGCATTTTAATTTTTTAGGTGGATTTTGCATTGTAAGCAATGCATTTGGGGCGGTGATGGAAAAAATTGGCGAGTTGATCAGATGCTTGCGTAAGGCCGAAAAGCTGTCCCAACAAGCTTTGGCGCAGCAATACGGCATGAGCCGCGCAACAATCTCGGGGATTGAAAACAACACAATCTCGGAAATCGGTTTGCGCAAAGTCGAAGCCATTCTTAACGGATTCGGCTACGAATTGGCCGCAATCCCCCGCGCCTCTCGACGGCCGACACTCGACACGCTGCGCAAGGTGAACTTCCATGGCTGAGGCATTGGACCGCTTGCAGGTCTGCGTCGGCGGCCATGAGGTTGGAAGATTGGGGCGCGGGCACGCAGATGTCGACAGCGTGTTCAGCTATCGGGACGATGCGATTGATGAAAATGCCGTTTCGCTGACCATGCCGACACGCCTGGAAAGTTATGGTTGTGAACGCGGCATTCATCCGATATTCGAGATGAATCTTCCTGAAGGTGCGTTGCGCGATGAGTTGGTCCGGCGTTTCAGCAAAGCCGTGCGCGGCTTCGATGACTTCGCTTTACTAAGTATCGTCGGCCCGCATCAACTGGGGCGTCTTTCGATCGCGAGCGCATCGACAACTGATCGTCCACCTGAAACCTCGCTCGCTGAGTTGTTGGTTCATGACGGTGCGCAAGGTTTGTTCGAGGATCTTTTGCAGACTTACGGGCAGTATTCCGGAGTTTCAGGCGTGCAGCCCAAAGTGTTGGTGCGTGACAGTGCCGCTGCAATAGACCGACTGACGCACCGAGGCTCGACTCATCTGGTCAAAGCCTTCCGTGCCGAACAGTATCCCGAGCTGGCAACCAACGAATATTTCTGCATGCGCGCTGCGCAACTTTGTGGCCTCGACGTGCCGCATTTCGAACTCAGCGAGCATGGCAAATTTCTCGTCATCGAGCGTTTTGACTTGAGCGACACCGGATACCTCGGTTTCGAAGACTTTTGCGTGCTCAACGGCTGGCCGTCGAAAGCCAAATACGATGGGTCTTACGAAGGAGTCGCACGGCAGATCAAGGCGTTTGTTTCGCCCTCATTACTCAAGCATGCACTGGAAGCTTTCTTCAAGATTGTCGCTTTATCGGCGGCATTGAAAAACTGCGATGCCCACCTGAAAAACTTTGGCGTGCTCTATGAGGATTGTGGCGAGCGCGCATTGGTCAGGCTGGCTCCGGCGTACGACATCATCACCACGTCGGTGTACATCAAGAGCGATAGCATGGCACTGCTGTTGGGCGGTTCGAAGGCGTGGCCCAAGCATAAAATGCTTACCAGGTTTGGTCGTACGGCCTGCAATCTAAGTGAAGCGCGTTGCAACCAGTTACTGCAAATGGTCGCGCAGGGTGTACAGCAAGCGCTGGGCGAAATGGCGGAGTACAGCGCAAATCATCCTGCCTTCGCAGAGGTGGGCGCTGCAATGATCGAACAATGGTCGGCCGGTCTGGCGTGCAGCCTGCGCAACAGTTGAAACTCAGCGCAACTGATCCCGAAACTGCCCCGGCGTCATCCCTGTCCAGCGCTTGAACGCGCGGCTGAAGCTGCTGGTGTCGGCGAATCCCAGCAGATAGCTGACTTCACTCAAGGAACACTGCGGGTCACGCAGGTGCAGCAGCGCCAGATTCTCGCGGCTTTCGTTGAGCAGGGTGTCGAAGCGACAGCCCTCATCCGCCAGATGCCGCTGCAGGCTGCGCAGGCTCAGGTGCAAGGCCTGGGCGATGCGCTCGGCGCTCGGTTCGCCTTCGGGCAGTTGTTCTTCAATGGCATCGCGCACCTTGCGCTCCCAGGTCAGCGGTTTGAGCTGGGCGAGGGTGCGTTTGAGTACGGCTTCGTTGTGTTCGGCCAGTTCCGGGTTGGCGTCGTCGAGGTGGCTGTCGAAGTCGCTGAGGGCGAATTCCAGGCGGTCTTCGGTGGCGGAAAAATACACTGGCGCGCGGAAGACTTTGTGCCATTGCTGGGCGTCGCTCGGTTCGGGGCGGCGCAAGTACACCGCCAATGGTGCGTAGTCACGGCCGAGGCGATTGCGGCAGGTGCGCACGTAGATCGCCGCGAAGGCGTCGATGGCTTCGACGGCCGGTGCCGGGTTGCCGGGCGGGATTTTCAGGCGGAATTGATAGCGGTCTTCGCTGCGGCTCAGCTCCAGTTCCAGCGCATCGCTGACCACCGGGTGATAGCGCACGATGCGCTCGAACACCTCGCGCAAGCTGCCGCTGGCCACCAATGCATAACCGAGCGCGTGGAAGGTGGTCGGGCTGACGAAACGCGACACGCGCAAGCCCAGCGCCGGGTCGCCGCTGGCCTGCACGGCGAGCGCCCACAAGCGCGTGGTGCCGGACAGCGGATAGCGCGCGTTGGGGTCGTCCATCAGCGTCGGGTCGAGCCCGGCCTGTTGGCACAAGGCAAGGCTGTCCAGCCCGAGCGCGTCGAGTTGTTTGCGCAAGGCGCGGGTCCAGCTGGCGAGGGAGGTCGGTTCCTTCATGCGGATTGGCGCGTCCGGTCAACAGGTTGGCGTTCTTGGCTAGCGCGGATCGAACCCCGGCAAGGCACGATGCATTCATCTTAGACCCGAGGATGGAAGCATGGACGGTACTTCTGCAAGCCCTGAACGACTGAATGCGGCGCAGCGCTCGGCACATATTCGCCAAGTGGTGTTGGCCAAAGGTGCGCAATTGCGTGAGCGCTACCCGATTCTTCAGCATCAGGATGCCCTCGGTGCGGGGATTCTGGCGTTCGCGCTGGCCGGAATGATCGGCTCGGCGGCGCTGTACATCACTGGCCATATGGCTTGGTGGGTGTGCCTGCTGTTCAATGCTTTTTTCGCCTCGCTGACCCATGAGCTGGAACACGACCTGATCCACAGCATGTACTTCCGCAAACAGCGCGTGCCGCACAACCTGATGATGGGCCTGGTCTGGCTGGCGCGGCCGAGCACGATCAATCCATGGATCCGTCGCCATCTGCACCTCAACCATCACAAGGTTTCCGGCACTGAAGCCGACATGGAAGAGCGCGCAATCACCAACGGCGAGCCGTGGGGATTTGCCCGTCTGCTGATGGTTGGCGATAACGTCATGTCGGCCTTTATCCGCCTGCTCCGCGCCAAGACCTGGGCACACAAGTGGAGCATCGGTAAACGCGTGCTCAAGGTCTACGCACCGCTGGCGCTGCTGCATTGGGGCGCGTGGTATGTGTTTCTCGGCTTTCACGCGGCCAATGGCATTGCGCATTTGCTCGGCTCGCCCATCGAGTGGTCGGCCACCACGCTTTCGGTGATGCAGGTGATCGATATTGCCGCCGTGGTGATCATCGGCCCGAATGTATTGCGCACTTTTTGCCTGCACTTCATCAGCTCGAACATGCATTACTACGGCGACGTCGAACCGGGCAATGTGCTGCAGCAATGCCAGGTGCTGAACCCTTGGTGGCTGTGGCCGTTGCAAGCGTTCTGCTTCAACTTCGGCAGCAGTCACGGGATTCATCACTTCGTGGTCAAGGAGCCGTTTTACATTCGCCAGATGACCGTGCCGGTGGCGCACAAGGTGATGCGCGAGATGGGTGTGCGGTTCAATGATTTCGGCACGTTTGGCCGGGCGAACCGGTTTGTGCGCGGAGATGAGGAAGTGGTGTCCGGGGAGGCGGTGGAGGCCTGACAGATGCCCCTCACCCTAACCCTCTCCCAGGGGAGAGGGGACTGATCTAGCTGTTTATGCTGGATACATCGACCTGAAATTTCGAGCCGACCTCAGGTTGGAAAAGCATGAAGATCTGCTCCCTTTCCCCCTCTCCCTCAGGGAGAGGGCTGGGGTGAGGGGGGCTTTTGATCTTGGTTCAATCCGGCTGAAACGGCGAAGCACTGAGGATCACCCCGGTCTCTTCCACATACCGCTGCCAATGCCCGATCAGGTCAGTGAGTTTCTGCGGCTGACTCAACGCCAGATCATGAATCTCCCCTGGATCGCTCGCCAGATCATAAAGCTGCCAGGTCGCTGGCCCTACCGGTCCGGGAATCCACACCGCCTTCCACGAGCCCTGGCGAATCGCCCGGCGTCCGAACAATTCCCACCCTGTCACGGTGTGCTCGTCATGCACCTGCGCGGTTTCGCCGGACAGGAAGCCCAGCCACGACTTGCCGCGCAGTGGCGCCACCGCTTTGCCTTTCCACTGTTTGCCCGGATGCCGCACGCCAGCCAGATCGAGAATGGTCGGGGTGATGTCCATCACCGTGCCGAAACCATGGCTGATCTGCCCTTTGAGCGGCAGTTGCGGATAGTGCAGCAGCGCCGGCACGCGGATCCCGCCCTCGGTGGTGAAAGCCTTGAACAAGCGTGACGGCGCGGTTGCCACTTGCGCCCAGTTCGGCCCGTACCAGACATAGGAATTGGCCCGGCCGATGTTGTTGAGGCTGTTGTCGTAATGCTGGTTGAGGTAGGTCATCAGCTCCGGGCCGAACTTGGGGAACGCTTCCAGCAGCGCGCCTTCGGCCCCGTTGTCGGACATGAACAGGATAAACGTGTTGTCGAGCTGTCCCTGCTGGCGCAGGTAATCGACGACCCGGCCGATGTTCCAGTCCATGCGCTCGACCATCGCCGCGTAGACCTCCATGGCTCGTGCGGAAATCTGCTTTTGCTCATCGCTCAAGGCGTCCCACTGCGCGCTGAGCTGAATCAGCGGGTGCGGCTCGACGTCCGCGTCGATCAGGCCCAGCGCCTTGAGTTTTTCCAGGCGTTCGACGCGCAGCACTTGCGGGCCGGCGTCATAACGGCCACGGTATTTCTCGACGATCTCGGCCGGTGCCTGCAGCGGCCAGTGCGGCGCGGAGAAGGGCAGGTAAGCGAAGAACGGCCGGGTCTGATCGCGTTCCTTGAGGTACTGCAGCAGCTTGTCGCCGAAGGCATCGGAGGAATAGAAGTCCTTCGGCAACTCGTCAACAAACTGATCGTCCTCGATGTACAGCGCCGGGGTGGATTTCAGCAGGCCCGGCGTTTGCTCATCGTAGGTCGGCTCGAAACCATAGTGGTTGGCAGCGCCCGGCAACAGTGAAAACGAACGCTCGAAACCACGCGCATGGGGCGCCAGTTCAGCCTTCAGACCCAAGTGCCATTTGCCGCTCATCAAGGTTTGATAGCCGGCCTCGCGCAGCAGCTCGGGCAGGGCGACGACGCGGTCATTCAGGTAGCCTTCGTAACCAGGTTTGCCGATCAGTTCCGGGGTCAACGCTTCGGCCATGGTGCCGATGCCGGCGATGTGGTGATCGGTGCCGGTCAGTAGCATCGAACGCGTCGGCGAGCAGGTTGGGGCGGTGTGAAAATCGGTCAGACGCAGACCGTTGTGGGCCAGCGCATCGAGGTTCGGCGTAGCGATTTCGCCGCCGAACGCACCGATGTCGGAAAAGCCTAGGTCGTCGGCCAGAATCACTAGAAAGTTGGGACGTTGCGGCATCGCGAAACTCCTGTTCAGCAGGCAATGAACGTCAGCGGCAGATCGCGGATCTGCACCGGTGCGCTCGGTTGGTAATGGTCATCACTGGTCAGCTCGTGCAGCAGCTCTTCGCGCAGCTGATGAAAGTCGTAACTGCTGCGCTGGCGCGGGTGCGGCAGGGCGATGTCGACCACTTGCTTGATCCGCCCCGGACGCGGCTCCATCACCACCACGCGGTCGGCCAGAAAAATCGCTTCCTCGACATCGTGGGTCACCAGAATCGTGGTGATCTGTGCCCGCTCGCGGATCGCCAGCAGCTCGTCCTGCATTTGCTGGCGGGTCAGTGCGTCGAGGGCGCCGAAGGGTTCGTCGAGCAACAGGATTCGCGGGCTGGCGACGAGACCGCGAGCAATCGCCACGCGCTGCGCCATGCCGCCGGAGAGTTGATGCGGATGGGCCGCGGTGAAATCGCTGAGGCCGACCAGTTCGATGAAATCCTTGATGCGTTGTTGTTTCTGCGCCCCGCTCAGCGGTTCATTGACCAGACCGAGGCCGATGTTGTCGGCGACCGTCAGCCACGGAAACAGGCGATGTTCCTGAAAAACGATGCCGCGCTCGCCGCCGATGCCGCTGACGGCTTTGCCATCGACACTGATCTGTCCGCAAAACTCGGTGTCGAGGCCGACCAGCAAACGCAGCAAAGTGGATTTGCCGCAGCCGCTGGAGCCGACGATGGCGACGAATTCGCCCTCGGCAATGTCCAGGTTGAATTCGCGAATCGCCTCCAGTTCGAAACCGTTGACGGCGAAGGATTTGCCTACGTGGTTGAAGCTGACAATCGGTGCGTTCATGCGTGTCTCCAGCGGGTCGCGCGAATTTCCAGGCGTTGGCCGATCAGGTTGAGCAGGGCGCCGGTGAGGCCGACCAGCAGCATGCCGGCCATGATCAGATCCATGCGCAGCAGCTGCTGCGCGCCGATCATCTGGCTGCCGATGCCGCCATTGGACGGCATGAAATATTCAGCGCCGATGGTGCCGAGCCAGGCGTAGATCAGGCTCAATCGCAGCCCGGCGAAAATCCCCGGCGCAGCGCCGGGCAGGACCAGTCGACGCATGCGCTGACCGAGGCTCAGGCGCAGCACTTGCGCGGCTTCGTTGAGTTGCGGCGAGAGGTTGGCGACGCTGCGCTGGGTGGCGATGAACAGCGGGAAGAAGGCGGCGAGAGCGACGAACACCCACTTGGCCAGTTCGCCGAGACCGAACCACGCGGTGAGCAGTGGCACCCAGGCGAAAATCGCAATCTGCCGCAGTGCGGCGAGTGTCGGGCCGAGCAGGCGTTCGCTGAAACGCGACAGGCCGAGGAGCAAGCCCAGGGCGAAACCGAGGCCGCCACCGATCAGCAAGCCGCCCAGGGTGCGGCTCAGGCTCAGCGTCATGCCGTTGACCAGCGTGCCGTCGAGCAGTCCGTCCCATGTCGTGCTCAGCACAGCCGCAGGGCTGATCAGAATATTCGCGTCGACCCACTGCTGATCATTGGCCGTTTGCCAAAGCGCCAACAAGCCCAGCGGCAACAGCCACGGTTGCAGGCGCTGCCAGCCCTGATAGCGCGGGCCGCGTGTGATGTGCGCGGTGGCCGGGTGCGGCCAGTGCACCAGTCTGCGGTCGAGCAGACCGATGCCGCGATCCATGGCCACGCCGATCAGACCGATGACCACGATGCACACGAACACGATGTCGAGCATGAACAACTGCCGCGCCCAGACCATCAGATAGCCGATGCCTTCGCTGGAGGCCAGCAGCTCGACCGCCAGCAACGAGGTCCAGCCGGCAGCGAGTGCCAGGCGCACGCCGGCCATGAACGCCGGCAGCGCAGCGGGAAGCACCAGGCGCCGAATCAGCAGACGCGGCGGCAGGCGCAACACGGCGGCGGCTTCGCGCAGTTTCGGTTGTGCATCGCGTACGCCAACCAGTGTGTGCAAGGTCACCGGCACCACAATGGCCTTGATCAGCACCACCAGTTTCAGCAGTTCGCCGATGCCGAAGAACACCATGAACAGCGGAATCCACGCCAGCGTCGGCACCTGCGCCAATCCAGCGAATGTCGGAAAAACCAGGCGCTCCAGACGTCGACTGAAACCCAGTGCGGCGCCAAGCACCGCGCCGGTCGAAACGCCTGCCAACAAACCCCAGATCAACCGTTGCAGGCTGATCCACAAATGACTCCACAACTCGCCTTGGGCCAGTTCCACAGCGCTGCTCCACACCAGCGATGGCGCCGGCAGAATCTGCTCGCTCATCCACTGATTGCGCGCGGCCAGCCACCACAGGACGAACAGGCTGACGGGCAACAGCCAGGGCAACAGGCGTTGATTCAGGCTCGGCCAGGTGCGACGGCTTTTCAGCGGCGGCGCGGCCAGCGGCAGGCTGAGCAGAGATTGACGGGCCATGGGTGACCTCCGTTGTCGAGTTGCATGGCGAACCGCTTTTCATGTGGCAGCGAGCCTGCTCGCGAAATGGCTGTTTAAGACAGCATTGATGGCGGCTGGCATTGCCTCTTCGCGAGCAGGCTCGCTCCCACACTGGGTTTCGTCATATATAAAACTGATCTAACAAACTTGCGTTAGATGCTATCGGGAGATAAGCGAATCCATTTAAGGCTTGCCTGCTTACGCGCATCCAATGCATTCGAAGAATATTTTCGATGCTGTTAATGCATATCGCGCTGCAAGCCGCACACGCCCTCACTTAGGTCATATGGATATAAAAATGTGCATTTATAGTATTTAAGTGAAGGTATGCATCCAGCCTACTTTCAGCTCCTCAGCGATCAAGGAGCCGCACCCATGAACCTTCCCTTCAAACGAATCATCAGCCTGCTGGCCGCCCCGGCGCTTGCGGGCTTTCTTGCGCTTGGCGCCCAAGCCGAAGAACTCAAGGAAATCCGCATCGCCGTGCCCGACCTCAGCGCCGGCACTCAACACAGCGGCGGCGGCATCGTCGATGTGCTGCGCGATCAGCAGATCTTCGAAAAGGCCTTCGCCGAGCAGGGCATCAAGATCCAGTGGAGTTTCTTCAAGGGCGCCGGGCCGGTGATCAATGAGGCGTTTGCCAATGGGCAGGTCGATCTGGCTTATCTTGGCGATCTGGCCGCGATCATCGGCAAATCCAATGGTCTGGACACGCGCCTGCTCAGCGCCACGGCGCGTGGCGTGAAGCAATACCTCGGCGTGGTGCCCGGCTCGGGAATCAAGACCCTGCAGGATCTCAAGGGCAAACGCGTGGCGATCTTTCGCGGGACGGCGACGCAGCTGTCGTTCGATGCGGCGCTGGCCAGTCAGGGCCTGAGCGAGAAGGATCTGAAGGTGATCAATCTGGATTTCAACGCGGCGGTCTCGGCGCTCGCGGCCAAGCAGATTGATGCCTCGTGGGGCAGCTCCGCGCTGAGTGCGTTGCAAGCCAAAGGCCTGGCGGAGTTGCCGCTCAACACCAAGGACCTTGGCGGCGCTGGCAGCGTGCAGGCGGTGTTGCTGGGTAATGGCAAGTTTGTCGACGCCCACCCTGAGGTCATTGCGAAACTGCTCAAGGCGCAGCAGCAAGCGGTCGAGTGGCTGACTCAGGACAGCAATAAGGACGCCTATGTGCAGCTGGTATCAGGGCTGGCCAGTTATCCGCCGGTGATTCTGGCTCAGGATCTGAAGGACCAGAATCTCAGCGAGATTTTCCCGTCGACACTGGATCCGGTGTTCTTGAGCGGCCTGCAAGACAAGGTCGACCTGGCGGCGCAGCAGAAGCTGATCCGCAAGCCGTTCAAGGTCAGTGATTGGGTGGCGCCAGAGCTTTCTGCAGCCAGGCTTTAGCTTCCAGATCGTTCCCACGCAGAGCGTGGGAACGATCGGCGTGTGTCACGAAGGGGTTTCAGACAGCGACGCTGACGTCCTGCCGATCCACCGCGACCAACGTCTCGATCATTGCCCTCGCCGCCGGCGACAACCGAAACCCGGTGCGGCTGACGATGCCGCAACGGGCGTTCATGCTTTCGAGGTTCTGCGGCAGGTTGCGCCAATGCAGCAGCACCAGCGAACCCTTGGCGACATCCTCAATAAACGCCTCCTCCGTGCCGACGCCGATCGCGTTGGATTGCAGTACCACTTTGACCAGCGCCGGAAAGTGCTCGGTCTCGATGGTCGGTGAGAAATCGATGCGCCCGCTGAGGTTCGCCAGCAGCTTGCGAATGCCTGGCGGGATCAGGGTGGCGGCCAGGGGAAAGTCGAACATGTCGTTGGTCGACAGGCTTTCCTTGGCCAGCAACGGATGCCCCGGCCGGCAGAAAAACACCCCGCGCTTGGGCGTCAGCGGTTGCGTCTGGAAATTAGGGTCGGACTCGAAATGGCGGATATCGGCGATGAAGAATTCGATCTCTTCGCGGCTCAGCGCGCGGCTGAGTTTTTCCCAGTTATCCACCTGAAAACAGGTGCGCACTTTCGGATGCGCATTGATGAACTGCGCCACCGCATCGGGCACCAGTTTCACCGCTGGCGCCGGCCCGCAACCAAAATGCACTTCGCCGGCGTCGAGCTTGGTCATTTGCGTCACTTCAGCGCTGAGCAACGCTGCGCCCTGCACCAGGCTCAAGGCATGTTGAAGCACCACCTGGCCCTCGGGCGTCGGACGCAGATCCTTGTTGCCGCGATCGACCAGCACGCAACCGAACTCCTGCTCCAGCCCCTGAATGCTGCGGCTGAACGCCGGTTGAGTGATGCCCATGGCGTCTGCCGCACGGACAAAACTGCGGTGTTCGTTGAGGGCGATGAAGTAGCGCAACTGGCGAAGATCCATATGCTTTTCCGGCATCCTAAAAATAGCTCGAAGGCATTTGCGACGAGGGTTGCTTGAGGTTTTAAATGCAAGCTCTTATTCCGTCAACGAAGCATATGAATATCTATTAGATGTAATTGGAATATAGATAGAGCGTTGTTTCGCTGCCGCCAAAACCGCAAACCGTCGATGAGGGTCTTCCAATGAGCAATGCCGCACTCGCCGTAAAACCCGTTTCTCACGCGCTGGAAATTCACCCGGTAGCCGGTCGTATCGGTGCCGAAATCCGTGGCGTGCATCTGTCCGGTGAGCTGGACGCCGCCACTGTCGAAGCCATCCAGCAAGCCTTGGTCGAATACAAAGTGCTGTTCTTCCGCGAGCAGACGCAACTCGACGATCAGCGTCAGGAAGCCTTCGCCCATCTGCTTGGCGAACCGGTGGCGCACCCGACCGTGCCATCGCGCGAAGGCACCCGTTACCTGCTCGAGCTGGACGGCGCCGAAGGTCAGCGCGCCAACTCCTGGCACACCGACGTGACTTTCGTCGACGCTTACCCGAAAGCCTCGATCCTGCGCTCGGTGGTCGCCCCGGCCTTCGGCGGCGATACGCTGTGGGCCAACACCGCGACCGCTTACAGCGGTTTGCCGAGCGAGCTGCGTGAGCTGGCCGACAAACTGACCGCCGTGCACAGCAACGAATACGACTACGCCGGGGCGAAGCCGGACGTATCGGCAGAGAAGCTGGAGCGCTACCGCAAAGTCTTCACCTCGACCGTTTACGAAACCGAGCATCCGGTGGTGCGCGTGCACCCGATCAGCGGCGAGAAGAGCTTGCTGCTGGGGCATTTCGTCAAACGCATCAAAGGTTATTCACAGGCCGATTCGGCGCACCTGTTCGGCTTGCTGCAGAGCCATGTGATCCGCCAGGAAAACACCGTGCGCTGGCGCTGGCAGGCTGGAGATGTGGCGATCTGGGACAACCGCTCGACGCAGCATTACGCGATTGATGATTACGGCACCCAGGATCGCGTGGTGCGCCGGGTGACGCTCAAGGGCGAAGTGCCGGTGGGGGTGAGTGGGCAGCGGAGTCTGACCATTAAGGGCGCGGATATCGTCGGCGTCTGATTGGCCTCTTCGCGAGCTGGCTCGCTCCCACATTGATCGTTCCCACGCTCTGCGTGGGAATGCCTCAACGGACGCTCTGCGTCCGGTTTTGGGACGCGGAGCGTCCCGGGCTGCATTCCCACGCGGAGCGTGGGAACGATCATTTGATCACAGCTACCACACACCAATCTGAACAACCTTGTCGGTTTCCGGTTCGCCATAACGAAACCGCTGCCCGCGCAAATCGATCTCCGGATGGCTGATCGTCGTCCGCCGCTTCAGTGCGCGTACCCATTCAAACAGATACCCCGCATGCTCCTCGCGCACCGCCGCGTACGCCGGGTCCTCACCCAGATCATTCAGCTCCTGCGGATCATTCAACAGATCAAACAACTGCGGTCTAAACCCGTCGTACGCCAGGTATTTCCAGCGCTCGCTGCGCACCATGGTCATGCGGCACCGGTCGATCGGCTGGCCGAGGCGTTTCCGCGCCGGGGCCTGGAAGGCGTAGTCGTATTCGCTGATCGCATAGCGGCGCCAATCGGGATATTCCCCGTGCAGCAACGGGATCAAGGAACGCCCTTCCAGCCGGTGTTCCGCGCCCGCTAATCCCAACGCTTGAAGAAACGTCGGCAGCGCATCGATGGTTTCCGCCAGCCGCTCATCGACAGTGCCGCGAGTGACATCCGCCGCCGCCCGAGGGTCGCGCACGATCAACGGCACGCCCACCGCCTGCTCGAGCAAAAACTCCTTCTCACCGAGCCAATGATCGCCAAGGAAATCGCCGTGATCGCTGGTGAACACGATCAACGTGTCATCCCAGCGCCCGTTGCTCTGCAGAAAATCGAACAGCCGCCCCAACTGATCATCCACTTGCTTGATCAGGCCCATGTAGGTGGGGATTACATTCAATCGTACTGAGTCGCGGGAGAAGTTGAGGCTTTCCTCATGCTGGCGAAAGGCAATGTATACGGGGTGTTTGCTGGCTACGGAGGGCGTCGCGCGGACCGGATGAAGAATCGATTTCGTACTGTACAAGGCGTGGTATGGCGCCGGTACGATATAAGGCCAATGTGGTTTGATGTACGAGAGGTGTAAACACCAGGATTTCTCGCCTTGCTCGGTGATGAAGTCGATGGCGCGATTTGTAGTGTAGACAGTCTCTGAGTGTTGCTCGGGAATTCGTGCTGGCAAATTCGCATGACGCATTTTCCAGCCGCTGAGGATTTCACCGTTCTCGCCTTCGGCGGCATTCGCCCAGTCGTGCCAGGGATTCTTGCCATCGAAGCCCTGCGCGCGCAGGTATTGGGTATAGGGCGCGGATTCGCGCTTGTCGTCGAATGACGGATCGTCGGGGTAGATACCGTCGTGGCGCAGGTACGGTTCGAAGCCGACCTCATTGAGCAACTCGGCTTGCGCGCTTTGCGGGTTGATCGCCAGACGCTGCAAGGCGTCGACGTTGGCCGTCGCATGGGTCTTGCCGACCAGCGCAGTGCGGATGCCGTGGGGTCGCAGGTAATCGCCGATCGTCAATTCATCCAGCGGCAACGGCACCGAGTTCCAGGCCACTTGATGACTGCTGACATAGCGCCCGGTGTAGGCCGACATCCGCGAAGGGCCGCAGATCGTGCCTTGGGTGTAGGCACGGCTGAAACGAACGCCTTCGGCGGCGAGGCGATCGATGTTCGGTGTGTGCAGATGCGGGTGGCCGTAGCAGGACAGATAATCGCGGCGCAGTTGATCGCACATGATGTACAGCACGTTGCGCACTGGGTTGGGAGGAGTGGGCATGGAGTTCACCGGTCAGTGGGACAGGTGAGGGTTTTCGCTGTCGGTGGGGGTTTTCGGCAAGTGCATTTGGGGAATGGTTTTTATGCAGCGATTGCATCAGCCTCTTCGCGAGCAGGCTCGCTCCCACATTGGAAATGCGTATTCCTGTGGGAGCGAGCCTGCTCGCGAAGGGGTCAGCTCAGACAGCAAAATTCTCCAGCGAACACACCTCCTGATCTTCCGCATCAACCACTTTGATCTGCTCAATCATCGCTTCGGCCAACGGTGACAACCGATACCCGGCGCGGCTGACGATGCCATAGCGGGTGTACAGCTCCTCCAGATCATCGGCCAGGCCTTCGATCTTCAAACAGACCAGCTCACCCTTGGCCAGATGCAGCGCATCGGAATACGCGCCGACAATTCCGATCGCCTCCGAGCGCAACACCACACTCAATAGACTCGAGCCGTTTTCGCATTCCACATTCGGGGCGAAATCCGGACGACCGCTGAGGTCGACGATGACCTTGCGCAGGTTCGGCGGGCGGATGCTGACCGCCAGTGGATAACTCAGCAATTGCTCGGCAGTGATGCGTTCAAACGCCGTCAGTGGATGCCCGGCGCGGCAGCAGAAATGCCATTTGCGTGCTCGCAAGCGGTAGGTCTGGTAATCCGGATCGGCCTCGAATTGCCGGGTATCGGCGACGAAGAATTCGAACTCTTCGCTGAGCAGGCGTTTGCTCAGGCTCTGCCAGTCATCGACTTGAAATTGCACTCGCGCTTTCGGGTAGCGGCCGATGAACGCGCCGATCGCGCGTGGGATCAATCCAGCGGCTGGCGCCGGCCCGCAGCCAAAGCGCAATTCCCCGGCCTCGAGGCCATTGAACTGGCTGATCTCATTGGCCATCTGCTGCGCACCGCTGACCAGTCGCCGCGCATGTTCGAGCAGCACATGGCCCTGTTTGGTAGGCGGCAATTCCTTGCGCCCACGGTCGACCAACTGGCAGCCGACGCTGTGTTCCAGTGCTTGGATGCTGCGGCTGAATGCCGACTGCGACAGTTTCACCGCCTGCGCGCCAGCGACGAAGCTGCGTTGCTCAACCAGAGCAATGAAGTGACGCAATTGGCGCAAGTCGATATGCATTTTTCACATAAAAAATATCCGGGAAATGCATTGGATATGCATTAGGTCGACTCCTTATAAAGGCAATCTCTTATGCAGTAAATATTTCTAAATCCATAAATAAATAACTGAAAAGAATATGCAGCACTGAAGATGTCTGTGTGTTTTTTGACCAGGAGCCGCGCCATGAATCCGTTGAATCTCGCGTTACCCCCATCACCCCGACGGCTCAAACGCCTGCCTTTGGCGCTGTTGCTGGCAGGCAGCGCCAGCTGGACTCACGGCTATGCCGCCGAAGCCGAAACCCCTCCGCCCGTCCCCGCAGGTACAGCGGCGGCCAACGGTTCGCAGCTGGAAACCGTGACCGTCACCACCCGCCGCCGCGAAGAAAGTTCGCAAGACGTGCCGACGCCAATGAGTGTGGTCAGTGGGCAGAATCTGGAGACGCAACGGGTTTACCGGATTCAGGACTTGCAGCAACTGGTGCCCAGCGTCAACGTCGCTTACATGCATGCGCGCCAGTCCAGCGTGTCGATCCGTGGCCTGGGTAACAACCCGGCCAGTGATGGCCTGGAAGGCAGCGTTGGCCTGTACATCGACAACGTTTATCTGGGCCGTCCGGGGATGGCGGTGTTCGACCTGATGGACATCGAACAGCTCGAGGTCTTGCGCGGTCCGCAAGGCACGCTGTTCGGCAAGAACACCACCGCCGGGGTCATCAACATCAGCACCCGCGCCCCCAGTTTCACACCGGAACGCAGTATCGAAACCTCGGTCGGCGAGGACGGTTACTTCCAGACCAAAGGCACGATTTCCGGGCCGCTCAACGATCAACTGGCCGGGCGCTTCTCGGCGTATCGCACGCGCAGTGACGGTGACATCAAGAACGAATACGACGGCCACGACCTCAACGGTGGTTCGCGCGAGGGCTTCCGCGCGCAGCTGTTGTTCAAGCCCAATGAAGATTTCAATCTGCGCTGGATCGGCCATTACAACGAAGAAGATTCCAGCGCCGGCACCCGCGTGTTGTACAACACCGGGCCGACCATCAACGGCGTCAATCTGTATGAATCGCGGGCCAGTGCGGCCGGGGCGACGCTGGTCAACGGCCGGCATCGCAAGGTCAATCTCGACAACGACCAGCACGTCACCGTGCATCAGGGCGGCACGTCGGTGGAAGCCAACTGGACGTTGCCGAGCGACTTCACCCTGACGTCGGTCAGCTCTTATCGTTTCTGGAATTTCACCCCGCGCAACGACGATGGCCTCAACGTGCCGGCCAGCTACAACGCCGGCGTGTCGGTGGAAGACAAACAGTATTCGCAGGAATTTCGCCTGGCCTCGCCCAAGGGTGAGTTCTTCGATTATGTGGTCGGCGCCTACTATTTCGGCTCGGATCTGGACAACAAATCCTTCTCCTATTACGGCCCGCAGGCCGACATCTGGAATGGCACACCGGCGGGCAGCCTGGCCAACGTCATCAGCGTCGGCAACGGCCATATCCAGACCGACAGTTTCGCCCTGTTTGCCCAAGGCACCTGGCACCTGAGTGAACGTCTCGATTTTACCGCCGGGGTGCGTGGCACCTACGAAGAGAAAAACGCTTCGGTCAGCCGCAACGCGCCGGTCGGCGGCGTGGCGGTGGCGGGTGCGGCAGCCAATGCGCGTCGGGGGCGTGCCGGCGTCTACGATTCCGGTGATTTGAATCAGTACAGCTCCAGCCCCTCGGGACTGCTCAACCTGAGCTATCGCATTACCGACGACGTGCTCGGTTACGCGACGCTGTCCCACGGCGAGAAATCCGGCGGGGTCAACCTCGCGGTCGGCTCCGCACCTACCGCTGGCGCCGACTCGTTACTGATCGGCACCGAGCGCGCCAACAACGCCGAACTCGGCTTCAAAAGCACCCTGTGGGATCGCCGCCTGCAACTCAACGCCAACGTATTCTGGACCCAGGTCAACGCCTACCAGACCAACGCCTATGACGCCGCCAACCGCGTGCAATACCTGACCAACGCAGGCTCGGTGCGCTCGCGTGGCATCGAGTTCGAAAGCACCGTGGTGCCGCTGCGTGGCCTGACGCTGAACTTCAACGGTTCGTACAACGACGTCAGCTACCTCTCGTACAAGGATGCACCGTGCCCGCCGGAAGTCAGCCAGGCCCCGGGTGCGCCGGCCTCGTGCGACCTCAGCGGCCATCAAGTGGTCGGCGCGTCGAAATGGATCGGCAACGCCAACGGCGAATACAAATGGAATCTGGCTAACGGCTTCGAACCCTACGTCACCGGCAGCTACGCGTTCCGCTCCAAAGCGGTGGGCACGGTCGAGGATTCCGACTACGGGCAGATCCCCAGTTACGCGGTGGTCAACTTTTCTACTGGCCTGCGCGGTGATTTCAATCAGGGCCAGTGGGATGTCTCGCTGTGGCTGAAAAACGCCTTCGACAAAACCTACTACACGACTCTGTGGACCGGCGGCAACGGCGGCTATGAAGGCCTGCTCGGCACCCCGCGAACCCTCGGCGTTACCGGTCGCTACGACTTTTAATTGAGCTTTCAAGGCGCTGACCTGGAGATGGCCGTTCAACCAATCCTCAGCGGCGCCGGCAAGCAGACGCAGCTGATCGACAGCGACGGCGGCAATCGCGCCTAACGTCGGCATTCAGCGAACCAAAACCAGCCTTTTAAGGCGTTAACGGATGCCGTATCCGAATACTTTTCATGCCGCAAAAGCATGGGGTTTATGGCAGATCGCTGCAGCCCTTATGGTGCGCGGCTTCGGTGAAAACGGGCGATTTGTATATTCCTTGAAGGCCTATGCATAACGTTAAAGATTACTTTCGGTGATAAGCGACCACAGCCAATGATCGCCCCATCGACTACGCCGTGGGGGCGTCAGGATTGGCGGGTCGATCGCTTTGGCTCGTAGAACGAAAGAGACCGCAGGGAGTTGAACAATGGGCAATGTCCAGACCGCCGTCAGCGCAGGGGAATTGCTGTGGCGGCATACGCTGAGTGGCGAACTGGTCGATCTTGGCCGGCCGCACCGGGTGCCGTTGGGGCAGTTGCGTTTGCAGCGAGCGCCCAAGGGTATTTTGAGTCGGCGCGAAACCCTTCTGCTCGGTGTTCTCGCGCTGGTGGTGCATGGCGCGGTGATTTACTGGGTCAGCCAGAAACCGACGCCGGTGCTGCCGGTGGTGCCGCCGGAAATTCCGCCGATGACCATCGAGTTTTCGCGCCCGGCTCCGCCAGCGCCGCCGGTTGTTGCGCCGCCATCACCGGCGCCCGTGGTCGAACCGCCACCGCCAGTGGAGGATGAGTTGGCGGTGAAACCGCCGCCGCCCAAGCCGATCGCCAAACCCAAACCGATGGTGAAACCGCCGCCCAAACCGGCGCCAAAGGCAGTAGAGCAGCCGCTAGCGCCAGCGAAACCGATAGCGCCCGTCGCCGCACCAGCGCCGGCTGCGCCACCGGCACCGGCGCCCGTTACCCCGGCTTCAGCCAATGCTGCATACCTGAAAAACCCGGCACCGGAATATCCGTCGCTGGCCCAGCGTCGCGGTTGGGAGGGCACGGTGTTGTTACGGGTGCATGTGTTGGCCAGCGGCAAACCGGGCGAGATTCAGATTGCCAAAAGCAGTGGCCGTCAGCAGCTCGACGATGCGGCGCTGAATGCCGTCAAGCGCTGGAGTTTCGTCCCGGCCAAGCAGGGTGATGTCGCCCAGGACGGCTGGGTCAGCGTGCCCATCGATTTCAAGATTCATTAAACCGAAACCAAATTCGCGCGAAATGTTTACACGAGGGAACACATTATGACGTTACTGGCATCTCCACTGGAATCCATCGAAAGCGCGGTGATCTGGCTGCTGGTGGTTTTTTCCGTTGTCACTTGGGGCCTGGCGTTGCTCAAGGCTGTGCAGTTCGGTCGTCTGAAAGCGCAGGATCGGCGCTTTCACAAACGTTTCTGGGCGGCGTCGAGTCTGGACGCCGCGGCAGAGTTGAGCGAAACCCAGCCCGGCGCCGCAGCGCGAGTGGCGCAGGCTGGCTATGCAGCGATCCAGGTGGGCGAGGCGCCGCAGGCGAATGATCTGAGCCAGGCGATCAACCATCAGGATCGCCTCGAGCGTGCCTTGCGCCAGCAGATCGTCCGCGAACGGCGTTCGCTGGAAACCGGTCTGGCGGTTGTCGCGAGTATCGGCAGCACCTCGCCGTTCATTGGTCTGTTTGGCACGGTGTGGGGAATCATGGAGGCCTTGAAAGGCATCAGCGCCGCTGGTTCGGCGAGCCTGGAAACGGTGGCCGGGCCGATCGGTGCGGCACTGGTCGCGACCGGCGTGGGGATCGCCGTCGCGGTGCCGGCGGTGCTGGTTTACAACTACTTTCTGCGTCGTCTGAAATTGACCGCGGCGGATCTCGATGACTTCGCCCACGACTTCTACAGCCTGGCGCAGAAGAGCGCGTTCCGCGTGCTGATCCACCCGACCGCACACAAGGTGGCAACGTCGGGCAACGCGGCAAAAGTGAAGGAGGCGTCCTGATATGGCCTTCTCTACGCAAGACACGGATGAGGTGCTCAGCGAAATCAACGTGACGCCGCTGGTAGATGTGATGCTGGTGCTGCTGGTGGTGTTTATCGTCACCGCGCCGCTGCTGACCAATGCGATACCGATCAACCTGCCGAAGACCGAAGCGGTGGCACCGGTCGAGCAGAAGGATCCGCTGGTGGTGAGCATCGACGGCGCCGGCAAGCTGTTTATCAACAAGGACGAGATTCAGCCCGACTTGCTGGAATTCAACCTCAAGTCGGCCAAGGCCAAGGACCCGGAAGTGCGCGTGCAATTGCAGGCCGATGATGGGGTGAACTACGGCGAAGTGGCGCGTGCCATGGCTTCGATCGAACGGGCGGGGATTACCAAATTGTCGGTGATCACCGCGCGGTAACAGATTTTCGTTTTTCCGGGGCCGTCTCCTTGGCAGGGTGCGGCCCTTTTTTTGCGTTCGGTATTTGAAAAAGCCCCTCACCCTAGCCCTCTCGGAGGGAGAGGGGACTGACCGGGGTGTCTGGCGGCTATACACCGATATGAGAAATCCAGTCGAACTCAAGATTTGAAGAACCTGAAGATCGGCTCCCTTTCCCCCTCGCCCCCTTGGGGGAGAGGGTTGGGGAGGAATCTTATGCCCTACACAAATCACATATTCGATAAGGGTCTTAATAAATAGCTTCTTATTCCTTAACGAATATAACTCATCTCCCTATACTCGACACGGAACAGACACGACGCAGGAGAGCTTCCCCATGCGCAACGAATCAATCCGTTACCTGATTGTGCCGGGCTGGCAAGGATCGCCAGAAGATCATTGGCAAAGCCACTGGCAGAACAGCCTGCCGAACAGCGCGCGGGTCGAGCAGGCCGATTGGCTGACGCCGCGCCGTGAAGACTGGGTCGCCGCGCTGGCCGAAGCGATTGCCGCGGACAGCACGCCGGTCATTCTCATCGCTCACAGTCTCGGCTGCATCACCGTCGCTCACTGGGCGGCGACTGCGCCGTTGCAGTACCTGCGTCAGGTGCGCGGGGCGTTGCTGGTCGCGCCGGCCGATGTCGAGCGTCCTGCCTGTGCGCCGGCACTGCGCAACTTCGCACCGATCCCGACGGACCTGTTGCCGTTTCCCAGTCAGGTCGTCAGCTCCGACAACGACGCCGCCGTCAGTGCGCCGCGCGCATTGGAAATGGCGCGCAACTGGGGCGCGGAGACGGGGATTCTTGCCGGGGCCGGCCACATCAACGTCAAGTCCGGGCATCAGCGTTGGGAGCAGGGGTTTGCCTACCTCTATCGCCTGCAAAATCGCCTGGAACTCCACGCCCGCCGTCGCGCCTGACCTTACTATTCAACGCCCCCGTCGGCTGGCGGTTTTGGGCGGGAGCCTGCCATGAGTTTGGAAACCTTCGGTCAGCCCTTGCTGACCTTTCCCGATGCGGAAAAAAGCCCTCTGAGCATTCGCGCCAAGGCGCTGGTGTTCGTCGACCCACGCTCGCGGCAATTGCGCGAGGAGTTGGAGCAGTTGGCTCCACGTTCGATTTCAGTGTTGATTCGCGGTGAGACTGGCACCGGTAAAGAGCTGCTCGCCCGGCATATCCACCGCGCCAGTGATCGCAGCGGGCTGTTCGTTTCGGTGAACTGCGGCGCGATCAGCCCGACCTACGCCGACGCCGAACTGTTCGGCTACGCCGCCGGCAGCTACAGCGGTTCGGCCAGCAGCCGCGCCGGCTGGTTCGGTTCGGCCAACGGCGGCACCTTGTACCTGGATGAGATCGGCGATCTGCCGCTGCCAATCCAGATCAAGTTGCTCGCGGCATTGGAAAACCACGAAGTCACCCGCGTCGGTGCGCATCAGCCGAGCCCGGTGGATGTGCGCCTGGTTGCGGCGACCAGCATCGATCTGGCCCAGGCCGTGGACGCCGGAAAATTCCACGAGCGGCTCTATCACTACCTCAGCGAGGGTCATCTGGAGCTGCCGGCGTTGCGCGCGCGTACCGGCGACATTCTCTCGCTGGCCGAGTATTTCCTTGGCATCTACAGCCAGCGTCTCGACTTGCCCGTGCCGCTGATCAGCGAAGCCGCGCAACATGTGCTCGAACAACACAGCTGGCCGGGCAACACTCGCGAACTGGAAAACGTCATCCACTTTGCCCTGCTGGTCAGCACCGGCGACGAAATCCTGCCGGAACATCTGAACCTGCCTGACGCGTCTGCGCCGCAGGTTCAGATCGAACGTCTGGTCAGGCAGACCCATATAGGTGGTAGCAGTGCAGAGCGTAAGGCCTTGAAAGATTGGCTGATTCGCTTGAGCGAGGCGGTGTGAGCATTTTCTTCAACATGAACAAAATGGAATATGAAGCTGAATAAACGTTATTGTCCGGGAATAAAAAATCCGGGTATTGTCCGCCTCACGCCAGCGATATCACTTCACTGGCACACGTATTAAATGCCGTCGTCGATGACGACCGTGATTTTCGATAAGGACACTGCATGAAAAAGGTTCTGTTGTTTACCGCATTGGCGGCTGCACTGACGGCTTCTTTCGCCAACGCCGGCGAGAAACTGGTGGTTGCCGCAACGCCGGTGCCCCACGCTGAAATCCTTGAGCTGATCAAACCGACCCTGGCCAAAGAAGGCGTGGATCTGGAAATCAAGGTCTTCACCGACTACGTGCAACCGAACGTGCAGGTCGGCGAGAAGCGTCTCGACGCCAACTACTTCCAGACCCTGCCGTACCTGAACAGCTTCAACCAGGGTAAATACAAGGATGACAAGTCCAAGTATCTGGTCACCGTGCAGGGCGTCCACGTTGAACCGTTCGGTGGCTACTCGAGCAAGTACAAGACTCTGGCTGAGCTGCCGGACGGCGCGACCATCGCCATCCCCAACGAAGGCAGCAACAGCGGCCGTGCCCTGATCCTGCTGCAAAAGGCCGGTCTGATTGAGCTGAAAGATCCGAAAAACGCTCTGGCAACGCCGAAAGACATCGCCAAGAACCCGCACAACTTCAAGTTCAAGGAACTGGAATCGGCCCTGCTGCCGCGCGTGCTGAAGGAAGTTGATCTGGACATGATCAACACCAACTACGCGCTGGAAGCCAAGCTCAACCCACAGAAAGATGCGCTGGTGATCGAAGGCGCTGACTCGCCGTACGTGAACTTCCTGGTTGCCCGTGAGGACAACAAGAACAGCGACGCGATCCAGAAACTGGCCAAGGCCCTGACCAGCCCGGAAGTCAAAGCGTTCATCGAGAAGAAGTACAGCGGCGCGGTGTTGCCGGCGTTCTGATCTGACTTGAGTGAATCTGCTTCAGATGCAAAAACGCCGATGGCCTTGATGGTCATCGGCGTTTTTGTGTGTGCGTTAAAAAGCCCCTCACCCTAACCCTCTCCCAGAGGGAGAGGGAACCGATACGGGGATATTCGAGAGATACGCCGACCTGAACGTATCGCTCTGAATCCAGCATCGCTGAAGCCCAGCCAAGCCATAATCGCCAAGATCTTCCAGGTCGATGTACAACGCGAGACACCTCGGTCGGCCCCCTCTCCCTCCGGGAGAGGGCTGGGGTGAGGGGCTTTTGATTTACGCTGTGGTCTTCAACGCCCGTCTCAACGCCACCAGCAATTTCACGATGTCCTGCGGATCCAGCCGCTGCGGCACTTTTACGTCCATGTTGTTCTTCCTTGTGGTGAATGGGCCGGAGAGTCTGGCCAAAAGCTGTGGGTCCTTGGAGGTCTTTCGTGAAAAAAAGATCCGTCCTACAGCGCAAAGAAAAATAGCCGTCTTATTCGTTCCCGGCAAACCCACAGGATAGTTTTTTGGGTGATATCAATATGCTTTAAAGGTATTTAAATTATGGTTTTTATACCTATAAAGTCAGTGCCTGCCGGACGGCCATCCGCCGTCCATGGATTGCATCATCGCCGCTTACCAAGCAGCGTCAGGACGCTTCATGACTTTGGACTACGCCTTTATCCTCAGCACTCTGCCGGCTTTTTTCAAAGCCGTCGGCGTGACTCTGCAGGTCGGTTTGATTGCGATCGCCACTTCGCTGCTGGTCGCGCTGCTCAACGCGACGATTCTGGTGTTTCGCACGCCATACCTGCAAAAACTGGTCGGCTTCTACGTAGAGCTGGCGCGCAACACGCCGTTGCTGATTCAGCTGTTCTTCGTCTACTTCGCGTTGCCGGCAGTGGGGATCCAGGTTTCCGGTTTCACTGCGGCAATCATCACCATGACTTTTCTCGGCGGCGCCTACCTCACCGAAGTGCTGCGCGCCGGCGTCGATGCGGTGCCCCAGGCACAACTGGAATCCGGGCGGTCGATTGGCCTGTCCCACGGCCAGTTGCTGCGCTATGTGATCCTGCCGCAGGCGGGGATCCTCAGCTTGCCGTCACTGTTCGCCAATTTCATTTTCCTGCTCAAGGAAACCACCGTGGTTTCGGCCGTGGCGGTGCCGGAAATCCTCTACACCACCAAGAGCTATATCGCGCTCTACTACAAAACCTACGAAATGCTCGCCGTGCTGACGCTGATCTGCGTGTTGCTGTTCTTGCCGCTGTCGCTGTTGCTCAGCCGTCTGGAAAGGAGGCTCCAGCATGGCCAGTTCGGGTCTTGAACTGCTCTGGGTGTCGTTGCCGCAACTGGCAAAAGGCGCCGGGCAAACCCTGTCGATCTCGTTTCTGAGCATCGCCATCAGCACGATCGGCGGCGTGTTCTACGGTGTGTTGCGCACGTTGAACGTCACGTGGCTGAACGCGATTCTGCGCATCTATCTGGAGCTGTTCCGGGCAATTCCGGTGCTGGTCTGGTTGTATCTGCTGTTCTTCGGTCTGCCGATTTTCTTCGGCCTGAGCCTGCCGAGCTTCTGGTGCGCGGTGCTGGTGCTGTCGCTGTGGGGCGCCAGCGAAGTTGGCGAGGTAGCGCGCGGTGCGCTGCATTCGTTGCCGCGCGGACAGCGTGAAGCCGGGCTGTCGATCGGCCTCAATGCAGCTCAACTCTATGGCTACGTGCTGCTGCCGCAAGCGCTCAAGCGCATGACGCCGCCGACCATCAACGTCTATACGCGGATCATCAAGACCAGTTCCCTGGCGGTGCTGATCGGCGTCGTCGATGTGATCAAGGTCGGTCAGCAGATCATCGAGCGCACCTATGAATCGGTACTGATCTACGGTGCGCTGTTCCTGTTTTTCTTTTTCATCTGCTACCCGCTTTCGGCCGCTTCGCGCGTGCTGGAGCGGCGCTGGACGCAAGCATGAGCGCACTGATCGAGTTTCACGGTTTCAACAAATTCTATGGCGCGCAGCAGGTGCTCGATGGCATCGACCTGCAAGTGCAGAGCGGCGAAGTGGTGGTCATTCTCGGACCCAGCGGTTGCGGCAAAAGTACTTTGCTGCGTTGCCTCAATGGTCTGGAAGAGGCCCACAGCGGCAGCCTGAAATTCCTCGACCGAGAGCTGTTGGACAAGGCCACTGACTGGCGCGAAATTCGCCAGCAGATCGGCATGGTGTTCCAGAGTTATCACCTGTTCCCGCACATGAGCGTGCTCGACAATCTGCTGCTCGGCCCGCTCAAGGTGCAGAAGCGCCAGCGTCGCGAAGCGCAGCAGCAGGCCGAAGCCTTGCTTGAGCGTGTCGGCCTGCTGGACAAGCGCGATGCTTTCCCGCGTCAGCTCTCCGGCGGCCAGCAGCAACGCATCGCCATTGTTCGCTCGCTGTGCATGAATCCACGGGTCATGCTCTTCGACGAAGTCACCGCCGCCCTCGACCCGGAAATGGTCAAGGAAGTGCTGCAAGTCATTCAGGGTCTGGCTCGCGAAGGCATGACCCTGCTGATCGTCACTCACGAAATGGCCTTCGCCCGCGCGGTGGCCGACCGCATCGTGTTCATGGATGCCGGGCGCATCCTTGAACAGTCCCCACCCGAGATTTTCTTTACGAACCCGCAAACCGCACGCGCGCAGCAGTTTCTGGAGAAATTCTCCTTCGTTGCAACATCGCCAGAAACGAATCCGAAAAAGGAACTGGAACCGCTATGAAAACTGCCGCTTTGTTACTGCCCCTGCTCAGCCTCGCCTTGCTTGCCGGTTGCGGTAAAACCGAAGAGCCGTCAAAGCCGAAAGTCGCCAGCGAAAACACCGCGCCGGCCGGTTATCTGGACAAGATCAAGGCCCGCGACAAACTGATTGTCGGCGTCTTCACTGACAAGCCACCGTTCGGTTTCGTCGATGAGGCCGGGCGTTACGTCGGCTTCGACACCGACATTGGCCGGCGCTTCGCCAAGGACCTGCTCGGCGACGAAACTAAGGTCGAGTTCGTCGCCGTCGAGCCTGCCAGCCGTATTCCGTTTCTGCAGAGTGACAAGGTCGACTTGATCCTCGCCAACATGACCGTCACCCCGGAGCGCAAGGAAGCGGTGGATTTCACCAACCCGAACCTCAAGGTGGCCGTGCAGGCGCTGGTGCCGCAGGGCAGTTCGGTGAACAGACTCGATGATCTGGCGACGCGCACCACGATTGTCACCACCGGCACCACCGCGGATATCTGGCTGACCAAAAACCATCCGGACTGGAAACTGCTCAAGTTCGAAAAGAACTCCGAGTCGCTGCAAGCCCTGGCCAATGGTCGTGGCGATGCTTACGCGCAGGACAATCTGGTGCTGTTCAGCTGGGCCAAGCAGAACCCGGGCTATCGCGTGCTGGAGGAAAAACTGGGTGCCGAGGCGCCGATTGCACCGGCGGTGAAGAAGGGCAACCTCGAGTTGCGTGACTGGGTCAACAGCGAATTGGCCAGGTTGGGCGAGGAGAAATACCTGCTCAAGCTGTATGACCAATATGTGCGCAAAGAACTGAGCGATGACACCCGGCCTGAGAGTGTGATTGTTGAAGGGGGCAAGTGGCAGGGCTAGTGCCTTGATTCAGCGGTGACGCTTGAATCGCTTTCGCGAGCAGGCTCGCTCCCACATTTGACCGCGTACGATTGTGGGAGCGAGCCTGCTCGCTAATTTTTCAGTCACCGCTCAATCCGGCCAATGCCACGCCGGCTCATCCAGCACCCGCTGCCCGACGATCCCGGTCTGTCCCAACGTCTTCTCCAGCACGATGCAATTGCATTGCGGATCTTCCTGCAACGCCGAGATCAATCGCCGTGCATGTGACACCACCCACACCTGACACTGCTCCGAAGCGCGAATGATCAGCCTTGCCAGCGCCGGCAGCAGGTCCGGGTGCAGGCTGGTTTCCGGTTCGTTGAGCACCATTAGTGTAGGCGGTCGCGGTGTCAGCAACGCCGCAACCAGCAGCAGATAGCGCAAGGTTCCGTCTGACAATTCCGCCGCCGACAATGGTCGCAACAAGCCTTCCTGATAAAATTCGATAGCGAAACGGCCACCGGCCAACAGTGCGATGTTCAGCCGCGCGCCGGGAAACGCATCGCTGATCGCCGCTGTTAACGCCTGCGGATCGCCAATCTCGATGATCGTCTGCAAGGCCGCCGCCAGATCGCGGCCGTCGTGGTGCAGCACGGGCGTGCGAGTGCCCAGTTGCGGCTGACGCACCGGCGCGTCGGCATCGCTGCGAAAGTGATCATAAAAGCGCCAGCGGCGGATGAATTCGCGCATCTGGAACACTTCCGGCGAGCTGCGCAGATTGCCGACCTGATCGAACAGGCTATCGAAGTTCGGTGTGTGTTGCGCCAGCACATCCCAGGCGCGACCTTCGCGGGCGCGGATCATCGGACCGTTGCGATCGACCAGCAGGCTTGCCGGGCGGAACACCGGACCGGCCCAGATGCATTCCCGCTTGATCTCCGGGTCGAGGGCAAAGCATGAAGTGCTCGGCTCCGGCAGGCCCAGGCCGATGGCGTAGCTGAAATCCTCGCCGGCGAACCCAAGGCGCAACCGTTTCACGCCGTGGCGCACAGTCGGCTCGATCGCCACCTCACCGTTGCGCATGCGTCGGCTGATGGTTTCCGGCCCGGCCCAGAACGTCGATTCCAGCCCGCCCTCACGCGCCAGCGCATTGACCACGCCGCCCTGTGCGGTTTCCGCCAGCAGGCGCAACGCGCGGTAGAGGTTGGACTTACCGCTGCCGTTGGGCCCGGTAATCAGGTTCAGGCGCCCGAGCGGAATCACCAGTTTGTTGATCGAGCGGTAATTGGCCACCGCCAGGGTGTTGAGCATGAAATCCTTCTCCGGGTCACTGCGATACGCGGGCAGCATACCTTTAATGAGATAAATCTGGTGTTGGCGTCCGCAACCGTGGAACCCTGTTCTAAGCTCTGAAGTCGTATCGTCTCGACAGCAGCATTTAAGGCCAAGGAGTGTGCATGGCGGGTCCCGGATTGAAAGTGCTGATGGCCGTGAGCGCCATGGCGTTGCTCACCGCATGCGGCGACAAGAAACCTGCTCAGGAATACTTGCCACGGGTCTTTGTGCAAGAGGTCGAACCGGCCAACTACGCCGCCGCAGTGACCCTCACCGGTGATGTGCAGGCGCGGGTGCAGACCCAGCTGTCATTCCGCGTCGGCGGCAAGATCATCCAGCGCATGGTCGATGTCGGCGACCGTGTCACCGCCAAGCAGGTGCTGGCCAAACTCGATCCGAAAGATCTGCAGACCAACGTCGATTCTGCTCAGGCCCAGGTCGTCGCCGAACAGGCCCGCGTGAAGCAAGCGGCAGCCGCTTTCGTGCGTCAGCAAAAACTCCTGCCCAAGGGCTACACCAGCCAGAGCGAATACGATTCGGCACAAGCCGCGCTGCGCAGCAGCCAGAGCGCATTGAGCGCGGCGCAGGCGCAGCTGGCCAACGCCAAGGACCAGCTCAGCTACACCGCGCTGATCGCCGATGCACCCGGGGTGATCACCGAGCGCCAGGCCGAAGTCGGCCAAGTGGTGCAGGCCACCGCGCCGATTTTCAGCCTCGCCCGCGATGGCGACCGCGACGCGGTATTCAATGTCTACGAATCGCTGCTGGCCGAGCGTCCGTCCGATCGTTCGATCGTGGTCAGTCTGCTCGACAATCCCGAGATCAAAACCACCGGCACCGTGCGTGAGATCACGCCGTCGGTGTCGGCGCAATCGGGCACCGTGCAGGTCAAGGTCAGCCTCGACAAACTGCCGCCGGGCATGCAGCTCGGCTCGGTGGTCAGTGCCACCGCCAAGGGCACCGGCAAATCGGCGGTGGAACTGCCCTGGTCGGCGCTGACAAAAAACATCAGCGACCCGGCGGTGTGGCTGATCGATGACAAAGGCGAAGCGCAGTTGCATACGGTCACGGTCGGTCGCTACCTGACCGGCAAAGTGATCATCAGCGAAGGTCTCAAGGGCGGCGAGAAAGTCATTGTCGCCGGCGGCCAGTTGCTGCACCCCGGCATGAAAGTCGAGATTGCCGAAAACACCTACAAGGATCTGCAACCGGGAGCGCAGCCATGAAGCGCCTCGGCCTGTTGTGCATGGCGTTGCTGCTGGGCGCCTGCTCGGAAAAGGAAACCCCGCCGGAACCGGTACGCCCGGTGCTGTCGGTCACGGTCAAAGCGCTCAACGAAGAAAGCCTCGGACGCTTTGCCGGCAGCATTCAGGCGCGCTACGAGAGTAACACCGGTTTCCGCGTCGGTGGACGCATCGCCAGTCGCAACGTCGATGTCGGCGCCGAGGTGCAGAAGGGCACGTTGCTTGCCACCCTCGATCCGTCCGACCAGCAGAACCAGTTGCGCTCGGCCCAGGGCGATCTGGCGAGAATCCAGGCGCAACTGATCAACGCCCAGGCCAATGCACGTCGTCAGCAAGCGCTGTTCGATCGCGGCGTCGGTGCGCAGGCGCAACTGGACGTCGCCAACACCGATCTGAAAACCACTCAGGCCTCGCTTGATCAGGCACGCGCGGCGGTCAGCCAGAGCAAGGATCAACTGAGCTACACCGAGCTGCGCTCCGATCACAAAGCTGTGGTCACCGCGTGGAACGCCGAAGCCGGGCAAGTGGTGACCGCTGGGCAACAAGTGGTGACGCTGGCACAACCGGACATCAAGGAAGCGGTGATCGACCTGCCTGATACGCTGGTCGATCAGTTGCCCAGCGACGTGGTGTTCTCGGTGGCTGCGCAACTCGACCCGAGCATCAACACCACGGCGATCATTCGCGAAATCGAACCCCAGGCACAAAGCGCCACACGCACCCGTCGCGCGCGCCTGACCCTGTCGGATACGCCGGACGGTTTCCGCCTCGGCACCGCGATCAGCGTGACCCTCAGCTCGGCGATCAAACCGCGCATCGAACTGCCGCTGACGGCGTTGCAGGAAGCCGACGGTAAAACCCGCATCTGGGTGATCGACACGCAGAACAAAACCGTCAACCCGCGCGACGTCAGCGTGGTCAGCCGTGGCGACAACAGCGTGGTGCTGGCCGGTGGCGTGCAGAATGGCGAGCGCGTGGTCAGCGCCGGCGTCAACAGTCTCAAACCCGGACAATCGGTAAAACTTGACGAGGACAGTCAATGAAAGGCTCTTTCAACCTCTCCGAATGGGCCCTCAAGCACCAGTCTTTCGTGTGGTATCTGATGTTCGTCGGGCTGCTGATGGGGGTGTTTTCGTACTTCAATCTCGGCCGCGAAGAAGACCCGTCATTCACCATCAAGACCATGGTGATCCAGACCAAATGGCCGGGCGCGACCCAGGAAGAAACCCTCAAGCAGGTCACCGACCGCATCGAGAAAAAACTCGAAGAGCTCGATTCCCTCGACTACGTGAAAAGCTACACCCGCCCCGGCGAATCGACGGTGTACGTGTACCTGCGCGACACCACCGGCGCTGAGGACATTCCGCAAATCTGGTACCAGGTGCGCAAGAAGATCGACGATATTCGCGGCCAGTTTCCCCAGGGCATTCAGGGGCCGGGGTTCAACGATGAGTTCGGTGACGTGTACGGCTCGGTCTACGCCTTCACCGCCGATGGCCTGACCATGCGCCAGTTGCGCGATTACGTGGAACAAGCGCGCGCAGAAATCCGCAGCGTGCCGGGGCTGGGCAAGATCGAAATGGTCGGCCAGCAGGACGAAACGATTTACCTGAACTTCTCCACGCGCAAACTCGCCGCACTGGGTATCGACCAGCGCCAAGTGGTGCAGAGCCTGCAATCGCAGAACGCAGTGACTCCGGCCGGGGTGATCGAGGCGGGGCCGGAGCGGATCTCCGTGCGCACCTCGGGCCAGTTCGAGTCGGAGAAGGATCTGGCCGAGGTCAATCTCAAACTCAACGATCGCTTCTATCGTCTGGCCGACATCGCCGAGATCAGCCGTGGCTACGTCGATCCGGCGACACCGGAATTCCGCTTCGACGGCAAACCGGCGATCGGCCTGGCGATTGCCATGCAGAAGGGCGGCAACGTTCAGGAATTCGGTAAGGCACTGCACGAGCGCATCGACCAGCTCACCGCCGACTTGCCGGTCGGCGTTGGCGTGCACACCGTTTCCGATCAGGCGGTGGTAGTGGAAGAGGCCGTTGGCGGTTTCACCAGCGCGCTGTTCGAAGCGGTCATCATCGTGCTGGTGGTGAGTTTCATCAGCCTCGGCGTGCGCGCCGGTCTGGTAGTGGCCTGCTCGATTCCGCTGGTGCTGGCCATGGTCTTCGTGTTCATGGAATACAGCGGCATCACCATGCAGCGGATTTCCCTCGGCGCGCTGATCATCGCCCTCGGTCTGCTGGTGGACGACGCGATGATCACCGTGGAAATGATGGTTACGCGCCTGGAAATGGGCGAGAGCAAGGAGCAGGCGGCGACGTTCGCCTACACCTCGACGGCATTCCCGATGCTCACCGGTACGCTGGTGACCGTCGCCGGTTTCGTGCCCATCGGCCTCAACGCCAGTTCGGCGGGTGAATATACCTTCACGCTGTTTGCGGTGATTGCCGTGGCGATGATCGTCTCCTGGGTGGTGGCGGTGTTCTTCGCACCAGTGATTGGCGTGCACATCCTCAGCGACAAGGTGAAGGCCCACGATGCCGAGCCGGGTCGCGTCGGTCGCGCCTTCAACGGTGGTCTGTTGTGGGCCATGCGCAATCGTTGGTGGGCGATCGGCGTCACCGTGCTGTTGTTCGTGCTGGCGGTGTTCTGCATGCGTTTCGTGCAGAACCAGTTCTTCCCCGCTTCCGACCGCCCGGAAATTCTGGTCGACCTGAACCTGCCGCAAAACGCCTCGATCGACGAAACCCGCAAAGCGGTGGACAAGCTCGAAGCGACGCTAAAGGGCGACCCGGACATCGTGCGCTGGAGCACTTACATCGGTCAGGGCGCGATCCGTTTCTACCTGCCCCTTGATCAGCAATTGCAGAACCCGTACTACGCGCAGCTGGTGATCGTCAGCAAGGATTTCGAAGCCCGCGAGGCCCTCAGCCAGCGCTTGCGTGAGCGGCTGCACAAAGACTTCGTCGGCATCGGCAGCTACGTGCAGGCCCTGGAAATGGGCCCGCCCGTGGGGCGTCCGATTCAGTATCGAGTCAGCGGCAAAGACGTCGATCAGGTGCGCAAACACGCCATCGACCTGGCCACCGAACTGGACAAGAACCCGCACATCGGCGAGATCATTTACGACTGGAACGAGCCCGGCAAAGTCCTGCGCATCGACATCGCCCAAGACAAGGCGCGGCAACTGGGACTGTCGTCAGAAGATGTGGCCAACCTGATGAACAGCATTGTCAGCGGCTCACCGTTGACCCAGGTCGATGACGATATCTACCTGATCAACGTGGTCGGTCGCGCCGTGGATTCCGAGCGCGGTACCCCGGAAACCCTGCAGAACCTGCAGATCGTCACGCCGAGCGGCACCTCGATTCCGCTGCTGGCGTTCGCCACCGTGCGCTATGAACTGGAACAGCCGCTGGTCTGGCGTCGTGACCGCTTGCCGACCATCACCATCAAGGCCTCGGTGCGCGACGAGATACAGCCGACCGATCTGGTGAAACTGCTCAAGCCGTCGATCGATGCTTTTGCCTCGAAACTGCCGGTCGGCTACAAGGTCGCCACCGGCGGCACGGTCGAGGAAAGCGGCAAGGCCCAGGGACCGATTGCCAAGGTGTTGCCGCTGATGCTGTTCCTCATGGCGACGTTCCTGATGATTCAGTTGCACAGCGTGCAGAAGATGTTCCTGGTCGCCAGTGTCGCGCCGCTGGGGTTGATCGGCGTGGTCCTGGCGCTGGTGCCGACTGGCACGCCGATGGGCTTCGTGGCGATCCTCGGGATTCTCGCGCTGATCGGCATCATCATCCGCAACTCGGTGATTCTGGTGACGCAGATCGATGAGTTCGAGCAGAAAGGCTATGCGCCGTGGGACGCGGTGGTCGAAGCCACCGAACACCGGCGCCGACCGATCCTGCTGACCGCAGCGGCAGCGAGCATGGGCATGATCCCGATCGCCCGCGAAGTGTTCTGGGGGCCGATGGCCTACGCGATGATTGGCGGCATCGTCGTGGCGACCCTGCTGACGCTGCTGTTTCTGCCGGCGCTGTATGTGGCCTGGTACAAGATTCGCGAACCGCAGAAGGATGAAAAGCCGGCGCAGTGAGCTAGCCCCTGCGATCTTTGGGAAAGGTCTGACTTACAGGGTGAGTGGACTGCGCTAACGTCCCTTCTTCATTCGAAGAGGGACGTGCCATGTCGACTGTTTCCGGCTGGTTACGCGGATGGTTGCTGCTCGCTGGCTTGAGCCTGTCGCCGGCAGTACTGGCCGAAGTGCTGCTGGAAAACCAGCTTTGGCGGGTGCAGGTCGATCCTGCGACGCTGGCGGTGCGCGTTGAAGCCGCCGGCGCTGCGCCGGTGCAGGCCTCGGCCGGTGTGCTGCGGCACAAGGTCAGCGACATGGTCAGGCGCGGCAATCGCATCGATTGGCAATGGGACGATGGGCGCTGGTTGCTCAGTGTTGACCTGGACCAGCGTGACCTGACGTTTTCGATTACGGCTAACTCGCCCTCGCAAATCGAGTTTATTCATCAGCCCGCCAGTGCAATGGGCCAGGCGCTGATCTGGCCGCTTGCCGAAGGGCGCTACGTGCCGCGCGGTGACCGGGTGTGGCAGAAGTTCCTGCTCGCGCAGGGCGCGCTCGATACCACCCAGGACTTGAGCCTGCCGCTTTGGGGGATGGAGTACGAGAAGTTCAGCCTGCACTGGTTGCTGACCAATCCTTACAACAACCAACTGCGCTTCAAGGCCAATGGTGATGCACTGGGGCTGTCGGCCCGGCATCGATTCACATTGCTTGAACCCTCAAAACCGCTGACCTTCAGCCTGTTTCTCGGCGATGTCGATCCCTTGGCCGGGGCCAAGCGCTACAAGCAGTGGCTCATTGAAAGCGATCAATATGAAACCTTGGCGAACAAGCTGATCAAGACCCCGCAAGCCGCCAAGCTGATCGGTGCCGCGCATGTCTATCTGTGGGGCAACGATCTCCTCGGCCCCGACGATGTGCGCAACTGGCCGCTGCTGATTGCCCGGTTGCGCGGCTCGGGTGTGCTGGTCAGTGAACTTCGGGCAGCGATGGATGCTGAAGCGCTGCGGTTGCTCGCCAGCGAGACCGTACTCAATCGCTATCAACAGACTGTGATGCTGCGCAGTCTCAATCGCGCGCTGAACGTTCAGGCGCGCAAAACCTGGCAGGCGCGTGCGGTGCCGGACATGCAGGCGCTGGTCAACGGGTACGCTGAGGTGCGCGAGCAGCTGGCCGATGTTCTGAAGGATACGTTGGCGCCTGATCCTGCGCGCTGGGGGCGCACCTTGTCGCGGCGAACCATTGAACGCTTGCAGAGCGCTGGACTTTCGCGTTTATGGCTTGGGCTCGGCGAGGGCTGGGAAGGTGGACTCTGGCACCCGGAGGCGGTGCGCGCCGCCGTCTCTGCGGGATATCTGATTGCCCCCTATGACTCCTACGAAACCGCGTTGCGCGAGGACGAAAATCCGGACTGGACCACCGCGCACCTCGGCGATCGGGCCAATACCGAGTGCGCGATCGTGGAGGAAAACGGTGCGCTGAAAAGCGGGTTTCAGCAGTCCGGTCACTATACCGATCCGCGATGTGTGCGACCGTTACTTGAGCGGCGCATCGATGCAATCCAGAAGGTCACCGGCTTCAACAGCTGGTTTCTCGATGCTTATGCCGCTGGGATGCTCTTCGACAGTTATCGTCCCGGCGCACCGATGACCCAGGCGCAAAATGCCGCGGGCAACGTTGCAGCATCGCGCTGGATCAACGAAGTGTTGCAGCTGCCGAGCGGCTCCGAGGATGGCAATGCCGCCACCGCACAGGGGGTCTTGTTCGCACATGGCATGCAGACGCCAGTGATCGGTTGGGGCGATCGCGACATGCAGCAGCCGGGCACAGCGGACTTTTTCGTCGGCCAATGGTACCCACCGGAGCAGCCTGCGGTGTTCTTCAAACCGACCCGATTGAAGGCTGACTACCGACGCGTTCATTTCGCCCCCGCCAGCCGTTTACCGCTGTATCAGGCGGTGTTCCACGGCTCTGTCATCACCAGTCATCACTGGTTGTTCGATAACCTGAAACTCAGCGACGTGCGGGTGGAAAACGAGCTCACCCAGTTGCTCTACAACGTACCGCCGCTGTACCACCTGAGTGCGGCCAGCCTTGATCAGCGCTTGCCGCTGATCGTGCGTCAGGATCGATTCTTTCGTCCGCTGCACGAACGTCTGGCGACGCAAGCGCTGACCGCTTTTGACTGGTTGAGCGAGGATCGCCTGGTCCAGCAGACGACGTTTGCCGACGGCACGCGACTGCTGGCCAATTTCGACGCCGCTCCACGCAATTGGCAGGGCCGGACGTTACCGGGACACAGCATGACTGCACTGTTAGCGGACGGCAGCGACAGCCAGTATCAGGTACAAGCGGCGCCCTGATTCAGACTTTGCGCCACACGCTCGCCAGCCACGGCTGCTGTTCGCGCGGCAAGCCCGCAGGCCGGTAATAATGCTCCAGCTCGACAAAACCCGCCGCCGTCAGCAACCCGCGCCAGGCTTCGAGATCGTGATACGAGCCGTAGCGCGGCCCATTCCAGCCCTCTTGATTGTCGCCACGCGGATTGGAACTGAACAGCACGCCACCCGGTTTCAAGGTGCCGTGCAATTGCCGTAGCACTTGCGGCAACACCTGCAACGGCACATGAAACAGCACGGCATTGGCGAAGATGCCGTCGAAGCGCTCGGCGGGTAGATCAAGCTTGAGAAAGTCCTGCTGCCAGACTTCGCAACCGCTGTCCTGGCGGGCCATGCGCGCGAATTCCTGTGAGCCATCAAGGCCGATCGCCACGTGGCCCATGCGCGTGAAGGTTTGCAAATCCCGGCCCGGCCCGCAGCCGAAATCGAGAATTGTCAACGGCGACTCAGCCTGAATGTGGCGCAGCAAGGCCTCGATGTTCTGACTGACATCGTGGTCGCGAGTGCCTTCACGGAAATCCTCGGCCACCGAGTTGTAGTGACCGAGGGTAGTGGCGGTGATCTGTTCGAGGTCGCTGGGCGTTTGCTTCATGTTCGATGCTGTATTGGCGGTGTGAGGGCGGACTATAAGCTTTTTCACCGGCAAAAAAACGCCGCCTGCGCTGGGGCCAGTGCAGGCGGCGATGGGTGCCAGGCTTCAGTGCTGCTTGGCTCCCAGACAATCGATCGAGCGGTCCATCATCGCTTTGGCCATTTCCAGCAGATGCCAGACCGAGAACACCATGGCCCGATCCGCGCCCCCGAGCTGGTCACCGCATTGATGGACGGTCACCGAAGCGCAGCGCAGCAGATCGGCAACATACAGTTGGGCGTCCTCCAGCGTCACATCTTCGCTGATGCTGTAGACGCGTTTCTGTCCAGCCAACGTGACCTGATTGCCGGCCAGATGTGAGTCGACGGCGCGGCACAGTGCAGAGCGATCCTTGAGCAAATCCTCGGTGAACCGCTTGCTTGAGGTAAGGCTGAGTGGCGGATCGGCAAGTTTCTTTTCCATGGGTAAACTCCTGACTTCAAGTGGGAGCCAACCATTTCGCGACTAAACGAGCAGGACGGCGGCTGCACGCGGATCAGTTGCCGGCCGGACAACTGAATCCAGTCACCGCAAAACAGTGACGACCGGAGATTAGCTACAGGATATTTCGGGTACAAGCGGGCAAATTATTCTAGGAATCGTCCTGCAAACCCGCGTGGTTCGGGCTGGCGAAACGACAAAAGTGGTGTAGGAAGCATCTGATTTTAACGAAGGGCATCGCCCAAAATAACGCGATCAGATGGGCGTGGTTGATGGCCACCTGCCGCTATCGACCTTAGCGCTTATTCAGCCCCCGCGCCAGCCTGTCGCCACCCAACTGAATCACCGCCACCAGCGCCACCAGCAAGACGATCACCGTCAACATGATCTGGCTATCGAAGCGCTGATAGCCGTAGCGGTAAGCGATATCCCCCAGCCCACCAGCACCAATTGCCCCAGCCATGGCCGACGAATTGATCATCGTCACCAGGGTGATGGTGAAACCGCCGACAATCCCCGGCAGCGCCTCGGGCAGCAGCACATGCCAGACGATATGCCAGCGCCGGCAACCCATGGCCTGTGCGGCTTCGATCAGACCATGATCGACCTCGCGCAGACTCACTTCGGCGATCCGCGCGAAGAACGGCGTTGCGGCGATTGTCAGCGGCACCACAGCGGCCCACACACCATAGGTAGTGCCGACGATCAGACGGGTGAATGGAATCAGCGCGACCATCAGGATCAGGAACGGGATCGAGCGGAACAGATTGACGAAGGCGCCCAGCGCACGGTTCAACAGCGGCGCCTCATAGATCCCGCCCTTGTCGCTGGTGACCAGAATCACCGCCATGGGAATGCCCACCAGCAGCGCGATCAGCGATGACACGCCGACCATCAAAAAGGTGTCGATAAAACCCTGCAGCAAGCGATCAAACCACATAACCCAATACCTCCACTCGTTGCGCCCACTGCCCGGCGCGCTCGCGCAATTGCTCGGCGCTGTACGCCGAGCCGCTGACGGCCAGCAACAGCTGCCCCAGCGCATGACCCTGAATCCGTTCCACGCCGCCCTGAAGCAGCTTCACTCGGCCACCCAATGCCGCGAACAACGCGGCCAGATCCGGCTCATCAGCGGCACTGCCGGTGAACTGCAAACGCAACACCACCGCTGCATTTGAAGCCGTGGATTGCGCCTGCAATCGGCTTTGCAGTTCTTCCGGCAAGGCGTGTTGCAGCGGCGCGAGCAAAGTCTGGCTGACTGCGTGTTGCGGATTGCCGAACACTTGCCACACCGGCCCTTGCTCGACCACATGGCCATGCTCAAGCACGACGACGCGATCGCAGATCTCGCGGATCACTGCCATTTCGTGAGTGATCAGCACAATGGTCAGGCCGAGGCGTTTGTTGATCTCGCGCAACAGGCCGAGGATCGACTGCGTGGTCTCCGGATCGAGTGCCGATGTCGCTTCATCGCAGAGCAGAATGTCCGGGTCATGCACCAGCGCGCGGGCGATGCCGACACGCTGTTTCTGCCCACCGGAGAGTTGCGCCGGGTACGCCTTGTGCTTGCCTTGCAGGCCGACCAGTTCGAGCAGTTCGCGAACCTTGTTGTCGCGCTGCTCCTTCGGCACGCCGGCGACTTTCAGCGGCAACTCGACGTTCTGCCAGACGGTCTTGGCCGACATCAGATTGAAGTGCTGGAAGATCATGCCGATGCGCCGGCGCAGGGCGACGAGGCGGTCTTCATCGAACTCGCCGATATCCACCTGATCGATCAACACCCGCCCCGACGTTGGCTGCTCCAGGCGATTGATCGTGCGGATCAGCGACGACTTGCCAGCGCCGCTGCGGCCGATGATGCCGAACACTTCGCCGCGTTGAATCGCCAGGTCGATGCCCTGCAAGGCCGCGACCGGACCTTGTCGGCCGTTGTAGGTTTTGCCCACGCCAATAAAGCGTACGTGGGCGCGATTCAACTCGGGGTGCAGCTCGGTTTTTTCAGCATTGTGTGGCTCTGGAAGCTCCAGTCGCCGTTGGATCGCTGCGGTCATGTTCAGCTTTCCCAGCCGGCCTGGTAGAGCTTGCCGTGGGCCTTGTCCAGTGCCGCGCGAACGGCCGGTGAATGCTGATAGATGTCGACGAACTTGATCAGGCGCGGGTCGGTTTTGCTCTTCGGCTGGATGACGAACTGGATCACGTATTCCTTGTGATCGAGACCGTCGAACAGCAGCGCCGAGCCGGCATCGAAGGTCTTCGCCAGGCGGATATAGGCCGGGTAACCCTGGACCAGATCAGCGTCGTCATAGGCGCGCACCAGTTGCACGGCTTCGACCTGAAGGATCCTGATGTTCTTCGGATTGGCGACGATGTCGTCCTCGGTGGCTTTGTAGCCGACGCCCGGTTTCAGGGTGATCAAACCGGCCTTGGCGAGCAATTGCAGACCGCGACCGCTGTTGATCGGGTCGTTGGCGATGGCGACGCTGGCGCCTTCGGGCAGCTCATCGAAGCTTTTGTATTTCTTCGAATACAGACCGACGTTGTTAATGATCCCAGGAGCGAATGGCACCAGATCGAAACCGGACGCGGCTTTGGCGTTTTCCAGGAACGGGATGTGCTGGAAGTAATTCACGTCGATGTCGCCAGCGGCGAGGCTGACGTTGGGCGCGATCCAGTCGGTGAATTCCACCAGTTCGACTTTCAGGCCTTGTTTGGAGGCTTCCTCGACGGCGGCTTCCAGCGGGATGGCAAAAGCGGCGGTGGTGCCGATTTTCAACGGGGCGTCGGCGGCGAAGATAGCCGAGCTGAACAGGCCGAAGGCCAAGGCCAGTGCTTTGACTGGGTGGGACAGGGTTTTTTTGGTCATGGTGGTTTTTCCAGTCAGTGCATAAGATTTGTGGTGTCTGTTGTGGCCTCATCGCTGGCAAGCCAGCTCCCACAGGTTTTGTGTGCGCCGCAGACCCTTGTGGGAGCTGGCTTGCCAGCGATGCTTTTAGCGTCGGTACGAAGAGCCGCTATGTTGCTCAGGCAACTGCGCCTCACCGTGAAACAATTTCTCGCGCAAGGTCCCGCTGTCATACGCAGTCTTGTACGAGCCGCGCCGCTGCAACTCGGGAATCACCAGTTCGATGAAATCGACGTAGCTTTCCGGGGTGACGATGCGGGTCAGGTTGAAGCCGTCCAGACCGGTTTCAGCGATCCACGATTCGAGTTCATCCGCCACTTGCTCGGGCGAACCGACCACGGTGATGTAACGGCCGCCGAGGGCGTGCTGGTCGAGCAATTTGCGCCGGGTCCAGTCGTTGTTCTGCAGGTTTTTCGTCGCCGACTGAATCGCATTGCTCTTCACGTACTGGATCGGTTCGTCGATTTCGTACTGGGCAAAGTCGATACCGGTGGACGCGGAAAAATGCGCCATTCCGGCCTCGGCGCTGGCATAGCTGAGGTACTCGGCATGCTTGGCCCACGCCGCTTCTTCGGTGGCGCCAACGATCACATTGAGGCCCATGAACACCTTGATGTCTTGAGGATTGCGCCCGGCTTCGACGGCGCTGGCGCGGACCTTGTCGACCTGCACTTTGGTCGATGGTTTGTTCTGGCCGCTGATGAACACGCACTCGGCATGACGCCCGGCAAACAGCAAGCCGCGATCGGAGCTGCCGGCCTGAAACAGCACCGGCGTGCGCTGCGGCGACGGCTCGCAGAGGTGATAACCCTCGACCTCATAGAACTCGCCCTGGTGCACGACCTTGTGCACTTTGTCCGGGTCGGCGTAGATGCGCTGCTCGCGATCGTTGCGCACCGCGCCGTTCTCCCAGCTGCCTTCCCAGAGCTTGTACAAGACTTGCAGATATTCTTCGGCCTGGTCGTAGCGGCGGTCATGTTCGACCTGTTCGCGCAGACCCATGGCTTTGGCGGCGCTGTCCAGGTAACCGGTGACGATGTTCCAGCCGACCCGGCCGCGACTCAAATGATCGAGCGTCGACATGCGTCGGGCGAACAGATACGGCGGCTCGTAAGTTAGATTGGCGGTCAGGCCGAAACCGAGGTTTCTGGTAACAGCGGCCATGGCCGAAACCAGCAGCAGCGGATCGTTGACCGGCAACTGGATCGACTCTTTCAGCGTGACGTCGACCGAGTTCTGGTAGACGTCGTAGACGCCGACGATGTCAGCGATGAACAAGCCATCGAACAATCCACGCTCAAGCAACTGCGCCAGTTCGGTCCAGTACTCGATCGTGTTGTAGCGGGTCGAGGTGTCGCGCGGATGCGTCCACAGGCCGTGATTGATGTGGCCGATGCAGTTCATGTTGAACGCGTTGAGCAGAATCTTCTTTTTCGCAGCGCTCATCAGATCGTCCCTCGCAGCGGAGGGCTTTCATCGTTGAGGTAGTAATTGCCCAAGGCGTGATATTTCCAGCGCACCGGGTCGTGCAGGGTGTGCACGCGCGCGTTGCGCCAGTGCCGGTCGAGGCCGTGTTCACTCAGCGTCGCCTGGCTGCCGGCCAGTTCGAACAGCGTGCTGCCGGCGGCGAGGGAAATTTCCGTGCTGATCGCCCGCGCTTCGGCGACTGCGATCGATGCGGCGGCGACGGTTTCGGCGTTGGTTTCGGCTTGCGCGGCATCGAGGATTTCGCCGGCACGTTCGAGCAAGGCTTCGGTGGCGTGCAGCCGAATGCTCAAATGGCCGAAGCTCTTCAATGTCAGCGGATCTTCGGTGGCCGTGTCGTTGCCGGAATCGATCCACGGACGGGTCTTGCTGCGCACGAAATGCAAGGCATCTTCGAAAGCTGCGCGGGCGATGCCGGTGTCGATGGCGGCGTGGAGAATCTGCGCCAGCGGGCCGACCGTGGTCGGGCGCTCGAAAGCGCTCTGGAACGGCAGCACGTCTTCCGCCGCTACATACACATCTTCGAACACTACCGAGCCGCTGCCGGTGGTGCGCTGGCCGAAGCCGCTCCAGTCGTCGATTACCGTCAGGCCCTTGCTTTCGCGCGGTACGAAGGCCAGTTGCTGCATGCCATTTTCATCGACCACGGAGGTCGGGATGCGCTGCGCGTAAATCGCCCCGGTCGAGTAGAACTTGCGACCGTTGATGCGATAACCAGCGCCGTCGCGTTCGAGGCTGGTGACGCGGTCGTGAGCGGTTTTAGTGCCCAATTCCGCCAGCGCATTGCCGAAGCGTTGACCGGCGAGGACCTCGGCGTACAGACGCTGTTTCTGTTCATCGCTGCCATTCACGCGCAGCACTTCCAGTGCGTAGAAATGGTTCTGCGGAATCTGCCCGAGCGAGCCGTCGGCCTGAGCGATGAGTGCGATGACTTTGGCCAGGGTGACGTTGGATACGCCCGCGCCGCCATATTCTTTCGGCACGCTGATGCCCCACAGGCCGGAGCGGGAAAACACTTCCAGTTCTGCCAATGGCAGGCGGCGTTCGCGGTCGCGCAGGGCGCTGTCGCGTTGGAAATCTTCGGCCAGGTCGCTGGCGACGATCAGGGCTTGCTCATCGCTGGTGATGAGCGCGACGTGATGGGAAAGCGTCATAGGGGGTTCTCCAGATGACTGGTCGTCTCAGATCCAGGAATGGCGAGCCGGCAAAGTGCCGTTCAGGCGATAGGCGCCGACCGCGTGATATTTCCAGCGCACCGGGTCGTGCAGGGTGTGCACGCGGGCGTTGCGCCAGTGGCGGTCGAGATTGAATTCGGCGAGGGTCGCGCGGCTGCCGGCCAGTTCGAAGAGCTTTTCGCTGGCCAGCAGCGAAATCTCGGTGGTCAGCACTTTTGCTTCGGCCACGGCGATCGAAGCGCGTGCCGCCGATTCGGCAGTCAGCGGCGCGGCGTGGACGTCATCGAGCACTTTTCCGGCCTTGCGCAGCAGCGCTTCGGCGGCGTGCAGTTCAATTTTCAGTTTGCCGATATCGGCGATCACGTAGAGGTCATCGCTGGCGCGCTCGACCTTGGCGTCGATCCATGGCCGTGCGCGGGTTTTGACGAACTCGATGGCGTCGTCGATGGCGCCACGGGCGATGCCGGCGTCAATGGCTGCTTGAATCAGCTGCGACACTGCGCCCTGGGTGTTCGGCTTGTCGTTGATCTTCCAGTTGTCGATGACCAGGCTCGACTCGACGCGCACGTTGTTCAGCAGAATCGTGCCGCTCGCCGTGGTGCGCTGGCCGAAGCCCGACCAGTCATCGACGATGCGCAGACCCGGCGTGCCGCGACGGACGAAGGCCAGCACCTGTTTACCGTCATCGTTGAGCGCTTTCACCGCGACCCAATGCGCAAACAGCGCGCCGGTGGAGTAGAACTTCTGGCCGTTGATTACGTAATCGTCGCCGTCGGCGCTGATTCGCGCCTTCAGTTCCAGGGTGTTTTTGGTGCCGCGTTCCGGGCCGGCATTGCCGATGCGCCAGCCTTCCAGAACACTCTGGAACAGCTGCTTTTTCTGCGCTTGGGTGGCGGTGCCGAGCAGCAGATGGATGATGCCGAACTGGTTTTGCGGGATCTGCCCGAGCGCCGGGTCGGCGGCAGAAATGATCGCGAATACTTCGGCCAATGTGACGAAAGAAACCTGCGGGCCACCGTATTCGCGCGGGATGGCAATGCTGCCCAGACCGCTGCGGGTGAACTGTTCGATTTCCGACCACGGCAGCTTGCGCTGACGGTCACGTTTGGCCGCTTGCACACGGGCGGCTTGCGCCAGCTCGTGGGCGGCCTTGATCGCTTGAGCGTCGTTGCGCAGTACTTGCGCGGGCAACAACAGTGGGGCGATGTCCAGATCGGACTGCAGATTCGCATCTGCAAGACTGGACATCAGTGCCACTCCCTGGCTGCACGCAATGCCCTGGCGATCTGCACTGGGGTGATTGTGTTCCGGACCATACCTACCTCACATCTCATGAAAAACGCCGCGAAGTGCGACGATTGAAAGAATGTCCGGTGGTCCGGTGCATATACCCTAAGCGTGTATAAAAATTAAATAAACTAACTTTTAGGAATATGCATAGAAGGGGAGATGTTCGGCTTGGTTAACGAGTTTCGGGTGAGAGGTGAGTGACCTCCCACCTTGGGCAGGTCTCACTTGGTACGTGATTCAGCAGCCTTGAATTCGGGCTTCAGCGGGACTTTTACGTACGGATTCACGCAACCGATTTTCAACGTGCGCGGCGGTGCCCAGCGCGAGTTGTTACCGACCCGGTCGAGGATGCAGTAGGTCACGTCCAGCCGCAGGTCTTCGCCCGCTTCGACAATGACCGCCGGTGGCACCCAGACCTGAATCGGCAGCCCGACATCGGCCGCAGTGACTGGCGCCAGATCCATGCGCACATCGCCCCAGCGCAATGTGATGGCGTCGTCTTCTGCCATGTTCAGGTAAGGCTCTATAGTCAGCGGCACGCCGCGTTTGATCTGGCTGGGATTCACGCCTTGACGGCGAATCGCTTCGGGGATGGTCACTGGTGCCAGTTGCTGGTTTTCGTCTTCGCACTGCCCAGTGGGCTGGCCACCGGGGCAATCGAGTTTGACCTGCACCCGGGTCGCCGCCGACAGTGCCGGACCCTGGCCGACCTGCATCACGCGGTAGTGAATGCGCGCGGTGCCATTGGTGATGAAACTCTCCGGCACCCGCAGGCTGACCGACTCACCCACATCGTCTGCGCTGAGGACTTTTGACGCGACATAGCATTTGTTCCAGAACAGTTCGATCAGATCGCCAACGTCCATGTCGCGGTAGGGCGGTACATCGATCAGCAGATGGGCCGCTGTCGCCTGGTTGATGCCGGTTTTTTGTGCGCATGCCAGCGTTGGCGCTGCAAGTTCGGGGGTGTGCGAAGTGCGGGTCATCGGTTTCTCTCCTTGAAGTCTTGCAGCGAAATCCGTTTCTGGAAAACAAAAAAGACGCGAATCAACTGGCAATAAAAGCGAGAACTATTTGTTCGGTTTTAGTGCGAGTTGTTTGAACTAATTGGCGCCGGTTGCCGACTAGATAAAAGTCTGCGGAGAGGGGTGTCAATAGAGGGGCTTAGTTAATGCGTGAATTACAAGTTAATCAGAAAGCTCCTACGTCACCTAGGCAATATACCTAGTGGTACGCGCGAAACCAGCTACAGATAAACAGCTATTGCGCAGGGTTTTGCGCGGGTTTGTTCGCAGGCAAACGTATGAAAATATGACGAGTCGAAGATGCGCGTAACCGTTGCGCAATATATATCTGCGCTCGCAAGTAACAAATGTAGAGAAGATTGAAATGCCGGGAGAGAGGTAACTTCCATCCGTGGAAGTGGAGGGGTATTACTGAGGAAGTTGTCAGGCGTGATTCAGAAACTTGCTGAGAAACTGTTTGGTGCGTTCTTCTTTCGGGTCGGCAAACAGTGCCTTGGCTTCACCCTGTTCAACAATTACGCCCTTGTCGAAAAACACCACGCGATTGGCCACGTCACGGGCAAAACCCATTTCGTGGGTGACAATCACCATCGTGCGATTTTCTTCGGCAAGACCGCGAATGGTCGCCAGCACTTCACCGACCAGTTCCGGGTCGAGCGCTGAAGTCGGTTCGTCGAACAGAATCACTTCCGGCTCCATCGCCAGCGCCCGGGCAATCGCCACGCGCTGTTGCTGGCCACCGGAGAGACGGCGCGGGTAGGCGTCCTCTTTGCCGGCAAGCCCCACTTTGGTCAGCAGCTTTTTACCCAGAGCAACTGCCTGGTCGCGCGGCATCTTCTTGACCACGATCGGGCCTTCGATGACGTTTTCCAAAGCAGTGCGGTGGGGGAACAGGTTGAAGTTCTGGAACACGAAGCCGACGTGCTGGCGCAGGTTGCGCACCAGACTCTGCTGCTGGTTCAGCGGGCGGCTGGTATCGATTTCGATATCGCCGACCTTGATCCGGCCGCTGGTGGGTTCTTCGAGGAAATTCAGGCAACGCAGGAACGTCGTTTTCCCCGAGCCACTGGGGCCGATGATCGCGACGACTTCGCCTTCCTTTACCTCAAGGTCGATGCCGTTGAGCACGACCTGACCCTTGAATTGCTTGGTCAGTTTTTCCACGACAATCATCGCGTCAGGACTCCTGGTCGTGCCGATTGACCCGCTCTTCCAACTTGTTCTGCAAGTGCGAAAGCACCGTGGCCAGAATCCAGTAGATACATGGTGAAGACTTCGAAAGTCCGGGCGGTAATCAGCTGCGCCTGACGGAACAGCTCCGGCACCTGAATGGTCGCGGCCAGCGCCGTGTCCTTGACCAGCGAAATGAAGCTGTTGCCCAGCGGCGGCAATGCCGTGCGCATCGCTTGCGGCAGGATGGCCCGGCGCAGGGTCTGCGCGCGGGTCATGCCGATACTCGCGGCAGCTTCCCACTGACCGCGTTCGATCGAACCGATCGCGGCACGGAGGATTTCACAGGCGTAGGCGGCCATGTTCAGCGAGAAACCGATCAGTGCTGCCGGCAGCGGATCAAGCTCCATGCCCAGTTGCGGCAAGCCGTAATAGATCACGAACAGCTGCACCAGCAACGGCGTGCCGCGAAAGAACGACACGTAGATGCGGGCCAGCCAACTGACCGATTTGAAGCGCGACAGGCGCATCAGCGCGAGGCCGAAGCCCAGCAGCAGACCGAAGAACATCCCGCCGAGGCTGAGGACTACCGTGTAGTACGCGCCCTTCAACAGAAAGGGCGCGGAATCCAGCGCGAGTTGGAAAGCCTCTTCCATTATTTAGTGACGTCTGCGTTGAAGTATTTCTTCGACAGTTTCTCGAGAGTGCCGTCAGCACGCAGTTCGTCGAGCGCCTTGTTCACCGCAGCCAGCAGTTCAGGCTCGCCTTTGCGCAGGGCGATACCGGATTCCTGACGCGAGAAGGCCTCGCCGGCAGCCACGGTTTTCGGGGCTTTCTTGGCGTATTCGAGGGCAGCCAGACGGTCGATCAGGATGGCATCGGTACGACCGTTGTTGAGGTCGGCGAACTTGGTCGGATCATCATCGTAGGTGCGCACGTCAGCACCCGGCACGTTGGCGCGAACCCACTGCTCGTAGTTGGTGCCCAGGCCGACACCGACTTTCTTGCCGGACAGGTCAGCGGCAGTCTTGATGTTCAGCGCCGACTCTTTGCTTTTCAGCACGAGGGCCTGGATGCCAGAGACGGTATACGGTTCGGAGAAGTCGTACTTCTTCTTGCGCTCGTCGGAGATGGTCACTTGGTTGACCACCAGATCCAGACGTTTGGATTCAAGTGCGGCGAGGATGCCGTCCCATTTGGTCGGCTGGATCTTGGCTTTGACGCCGAGCTTTTGCGCCAGCGCTTCGGACAGTTCGACTTCGAAACCGGACAGCTTGCCGTTCTCGTCGACGTAGCTGAACGGTGGGTAAGTGCCTTCCAGGCCGACGTTGAGCACGCCTTTGTCCTTGATCTGTTGCAACTGCTCACCGGCCACTGCCTGACCGATCAGGCCAGCGCTGAGCGCAAGACCCAGCGAACCGACCAGCAGAGTGCGACGTAGTGCGGAAAAATTCATGACAAGCCCCTGTGTTTTCTTATGGAAGACGCTTAAGGAATGTAGGCAAATTGGTGATTTGAACGACAGCGCTATCCTGCCTTAAAGCAGCTTAAGCGTCTCGCCCGAAATTCGCCTGCGGCGAGACTATAAGATGTCTGTTTTAGACTTGAAAATACTAGATTGTGTTTCTTTTAGGGTTTTTTGGAATATGCGTCCATTCAGTTGTGGCGAGGGGATTTATCCCCGTTCGGCTGCACTACAGTTGCAAAGTCCTGCGACGTGTACTCACTTGCGAAAGCAAGGGGCCGCTCCGCGACCCAACGGGGATAAATCCCCTCGCCACAGGTAACTGCAATCTGGCGTGATCATCTTGTCAGAAAATCCTTGTAGGCAAACAACGCCGGGGCGCCGCCGGTGTGCAGGAAGATGATCGGGCCGTCATCGAAGCGCTGCCGGCCGATCCCGTCGAGCAGACCGGCCATGGCCTTGCCGGTGTAGACCGGGTCAAGCAACAGACCTTCCTGTGCGGCCAACAGTTTCACCGCCGCCAGCGTTCCGGCATTCGGCTCGCCATAACGCGGGGCGAAATATTCGTCCCACAGCTCGACCTTGAAGCTGGCCGGCAACTTGACGCCCAGCAGCTCAGCGGTGCGTTCGGCCAAACCCTGAACCTTCGGCCGCTGATCTTCTTCACTGCGCGAAACGGTCACGCCGATCACCGGCAGTTGCGGCAGCGCCTCACTCAGCGCCAGTCCGAGACCACTGTGAGTACCGGCACTGCCTGAAGCCAGCACCACAGCGGCGAAATCGAGGCCGCTGTCCTTGATCTGCTCAGCCAGCTCCAGCCCGGCGCGCACATAACCCAGAGCACCGAGTGCGTTGGAGCCGCCAATCGGCACCAGATACGGCTTCTTGCCGTTGCTGCGCAGGCGCACGGCGAGGGCGGCCAGTTGTTCGTCAGCATTATCGAGGTTGTCGACCAGTTCGACCTTGGTGTCGAACAGATCGAGCAGCAAGCGGTTGCCGTTGCCGGTGTAATTGCTGTCGTCAGTTCCCAGCGGGTTTTCCAGCAGTGCCACACAGCCCAGGCCGAGTTTCGCCGCCAGTGCGGCGGTCTGGCGCACGTGGTTCGATTGCAGCGCACCGGCCGTGATCAGCGTGTCAGCACCTTGTGCGAGCGCGTCGGCGGCGAGGTATTCGAGTTTGCGCAGCTTGTTGCCGCCCATCGCCAGCGGCGTCAGGTCATCGCGCTTGACGTACACCTCGCGGCCGAGCCAGGTGGACAGGCGTTCGAGTTTTTCCAGCGGCGTGGGATGGCTCAGCAGTTCGAGACGGGGGAAGCGTTGCAGCTGTTGTTTGATCATGGGTCCGTACTGGCGCAGAAGAATGAAAGGACTATAGGCACGCGTTTTTGCCCGGGCAACCGCCAATCGCTTATAGCCAAATGGACTGAGGCCAGCACTATCGGTTCTTAATTCGTCGGCGAAAGCATGCCGTAAAGTAGGCGCCGATGACGCGGCCAGACAGTCCGGCCGCCCGTGAGGAGTCTTTACCGTGAGCGAGCGTTCCAGCCATTGGCAATTGCACACCATCGTCAGCCAGCTGCGCAGCGCGCGGGATCAGTGGCGCGCACAGAATGGTCGCGCTTCAGGGGAGCAGGGCGGCCGCGAATTGCCATCGCGAGCGGCGATGGCGGAAATTCTTGAGGCGCTGTGTGGCGCGCTGTTCCCGATGCGTCTGGGGCCGGTCGATCTGCGTGAAGAAAGTGAAGATTTCTACGTCGGCCACACGCTTGATGTAGCGCTGAATGCCTTGCTGGCGCAGACGCGCCTGGAGCTGCGTTACGTTGCCCGCCACAGCGCGCAGGACGACAGTGAAGTCGAAACCCGCGCCATCCAGATCGTGCAGGATTTCGCTTTGGCCTTGCCGGGGCTGCGCACGCTGCTCGACACCGATGTGCTGGCGGCCTATCACGGCGACCCGGCGGCACGCAGCGTTGATGAAGTGCTGCTGTGCTATCCGGGCATTCTTGCGGTGATTCACCATCGCCTCGCGCACCATTTATACCGTGCCGGGCTGCCGCTGCTGGCGCGGATCAGCGCGGAAATCGCCCACTCGGCGACGGGCATCGATATCCACCCGGGTGCGCAGATCGGCCGCAGTTTCTTTATCGATCACGGCACCGGTGTAGTGATTGGCGAAACCGCGATCATTGGTGAGCGAGTGCGGATTTATCAGGCGGTGACCCTGGGGGCCAAGCGCTTCCCGGCGGATGAGGACGGCCAGTTGCAGAAGGGCCATCCGCGTCATCCCATCGTTGAGGATGACGTAGTGATCTATGCCGGGGCGACGATTCTCGGACGGATCACCATCGGCAAGGGCTCGACCATTGGCGGCAACGTCTGGCTGACGCGCAGCGTGCCGGCGGGGGCGAATCTGACGCAGGCAAATCTGCAGCATGATGACGGGACGCAGAAGTAGGCCGTGGAATCCTTTTCCCCTCACCCCAGCCCTCTCCCGGAGGGAGAGGGGGCCGACCGAGGTGTTTTGCGTCATACATCGACCTGAAATACCGGGTCGATTATGGATTCGGCACGGTTTCCTCAGGTTGGCGCACATTCTGAACATCCCCCAATCAGTCCCCTCTCCCTCTGGGAGAGGGTTAGGGTGAGGGGCTTTTGATTCTTGCTTGGCGCAGTGAACGAATCTCACAAAACCCGCGTCATAAACCTCCTCGGGCGCTGTAGGAAACCTACCGCCCAGCCCTGCGATTAGTCCTTACCGCCCCATTCATGTTTAACTTGAACGTTCATTCAAGTTAAACCGGTGGTTCGCTGCCCGCTCACAACAGGAGGCTTGCCTTTGCTGAGTCCGATCATTTCAGCCACGTTTCAACCCTTCGAGGTGCACCTTTCATGAGTGCATCGTCTACCCCCTCCAGCGGTCTGGTGCGCATGAATCCGCCGGTGTTCTACTTCGCCGCGACGGTCATTCTGCTGTTTGGTCTTGTCGTCATCGCCATCCCCGAGCAGGCCGGCGCCTGGTTGCTGGAAGCGCAAAACTGGGCGGCCAACACGGTCGGCTGGTACTACATGCTCGCGATGACCCTGTATCTGGTCTTCGTGGTGGTCACCGCGTTATCCGGCTACGGCAAGATAAAACTCGGTGCCGACCACGACGAGCCCGAATTCAGTTACCTGTCCTGGGCCGGCATGCTGTTCGCCGCCGGGATCAGCATCACGCTGTTTTTCTTCTGCGTTTCCGAACCGCTGACACACATGCTGCAGCCGCCGCAAGGCGAGGCCGGCACCGCTGACGCCGCGCGCCAGGCGATGCAGATTCTGTTTCTGCACTGGGGCCTGCATGGCTGGGGCGTGTTTGCCTTTGTCGGCATGGCACTGGCCTATTTCGCTTATCGGCACAATCTGCCGCTGGCCCTGCGTTCGGCGCTGTATCCGCTGATCGGCAAACGCATCAACGGCCCGATCGGCTATGCGGTGGACGGCTTCGGCATCATCGCTACGGTGTTCGGCCTTGGGGCCGACATGGGCTTCGGTGTGCTGCACCTCAATTCGGGCCTGGATTATCTGTTCGGCATCGCCCATACCCAGTGGATTCAGGTCGGCCTGATCACCCTGATGATGGGTGCGGCGATCATTGTGGCCGTCTCCGGCGTCGACAAAGGCGTGCGGGTGATGTCGGACATCAACATGCTGCTGGCCTGCGGGCTGCTGCTGTTCGTATTGTTTGCCGGGCCGACTCAGCACCTGCTCAACACCCTGATCCAGAACGTCGGCGACTACCTCGGCGCTTTGCCGATGAAGAGTTTTGACCTCTACGCCTACGACAAACCGAGTGACTGGCTGGGTGGCTGGACAGTGTTCTACTGGGCTTGGTGGATTGCATGGTCGCCGTTCGTGGGTCTGTTCATCGCGCGGATCTCCCGTGGCCGCACCATCCGTGAATTCGTCTTCGGCGTGCTGTTGATTCCGCTCGGTTTCACCCTGGCGTGGATGTCGATCTTCGGCAACAGCGCCTTGGACCAGGTGCTCAACCATGGCATGAGCGCGCTGGGCATGTCGGCCATCGACAATCCGTCGATGAGCATTTATCTGCTGCTGGAAACCTATCCGTGGAGCAAGACCGTCATCGCCGTGACGGTGTTCATCAGCTTCGTGTTCTTCGTGACCTCGGCGGACTCTGGCACCGTGGTGCTCTCGACCCTGTCGGCGAAGGGCGGCAACCCGGATGAAG
>Ga0265296_1000530_pt1 | contig 56264 bp, 48 predicted proteins | sample MunlanPumphouse1_FD_189073 | JGI IMG/M metagenome (GOLD analysis project Ga0265296, IMG submission 189073) | Groundwater microbial communities from a municipal landfill in Southern Ontario, Canada - Pumphouse #1 | ecosystem: Environmental > Aquatic > Deep subsurface > Groundwater | place...
GAAACAGACCATCGAACATCGCCGCTTGCAGCACCGCAAGCTCGCCGCCTAAAAGCCAACCCCTGACGAGGCCCGCTCTCCGTTAACGCCACGCCAAACCTGCGCCAAATGTTTCGACGACGGACAATGACGGTGACGCCGCCCACCACTACGAGAAATGACTTCTGGACCGCCAGCGAGAGCGATCGCTGCTTCAGCGGACTAAGCCAAGACTGCAGAAACGAGACAGACATAGGATGCCGCGCGAGTTCGGGATGGCGAACAAGCGCAACAGTAGCGGCCTCGATGCCGTCGTTGACCATCGCCAGGACATCGCGGACTAGCCGCTGGTCCGCCTCGCTGCTGAAGTCGGCGCCCTCAAACCGGAGCTCAAGGGCTTGGATATGGATGGATTCTCTGTCGCTCATTGCGCGGCCTTACGCTCTCGGGGCAGGGCGATCATTTCTTGCCTCGAGGCCGTTTGAGTTTGGTCAGGAAGGACCAAGGGCCGACCTCAGCAATCGCGAGGTCTTTTCGCGCAAGGGCAGTGATCGTCACTTTTGCCTCCCTGACCGCTCCCCAAGCATCATCCATCTCTTCTTCAAAGCTACTTTTCTGCTGCCGAAGGGCATGATCCATTTTCGCGATGGCGTCGTTGACTTCGCTGCCGAACAACCACGTCAGACCCTCGATACTGCGCATCATAGCTGATCGGGCTTCGGCCTTTTGCTTGATCAGCTCCGCGATTCGCTCGTCCTTAAGATTCCGGCGTTCAATCGCTGCCTCGAAATGGGTCCCGTAGAAGTCGAGCCATAGATACAGGGCTTCAAGGATCGTGGTGTAGGCCGTCGCCTTCCGTTCCCAGATGCGCTCCTTATAAAATCGCTTGAGGGTGGTCTTCGCTGCGAACGTGGCTGCGAGCCATGCGACGAACATCGACACGACCGCGCCGACGCCGAGTTGGATAATCAGGGTGGTTTGGGCGGCGGTCATCTACCCACGGTAGCCGTGTGCGCTCACCCAAGCTAGACTGTCGGCGAACAGGGCGATGACCAGGGCCAAGACGGGGACCATATGATCTCGGTGATCCTAAAGGTGCTGGTGGCCGGGGCAGGATTCGCTTCGGCGACCTCCTGGCTCTATGGCGGCAAGACGGTCTCGCGAGAGCAGGAGCTTAATCAGCGACGTCGTAACGCTGAGCGAAGTAGCGAACCGTTTAGCCTTGCCGGCGTCAACATATTGGATGGCGACACCAGCTACGATCTAATCGCCACGCTTCGCCATCAGTCCCAGTGGAATCGCGCCGGTGCGATCTTGGCCGCCATCGCGATCCTGATCCAAACCCTCGACAGTCTCACAGCCGACTGATGGCACAGGACAACGAGTATGAGCCGGTCGAGGTGGAGAGCTACTTTCCTGTCAGCACCAGCGGCCTCCACGGCAAGGTCCACATCCGACCGGTCGCGGGCGGCAATTATCCCACCACCATGCATGTCGAGTGCTCGAAGGACATTTCTCGTCTTCATCCAGTCGGCAGCCGATTCCGCATCATGGCCAAGCTGACCGACCGGCTGGGCAAGGGCGAGTTCCTCTATTCGTCCTGGCGTTGGCCTTACACCGTGCTGTTTGAGCCTGAAGGCGCTGGAACTGACGATAGCTCGTGAGGCGATTACAGTCGCCACTCGCCGCACTATTCTGCGTCAGTCACAATGGCCAGGTAACCTGCGCTCCATGCCCAAGCGCCCGTTCGGAAGGTCCGCTAGGGGTGGGAGCGTACCTAGGCGTCGTCCCCAAACAGCGACTTTGCGATCTTCACGACAACTCGCGATCATGCTCAATGCCTGGCAAGTTATAGTCGTCGTCCCGGCTCACCAATGCGCGTTGGCGTCAGGATGTCATGGCTTATGACCATCGCCGATGGAGATGTCTGAGCAGTGGGTGTGAGGGCCTCGCCTGATTCTCCTACTCGTGCGGGTCCGGCCACGACGCGGGATTGAGCACCACGGCAAGATCGGCGACTGGAATGGCGAAGGCCTCGGTTTGGGTGCTTTGACGCGCCTTGGCGACCGCGCGTCGGAGACGTAGGGAAAGGGCCTCGAACCCGTCCCGGGGGCGGGTCTGCCGCTCGCGCAGCAGTCCGGCCCAGTCGGACCAAGTGGCGCGGTCGTCGCGCCCCTCGTGGCCGCTCACGTGCGCATGATAGCGACCTAGTACGAACAGGACGATCCGGCCTGCAGGCTTCCTAAATCCGAGCCGGTTGCGGAGCTCCTCTTTGCCGTTCGTGTCTAGCCAGGCCGTCACGGCCTCGATCCACCCATTCGACTCTTTGGTGAGTGAGGAGCCGACGTTGCGGCGTTTGCGGTTGTCGGCGCCGACCGGGTGCTGCCATTTCAGCTGGAACAGGGCGATGTCGCCTGTGCGGTCGTCTTGGACGGCGTAGTCGATATCCGTCATGTCGCGGCCGTCGCGCCGCAGGCGCAGGTTCCGGCCATTCGTGCGCCAGCGGGGGCCTTGGAAGAGGGCGTCGAGCTCGGCGATCCAGCGCCCTTCGCGGGCGTTCACGGCCCGGAACCAATCCTTCTCGTGGCGTACCTTGAGGTCGGTCAGAAAGAACAGGAACGGATTGACGTCCAGTCCATAGACGGGCAGCACCAGTTGGTCGGCTCCGAGGTCGATCAAGGGCGGCCAGACGGGATCGGAGGTGTCGAGATGCACCGCCTTGGTCGCGGGCGACAAGGTAAAGGCCTCTAGCAGCGTCGCGATCTCGGCCTGGTCGGCATCAAGCATGCCAGCAACGCCCTGTATGAACGACTCCCTCGGGGCGTGGGTCGTCATGAGATTTCGGATGTCCAACCCCGGATCGCGGGCCTTGGCGATGGCTGCGAAGGCGATGTGACGCTGGGCGCGGGCCGACAGCACTTCCAGCACCTCGAGCCAGTCCGAGTAACGACGACCTCCGATGCGATCATCGGGACCAAGCATGTCCTGTCCGAAGATGCGCCTGAGATAGAGGCGCGCCCACTCTCGGAAGTAGCCGTCGATCTCCTCCGTGGTCGTGTAGGCTAGCCCCCAGCCGCCGATCGTCCCCACATGGCGTTCGAGCTCGGGGGCTATCTCCCGATGCCTGCGCTCCAGGGCCCGTTCGGTCGGCCGATCCGCCTTCCATCTCTGGTCGCTGGCCCACCGGAGATTGGCCATCCCGATGCGGTCGTCGCCATGGGAATCGCGGACTGTCCTCAGCACCAGCACGTCCTCCAAAGACGGTTCCCCCTTGGGGCGCCGGTCGACCCATCCGTCGACCATGCCCTCCTTCATCCATCCCTGAAGCCGTCCGGCCAGCTCCAGCGCCCCGCAGCGGAATAGGAACTCGTCGGCGAGTCGCTGACTGTGGCTCGTGGACGGGAACAGGATGAAGGTCTCGCCCCTCGGACTGTCCGGGATGATGCGACGCAGGGCGTGATTGGCACCCCACCCCATGACAAAGCGCTCCCTGTGATCCGACGCCGCCCGGTGGCCCGGCGGGTCGAACAGGTCGCGCATGTTGATGTCGTCGAGACAGCGGACTGTCTCCAAGACGGTTGCAGCCGAGGGTTTCTCCCAAGGCAGGATCGCGGTCTTCTGGTCCGTGATGGCCCGGGTCAGCCGCTCTGCCGGCGTCTCCCCGCTGCCCTGCCTGTCCGCGTCCTCCATCCAAGTCTCCCGGGGACGTCGTCTGACCGCCGGGGCTTAGCAGAATGCGCCCGCCTCGATGGAGTCAACTCCGTCGCGATAGAAGGCCATCTGATCTGCCGACCAACCTTTCGTCGCGGTCCCGCCGAGGATCACGCCGCGTGGACAGCGGCTACATCCTGAGTAGCTGAGGTTGGGTTGTTGGCTGGAGGCATTAAGCCTAACAGCGCTATCGGCTTAGCCGGTCAGACTGGCGCTGCGGGTAATTACTTGAGCGACGGCGCGGGTTGGCCGACAGCCGGTAGCTGACCTCGCCTCGGAGAACGCCTTTGGCTGAATCCTCTCGCATTCAGCTTGAGCTTCTGAGATGTGGGAGTTCGAGCGAGTAACTGGTGCTCCGCCCGCCGCCTCCATCTTTCTTAAGTACCCCACGCTGCATCAAATCGTTGATGTCCCGTAGCGCCGTGTCCGGCGACGTCTTCGCCAGCGCCGCCCATTTGGCGTTGGTCAGTTTGCCTTCGAAGCCGTCGAGGAGGCGGTTCAGCACCTTCCTCTGGCGTTCGTTCAACGGCTGATCGGCCAGGGCTTCCCAGAAGCGCGCCTTGCGCATGACGCTGGCCAGGATGGTCTCGGCGCCGTCGAAGGCGCGGTCGAGGCAGGCGATGAACCACAGCAGCCATGCGGTGATGTCCAGGCCGCCTTTCTGCGTCGCCTCCAGCGTCTCGTAGTAGGTCTTCCGTTCGGCGCGGATCTGGGCGGACATGCTGTAGAAGCGCTGGGCCGTGCCTTCGGCGCGGGCCAGCGCGAGGTCGGCGATGGCGCGGGCGATGCGCCCGTTGCCGTCGTCGAACGGGTGATTGGTGACGAACCAGAGGTGGGCGACGCCGGCCTTCAGTACCGGGTCCGGCGTGGCGGTCTCGAACCATTGCAGCAAGGCCGTCATTTCGGCGTCGAGTCGGTCGGCAGCGGGAGCCTCGTAGTGGACGCGTTCGCGGCCGACAGGGCCTGAGACGACCTGCATCGGGTCGCCGTCCGGGGTGCGCCAGGCTCCGACGGTGATCTTGGTCATGCCGCTCCGACCCGTTGGGAAGAGGGCGGCGTGCCAGCCGAACAGGCGGTCGGCGGTGAGCGGCTGGGCATAGTTCTGGGTGGCGTCGAGCATCATCTCGACGACGCCCTCGACGTCGCGATCCGCAGGGACCAGGCCGACGACATTTATGCCCAAGCGGCGAGCTATGGAGGAGCGCACCTGGTCTCGGTCCAGAACTTCGCCCTCGATCTCGCTGGACTTCAGCACGTCCTCGGTCAGGGTGCGGAGGACGGCTTCTTCGCGCAGCGGAAAGCCCAGGGCCTCCATGCGTCCAATCAGCCGGCCTTGGCGATGGCGGACAGCGGCGAGTGGTTGAGCGAGGGCGCTGTCGTCCCAGGTCAGGTTGGGCCAGTCGGCCAGTTCGTGGATGTAGGTCATATTTGCCGCGCTTTCTGCGGTGAATGTGTAGGTTATTCGCCGCAAGGGCAAGGCGTAATCTACGCAAATTGTGCGGTGAATGTCGGGTGTATTCGCCGCATGCCTCTCGATCAGGCCGCGAGCTGCCGGGGTTCACAGGGCTCCAATGCGATGGACACGCCTCTCGTTGCGAGCGGACGTCCGACGAGATCCTTCAGTCGAGCGAACGCCGTGGGGCTGGTGCAGAGGATGCGCTGTTCGTCGGGCTCCCATCTGGCGTGATCCAGGTAGCTTACCGCCGCGCCTTCCCCCGCGATCTGGACGACCGCCTGGCGGATATCGGCCTGGGAGAACGGGATGAGCCGCGCCGGCGTCCCGGCGCCGCCATCTGGTCGTCGGCTTTCGGCGGCGCGAAATCTATTAATGGAGTCATAAAGGTATTGTCGGTCACCGGTGACCGGTTTTCGTGTCGCTGATGTCCGCTTTTCTGGCGTTTGAGCGGTCGCCTGTGGCCGCTTTTCGGGGGTTTGATCGGGCGCCGATGACCGGTTTTGCGGCGCCTCGGCCGCTCCGTCGGGCAGGATCGCGCGGCAGATGTTGGTGCGGCCACGTCCCTTCCGGACCTCGATCTCGATATAGTTTGCGGTCTTCAACTCTTCGAGGAGGCGTCGCAGCTGCCGGGGGCTGACGCCCAGGCTGGTGGCCATGCTCTCCTGGCCGCGCCAGGCGCCGCCCTCGCAGGGGTTCAAGTCGTGGAGGATGAAGCCTGCGACGGCCTTGGCCTGGAGGCTGATCGTGGGATCGCTGGCGATGCGCTGATGCCAGGCCAGTTTCTCGGCGACGAAGTTCTCGGGATCGAGGCGGCGGCTCATTAGTGTGCCTCCGACGTTGCGGTAGGGCAGGGCAGGGGGTAGAATCCCTGCGGCCTTGAGTGTTGTGCCAAGCCCATTCGAACCCCGCCGAGCGCTGCAACGCTGGCGGGGTTTTTTGTGTCCGAGAGGCGTCCCGAGGGGTTAGCCAAACGGGTAAAATCCCTAGGGATTTCAATATGCGCCTTGCACCCCGTTAGACGACGCAAGGCTTTGAATTCACAAGAAGAAACGACTTCCTCTCTGTCCGCCGCTCGCGTTGTTTCCAAACTTTTTTTTGAGCCTTATAGGCCCTCGTCTCCCAACGCGCCCGCCAGCGGATTTGCGCCTAAGTTTGGCTTTCGAAGGCGGTTCAGGCTTGTTCGAATGCGACATACCGGATGGAATGCGATAGTGTTCCAGGCGATGGAGCCTGATTTCCAGGAGAGTAAGCTGAGAGCGCCTTATCGCCGCGATAAGCCCTGAAGGCGTCTGTGAATTCCGACCCCAAACGGAGCGGAAGAGCCCCGTGGTCACCATATGGTCATTAAGGCGGCGGCAATCGCGAGCGATTTGCAACCTGTCCAGGAACTTACCCGAATCCGGGGCGGGACGGTTGCGAATGCGCCAGAAGCGGACTCTGTCCGCTCAACCTCCTCTTGGCGCACGCCGGGTTTTGGACTGTCAGCCGATGTCTGCATTCGGCGCGTTCGCGACATCAACAGTATCCCAACTCAGGAAACGCCTTTGCGTTCGAACGAGCGAGGGCGTCGGGTCGCGTTAAAAGCCTCATTGACCGTCAGCGGTTATCGGGATCCGGCGCGACGCCAAACCCCGCGATGCGTCCGCTGGGAGCCAGTGCGGCCGTGAGAAGCCTGGAATCGTCGTCAGGCCCGATCCGATAGCTGTAGCGCCCGCTGCCGTCCGGACGCTCGATCTTGCTCACCAGCAACATCGGCGCCGCCGTCCAACCTTCGGGCAGCGCTGCGGCGACGTCGCGTCCCAGCGCGCTGTCGGGCGTGTAACCCGCGCCAACGGCGAAGTCGTCCGTCAGGTCATCGCCGCGCGCAGCTTTTTCCAGGAATCGGCGCAGCCGCAGAGCCCGCTCCGGATCGTCTTCCAAGACAGGGGTGGGGGCGGGCATGAGGTCGCCGTCCACGAAGCCCGCTACCACGCGAGCGATCAGGTCCGGCCGCGCGTTTCCGGAATCGAGGTTGGCGAAGACCACAAGCGTCAAGCCGTCGTCGGGGAAGCGGACCATGGTGGAGGTGAAACCCTGCCAGGCGCCGTTGTGCGAGATGCGACGGTGGCCCTTGAAGGTGTTTATCCGCCACCCCAAACCGTAGCCCTGCGCGTTCGGCTTGCCATCCGCCAGCAGCACCGGCGTCCACAGGCGCTGCATCGAGCTGGGGGAGAGAAGACTGCCCGTATCAAGGGCGCGCTCCCAGCAGCCCATGTCTTCGATCGTGGTGTAGATGGTCCCGTCCGCCGTCGCGTTGAACGTCGGCGAAACCCACGCCTGATTGCGCAACGCGCCGCCCTGGATCTCATAGCCTGACGCCCGTTTCGGGATGATGTCCGTGTCCGAGATCACTCGCGTGTGCGTCATGCCCAAAGGTTTGAAGAAGGATTCCTGAAGATAGTCACCGTAGAACTGCCCGGTGATGCGGTGGATCAGGATTCCCAGCAGCACATAGTTGGCGTTGTTGTAACTCCAATCCTCTCCCGCCTTGAAGGCGACCGGAAGGGCGGCGATGGCGGCGGCGAGTGCATCTTCAGTGAAGTCGCGCCGATAGTCGAAGGCGCCGCCCGGGCCCGTCAGTTCGGGGCTGTCGTAGGCGCCGATGCCCGAAGTATGGGACAGCAGGTGCTCGAGCCTGACGCCCGCCCAACCCGGGGGCGCCTCCGGGAAATAAAGGCTTACGGGATCGTCCAGCTTCAACTTGCCATCCTCCGCCAGTTTCAGGATGGCCGTGGCGACGAACTGCTTGGCGAGAGACCCCGTCTGCATCACGGTGTCCGGGCCGACGGGAGCCCCCCATTCCAAGTCTGCAAAGCCGTACCCCTTCAGATAAAGCGGTCGGCCGTGGCTGTAGACGCCGATCGCAACCCCGGGGATTCTCTGGCGACGCATCTCTCGCTGGACGTAGTCGTCGATCGCGCGTCGCGCGTTGGGCGCGAGCGCCGCGACCGGGGATTCGCTGGCCTGTGGCGGCGCGAGCGCCGCGGCCGTGACGGGCGCGGCGCACAGCGCCGCGACCACAACGCTCAACTCGACCAACCGCACGCCACACCTCCGCTACAAATGTAACGTTACGTTTGTAGCGTTTTGACGTCGGCGTCAAGCTACGGAGACGGGCGGTCGAACGCACGTGTTTGCAACCGGAAGGTCGGACAGGGTTTGGAGGTTCGCCGTCGCCGCGCGGTTCGCCGCCACCGCAGCACGGGACGCCTCGGCCTCAACGCTGGCGCCTCGCGCCGCCAAGTGAGATTGCGAAGCGTCGAGGCGCAGCGTCTCGGCCAATGCCCAGGCGATAGCCGCCGCCGCATGATCACGGTCGGCCGCCTCCTGCGCGCGGTCTGCAGATGCCCAGTCGCCGGCGCGCGTGTGGGCCAGTTCGTGCGCCAGGACCGAAGGCGCGCAGTCGGGCCGACCCAGGGTCACTGGGTCGATCAGAATCCAGCTCGGCGCCGCGCCCCAGGAGAGCGGGCTCTGGATCGCCGCGCTGGTCGCCAGGCGCGTCCGAGTGAGGGGCGCCAGTTGCTGGAGCGTCTCCATCCACCTCCCTCTGGTGAGCGGCGTGGCCTCGCGGGACCAGCGCGTGAGCAAACAAAGGCCTGCGATCAAGGGCGCCCCGGTCGCGGCGACGCCCAGACCGTAGAGGAGCAGGGCGGCGAGGAAGGCCGGCGACGGCGGCGACCATCTCGCCGTCAACACCCCGTCCAGCACGGGTGTGAGCGGCATGGCGATGGTCGCTTGCACATCCGGCTGGGCCGACGCCTTTGCAAGCGCCGGCGCCGGCCAAGCCACGCTGATGAGCGGGGGCGCTGCGGCTGTCGCCACGCAGGCCGCCAGGGCCAGGAACGTCAAGCGGAGGACGAAAACCCGGCTGCGCGCCGCATGGCGACGCAGGCGATGCGCCAGGATGAGACCGCCGAGCGCGATGAGCGTCGACCTCAGGGCGACGCTGAGAATGAGCGCGATTGTCATGGTTGATCGTCGTCCATCGCTTCGATCGCTGCGAGAAGGACGGCGCGGTCTGCGGTGGTCAGCGGCTTTGAGAGGCCCAGAAGGGCTGTCGCGGCGGACGCTGCGGAACCGGCGTAGAAGGTGTCGATGACGTCGCGCATGGCGCGCTCGGACATGGGACGGACCTGAGGGGCTGGCCGATAGACGGCCGGTCGATCCGAGGACCTGACGACCATGCCACGTCGCTCGAGACGAGAGAGGAGGGTTCGTACGGTCGAGTCAGCCGGCTGCGGCCCCGCAGCCACGGCGCCCGCCCAGCCGGGCCGCCTAGTCCCCGCGGCCGCCGGCGATGAAGGCGGCGATGGTCGGCCAGGGCGCGCCCTGGGGGCGCATGTCGTCGCAGGCGAAGGACTTGAGGGCGCCGTACACGCCGCCGGAGGGGGTGGCGTCCCAGGGGGCGTCTTCGGCGATCCGTTCCGCTTCCGCGCCGTCCGGGCCGTGGACGATGGTGGCCACGGTGCGGGACTGGCCGTCCGAGCAGCGGACCGCCAACTCCTCGACCTCATGGCTCTGATCGGCCGCGTCGCCGTGTGCGGGAACGCGGGCGAAGCGGGCCGTGGCGACGCCGTCGACCGGCGTCAGGGTGTCCTGATCGATCAGATAGACGGTCCGGTCGCTGGCCGAGAAACGGATCCAGGTCTCGGCTGCGGCCGGCGTCGTCGCAGTCAGGGCCGCGACGCCGACAACCGTCAGTGTGGCAAAGGCCAGTTTGGCGATTCCGCGCATGTCTTCCTCCCGTGAATGAGAGGATTTGATACCCGTGGTCGCCCGATTTCAAGCCGCCCCTGCGACCGGCGGCGGATCAGGGTCGGGCGCGATCCGGCAGGGCGGCCACCTCTTCGGCGGTCAGCGACTTGGTGACGAAGGCCCGGCAGGTGCGGCGACCCGGGTCGGCGTTCGGCACAAGGATCTGGACCGGATCGCCGACGCAGACGGTGTCGGATCCGCCGAGGGTCGGCGTCACGGCGATGGACACCGCCGAATCCAGATCCCAGCAGGCGCCGCTGGTGTTGATCTGGAACACATCGTCGCGCAGCGACCGGATGTAGAGGTCGGACTGGCGATCGGTGCGGAAGTTGCGCACGCTGTCTGCACGGAAGCAGCGGGCGACGGACTTATCGCCGTCGGCGGCGGCTGCGGCGGCCTTGGTTGCGGCGGGCGCGCAGGCGGAAAGGCTCATGGCCGCCACCGTCGAGGCGGCGAGCGCGGAGGTCAGCAGGATACGCATCGAAGTCTCCAATACGGAATCTGGAACAAGGAAGAGACGCCGCACATGAACACAGCCTGAAGGCCGATCAAGCCGGCCCCTGGCGGTCAGGATCGATCCGTCCAAAAAGCGCTGCAGGAAGCGGTGACGGCGTACCGGCGATCAGGGCGGCGACATGTTCGCCCAGCAGGGGCGCCACGCAGAAGCCGCGTGAACCCAGGCCCGACAGCAGATAAAGCCCGTCCGCTCGACGCCCCGCCAGCGGCAGCCGGTCGCGTGTCGTGGCCCGGATGGCGACCCGACGATGGCGGACGCCGGCCTCCGCCTGGGCGGCCAGATGCGGCAGGCGCGCGCGCAGGGCGTCCAGGTTCCGGGCGCTGTCCGCATCGCGCGCCTCCAGGGTCACGTCGCCGCGGTCGTGGGTTGCTCCGAACAGGACGCCCGTGCCGGTGGGCGCGACATAGCCGCCCCAGGCCACGCCCGGAGACGCCGGACCCTCGACCCAGTCGGCCTGGCCCCGGACGGGCGACAGGCCGGCGTCCGCCAGCAATCCGGCCGTTCCCCAGCCGGCCGTCACCACCACCGCGTCCGCCTGGGCCAGGATCCGGCCCTCGGCGTCACTCAGGGTCCAGCCGGCGTCGCCGCGCTCGATCCGGGCCACGGTCGCGGTGATCAAGGGCACGGCCTTCAGCCAGGCCGACAGGATGGCGGCGGCCTGGATCACGCGGGCGTCGGCCATCATCAGCCCGCCCTCGGCGGTCGATTCGCCCAGTCGGTCTGCGGCGGCCTCGGCGTCGATCACCGACATGGCGCCGTCGCGCCACAGGGACTGGGCGGCGATCTTGTCGAAGCGCGCCGGATCGCGCGCCGCCTGGGGCAGTTGCAGGACGCCCCGACCCAGAACGGCCCCCGGCGTGGCGTCATACAGATGCCGCGCCCGTTCCAGCGCCTGAGCGTACAGGCCGGCGATGGCCGCGTCCCCGGCGTCGAGGCGCGGCGTCGCCAGTCCAGCCGGAAACCCCGATCCCCCCGCGCCGGGCCGCTCGCCCTCGATCACCACCGGCGTGATTCCTGATGCGACCAGGGCGCGGGCCACGGCCGCCCCGGCCACTCCGGCCCCGATGACGGCGACGCTGGGGGCCCGGTCGGGCGCAGGGGCGCCGTCCCGCCGCGCCTCCAGCCGTTCACGCTTGCGGCCGTGGCCGGGCTTCTTCTCGACCACGAAGCCGCGTTCCGACAGGCCGCGTCGAACCGCGCCGGCGACCGTGAAGGTGGCGACCCGCGCGCCGGGGGCCGACCGCGCGGCGATCCGGTCCATCACCGTTTCGGACCACATGCCGGGGTTCAGGGCCGGCGAGAAACCGTCCAGGAACCAGGCGTCGGCCGCTCCCGACCACTGGTCCAGGGCCCAGTCGACGTCGCCGACGGCGACGTCGAGCACCGCGTGGAACCCCGGCAGATCGACCCGGTGAAAGCCCGGCGTCCGCTCCGGCCACGCTTCAGTCAGGGCCAGGGCCGCCTCCGCCAGTTCGGGCCAGGCGCCCAGGGCGCGCCGCGCCTCGTCGGCGGTCAGGGGAAACCCCTCGATGGAGAAGACGTGCAGCCGCCCGCCCTCGGGCCGGGTCCGGCGCCACAGGTCCAGCAGGGCGGCGATGTTCAGCCCGGTGCCGAACCCCAGCTCGGCCACGGTGAAATGGCGTCGCCCGGCCCAGGCGTCCGGCAGGCCGCAGCCTTCCAGGAAGACGGCGCGGGTCTCTGCCAGACCGTCGTCGCGTGAGAAATAGACGTCGCCGAACCGGCCGGAGCGCGGTTCGTCGTCATCGGTCCAGGTCAGGTGCGGGGCGGTGTCGTCGGTCGTCATGGCGCGGCTCTAGCACCTCCGCCGCCGATACGAAAAAGGGGCCGCCCGCGGGGCGGCCCCTTTGTGGGTCGGGGGGAAGGACTCAGTGGCCGGTGTCGTGGCCGGCGGCCTGGGCCGATCCGTGGTCGGTCGCCGGGGCGGCGGCTTGCCCGGCCGCCGTGTCGGTCGCCGCAGGCGCGCCTTCGGGGGCCGGTGCGGAGGCGGTGGCGGCGCCGGCGTCCTGAGCGGCTTCATTGGCGGCGGCGGCGGCTTCCGCAGCGGCCTGGTCGGCGGTCAGGGCGGCGTCGGCGGCGGTTCCGGCCGCTTCGACCGCGTCGCTGGCGGCTTCCTGAGCCTTTTCTTCCGGCGCCTTCTGGCACCCGGCGATGATCAGGGCGGCGGCCGAGGCGGCGATGAGGGCGGTGATGCGCATGGGACAATCCTCCGAAGGCTGTTCGCGAGGCCGAAAGCCTCGCTGGAAACGATAACGCCGCCGTGAACCTCGGGGCAAGCCGGGATCACGGCGGCGTCATGCCGCGTCTGAAACTCGTCGCGCGGCCGGACGTTCCGGCGCGCTCAACCTCAGTCGTTGCCGATATTGTTCAGCACTTCTTCCATTTCGGCGAAGGACGGCTGGGAGGCGGAAGGAATGTCGCCGCGGCCGATCTCGACCGAGATCTGGGCGGCGTTGCCGTGCAGGTGGGCGATCAGCACGGACTGGATCATCTTGTAGTAGGCCGCTTCCTCATTGATGATCGAGGTCAGGCGCGCCGCGAACGGGCCGACCAGGCCATAGGCCAGGAACACGCCCATGAAGGTGCCGACCAGGGCGCCGCCGATCATGCCCCCCAGAACTTCCGGCGGCTCGGTGATCGAGCCCATGGTCTTGATGACGCCCAGCACGGCCGCGACGATGCCCAGTGCAGGCAGGGCGTCCGCGAGGTTCTGCAAGGCGTGGGCGTTGTCGAGATGTTCGTGGTGATGCTTCTCGAGCTGCTTCTCCATCGCATCCTCGACCTGGTGCGGATCCTCCAGGTTCATCGTCATCATCCGCAGGGTGTCGCAGATGAAGTCGACGGCGAAATGGTCCTTCAGCACCTTGGGGTACTTCTGGAAAATGGTCGATTCCTTGGGCTTTTCGATATGGCTTTCCAGCGCGACGACGCCCTTGGATTTCATGGTCTTGGTCAGCTGGAACAACAGGGACAGCAGGTCCTTGTAGTCCTGCTTCTTCCATTTCGGACCGGCGAAGGCCTTGCCCAGACCCGCCAGCGAACCCTTGACCACCGTTATCGAGTTGGAGATCAGGAAGGCCGCGATGCCCGCGCCGCCGATCGCCATCAGTTCGTGGGGCGCGGCGTGCATGATGACCTCGAACTTGCCGCCCGAGATGGCGTAGCTGCCGAACACGAGGCCGAACAGCAGTACGATGCCGATGATCTGGAACATGGAGACGCGGTATCCTGACGCGAGAGGCGTCAAGTGATGACCGTTATTGATTAAGACGGCGTTTCGGGAAACGCCGTCTTATACCGTCACAGCCGGCCTTCGCCGTTCAGAATGGCCGTCCGCCCTGCCGTCGTCAGCTTCTGGTAGCCGGTCTTGCCGCCGCGCACATACAGGGTCGCGCCGGTTTTTTCCGGATCGAACCCGTCGGCCACCAGATCGGCCTTGCGGTATTTGAAGGTGCCGGTCGTTTCGGCCGCCTCGATCAGCCGCACGAAGACGGGCTGGGCGTAGGCGGGCAGGCGGGCCTCGACGTGTTCGGCGAAGGCCTTGGGGTCGAACTTGGCGTCCGTCACCAGGGCGGCCATCCCCGCCTTGCCGTCCTGGCCGGGCACGGGGACGCCATAGACGATGGCCTCGGACACGCCGGGGCCTTCCATCAGCACCTGTTCGACCTCGGAGGTCGAGACGTTCTCGCCCTTCCAGCGGAAGGTGTCGCCCATCCGGTCGACGAAGTAGAAATAGCCCTCGGCGTCCTGTTTCATCAGGTCGCCCGTGCGGAACCAGCGGTCGCCCTTCTTGAAGACGTCGGTCAGGATCTTCTTCTGCGAGGCGGCCTTGTCAGCATAGCCCGAGAAGTCGTGGCGGATGTCGTTGCCGATCTCGCCGATGGCTTCGCCGATCTCGCCGACGCGGGTCAGGCGGCACAGGCCGTCCGGGCCGCGGATCGGCTGTTCGCTGTCCACGTCGAACTGGACCAGGCGGATATTGATCTGTTTCTTCAGGTAGCTGGGCACCCGGCCGATGGCGCCCTGTTTGCCGTCGAAGTTGAACAGGGAGACATTGCCCTCGGTCGAGCCGTAGAACTCCAGCACCTCGGGAATATGGAACCGGCTCTGGAATTCGGGCCAGACGTCGGCGCGCAGTCCGTTGCCGAAGGCCAGACGCAGCTTGTGCTTCTGCTCATAGGCCTGGGGCTTGCTGTTCACCAGATAACGGCACAGTTCGCCGATATAGACGAACATGGTGGCGCCGGACGCCACCACGTCGGGCCAGAAGCTGCTGGCCGAGAACCGCTTGCGGATCACCAGACGCGCCCCGTTCAGCAGGGCCGCGCCGACGCCGACCAGGCCCCCGGTCGAGTGATACAGCGGCAGGACGTTGAAGATCCGGTCCTTGGGCGTCGAACGGGTCGCGCCTGCGAAGGCGCGCATATAGGTGCGGGCCCGCGAATGCGGGATACGGGCCGCCTTGGGCAGGCCGGTGGTGCCGGAGGTGTAGATATACAGGGCCGTGTCGCGGTTCGTCAGGCCTTCGCGCACCGACCGGGACGGCCGCACCGAGGAGGCGCCGCGCACCGGCTTGTCCAGGCCGCGCCGGTCACTGGATTCGTCCTCGTCGCCCAGGTCCAGGACCCACAGCATCAGGGTGTGGCCGACCAGGGGGCGGGCCGCCTCGACCTGGCGCCAGCAATCCTCGTCCGCCACCACCTGGAAGGCGTTGGAGATGGTCAGGCAGTGGGCCAGCCCCTGGCCGGTCAGATTCGTGTTGATCAGGGCGGTGGCGATGCCGACCTTGGAGAAGCCGATCCAGGCCGCCAGATATTCGACGCGATTGGTCATCATCAGGGCGATGGTGTCGCCCCGGTTCAGGCCGCGTCCCTTGGCCCAGTGGGCGTAGCGGTTGGCCATGGCGTCCAGGTCGCGATAGGTCAGGCTGCGGCGCTCGTCCTCGACGGCGACGTTGTCCGCGAACTTGTCGACGGCTTCTTCAAAGTCGTCGCACAGCAGAATGTCGCTATCCAGCTCGATCGGCTTGATACGCTTGAGCAGGCGGAACAGTCCGCGCGCGAAGCGCACGTCCCTGCGGATATTGGCTACAAAACCCATGCTCGCCGTTACTCCGGTCTTTGCGTGTTCCACCCGCGCTCGTGATGAACGAAAGGAGCCTGTTCGGTCAACCGCGAGGCGGACAAACGCCTTAGAAACCACCGCGATCAGACAAGGCCGTGTCCCATTTGTTTCGGTGACGTCGGGGAAATCCAGAGCGAAACGCGCATTTTCCGCCTTATTTGCTCTTTTCTGGCCTATAAAAGATCTGATTTCGCCTTAGCCGGGGCCGTATCAGTGCATCTTCAAGGTCATTGACCGTTTATCGGAACGACCTCGAAGAACAGCGTGTTTTCCTGCCGATCTCATGGAGGACACATCATGTCGATGACTTATGCAGACGTTACGACCAACACAGCCGCCGTCGATGCGACGGGGCGTTTCGCCGACGAGGTCTTCGTGCCGCGCTATGCTCAGCGTCGCAGCCGAAGCAACAAATCCGTCAAGACCTGGATGATCATCGCCCCGATCGGCGCCCTGGCGGTGATCGGCACGGCCGCGGCCCTGATGATGGGCGGCGACGCGCCGGCCGCGCCAGCGTCTTCGGCGCCGCCGCTTTCGACATCGGCGCCGCAGATACAGACCGCGCCGACGGCTTTGACGCCGGTTGAGACTCCGCTCGCCCAACCCGTCCCTGTCCAGACGACGCCGCAGACGACGCCTGCCCCGGTTCCGCGTCGCGCCGAGCCCGCTGCGCGCCGGGCGGCCCCGTCGGCGACACCTGCGGAACGTCCGGCCCCGCGTGTGGATACGCCTGTCGAGCCGACCGGCCCGCGTCCCTACAGCACCGCCACGGCGGCCTTGAACACGGCGGCCAGCCCTGCGGCGTCCGCCCCGGCCTCGGTTCAGATCCAGCCGCCCCCGACCGTGTCCGTCGAGCCGGTCAACTGACGCCGTCACCCATAAAAAGGCCCCGGCGTTCGCCGGGGCCTTTTGCTGTCGGCCTATCGCCTGGGCAGGGCGGGAAACTCCAGCCGACTGACGTCATAACCCAGGGCCCGCGCCCGATCCGTCAAGGCGCGCACCTCCGCCTCGCTGGGAACCTCGCGGGTGTAGATGAACAGCCGCTCGAAGGTCGGATCCGCCGAAATGAACCAGCTGTAGTCGTCCGCCCGGTCCAGCACCCAGTAGTCCCAGGTCACCAGACCATGCAGGTAACGGACCCGCAGCTTGGCGTTCATGCCGGGGTCCAGAATACGGCCGCCGCCCTCGATGGCCTTTTCCTTGCCTTCCGGCGAGCCGACCTGACAGGTGTCGCGCACATGGATGCGGTTCGCCTTGACCGGAGTGTAGATCGAGGCGCCGGCGACGCAGCCGTCGGTCAGCCGGTCGGGCAGGCGGGCGACCTCATGCCAGCGCCCGGACCACAGACGATCCACGTCGACGGCCTTGATCGGCTGGGGCGCACGGTATTCGGCGGGGGAGGGGGCTGTGACGCAGGCCGCCAGCGCGGCCGAGGCGACGACGGCGGCGATCAGGGATTTGACGATGGGCATTGCGACTCCATTTCAACGCCATAAAGTCGCCACACGCGGCCCAGTTCCACAAGGCGGACGCCGCCCCTCGACCGCCAGGTCCGAAAATCTCACAGTGTGTGGCAGTATCAATCGCTTGCGACCCGTCGCACACTGGCGTTTCACGTCAGCGTTCGATGGAGACCTGACCTGGTGGACGCCGCTATTCTGACCGAAACCCCGACCCCGTCCGCGCCGCCGCCCCGTCCCGAGCGGCTGACCCATCTTCAGCGCCTGGAGGCCGAGAGCATCCACATCATGCGCGAGGTGGCGGCCGAGGCCGAGCGCCCGGTCATGCTGTATTCGATCGGCAAGGATTCGGCGGTGATGCTGCACCTGGCGCGCAAAGCCTTCTATCCGTCCACGCCGCCTTTTCCCCTGTTGCACGTCGACACGACCTGGAAGTTCCGCGCCATGTACGCGATGCGCGAACAGGCCGTCGCCGACCTGGGCGTCGAACTGCTGGTCCACCAGAATCCTGAGGCCCTGGCGCGCGGGATCAATCCCTTCGATCACGGCTCGGCCCTGCATACCGACCTGTGGAAGACCGAGGGGCTGAAACAGGCCCTGTCGCACTATGGGTTCGACGCGGCTTTCGGCGGCGCCCGGCGCGACGAGGAGAAGTCGCGGGCCAAGGAGCGGATCTTCTCCTTCCGCACGGCCGAGCATCGCTGGGACCCCAAGAACCAGCGGCCCGAGCTTTGGCGGCTCTACAACACCCGCAAACGGCCGGGCGAAAGCATCCGGGTCTTCCCCATCTCCAACTGGACCGAGCTGGACGTCTGGCAATACATCCACCTGGAGCAGATCCCCATCGTGCCCCTGTATCTGGCGGCGCAGCGGCCGGTGGTCGAACGCGACGGCGCCCTGATCATGGTCGATGACGACCGTTTCCGGCTGCGGCCCGGCGAGACGCCGCAGATGAAGTCGGTCCGGTTTCGCACTCTGGGCTGCTACCCCCTGACCGGAGCGGTCGAGAGCACGGCCGCGACCCTGCCTGAGGTCATTCAGGAAATGCTGTTGACCACCACCTCCGAACGCCAGGGTCGGATGATCGACCACGACCAGTCCGCCTCGATGGAGAAGAAGAAGCAGGAGGGCTATTTCTGATGGCTCACCAGTCGGACCTGATCGCCCGCGACATCGACGCCTATCTGGACGCCCATCAGCACAAGAGCCTGCTGCGCTTCATCACCTGCGGCAGCGTCGACGACGGCAAGTCCACCCTGATCGGCCGGCTGCTGTACGACTCCAAGATGATCTTCGAGGATCAGATGGCGGCGCTGGAGGCCGACAGCCGCCGCGTCGGCACGCAAGGGGGGGACATCGATTTCGCCCTACTGGTTGACGGTCTGGCGGCCGAGCGGGAGCAGGGCATCACCATCGACGTGGCCTATCGCTTCTTCTCGACCGAGAAGCGCAAATTCATCGTCGCCGACACGCCCGGCCACGAACAATACACTCGCAATATGGTCACCGGCGCCTCGACCGCCGACGCCGCCGTCATCCTGATCGACGCGCGTCGGGGCGTCCTGACCCAGACGCGGCGCCACGCCTATCTGGTCAGCCTGCTGGGCATCCGCCACGTGATTTTGGCGGTCAACAAGATGGACCTGATGGGCTGGTCCCAGTCTGTGTTCGACGCCATCGTCGCCGACTTCCGCGCCTTCGCCGACCAGATCGGGCTTCAGGCCTTCGACGCCATCCCGATGTCCGCCCTGCGCGGCGACAACATCACCGAGGCCAGCGCCCATTCGCCCTGGTACGCCGGCCCGCCGCTGATGAGCCTGCTGGAAACGCTGGAGGTCGGGGACGATCTTCAGGCCGACCCCTTCCGCCTGCCGGTGCAATGGGTCAACCGGCCCAACCTCGACTTCCGCGGCTTCTCCGGCCAGATCGCCGCCGGGACCGTACGCCCCGGCGATCCCGTCCGCGTCCTGCCGTCGGGCAAGACCTCGACCGTCGCCCGCATCGTCATCGCCGACGGCGATCTGGCCCAGGCGGTCGCCGGCCAGTCGATCACCCTGACCCTGGCTGATGAGATCGACGTCTCGCGCGGCGACGTTCTGGCCGGCGCCGACGCCCCGCCCGAGGCCGCCGACCAGTTCGAGGCCACAGTCGTCTGGATGGACGACGAACCCCTGCTGCCGGGCCGTCCCTATCTGCTGAAGATCGGCGCCAAGCTGGTGGGCGCCACCATCACCGAGCCCAAGCACAAGGTGAACGTCAACACCCTGGAGCAGCAGCCGGCCAAGCGGCTGGGGCTGAACGAGATCGGCGTCTGCAACCTGTCGCTGGACGCCCCCGTCGCCTTCGCCCCCTATGCCGAGAACAAGGACCTTGGCGGTTTCATCCTGATCGACCGGATCTCGAACCGCACGGTCGGGGCGGGCCTGCTGCACTTCGCCCTGCGCCGCGCCCACAACATCCACTGGCAGGCCCTGTCGGTGGACAAGGCCGCGCGCGCGGCCATCAAGAACCAAAAGGGGCGCGTCATCTGGCTGACCGGCCTGTCGGGCGCCGGCAAGTCCACCATCGCCGATCTGGTTGAAAAACGTCTCTACGCCGACGGCCGCCACACCTATCTGCTGGACGGCGACAATGTCCGCCACGGCCTGAACCGCGACCTGGGCTTCACCGAGGAGGACCGGGTCGAGAATGTCCGCCGCGTCGCCGAGGTGTCGAAACTGATGGTGGACGCCGGCCTGATCGTCCTGGTCAGCTTCATCTCGCCCTTCCGCGCCGAGCGCCGCCTGGCGCGCGACCTGCTGGGGCCGGGCGAGTTCGTCGAGGTCTATGTCGACACGCCTCTGGCCGTCGCCGAACAGCGCGACGTCAAGGGCCTCTACAAAAAGGCCCGCGCCGGCGAACTGAAGAATTTCACCGGCATCGACAGCCCCTACGAAGCGCCCGAGGCCCCGGAGATCGTCGTGGACACCACCACCATGTCCGCCGAGGACGCCGCCGAACGGATCGTCGCCTGGCTGGACGGCCGGTTCTCGACGGAAGACTTCAGCATCTGATCCGGCCGGGCAGGGCGACGGTCACCCGTTTTCGTATCCCCGCCACCATTTGACGAAGCGCGGCAGGCCCTCGGCCAGGGTCACCTTGGGCCTGTACCCGGTCAGGGCGTTCAGCTTGGACACGTCGGCGTAGGTGGCGGTGACGTCGCCGGGCTGCATGGGCCGCATGACCTTGTCCGCCTCGGCGCCCAAGGCGTCTTCCAGGGTGGTGATCATCTCCATCAGGCCGACGGGCGAACTGTCGCCGATGTTGTAGATCTCGTGCCCGCCCTGCGCGGGCGGATGGTCCAGCACCCCCACGATCCCGTCGACGATGTCGTCGATATAGGTGAAGTCGCGCGCCATCTCGCCTTCGCCATAGACCTCGATCGGCTCGCCGCGCGCGATCTTCCGCGTAAAACTGAAATAGGCCATGTCGGGCCGGCCCCAGGGGCCATAGACGGTGAAGAAGCGCAGGCCCGACTGGGGAAAGCCGTACAGTCTGGCGTAGCTCTGGCTCAGCAGTTCGCACGAGCGTTTGGTCGCGGCGTACAGGGACACGGGATCTGTCGTCGGATCGTCTTCCCGAAAGCCCGAACCTTCCAGCGGCCGGTCGCCGTAGACTGAGCTGGACGAGGCGTAGACCAGGTGTTTCACGCCGTTGTGGCGCGCGGCCTCCAGCATCGACAGATGGCCCGCCAGGTTGGACCGCTCATAGGCGAAGGGGTTTTCGATCGAATAGCGAACCCCGGCCTGGGCGGCCAGGTGGACGATCCGCTCCACGCCGTGGTCGCGCACCAGGGCCAGCATCCGCTCGTGGTCGGCGATGTCCGCCCGCACCATGGTGAAGCCCTCGCGCGCTTCCAGCCGCGCGGCGCGGGCCTCCTTCAGGGCCGGGTCGTAGTAGTCGTTGAAATTATCGACCCCGATCACGGTTTCGCCGCGATCCAGCAACCGTTCGGCCGTGTGCATGCCGATGAAGCCGGCCGCGCCGGTGACCAGGATCGGCGCCGCCATCAGCCGCGTCCGATGCCGGAATATCTGAAGCCGCGCTTCAGCATGTCCTCGGGGCGATAGACGTTCCGCAGATCCACCAGCACGGGCTGGTTCATCAGCAGCTTGACCCGGTCCAGGTCCAGGGCCCGGAACTGGTCCCATTCGGTGATGATGACGACGGCGTCGGCGCCTTCGACGGCGTCATAGGCGTTGGCCTTCATGACCACGTCCGGCAACAGCTTGCCGGCCTCGTGCATGCCCTCGGGATCGAAGGCCTGGACCCGTGCGCCGGCGGCGATCAGGGCCGGGGCGATGTCCAGCGACGGGGCGTCGCGCATGTCGTCGGTGTTCGGTTTGAAGGTCAGGCCCAGCAGGGCGATGGTCTTGCCCGCGACGCTGTCGCCCAGGGTCGTCTCGACCCGGCCGGCCATGGCCTTCTTGCGCGCGTCGTTGACCTCGACCGTGGTCTCGATCAGCCGCACCGGCGCGCCGTACTGCTGGGCCGTGCGGACAAGGGCGATGGTGTCCTTGGGGAAGCAGGAGCCGCCGTAGCCGGGGCCGGCGTGCAGGAATTTGGAGCCGATCCGCTTGTCCAGGCCGATGCCGCGCGCGACCTGCTGCACGTCGGCGCCGACGGCCTCGCACAGGTCGGCCATCTCGTTGATGAAGGTGATCTTCATCGCCAGGAAGGCGTTGGCCGCATATTTGATCAGTTCGGACGTGCGCCGGCCGACGAACAGCAGGGGGCTCTCGTTCAGGTTCAGCGGACGATAGAGTTCGCCCATCACCTCTCTGGCGCGTGGCGCCGTCTCGCCGTCGTTGACGCCGATCACGACCCGGTCGGGGCGTTTGAAGTCGCCGATGGCGGCGCCTTCGCGCAGGAACTCGGGATTGGAGACCACGGCGAAGTCGGCGTCCGGATTGACCCGGCGTATGATGGCCTCGACCTCGTCGCCGGTGCCGACCGGCACGGTGGACTTGGTCACCACCACGGTGAAGCCGTCGATCAGGCCGGCGATCTCCTCGGCCGCCGCATAGACGTAGCTCAGGTCCGCATGGCCGTCGCCGCGGCGTGTCGGGGTGCCGACGGCGATGAAGACGGCGTCGGCGTTGCGGATGGCCTCGGCGCTCTCCAGCGTGAAGAACAGCCGGCCTTCCTCCACGTTGGCGGCGACCAGATCGTCCAGGCCGGGTTCGAAGATCGGGATCTCGCCCCGCTCCAGCCGTTCGATCTTCGACGGGTCCTTGTCGATGCAGGTCACCACATGGCCGAAGTCGGCGAAACAGGCTCCAGACACCAGGCCCACATAGCCTGTGCCGATCATTGCGACGCGCATCTAGAAAATCCCGTTCATCGTTGTGCAGCCTTAGAATCCGGCACGTTTCAACGCAACGGCGCGGGAGGCCCATGCGTCAAACGCAGTGTCGGGCGCCCCCTATATACGGCCGGGCTTCCTGGCGGGTCAGGCCGGATGCATAAATTCGCCGGATGGGGCAAAACGCCATCCCATCAGACGCGCCGCCCGGCGTGTCCGCCTGCGAATCGAGCGAAGGACGCGACATGGAACTGATCATCGGCCCCCGCACCTATTCGACCTGGTCGCTGCGCGGCTGGTTGATCCTGAAGCACACCGGCGCGGACTTCGGCGTCATCGACGTGCGCTACGACACAAAGGCCCAGAAGGCGGCGCTGCGGGATCTCTCCCCGTCCGGATTCGTGCCTGTGCTGCGGGTGGACGGCGAGATGATCTGGGACACACTGGCCATCGGCGAATGGGCGGCTGAACACTATCCCCAGGCGCGGATGTGGCCCGCCGATCCCGTCGTCCGCGCCCTGGCCCGGTCGGCGACGGCCGAGATGCATTCCGGCTTTTCCGCCCTTCGGACCTTCTGCGGCATGGGACCGGACCGGCCCATGGTCGGCGACGCCCGGTCAGAGACCCCGTCCGACCCGGCGCTGGACCGGGATCTGGCGCGGATCGTCGCCCTGTTTCGGCAGATGCGGCGTCGGTTCGGCGGGGACGGTCCCTGGCTGTTCGGCGACTGGTCGATCGCCGACGCCTTCTTCACTCCGGTCGCGGCGCGTGTCCGCCATTTCCAGATCGATCTGGCCGACCACGGCGACGACGGCGTCGCCTCGGCCTATGTCCAGAGCCTGCTGGCTCACCCGGACTTCCGCCTGTGGGAGACGGAGGCTCTGACTTAAAAGCCGGGAAACCAAGCTTTCGCACCGGGTGTTAAGGCGACGTCGTTATCCCGGATGTGAACGCGGATCGCGCGTCTCGCCGGGGAGAAAGACCGATGCCGACCCGCTTAGTCGTGGCGAAACAGGGGGCGGAGGTCCCGGTTCAGGCGCGCCCGCTCAATCCCGTCATGGCCTATGTGCTGGCCGCCGTCGTCGGCGCCGCCTTCTGGGCGATGCTGCTCACCGCCCTGTTCTGAACCCTATCGACCGCCGCCGACGGTGGCCGCCTGGGCGACCAGTACGGGTTCGGCGACCGGCGCGGGCGGCACATAGTCCAGCGACACCGGAACCAGTTTCGCGCCCGAGGCCACGGCGTCCAGGGTGTTCAGCGGTCCGCCGAACATCCGCTGATAGATCCAGTAGCTGGCCACGACCTTTTCCACGTAGTCGCGCGCCTGGGGCACGTCGATCGTCTCGATCAGCAGCAGGGGATCGGCGTCCGGCCCCAGCTTGCGCACCGCCGTCAGCATCGGCCCCGGTCCGGCGTTGTACGAGGCCACGGCCCGCAGCAGGTCGCCCTGGAAGGCCGGCAGCTGGAGCATCCGGTTGATATAGGCCTGGCCCAGCCGCATGTTGGTCGCGGGAACCAGCAGTTTGGACGGATCGGTGACGAAGGTCCGGTCCCCGGTCATCTCCGCCGCCGTCGTCGGCATCACCTGCATCAGCCCATAGGCGCCGGCGCTGGACCGGGCGTCGGGATTGAAGTCGGTCTCCTTGCGCGCCAGGGCGTAGACCAGCGCCTTCTCGATGACGAAGCCGCCCTCCGGCTCCAGCACGGGCATGGGGAAGCGCATCGCGTCGATCCGGGTCGCGTCGCCCCCATTGCCCGACATCATCACCCGCGCCAGAGCCGTCCACATGCGCGCGGCGTCGCCCACGGCGGTGCGCAGGCCCGAGCGCAATTCGCTTTCGCCCTCGGTGCGTCGGCCCACTTCATAATAGGCGACGGTGCGTTTGGCGCGGGCGTCGGTCTGGACAAAGGCTTCCAGTTCGCCGGTCTCGACCCGCGCGCCCTGGGGCACATAGGCGGCGCGTTGCAGGCGCGGTTCCGCCTGGTAGGCGCGCGGCCCCATGTTCTCGATGGTCGGCTCCTCGCCCAGCTGACGCAGGGCGATCTGGCCGTAGAAGGTGGCCGGCCACTGTCCGGCCAGGCGCAGATAGTCGTTGACCCGGTCCTGCCGGCCCGACTGCGAGGCGGCGCGCGCGGTCCAGTAGGCGGCGCCGGCGCGGACCCAGGGGTCTTCGGTCGGATCATTGGCGACGCGTTCGAAGGCGGCGAAGGATTCGTGGAACTGGCCCAGCCGCCATTCCGCCAGCCCGACCGTCCACCAGTCGCCGATCTCGCGCCCGACGGCCGAGGCGCCGGTCAGGTCGTCATTGTTATAGGCGATGCGCGCCGCCTTCATCGGATCGACGGCCGGGCCGCCCGAGACGGCGGAGACGACGCTGTTCCAGGTCCGACCCAGAAGACCGCCGGGCTTGACCGGTTCGGGCGCCCCGTCGGGCCGGCGGCGCAGGGCCAGGGTATAGACCCGGTCGGCGCAGGGCAGGTCGGAATAGGTTTCGAGCCAGGCCGTCAGTTCGTCATAGGTGGCGACGTGATCGGGGTGGAACAGGCTTTCGAACTCGACCTGGCCCAGCAGGACCCGGTCCTGGGCCTGACGGGCCGAGGCGCGGGCGGCCTCGATGTCGCCGCGCCGGAGGGCGTCGAAGGCGGTGGTGTAGGACAGGCGGTCGGCCGAACTCAGGGCCGTGGGGCGGGCGGAACCGGACGCGGCGCCGGACATTCCGTCAAAAGGCGTTTCCGCCAGGGCCGAGCCTGCGGCGGCCCAACCTGAAGCGGCGAGCGCAAAAACCAGCGTCGAGGCCAGACTAGCCCGGCGGAACATATTCATACGCGGCGGCCCCGTTGGCGTCACCCTGCCCGTTCTCGTCAGGCGGGGATCGTTTGGCGTTGGTCGTCAAACGACCAGCATGCCTTAAAGCGGCGCTAACCTCAACCTGAGCCGTCCAGTTTTGCTGCAAGTGCGAGAAGATCGGCCCAGACCTGCCGTTTGGCCTGGGGCTGACGCAGCAGGAAGGCGGGGTGCAGTGTCGGCAGGGCAGGGGCGGACACGCCCCCTTCAGCCAGCCGCCACTCCCGCCACTGGCCGCGCATCTTCATGATCCCATCTTCGGTCTGCAGCACCGACTTGGCCGCCGCCGCGCCCAGCAACAGGACCGCCTTGGGCTGCAGCAGGGCGAAGGCGCGTTCGACGAACGGGGCGCACACGGCCTGTTCCTGCGGGGTCGGGGTGCGATTGCCGGGCGGGCGCCAGAAGACGGTGTTGGTGATGAAGACCTTGTCGGTCAGGCCCGCCGCCGCCAGCATCCGGTCCAGCAGCTTGCCGGCCCGACCCACGAAGGGCTGGCCCAGCCGGTCCTCGTCTGCGCCGGGGCCTTCGCCGATCACCATGACGGGGGCGTTAGGATTGCCCCGCCCGAACACCGACTGGCTGGCCCCCATGCCGCGCAGGGGACAGCCCTCGAACGCCGCCACCGCCGCCGCCAGATCCTGCAGGGTCGAGGCCCCCGTCGCCAGACGCCGCGCCTCGGCCAGAGCGTCCTGGGCGCTGGGTCCGGCCAGGGGCATGACGACCGAGGCGGTGGCCTTCTGCACCGCCTTCAGGGCCGGGGGCGGGGCCAGATGGGTGTGATCGACCGGCGCATCGCCATAGCAGGCGTCCACGCCCGCATCCCGCCAGAAGGCGAGCAGGCTTTCGACTGCAGCTATGTCATGGGGTTGCGCGTTCATGTCTAAGGTACCGATAGGCCTTGACCGCCCTCGCGTCACCTTCCGATAAGCGGCATAACCATACGAACAAGCTGGATTTCAGGGGAAGACATGGCCGAAGAAGCCATCGAGGGCGGCGCAGAGAACGCCCGCCAGGAAGCGATCATCGACAATCTGCCGCCGCTGGAGGCGCTGCAGGGCGTCGAGCGCGAGGTGATGGAATACGACGTCGTCATCGTCGGCGGCGGCCCGGCCGGCCTGTCGGCGGCCATTCGCCTGAAACAGCGGGCGGAAAAGGACGGCAAGGAGATCACCGTCGCCGTGCTGGAAAAGGGCGCCGAGGTCGGCGGCCATATCCTGTCGGGCGCCGTGATCGATCCCAAGGCGCTGAACGAACTCTTCCCCGACTGGAAGGACCGCGGCGCGCCGCTGGAGACCCCCGTCACCAGGGACAAATTCCTTCTGCTGGGGCCGCAGGGGTCGGCGTCCCTGCCCATGCCCCTGCTGCCGCCCTTCATGCACAACCACGGCTGCTACATCGCCTCGCTGGGCAATGTCGCGCGCTGGCTCGGCGAACAGGCCGAGGCCCTGGGGGTCGAGGTCTATCCCGGCATGGCCGCCAGCCACGTCGTCTGGGAAGAGGGCACCGGCCGGGTGAAGGGCGTCGTCGCGGGGGTCTTCGGCATCGACCGCGAGGGCAAGCCGACCGGCGACTTCCAGCCGGGCATCGAACTGCACGGAAAATATGTCTTCATCGCCGAGGGCGTTCGCGGCTCCCTGGCCAAGACCATCATCGCCAAGCACAGGCTCCAGGACGGCAAGTCGCCCCAGAAATACGGCATCGGCCTGAAGGAGCTGTGGCAGGTGCCCGCCGAACAGCACCAGCCCGGCCTGGCCCAGCACACCACCGGCTGGCCGCTGGACGAGCACACCGGCGGCGGCAGCTTTATGTACCATTTCGGCGATCGCTACGTGGCCATCGGCTATGTGGTGCACCTGAACTACAAGAACCCCTTCCTGTCGCCGTTCGACGAGTTCCAGCGCTTCAAGCACCACCCCTCAATCGCCCCGCATCTGGAAGGCGGCACGCGCATCTCCTACGGCGCCCGGGCGATCACCGAGGGCGGGTTGCAGTCGATTCCGAAGCTCAGCTTCCCCGGCGGCGTCCTGATCGGCTGCTCGGCCGGCTTCGTGAACGTGCCCCGCATCAAGGGCAGCCATAATGCGATGAAGACCGGCATGCTGGCCGCCGACGCCGCCTATGACGCCGTTCAGGCCGGGCGTGGCGGCGACGAACTGGTCGAATACCAGACCGCCTTCGAAAAGAGCTGGGTCCACAAGGAGCTGTCCCTGGTCAGGAACGCCAAGCCCCTGCTGTCGAAGTTCGGCACCACCCTGGGCGGGGCGCTGGGCATGTTCGACATGTGGTGCCGCACCCTGCTGGGCGGCTGGTCGCCGATCCCGACGCTGAAGCACGACAAGACCGACGCCGCCTCGACCGAACTGGCGGTCAAGCACAAGCCCATCGCCTATCCCAAGCCGGACGGGAAATTGTCGTTCGACAAGCTGTCGTCCGTCTTCATCTCCAACACCAACCACGCCGAGGACCAGCCGGCCCACCTGAAGCTGCTGGACCCGTCCAAGCCGATTCAGGTCAACCTGCCCAAATACGGCGAACCGGCCCGGCTGTACTGCCCGGCGGGCGTCTATGAGGTCGTCTATGCGGACGAGGTCGCCAAGACCGATCCGCGCTTCGTCATCAACGCCCAGAACTGCGTCCACTGCAAAACCTGCGACATCAAGGATCCGTCGCAGAACATCGTCTGGGTCACGCCCGAAGGCGGCGGCGGCCCGAACTATCCGAACATGTGACGCAACACCGGCGCTGGGGTCATAGCCAGCGCCGGATCGTCTCCATGACGACGGCCAGTCGCGCCTCGTCCAGCCGGCCGATCCTTTCGGCGGCTGAGGCTTCAATAGTGGCGATCTTCGAGGGGCGCACGACCGAAGGGGCGGGCAGCCCTGCCTCCCCGTAACGGTCCTCCAGGTCCAGATCATCGGGCCAGCGTCGGTTGGCGGCGCTGGTGATCATCACCACCCAGATCAAACCGGCCTGATCGCCGATCCCGCCTGCGGACACCACCAATCCCGGCCGATGCTGGCGGGTGTTGCGGTCGGTATAGGGAAAGGGGATGCGGACGACGTCGCCGCGTTCAAAGTCCGGCATAGGCCTTGCGGTCCGCCTCGCTGTCCCATTCCTCGAAGGTCGCAAAGGGATCGTCGGCCGCCGTTTTGCGCGCCTTTTTCAACAGAACCCGTTCTCCCTCGATCTCGTAGATCAGCTCGTCGCCGTCCTGCAGTTTCAAGGCGGCGCGCACCGGCTGGGGGATGGTGGTCTGGGCCTTGGACGTCAGGCGGCTTTTGATCATCATCGCCTCGGTAAGGATTTTCCTTACGATACGCCGTCGCCCGCCCTCGTCAACCATCTGTCCTCTTGCGGGGGCAGGGGAAACCGTGAAGGGTCGCGGCATGATCGCCTCCCGTTCGCGCCTGCTCGCCGCCTCCCTGACCGTCCTCGCCCTGGCCCTGGCCCAGGGGGCGGCGGCGCAGGACATGGGCCCCGCTTCGGCGCCCGCCAATCCGTCCGACACCCATCCGCCCGCCGTCATACTTGAACCGGACCAGGTTCAGGAGGCCGCGCCGTTCGAGGACGAACCGGAAGACGGCGCGCCCCAGACGCCCGAGGGCGATGTCCCGCCCCATATCGTCATCGCCGACGACCCGGCCGAGCCCGCCATTCCCGAGGTCTGGGCGCCGGTCCCGCTGAACGCCCAGGGCCGCAGCGCCTATGGCCTGTACCTGGCCGGCAAACTGGCCCTGATGACGGGCGAGGGGGCCAAGGGCGCCGATTGGCTGGCCCAGGCCGCGGCCCTGACGCCCGAACAGCCCCGCGTGCGCGAACAGGCCTTCACCTCGGCCCTGCTCAGCGGCGATCTGGACGTGGCGGGCCGACTGGCGCCGACCGCCGACGCCGCGCCCGCCTTCATCGAGATCGGCCGGCTGATCTCGGCCGTCCAGACCTTCGTCCACGGCGACGCCCGCGCCGCCAACGCCGCCCTGGTCGCCCGGCCCATCGCCGCGCCGCACAGCCGCGCCGGTCTGATGGTCGCGCCCTGGATCGCGGCGGCCGCCGGCGACTGGACCCGCGCCCTGGCCGCGCCTCCGGCCCAGGGCGACGTCCTGACCCTGGCCTTCGCCCGCCAGAACCGGGCCCTCCTGCTGGAGAAGCGTCGGAAATACGCCGAGGCGGAGGCCGAGCTTAAGGCCCTGTCCGACATGCCGACCATCGGCGCCCTGTTCCACCGCCCCTATGGCGAGTTCCTGGAGCGACGCGGCAAGCGGGACGAGGCCTTGGCCGTCTATCAGGCGGCGATGCAGGGTCAGCAAGTCGATCTGGCCACCGCCCGCGCCCTGGCGCGGCTTCAGGCCGGCGGCCGCGCGCCGGCGGCGCCTGACTTCCGCCAGGGCGCGGCCCAGGCCCTGACCACGGCGGCGGCCCAGGCCGTGGCCGAGCGCGGCAACGAGTTCGCGGTGGTCTATCTGCGCCTGGCCCTGAACCTGAACGAAGACGCCGCCACCCAGATCCAGCTGGCCCAGGTGCTGGACCGGGTCGGACTGAAGGCCGCCGCCCGCACCGCCCTGTCGCGCGTCGGGCCGGAGGATCCGGTGCTGTACGCCAACGCCCGCGCCCAGCTGGCGCTGAACCTGGAAGAGGACGGTCAGTCGCAGGCCGCCCTGACCGAGCTGCGCGCCGCCGCGGCCGCCGAGCCTGACGATCCCCGTATCGCCCTGGTCATGGCCAGCCAGCTGATGCAGCTGGAGCAGTATGAGGCGGCCCTGGCCCTGTTGAGCGGCCCGCTGCTGAACACGGCGACCCAGGGCGCCCAGATCCATTTCCTGCGCGGCGCCGCCCTGGAATCCCTGGACCGCATCCCCGAGGCCGAGGCCGAGCTGTGGGCCGCGCATCTGGCCGATCCGAACAACGCCAACACCCTGAACTATCTAGGCTATCTCTGGGTGGACAAGGGGCTGCGCGTCGATCAGGGCGCGGGCCTTCTGGCCCAGGCCTACGCCATGGAGCCCGAGAACGGCAACATCCAGGACTCCCTGGGCTGGGCCCAGTTCAAACAGGGCTATTTCGACACCGCCGTCGTCACCCTGGAGGAGGCGGTCGACAAGGAGCCCGCCAATCCCGAGATCAACGACCACCTCGGCGACGCCTATTGGCGGGTGGGCCGCCAGCGCGAGGCGGTCTGGCTGTGGAACCGCGTCCTGAGCCTGGATCCCGAGCCCGAGCGCAAGGCCGAGGTCGAGCGCAAGATCGCCCACGGCCTGGACGACGCGGCGCCCGCGACCGGCGGGTCGCACTAGGCCTCATGTCTGCGCTCACGGCCCTGGCTCCGGCCAAGATCAATCTGTTCCTGCACGTCGGCCCGGTGGACGCCGACGGCTATCATCCGCTGTCCAGCCTGGTCGCCTTCGCCGATGTCGGCGACCGGGTGACGGTCGAACCGGCGGCGCGGCTGTCGCTGAACGTGACCGGCCCGTTCGGCGCAGGCCTGGCGGCCGAGCCCGACAATCTGATCCTGCGCGCCCTTCGCACCGTGGGCGAGGCGAGCGGCGCAGGCGAACCGCTGCTGAAGGTCACGCTGGACAAGCGCCTGCCCATCGCGGCCGGCCTGGGCGGCGGCTCGTCGGACGCGGGGGCGGCGCTGAAGCTGGCGCGTCAGGCCCTGGGTCTGGACCTCGACGATGCGGCCCTGGAGACCGTGGCGGGGGTGATCGGCGCCGACGGCCCCATGTGCCTGCGGATGCGCACCGCCTGGGCCGAGGGGCGGGGCGACGTCCTGACCGACGAGCCGCGCCTGCCGCCGCTGTGGGCCGTGCTGTTCAATCCGGGCGTTCCGTCGCCCACGGGGGCCGTCTACCGCGCCTATGACGCCGGCCCGCCCCGCGCCGCCGACCGGCCTGCGCCGCCCGTCGACTGGAGCCCCGCGGCCGTGATCGACTGGCTGGCCGGCCTGCGCAACGATCTTCAGCCCCCCGCCGAGGCCCTGACGCCCGCCATAGCCGAGGCGGTTCGTGCGGTGGGGGCGACGCCCGGCGTGGCCCTGGCGCGGATGTCCGGCTCGGGCGCCACCGTCTTCGGCCTGTGCCGGTCCAGCGCGGACGCGGCCGCCGCCGCCGCCGCTCTGTCGGTCGCCCATCCCACGGCCTGGGTTGTCGCGACCCGCCTCGCCGCCGCCTGAGCCATAAATCCCCAGGGCGTGTTGAAGCGCGCGGCGCCGGGCCCTATGGTCCGCCGTCCTTTTTCCAGCCCCTCCCGAGCCCGATTTGACCACCTCGACCGAGCCGCTCGCCTTCCAGGATCTGATCCTGACCCTGCACCGCTATTGGGGCGAGCAGGGCTGCGCCATTCTTCAGCCCTATGACATCGAGGTCGGGGCCGGCACGCTCCACCCCGCCACCGTGCTGCGCGCGCTCGGCGCCAAGCCGTGGAAGGCCGCCTATGTCCAGCCCAGCCGCCGCCCCGGCGACGGCCGCTATGGCGAAAACCCGAACCGCCTCCAACACTATTACCAATACCAGGTCATTCTGAAGCCGAACCCGGACAATCTTCAGGAGCTGTACCTGGGGTCGCTGGCGGCGATCGGGATCGATCCGAAGCTGCACGATATCCGCTTCGTCGAGGACGACTGGGAGAACCCGACCGTGGGCGCCTGGGGCCTGGGCTGGGAGGTCTGGTGCGACGGGATGGAGGTGACGCAGTTCACCTATTTCCAGGGCGTCGGCGGCATCGAGGTCGATGTGGTCTCGGGCGAGCTGACCTACGGGCTGGAGCGTCTGGCCATGTATGTCCAGGGCGTGGACAACGTCTATGATCTGAAGTTCACCAAGGAAGGCCTGACCTATGGCGAGGTTTTCCTGGAGAACGAGCGCCAGCAGTCGGAAGCCAATTTCCACGGCTATGACGTGGACGGGCTGAAGCGCCGGTTCGAGGATATGGTGGCCGAGGTCTCGCGCCTGCTGGACATGCGCGGCCCGCAAGACCAGCCCCTGGTCCTGCCGGCCTATGACCAGGTGCTGAAGGCCAGCCACCTGTTCAACCTGATGGACGCCCGCGGCGCCATCGCCGTCGCCGAGCGCCAGAGCTACATCGGCCGCATCCGCGAACTCTGCAAAGCCTGCGCCCTCGCTTACGTTGAACAAGAGCGGAAAACCGCCTGATGCCCCAACTCCTTCTCGAAATCTTCTCCGAAGAAATCCCCGCCCGCATGCAGCAGGGCGCCGCGCGCGACCTGGAGCGTATGGTCTCCGACCGGCTGAAGGCCGCCGGCCTGACCTGGGACGCCCTGACGACCTACGCCGGGCCGCGCCGCCTGACCCTGGTCATCGACGGCCTGCCCGCCGCCACGCCCGACTGCGAGGAAGAGCTGAAAGGCCCGCGCGCCTCGGCGCCGGAACAGGCGCTGGAAGGTTTCCTGCGCAAGACCGGCCTGACCCGCGATCAACTGACCGAGCGCGACGGCGTCCTGTTCGCCGTCCTGTCGTCCAAGGGCCGGGCCACCACCGATCTGGTCGCCGAGACGGTGGATCAGGTCATCCGCACCTTCCCCTGGCCCAAGTCGATGCGCTGGGGCTCTGGAACCCTGCGCTGGGTCCGTCCGATCAAGCGCATCCTGTGCCTGTTCGACGGCAAGGTGGTCCCGTTCGAGATCGACGGGATCCCATCCGACGCCATCACCGAGGGCCACCGCTTCATGGGCTCGGGCCAGTTGCTGAAGGTCAGCGACTTCGTCGACTACCGCACCCAGCTGGAACAGAATTTCGTCCTGCTGGACGTGGCCGACCGCAAGCTGCGCATCCTGGATCAGGCCAAGGCCGCCTGCGCCGCCAAGGGCCTGGTCCTGGTCGATGACGACGGCCTGCTGGACGAGGTGGCGGGCCTGGCCGAATGGCCGACCCCGATCCTGGGCGACATGGACCCGCAGTTCCTGGCCCTGCCGCCCGAGGTCGTGCGCCTGTCGATGAAGGTGCACCAGAAGTATTTCGCCGTCCGCGGCTCTCCCCCCTCTGGGGGGAGCACCCGCGAAGCGGGGGAGGGGGGCGCGCCCCAACTGGCGCCCAACTTCCTGGTCGTCGCCAATGTCGAGGCGACCGACGGCGGCAAGGCCTTGGCCGCCGGCAACAGCCGCGTCCTGTCCGCCCGCCTGAACGACGCCCGCTTCTTCTGGGACGAGGACCAGAAGGTCGGCTTCGACGCCTGGAACGCCAAACTGTCCGGCGTCACCTTCCACGCCAAGCTGGGGACCCTGGCCGAACGCGTCGAACGCATCGCGGCGCTCGCCCGCGAGATCGCTCCCCTGGTCGGCGCCGACGCTGCCGAAGCCGAGACCGCCGCCCGCCTGTCCAAGGCCGACCTGCTGTCGGGCATGGTCAGCGAATTCCCGGAACTGCAGGGGATCATGGGCGGCTATTACGCCCGCCTCGCCGGCCATTCCGACGCCGTCGCCGACGCCGTCCGCGACCACTACAAGCCCCAAGGCCCCGCCGACACGGTCCCGACCGCGCCCGTCACGGTCGCCGTCGCCCTGGCCGACAAGCTGGACACCCTGGTCGGCTTCTTCGCCATCGACGAGAAGCCCACGGGCTCGAAGGATCCGTATGCGCTGCGGCGGGCGGCGCTGGGCGTGATCCGGCTGGTGCTGGAGAATGGGGTGCGAACCTCCTTGGCCGATCTGATTGTCCCGGCTGCGACGGACGTCTTTGATGACATGAAGGCCGACGTGCTGGCTGGACAGCTTGCAGCGCTAGATATCGCCGAAGCGCGGGGCGTTGAAGGTCAGCAGCTCGCGCCGGCTCGCAAGGCTGCGATCATGAAAGGGCGTGTTTACGTCACGGATAACGAGCTACTGCTCGCCTTGGATGTAGCCGTTGCGCTGTCCGCCTTTTTCGCCGACCGCCTGACCGTCCTCCTCCGTGACCAGGGCCAACGCCACGACCTCGTCGCCGCGGTCTTCGCCCTGGGCGACGACGACCTCGTCCGCATCGTCCGCCGGGTCGAGGCCCTGGCCGCCTTCCTCGCCACCGACGACGGCGCCAATCTGCTGGCCGGCTACAAGCGCGCCTCCAACATCCTGCGCGCCGAGGAGAAGAAGGGGCCCGTCCCGACCGGCATGGTCCAGACCGGCCTGCCGAACCAGCCCGAGCCCGAGACCGTCCTGGCCTTCGCCGTCGCTTCCGCCCGCACCGCCGTCGAGACCGCGCTGGAGACCGAGGACTTCGCCGCCGCCATGACGGCCCTGGCCCGTCTGCGCGCCCCGGTGGACCGGTTCTTCGAGGACGTGCTGGTCAACTCCGACGTGCCAGCCGAACGCGACAACCGCCTGAAACTGCTGGGCCAGGTCCGCGACGTCATGGGCCAGGTCGCCGACTTCGGCCAGATCGCCGGCTGATCTCCCGTCTCCTCTCCGCTGTGCGGGGAGGAGACGACGACTCGGGCGGGGTGAAGGCCGCGAAGGCCTTGCCCTCTCAATTCCGCCTGTCCGGTTCCAGGGATTCCAATGGCTTGCAACAATCTTGCCCGCCTGATCCCGGCGCCCTCCAAAACCATGCGATCCTGGTTTCGCCTCCGGCCCGGGGGCGGGGCAGGGGGATTTCAGACTAATTAGACTCTTTAGACGGTGTTTTTCGACGCCGAGTCTGAATCCGGACGACTCGACCGCCCTGTCGGCGCCCCGGCGACCGCTGTTTTCCGCCCACAGGCGCATCCGGCCCCCAAGGAAACCGGTTTCGCGCTCACGCTTTGTTACATGCGCCATGGTCAAGCCGGTTTCGCCACGCTAGTCATGCCGCGTGCGAGCGGGGCGAACCCGCCGGACCTTATACAAAGCTCAGGGACTGCAAGATGACTCAGTGGGTGTACGGCTTCGGCGGAGGCTCCGCCGACGGCGATGCGTCGATGAAGAACCTTCTCGGCGGAAAGGGCGCCAATCTGGCGGAAATGTCTTCGCTGGGTCTGCCCGTCCCGCCGGGCTTCACCATCACCACAGAGGTCTGCACCCACTATTACGCCAACGGCGAGACCTATCCCGCCGATCTGGAAGCCCAGGTGAAGACCGCCCTGGACAAGGTCGAGGCGATCGTCGGCAAGACCTTCGGCGACGTGAACAATCCCCTGCTGGTCTCGGTCCGTTCGGGCGCCCGCGCCTCGATGCCGGGTATGATGGACACGGTGCTGAACCTGGGCCTGAACGACCAGACGGTCGAGGGTCTGGCCAGGCTGTCGGGCGACCGGCGCTTCGCCTTCGACAGCTACCGCCGCTTCATCACCATGTATTCGAACGTGGTGCTGGGCCTCAGCCACGACGATTTCGAGGAGGTGCTGGACGCCCACAAGGACCGGCTGGGCGTCAGCGTCGACACCGACCTGAAGGCCGAGGACTGGGAGCGGGTGGTCGAGGACTACAAGGCCGTGGTCGAACGCGAACTGGGCCATCCCTTCCCGCAGGACCCGCGCGACCAGATGTGGGGCGCGGTCGGCGCCGTCTTCGCCAGCTGGATGAACGAGCGGGCCAAATTCTATCGCCGCATGCACGACATCCCCGAAAGCTGGGGCACGGCCGTCAGCGTCCAGTCGATGGTGTTCGGCAATATGGGCGAGACCTCGGCCACCGGCGTGGCCTTCACCCGCAACCCCTCGACCGGCGAGGCGCGGCTTTACGGCGAGTTCCTGATCAACGCCCAGGGCGAAGACGTGGTCGCCGGCATCCGCACCCCCCAGTCCCTGACCAGGATCGGCCGCGAGGAGATGGGCGAGACCGCCCCCTCGATGGAAGAGGCCATGCCCGAGGTGTTCGGCCAGTTCGTCGAGGTGGTGAACACGCTGGAGAGCCACTACCGCGACATGCAGGATATCGAGTTCACGGTCGAACAGGGCCGGCTCTGGATGCTGCAGACCCGCAACGGCAAGCGCACCGCCAAGTCGGCGCTGAAGGTCGCCGTCGATCTGGCCGCCGAGGGGGTGATCACCCAGGAGGAGGCCATCAGCCGGGTCGAGCCCTCCGCGCTGGATCAACTGCTGCACCCGACCCTGGACCCCGAGGCCGTCCGCACCGTCATCGCCGCCGGCCTCCCGGCGTCGCCCGGCGCGGCGACCGGCAAGATCGTGTTCGACGCCGACGAGGCCGAGCGCCTGGCCGGTCTGGGCGAGGCCGTCATCCTGGTGCGCGAAGAAACCAGCCCCGAGGACATCCACGGCATGCACGCCGCCCGCGGCATCGTCACGGCGCGCGGCGGCATGACCAGCCACGCCGCCGTGGTGGCGCGCGGCATGGGCCGGGCCTGCGTCTCGGGGGCCGGGGAGATCCATATCGACGAGGCCAAGGGCGTCTTCACCGCGCGCGGCCGCACCTTCAAGGCCGGCGAGGTCATCACCATCGACGGGTCGAAGGGCGAGGTGCTGGACGGCGCCGTGGCCATGATCGAGCCGGAACTGACCGGCGACTTCCAGACCCTGATGGCCTGGGCCGACAAGGTGCGCCGCCTGAAGGTCCGCGCCAACGCCGAGACCCCGCTGGACGCCAAGACCGCGCGCGGTTTCGGCGCCGAGGGCATCGGCCTGTGCCGGACCGAGCACATGTTCTTCGACGACACCCGGATCGCCGCCGTGCGCGAGATGATCCTGGCCGACGACGAGGCCGGCCGCCGCACGGCCCTGGCCAAGATCGCGCCGTTCCAGAAGTCGGACTTCGTCGAACTGTTCGAGATCATGACCGGCCTGCCGGTGACGGTGCGCCTGCTGGACCCGCCGCTGCACGAGTTCATCCCGCACACGGACGAGGACATCGACGCCCTGGCCGCCTCGTCGGGCATCGACGCCGACAAGCTGAAGCGCCGCGCCAAGGAGCTGCACGAGACCAACCCCATGCTGGGCCACCGCGGCTGCCGCCTGGGCGTCGCCTATCCCGAGATCTACGAGATGCAGGTCCGGGCCGTGCTGGAGGCCGCGCTGGAGGTGAAGAAGACCTCGGGCCAGGCGCCGATCCCGGAGATCATGCACCCGCTGGTCGCCCTCGGCCTGGAGATGAAATATCTGCGCGAACTGACCGACCGCACGGCCAAGGCCGTGTTCGCCGACGCCGGCGACAGCGTCGAATATCTGGTCGGCACCATGATCGAACTGCCCCGCGCCGCCATCCGCGCCGGGGACCTGGCCGAATACGCCCAGTTCTTCAGCTTCGGCACCAACGACCTGACCCAGACGACCTTCGGCATCAGCCGCGACGATTCGGGACGGTTCCTGCAGGCCTACCTGGACAAGGGCATCTTCGAGACCGACCCGTTCGTGCGTCTGGACCAGGACGGCGTCGGCGGCCTGATCGAGATCGCGGCCGAGCGCGGCCGCGCGGTGCGGCCCGACGTCAAGCTGGGCATCTGCGGCGAACACGGCGGCGATCCGTCGTCGATCGCCTTCTGCGAGAAGGCCGGGCTGGACTACGTCTCCTGCTCGCCCTACCGCGTGCCCATCGCCCGTCTGGCGGCGGCCCAGGCGGCGCTGAACGTGGAGCGCGAAAAGGACCGCTAGGCCCGCACCGTCATCCTCGGCTTGACCCGAGGATCGGATGATCCGCCGCTGGTGAGATGCCGTTGACGCACAGCTGTCCAACGCTCGATCCTCGGGTCGAGCCCGAGGATGACGGAGTGAAATGAAATCAGGGGCGGCGCCGCAGGGCGCCGCCCCTTTGCGTTGCGCGTCGCATTTCTGTCGTACTTGGCGGAACGCAGTGTGTGTCTCGCCGCGCACAGACAGCGTCATGTGACGTCCGCCTATGGAACAGACGAAGGCGTCACCTATTTAAGCATTCGCTGGATGGGGCTGATGATCCAACCGGTCATCACATCTAGGAGTTAATAAGAAACAATGCGTAACATTCTTCTCGCCGCTGTCGCCGTTTCCGCAATCGCCGCTCCGGCCTTTGCTCAAACCAATCCCGAACCGCGTGGTTACGGATCGCTGGGTTACACTCATCTTGAAGGCGACAATGCAACCACGGGCGCCGTCACCGGTCGTCTGGGCGTAAACCTGAACCGTTACCTGGCCGTCGAGACCGAAGCCTCGGTCGGCGTCAAGGACGACGACTTCACCGTCGCGGGCGTCGACGGCTCGATCAAGCACGAGTGGGACGCCGCCGGCTATGTGGTCGGCAAATACCCGGTGTCCGACAAGCTGGAGCTGTTCGCGCGCGGCGGCTACGGCCACACCGAGCTGAAGCAGGAGTTCCCGGGCGCCAACACCGACGTGGGCGGCGACAGCTGGAACTATGGCGCCGGCGCCAACTACTATCTGGATGGCGTGAACGGCGTGCGGGCCGACTGGACCCGTCGCGACTACCGCGACGACGCGGGCGAAGCCGACGCCTATTCGGTCAGCTACATCCGCCGCTTCTGATCCCCACGATCAGGCGAAAGAACAAAGGCGCGCTCCGCAAGGGGCGCGCCTTCTGCTTTGTGGTTTAGGCGAAGTCGCCGGCGAGGGCCCAGCGCTGCGAGCCTTCGCCGAACGGACGCACGAACCAGTCGCGATACTGTTCGAAGGTCTCGATGATCTTCTGACGCAGGTCCGGCGTGTTGACTGCCTCGCCGCGCTGACGTTTCAGGGCCGCGACGCAGTCCACGACCAGATTCTGATGGGCCGAACCGCCCATGCTCTTGAGCACGGCGGCGATATCCTGAGCCAGGCTTTCCAGCACCGTCTTCGGTGTCGTCTGAGCCATCTGGGAACTCCCCTGTTCTCGACAATCAAAGGCCTCGCAAAATCCAGTACAGGATTCAAGCGTAGCCTGAGCAATTATCTTCTCAGATCAGGATTAACCTGACGTAACGGCGGTCGAACTTTTTGGTTCTCTCCCGTCGGGTCCATTTCTCCGGCTTCTGTCGGCGGGGCTCGCGTCGGCAACCGACCGCGCGCCGAGGCATTGATGAACCCTGCCTGCGGAGCCTTTGTCCTATGATCGATCTGTATCGCGCCCTGGGCCTTGGCGCGCCTGCGCTGATGGATGTTGCGCTGCTGGTCGCGCGGATCGTGGTCGGGGGAATGTTCTTCCTGTCGGGCTTCTACAAGCTGTTCGCCCCCTCCCAGGCGGAGAAGATGCAGCAGACGATGGTGGAGGCGGGCGTCGTCGCGCCACGTCAGACCGCCCGGTTCGTGTCGGTGTGCGAGTTCGTCTTCGGAGGCCTGCTGATCCTGGGCCTGTTCACCAGCCTGTCGGCCCTGGTGCTGATCGTGATCTGCATGGTTGCGCTGGCGACGGTCGCCGCCAAGTCGGTGGAGGGCGCCAGCCTTGGCTATCGCCTGTCGAGCTATTTCGACCTTCCCGAGACCCTGCTGATGGTCATTCTGTTCGGGCTGATCGCCAGTGGGCCGGGGCGGTGGAGTCTGGACGTCGTCCTGTTCCTGCCCCGGCCCTGATCGTCAGGCGCGCTTGCGCACGAACACCGTCCCGGCGGAATAGCCGGCGCCGAAGCTGCAGATCAGGCCGGTCTCGCCGGGGGCGAAGCCGTCGTTGTGCAGGTGGAAGGCGATGATCGAGCCGGCCGAGGAGGTGTTGGCGTAGTCGTCCAGGATGATCACGTTCTCGTCCGACGAGGGCTCGCGGCCCAGCACCTTCTTGCCGATCATGGTGTTCATGTTGATGTTGGCCTGATGCAGCCACAACCGCTTCAATTCGTGCGGATCAAGGCCCAGTTCGCCGGCGTGGTCGATGATCATGTCCGACACCATCGGCACCACGTCGCGGAAGACCTTGCGACCCTGCTGGATAAACAGCTTGTCGTTCTGCACGCTGTCATCGGCGACCGGCGAATCGAGATGGGCGGTGTCGCGGGCGTTGCGGTTCAGGAAGCCGAAATTATTGCGGATATTGTTCGAGAAGACCGTCTTCAGACGCGTGCCCAGTACATCCCAGCCGCCCGGACCGGCCGTCTCGGCCGATTCCACGATCACGGCCGTGGCCACATCGCCGAAGATGAAATGGCTGTCGCGGTCGGTGAAGTTCAGGTGGGCCGAGCAGACCTCCGGGTTGACCATCAGCACGGCCTTGACCGACCCGCCGGCGATGAAGTCGGCCGCCGTCTTGACGCCGAAGGTGGCCGAGGAACAGGCCACATTCATGTCGAAGGCGAAGCCCTCGATCCCCAGGGCCTGCTGCACCTCTATGGCCATGGCCGGATAGGGGCGCTGCATGTTGGAGGCGGCGCACAGGACGGCGCCGATCTCGCTGACCGGCTTGCCCCAGGCCTCGATCGCCTGGCGGGCGGCCTTGACCGCCATCTCGGCCAGGATCGACAGTTCGTCATTCGAACGTTCCGGCAGGTTGGGCGCCATCCGTTCGGGGTCGATCACCCCGGCCCTGTCCAGGACGAAGCGGCTCTTGATGCCCGACGCCTTCTCGATGAACTCGGGCGAGGAGTGCGCCTTGGCCTCCAGCTCGCCGGCTTCGATCTGGGCGGCGTGACGGGCGTTCCAGCCGTCGGCCCAGGCGTTGTAGCTGTCGACCAGTTCGGCGTTGGAGACCGATTGTTCGGGGGTGAAGAGGCCGGTGGCGGCGATAACGGCGTGTTGCACGGGTAGACAGTTTCCTTTGCGAACGCCTTCAATAGGACGGCGGCGGCCTGCGGTCGAGAGAGGCGATGATCCCGGCGGCCCAGCGCTGGACCTGGCCGCGCGGCGCCCTGGGCGGCGGCTGGTCGCGGGCGGCGATCAGGGCCTGGACCAGATCCTCGGCCTCGCACGGCCAGCCCGTCGGGGTGACATAGAGGGGATAGTGGATCAGGGCGGCCAGGATCAGATGATCGACCGTCGCGCGCCGGGTGCGGCGTTCGAACTCCAGCCGGTCGTCGGTCAGGCCCCATCCCGCATAGAAGGGCCGGCCATAGACCGACACCGCCTTGCCTCGCATCAGGGCCTCGAACCCGGTCAGGGAGGTCAGGGTCGCCACCCAACGGCAGGCGTTCAGGCAGTCGATGATGTCCAGCCCGTCCGCGCCGGCGTCCACCGAGGCCAGGGCCGAGGCCTCCAGCCGCCCCGGCCGATTGCCGGCCAGGACGTCGGGATGGTTGCGATAGACCAGGAAGGCGTCGGGATGATCGGCCCGCGCCGCCTCGACCAGGGCCGAGTTGGTGGCCAGATCGGGTTCGCAGCCCAGCAGGATCGACTTGTCGTTCTCGACCTGGCCGACGACCAGCAGGATGTCGCGGTCCAGAGGCCAGTCGGCCGGAGCCTGGCCCTTCAGATTGTATTTCGACAGGCCCGCCTCGACGATGCGGGACCGCAGGGCGGCGGCGCGGGCCAGCTGGGCGGGCGTCGCCTCGGTCGTCTCGATCAGGGTCTCCAGTCGCGACGGGCGCGACGGGTCGTAATAGACGCCCTGGTCGTCCAGGGCGACCGACAGGGCGCCGACGAAGTCCGAGCCCAGGCCGCGCGACCGGATGAAGCCGTCCTCCATGCGGACGGTCGGGCCGCTAAAGTCGGCGGCGGCCCGGCGCACGGCCTCGCTCTCCTTGCCCGCCCACCAGATCAGCCGGCCCTGCGTGGCGGCCGCGTGGGCGGCGGCGCGCGACGGCGACATGAAATAGCGCATCCGCGCCTTGGGCGAGTTCAGCAGGCGGCGCACCGGCGGGCGTTTGGCCGGGGCGAAGCCGACGGCGGACCAGGGCCCCGCCAGACGATCGGCGCGGTTCCGCAGGGCGATCAGCCGCTCCAGCGCCTGTTCGGCCTCGCACCGTTCGCCGGTGACGGGATCGACATAGCGGCTGTAGGCGATCAGGGCGGCGGCGGCGACCTGTTCCACCGTGCGCGCCACGCCGCGGCGGCCGGTGTCTACGGCGTCGGTCGTCAGGCCCCAGCCGGAATAGAAGGGCGCGCCGAAACAGCGCACCGGCAGGCCGCGCAACAGGGCCTCGAATCCGAGCGCGGACGTGACGCAATAGACGGCGTCCACCGCCGCCAGCAGGTCGGCGGGCCGCACGTCGGCGTCCACCAGGGTGACGCCGGCCAGGTCGGTGACGCAGCCGCGCTTCCGACCCGCCGCCACCGCCGGGTGGCGTTTGACGATCAGCTGGGCGTCGGGTTCGTCGCGGCGGGCGGCGGCGACCATGGCGTCGAAACTGTCTTGCGTCGCCAGCCCATAGCCGATGGAGGCGTCGCCGAAGGTCTGGTCCACGATCAGGACGCGGCGGCCGGGCCGCAACAGGCCGGGATCCAGCGGCCCGCCCATATTGGTCTTGGACACGCCCGAGGCGACGATCCGGTCGATCAGGGCGCGGGCGCGGGCGATGGTGGCGGCGTCGCACCAGGCGTCGGCGGTCTGGATAAGCTGTTCGAGCCGGCTGGGCCGGGTGGCGTCATAATAGACGCCCAGGTCATCGACGATCAGGCTGAGACTGGCCGCCCCCGCCTCGCCGATGCCGACGGAGCGCAGGAAGCCGTCCTCCAGCGCCACATAGGGGCGGTCGTTGGCTGCGGCCCAGCGTCGCCCGGCGGCGGCCGTCGGCTTCATCCCCCAGCCCAGCACGGCCTGAACCTGATCACCCGGCAGGCGGTGCAGGGCGTAGTCCGCCAGGAAAACCTCGAGGAAGGGGACCTTCAGCACGCCGGGCGCGCAGACCCAGGCGGGGGTTTTGGCGGCGATGTCCGAGGCTGGGGTCAAGGCGGGTCCGATTCAGACGCGAAAAACAGGGTCTGAATAGTCTGAATAGTCTGAAATGGCCGCGCTGAAATTGAACGGCGCAGGGGGAAACCGGTGCAACAGGCGAAACAGTGCAATTCGGCGACGCCTCATCCCAAGGCCTTCCCCCGCTTGCGGGGGAAGTGTCAGGCCGTGGCGCGCAGCGACACGCCTGACGATGGGGGAATTCTTCTTTAGGCGACACTTCCCCCTCCGAGCCTGGTCCGCTGCGCGGACGCCGGCCCACCTCCCCCGCAAGCGGGGGAGGGTCTGAGCGTCAGCTCCGCGTCTGGTCCCAGTATCGGACCGCATCGGCGTCGCGGGCCGACAGGTCGGGGTAGGCGGGGTCTGAGCCGACGTCGGGGACGCGGCGCCACGAGCGGGCGCATTTGGGATAGTCGGCCAGGGCCACAGCCACGGCGAGCGCGTCGCCTTCGACCAGTTCGGCGCCCGAGGTGCGGAAGATCTCGGCCGCGTCCAGACCGTCGAAGGGGGCGAAGGTTCCCGCCGGCGCCGTGACGGTCGGCCAGGCGTCCAGCGCCCCGCCGATCAGCTTATCTCGACGCGCGGCTTCCAACGATTCATTGACCACTTCGAGGACGGTGTTAATCGCGGCCCAACGCTCGGCCTCGGCCGCATTCTCCCATTCCGCCGGCGTCTCCGGAATCACCCGGGCGCAGTTCGTCCCCGCATCCGGGAAGCGCGTCGTCCAGGCTTCTTCCATCGTGAACGGCGTCAGGGGCGATAGCCAGGCGGTCAGGCGCATGAAGACCGCGTCCATCACCGTGCGGGCGGCGCGACGGCGCAGGGCGTCGGGGCGGTCGCAGTAGAGGCTGTCCTTGCGGATGTCGAAATACAGGGCCGACAGGTCGTTGGAGCAGAACTCCAGCACCGGCCGCACCACGTCCTGGAAGCGGTATTCGACGTAGGCCTGGCGCACATGGGCGTCCAACTCCCACAGCCGGTGCAGGATGAACTTCTCCAGCGGCGGCATCTGCTCCAGCGGCAGACGTTCAGCCTCGTCGAAGTCGGCCAGGGCGCCCAGCAGATAGCGGACCGTGTTCCTCAGCTTGCGATAGGCGTCCACCGTGGTCTGCAGGATCTGTTTGCCGATCCGCTGGTCTTCCGAATAGTCGACCAGCGACACCCACAGACGCAGGATGTCGGCGCCGCTTTCCTTGATGACCGTCAGCGGATCGGTCGTATTGCCCTTGGACTTGGACTGTTTCTCGCCCTTTTCATCGAGGGTGAAGCCATGGGTCAGGACCGCCTTGAACGGGGCGCGGCCACGGGTGCCGCAACCTTCCAGCAGAGACGACTGGAACCAGCCGCGATGCTGGTCCGAGCCTTCCAGATACAGGTCGGCAGGCCAGTGGGCCGGGCGGTCGCCCGTATAGCCGTGCTCGGGCAGGCGCGGGTCAAGAACGAAGGCGTGGGTCGAACCCGCGTCGAACCAGACGTCCAGGATGTCCTCGACCTTCTCGTACCGGGCCGGGTCGTGGGCGCCCAGGAAGTCGCTGTCGGGCGCGGTGAACCAGATGTCGGCGCCGTGTTCGGCCACGGCCTTGACGATCCGGGCGTCAACCTCGGGATCATGCAGGGGCTGGCCGGTCTGTTTGTCGATGAACATGGCCAGGGGCGTGCCCCAGGCGCGCTGGCGGCTGACCAGCCAGTCGGGACGACCCTCGACCATCGAGCGGATGCGGTTCTTGCCCGCCGCCGGGTGGAAGGCGGTGTCGTCAATGGCGGTCAGGGCCATCTCGCGCAGGGTGTCGCCCGACTTCAGGGGCTCGTCCATGCGGATGAACCATTGGGGCGTGTTGCGGAAGATGACCGGCGCCTTGGATCGCCAGGAGTGCGGGTACGAGTGTTCCAGTCGGCCGCGCGCCAGCAGATTGCCGGCCTCGATCAGCTTGTCCATCACCGCGCCGTTGGCGGGGCCGAACTTGCCGGTCTTCTTGCCCTCGGTCTCCAGCACCTTCAGCCCGGCGAACAGGGGGACGGTGGGGTAGTAGGCGCCGTCCGGATCGACCGTGTCCGGCACCTCGTGATGACCATGGGCCTTCCACACCTCGAAGTCGTCGGCGCCGTGGCCCGGCGCGGTGTGGACGAAGCCCGTACCGGCGTCGTCGGTGACATGGTCGCCGGCCAGAAGCGGCACCGAGAAGCCATAGCCGCTGTCCAGCGCGGCTAGCGGGTGGGCGCATTCCAGACCCGAAGGATTGATGTCATAGACGCGGGTCCAGGCGGCGATCTTGGCGGCCTTGAACACGTCCTCGGCCAGCTTGTCGGCGACGATCAGACGGTCGCCCGGCTTGGCCCAGGGCGCGAACTCCAGACCCTCTTCCATGGCCGTGACCTCATACAGGCCATAGGCGATCTCGGGGCCGTAGCTGATGGCGCGGTTGGCCGGGATGGTCCAGGGGGTGGTGGTCCAGATGACGATGGACGGGGTGCTGGTGCGGAAGGCCAGCAGGTCGTCGGGGTGGTCGTCGGACACGCCCGTGACCGGGAACTTGACCCAGATCGTGGGCGACACATGGTCGTGGTATTCGATCTCGGCGTCGGCCAGGGCGGTGCGCTCGACCGGCGACCACATGACGGGCTTGGACCCGCGATACAGCTGGCCCGAGTTCTTGAACTTGTGGAATTCGGCGACGATGGCCGCCTCGGACGTGAAGTCCATGGTGGCGTAGCGGTTGGCGAAGTCGCCGGTGATGCCCAGGCGTTTGAACTGATCGCGTTGCAGGTCGATGTATTTGCCGGCGTATTCGCGGCAGGCGGCGCGGAACTCGTCCTTTGACACCTCGTCCTTGCGGCGGCCCTTGGCGCGGAACTGCTCCTCGATCTTCCACTCGATCGGCAGGCCGTGGCAGTCCCAGCCGGGGACGTAATCGACATCATAGCCCAGCAGGAACCGGCTGCGGACCACGAAATCCTTCAGCGTCTTGTTCAGTGCATGGCCGATGTGGATGTCGCCGTTGGCGTAGGGCGGGCCGTCGTGCAGCACGTAGAGGGGGGCCTTCTGCGCCTGGCGTTCGGCGCGCAGGGTCCCGTACAGGTCGCCCCACTGCTCCAGGATCACCGGTTCCTTCTGCGGCAGGCCGCCGCGCATGGGGAAGGGCGTCTCGGGCAGGAAGACGGTGTCGCGATAGTCGCGGCCGGAGGGGGTGTCGGTGGTGTCTGTGGCGTCGGCCATGGGTCGTCTCGGCGTCGTGAAAGTGATGTCGCTGTCTTCGTTCGCCCTGTCGCGCTTCGCGCTGCTCGAGGGCGGCTTCGTTCGCCCGAACAGAGGGCGGTCTTCCCGGCGTGCACGGGGCCACAGGGCCCGGAAGCGCTACGCCGGGCGGCTAATCGAAATCAGGCGAATGGAGACGCGGACGGTCATGATGCGGGCGGTCTAGCAGACGGATGCGGCATTGCGCCATCCCCGAAGACTTTCCCATCTCAACGGAAACGAAAGGCTTTTGTCGTCTTGGTTAAGGTTGGATCGTCCGGAAGTCTGTCCAGGCGACGTGAGAATTCGTTCGGGAGTCCCGCCGATGCGGCAGCGGATCAGGAATTGGATGCTGGGTCTGGCGGCCGGCGGGGCCATGTTGGGCGTCGCGGGCGCGGCGACGGCCCAGAGCTGTGGCCAGCCGGCGTGCGAACCTCCGCCGCCGCCGTGCTGCGAGCCGCCGCCGCCTCCGCCGCCTTCCTGCGGGGGGGGATCGTGCGGGGGCGGGAACGGCGGCTGGAACTCGAACACCAACGTCAATGTGAACGTCAACGTCAATGCGGGGGCCAGCGCCAATGCGAACGCCGGGTCGCGGGCCTTTGTGAATGCGCGGGCCGGCGGCTTCTCCGGCGGTTACGGCGGGGGCGGCGGCGCGGCCTATGTGACCGTGGACCAGCCCTATCCGACGACCATCCAGGGCCTGGCCGTCGAAGGCCTGGCCCAGACGGTGCGGACGCCCTTCACCGCCTGGCGTCGGTCGATGAAGCGGGTGGTGATCCAGGCGGTCTGCATCGACGACCGCCAGGTGCCGCACCCCGCCTCTCAGGTGAAGCCGGATCGCGAGATCGCCGACGGCTATGACGGCGAGATCTATCGTTGCCTGGCCGGCACCTGGCTCCAGGCGACGATCGCCGACTATGAGGGCGACATCAAATTCGACCACGGCACGACCCTGACCTGCAGGAAGCACGAGGCCCTGTGGTTCGGCGGCGAAGGCAAGCTGGAATGCCGCCCCGAAAAGCCCGAGCGGGACTGCAACGAACGCTCGCTGCTGCGTCGCTACGGGGCCGGGGTGAAGATCCTGACCATGTACCGCGAAGAGGAATACACCGAATACCGCGAGGAACAGGTCCAGAGCGCGACCGTCATCACCGGGGCCATCACCCTGGACGGCGGCGTCGGCGGCCGGGTGTTCTGAACCGGACCTGACGCGACCCGTTCAGGCGCGGCTCAGGCCGTGTGACGCAAGACAAGACCGTCGGCTCTCCGTCGACGATCCTGAAGACTGGCCCCAAAAAGGCTCGGCCCCGGTTCCTGCGAACCGGGGCCGTTTTTCCTACTGGGCCAGCTTGTCCGAGACGACCTCGGCGCGCCAGGCGGCGTCGGGCTTCAGATACTGCCGGGCCAGGCTTTGCAGGTCGGCGGCGGTGACGGCCTCCAGCACCGCGATATTGTTGCGGGTCTGGTCCAGCGAGGCCGGGTCGGACTGGGCTTCGGACAGCTGGGTCAGCCAGTAGCCGTTGTCGGCCATGCTGCGCCGCAGCCGCTCCACCGCCGGACGGCGGGCGCGGTTCAGTTCATCCTCGCTGACCGGATTGTCGCGCAGGTCGGCGGCGATCACGTCCACGGCGTCGAACAGTTTCGTCAGGGACTCGGGGGGCGTTTCGGCGCCGACGGCGATATAGCCGTAGCCGGGGAAGGCGTCGGAGCTGGTGGCGCTGGCGCTGGGCGAATAGGCGATGCCCTGTTTCTCGCGGATCTCCTCGTTCAGGCGCAGTTGCAGCACGGCCGACAGGATCGCCAGTCGCCGGGCCGTGGTGCGGTCTTCGATCTGGTCGGTGGTGGGCCAGGCGACGAAGCCCAGAGCCTGTTCAGCCTGGCCCGTGTGGGTCAGACGGATCGGGGTCGCGGTCGGGGCGGGGAAGCGACGTTCGGCCGATCCGGGCGGCGGGGTCGGGGCGGGTCCGCGCGCGGGCAGGGCGCCGAAGGTCGAACCCACGGCGGCGATGACCGCGTCCACGTCCACATCGCCGACGACCGTGATCTCGATCGGGCCGGAGGCGAGGGCCGCCTTGATCTGTTCGCGCAGGGGTTCGATCTCGACCGACTGGAACTGTTCGTTGGTCGGGGCGGCCGCGCGCTTGTCGCCCCCGGCCAGCAGTTCCCCGGCCTTCAGACCGAAGGCGCCGCCGGGCGTGGCGGCCTGTTGTTCCAGCGCCTGCGGATAGGAGGATTTGGCGCGTTGCAGCGGCGCGGCGCGCAGACCCGGATCCGTGAGGAAGGCGGCCAGAACCTGAAGTTCCAGTTGCAGGTCCTCCGGGCGGGTGGAGCCGCCGAAGCTGTAGCTGTCCGTACCCTGGCTGACGCTGGTGTTGACGACATGGCCGGCCAGGACGCGGTCGGCCTCATCCACCGTCAGCTTGCCCAGGCCGCCGGCGTTCAGCACGGTGTTGGCCGCGAACAGGGGCGAGAAGCGGTCGGCGGGAAGGCCCATGCCGCCGATGCCCGTATTGGCGCGGATCAGGATCTGGTCATCGCGGAAGTCGGTCTTCTTGATGTTCAGCAGGGTCCCGTTGGGGAAGCGGACCAGGGTGGCGCCCAGATCGGCCACCTCGGTGCGCGCGGCGGGAAGGGCCGGCGCGCCGAAGTTCGTATAGGGCCATTCCAGCGCAGACTGATCGCCGGGCGCGGCGACGGGAACCTGACGCGAGGCTTCCAGCGCGGCGGTGACGGCGGCCTCGCCGCCCTCGACCGGGACCGGGCTGGTGAACAGGACCAGAGGCCCCTGGCCTTCGAACACCGGACGCACGGCGGCGTTGACCTGTTCCGGCGTCAGATCGGCGACGATCTTCTCGAACTGGTCCAGACTTTCCTGGGGCGAGGTGAAGACCGTGTCGCCATTGACGGCGTTCAGCAGGGCGCCGGCCAGGGCGGGGGTGGAGCGGGTCGCCTCCGTGGCCACCGCATTCTGCAGGCTGGTGCGGTATTCGGTGATCTCGCGCTGCAGCTCGGGGGCGGTGACGCCGTACTGGGTCAGGCGGCGGGCCTCCTGCTCGGTGGTCTCCAGCGCGCGTTTCCATTCGCCCGGCGTGAAGGCGACCGACAGGATACCGGCGTCCAGGCTGTCGAACAGCGACTGATAACCGCCGCCGGCGCCCAGGAAGGGCGGATTGTCGGCCCGCGCCATCTCGCCCAGGCGGCGGTTCAGCACCGCCAGGCCCAGGCTGCGGCGAACGGCTTCGGTGCGTTCGGCCATGCTGTCGGGGTCGAGGTCCGGCGCCTTGATCCAGTTGATCTGGATCGACGACTGGACGCCCGGCTCGACGATGATGCTGGTCTCCGGCTGGCGCGCGGCGACGGTTCCCAGGTCGGGTTCGGGACCGTCGGCGGCCTTGGGCGTCCAGTCCGCGAAGGTCGTGCGGATCTTGGCCTCCATCGCGTCCACGTCGAAGTCGCCGACAGCGATGAAGGTCGCGCGCGAGGGCCGGTAGTAGGCGTCATAGAAGTCGACGAACCGTTCGCGCGGCGCGGTGCGGATCACCTCCAGGTCGCCGATCGGCAAGCGTTTCGACAGGCGCTGGCCCGGCGCCAGCAGGGCCAGCTGGGTCTTCAGCACCCGCATCTGGGGCGAGTTGCGGGTCCGCTCCTCCCCGACGATGACGCCGCGCTCGGCGTCGATGGCGTCCGGCGCCATCAGGGCGTCGCCCATCATTTCCCGCATCACATGCAGGGACGTATCGACCGTCTCGTCCTGGGTGTTGGGCAGTTCCAGCATATAGGCCGTCTGCTCGAAGCTGGTGAAGGCGTTGGTGTCGGCGCCGAAGGCCAGGCCCAGGCGTTCGAGAATGCGCAGCATCTCGTTCTCGGGGATGTCCTTGGTCCCGTTGAAGGCCATGTGCTCCATGAAGTGCGCCAGCCCCTGCTGGTCGTCCCGCTCCATCAGCGAACCCGCATCGATCCGCAGCCGGAACGAGGCCTGACCGGGCGGGGTGGCGTTGTGCATCAGGGCGTAGCGCATGCCGTTGGGCATCAGGCCGTAACGGACGGCCGGATCGGCCGGAACATCACTGGCCGCCTGGGCCCAGGGATCGGAGGGCGGGACCTGGGTCTGGGTTTGGGCGGCGGGCGCGAAGGCCAGGACGGGGACGGCGAAGGCCCCCGTCGAAAGAGCCAGGCCAGAGACCGCGACAAGCAGAAGGCGACGCGCAGAACGCATGAGTTTACTCCGAAACGCCGCAACCCCCGATGGAACGGCTGATGTCTGGAGTAGGGGAGGGCGGGGGCGAGGGCAAGGCGACCGTTTATCCTCCCCCCTTGGGGGAGGTGGATCGCCGCGGAGCGGCGAGACGGAGGGGGCGCGTAACCGCATCCCCGAAACCGATTGACCTGAGCTGCAACTCAAGGAACTGTATAGTCACAAGCTAGGGCTGTGCATGCGCGTCTTCAGAACCACCCTGTCGGCCCTCCGCCTTCTCCTGTGCGCGGCGCTCGCAGGCTGTTCTGCGCCTTCGGCGTCGCAGAAATTGAACGACAGCGATCTTGAGGGGGCGTGGTCGCTCGTTGTTCGAGACCTTCCAGCGCGCGGCGGAGCCAACGCACAGACCGAACCCCCTGACACCTTTACGCTTGATGTCGCGGTCAGCGATGGACGGATCGCCGGCTGCAAGCTGAACCCCGGCGCCCGTGACGATCAGTGCACCGTCCGAGACGGCCTCTTCTATGTTGAAACCTCCGACCCTGGCAGCCCCGCGCTTGTCTTCGTCCTGAAGCGACGCACGGCGACGCGCTTCGAAGGCGGCGCAGCGCTGGACCTGCCCCCGTTCGGACGTCAGACGATTGGCTCGGTGGTGATGACCAAGGTGTCGTGACGGGGTGTCGTCCGGTGGGCGCGGCCACCCCCTCCCTACCTCGCCGAAAGAGGCTTTGGCTTCGGTGGATCGGCTTTGGCGTCTGGTTCAATCCGCTCCAAAACCCCCCTAGGATTGATCGCCTCAAATGTTCCTGTCTGACCGAAGGATTTTACCCTTGCATGGAATAGACCAACTAATCCCCGGTAGGTGTCCTGGACCATTTCTTCGACCATCGGTTCGAGGTCGGCTAGTATCTTAGAAAGAGATGCGAACTTCGGCCCAAGTCGTCTCATGTCTTTTTGCGTGAGCGACAGGACTATGATGCTACCTTGTATGTCACCCTCTAGCTGATCCCCTACTGCAAGCCAGCCTGACCGGTACTGATTGAGAGCTGCGGCGATGCCATTGAATCGTCTATCTAAGTCCGCGACGACGTTGAGTAAATCTCTAGATCCATAAGCTGCGAGTGCTTGGAGATCCTCAATGCGAAAATGCACCTCTGCCTGATCGCCGGAGAACGCCTGATGGTATTGCGCTCGAAATCGCGGTCCCGGCAAACGGGCGCGGAAAGCGACGCGTGACTGTCCAAGGTGTTCCCGGTATTGAACTAAGTCGGTGTACATACCCATGAGCTGAAGCTGGAGAGCGAACGCAGACGACTTTTGGCTGTTCCTCTCATCAACAGCCCTCCGGCGTGCAGCGAACCACTCGCTGAGATACGCTCCCGCAAAGCCACCGATGACGGCCGTTGCTCCTCCAACTCCAATGTTGAGAGCGGTGGACATCCACTCGGCCATGTCTGCGGATCCGGCCGCAGTTTGGCCTATCGCTAGGTGAAGGTCCGGCAGTTCTGGCCAAGGAAACATGGGTAAGCGTATCAGCCCCTCGACAACCTTCACAAGAACAGCCGGTCACTTCCAGATGGCGAATTTTGTTGTGAAGAGATGCCCTGCAACCCCGCTTCAAAGGCAGCGGGCAGCTTCCTCGCAGATCGTGGGACGTCCGGAACCCCTCCCGCACTCCCGCGCCCGCGCGAAGAATGTCCAAAAAGGACTCCACCATTTACAGTGGATTGAGTCTATTCCTCACCCGCCCGGCCGGCTCACATAGAAGGTGGCGCTGTTGCCGACGGCGGTGGTCCCGACCACGGCGGCGCGGCCGGAGCCGATGGTGGCGTTGGTCGTGGCGGTGACGGCGGCGTTGTTGGTCTGGTTGTTGGTGATGTTGACCTCGCCGCCGCACTGGGAACAGGCGGAACCGGTGACGCTGTTGCCGACGGCCTCGGCGCCGACATAGGCGTCATAGCCGCTGACGCCCGTATAGGTCGCCGTCGCCTCGACCCCGCCGGTGTTCAGCTGGGTGTTGTCCAGCGCCAGATAGATGTCGGTGTTGCCGGCGATCACTTCATTGGCGACGGCGCGGGCCGAGACGGTGGTCTGGCCCTGCAGATTGGTCCGGGCCCGGGAGACGGCGCGGACCCGGCCCTGGTTGGTCTGGTCGGTCGCGGCGACCAGGGAACCGCCGGCGTTGGACAGGACGGTCTGGTTGGCCCCGGCCTTGGCGCGGGCGGCCAGGTTCCAGGCGTTGTCGACATAGACGTCGGTCCGCGCCTCAATCGTCGAGGCGGCGTTGGTCTGGTGCACCGTCAGATCCTGGTGAGAGGCGCCGGTGGTCGAGGCCTGGACGGCGTTGGCCACGGCCTGGGACGAGAAGTCGGCGGGGGCGGGGATATACTGCACGTCGGCGACCGTCTCGGCCAGGACCGTGGTCTGGGCCGACTGATCGACTGCGCCGGTGATGGAGGAGGACGGACCGCCCAGGGCGACGCTGTTGGCGACGGCCGCCGTGCCGGCGAAACCGCCGGCCAGCATATGGCCGGTCGGCGACTGGACGACGGTGCGGGCGGTGACATTGTCGCCGGTCGCGACCTGGGCCGCATCAAGGGCGAAGGTCGCGCCGTCAGTGGAGACGCCCAGATAATCGCCGCGCGCCAGGGTCGTCGATCCGATCACGCCGTCCGACTCGCCGTTCAGGACGAGGGTCGTGTCAGCGCGGGTCGCGCCGGTCATGGTCTGGCGCGACGTCAGGGACCCGGACGAATCCTCGATGCCGCCTGCGAGCGAATTGCCCGTGGCCGAATTGGTCACCTCCAGCTGATCGACCGTGACGTTCAGGTTCACCGACCCGGTCACGTCGCCGGACTGGGTCTGGGTGCTGGAACAGGTCGAGCCGGTCTGCGGATCGCAGAGCGGCGTCTCCTGCGCCGTCGCCTCAGTAGCGGCTAGGGCGAACGTCGCCGTCGCGGCGATCATGCCAGCGAGACGGATCGGCGCGGGTCTGGCCATTGTTCGTCTCCGTGGTGGGGTAGGCCGGATAATAGCCGCCGGTCGGACCGACAGCGGAATCGCCAAGCGGGTCGTTGGCGGCGTTGAGGCAGATTTCGGGGCCGGGCGCCCCATAGAGATTGGCCATGAACTCGACCGTGGCCCGTTCGACCAGGGCGCGGACAGCCAGCTGCGTCGGCTCCATCCCGCCGGACCCGGCCGAGATGTCGAAGACATTGCCGTTCAGGAAGTCGAACACCCCGGCCGAGATCTCGCGGCCGATGATCTGCTTCTGGTACGAGACGACGTCCACGACCTCGAGGGTGGTGGTCTGAACCAGCCGCAGATCCATGGCGATGTTCATCACATAGGTGCGGTAGGTGGCGATGCCCGAGCCGGGACGGTCGCTGTCCACCTGGCCTCCAGCGGCGTCGAAGCCGCCCGAGCGGATGTTGTAGTTCACCTCGGTGACGCCGCCGACGATGTAGAAGTCCGAACCGGGCACCTGGCCGGCCAGGATGCGGCGGTACTGGGTGTCTTCCGGTCCCTGGGCGCCGGGGGTGTTGTCGCCGATCAGCTTGTTGTTGGCGTAGCGCAGCTCCAGCTCCGACACCGAGGTGTCGTAGCGTTCGACGATCCGGGCGCCGGCCTTGGCCAGGGCCGAGTTCGCCATCAGCGAGGCGCCGCCGGTGATCTGGCGCCCGCCGTCCGACGAGACCGTGCCCGTGTAGTCGCTGATCCGGCCCACGGCCATGCGCGGCGAGGGCAGGTTGTAGCGGCGCGCGTAGTCGGCCAGGCAATAGAGCGCCGCCGAATAGGGGGTGGGGTTGGCCGTGACCGGCGCATTGCCGATCGGCGTCGCATATTGGCCCGACGGCCCGGCCACCGGGCTGACGCAGCCGGCGAGCAGCAGGGCCGCAGCCGTCACGACGGCGCCGGTGCGAAGGAGAGGAGGGCGGCTCATGGCAGGGTGATGTTTCCGTTCAGGGCCGTGCCGGCGTTGATGTCGCCGTTGTTGGTCTGTTTCGAATTGACGATGACGGTGTTGTGGCTGCCCTGGACCACGACGTTCAACTGATTGCCGATGGCGGTGGAGCCGCCGATGGTCGTGCCGTTGCCGGAAGACGAGCCGGCCCCGGCATAGGCCGAGGCCACGCCGCCGGACTGGCTGGAATAGGAAGAGGCGCCGGACTGGATGAGGCCGTTGACGATCAGGCGATTGCCGTTGGCGTCGCGGGTCGAACCGGTGGCGGCGGTGTTGGTCAGGTTGCGCGCGGAGCCATAGCCCTGCTGGAAGCGGGCGGCGCCGCCGGAGCCCGTCGTCTGGGCCATGGCGAGAGACGGGGCGGCGGCGACGAACAGGGTCGCAAGCACGGTCGGCAGGGGGGCGATCAGCCTCTTGACCGGCATGGATAATACTCCTGGCGCGCAAACGGACGACGGACCGAAACCACGATCCGCACCCCAAACTGCGTTAAGGTTATTAAGAAGCGCTTGAGATCGCAGAAATCGTTGCGCATTGGTGAGGCATGTCCGACCCCGATGGCCGATTCGCAGCGCCCCCGAATTCAGAAGGGCCAAGGTCCGAAAGACTGTTCAACGCCCCGGTCGCGGTGGTGCTGATCGCCCTGTCGATGCCCGTGCTGTTTTTCTTCCAGCGCCAGTTGCCGGACATGGGCGCAGCCATGGCCTTCGCACCCATCGATCTGCAGAACGGGCGGTGGGGCGGCTTGTTCACCGCCATGCTGCTGCATGGCAGTTGGACCCACGCCCTAATGAATGCGATCGGCGCCCTGGCCTTCGGCGCCCCCGTGGCCCGGCTGTTCGGCGACCGGATCGGGCCGACCGTCTTCCTGCTCTTCTATATCGGGTGCGGCGTGGTTGCGGGCCTGGGCTACGGCCTGGTCCACTGGGGCTCGACCGAGGCCATGGTGGGAGCGTCGGGGGCCGTGTTCGGCCTGATTGGAGCAGCGACCCGCCTGATGGGCGGACGGGGCAGGGTGCTGAACCTGTTCGATCGGCGCGTGATCGGGGCGTCCATCGCCTGGATGGCGGTCAACGCCGTCACCGGGCTGATCGGCTATGCTCCGGGAGCGGAGGGCGCCCGCATCGCCTGGGAAGCCCACGCCTTCGGCTTCATCGCCGGATTGCTGGTCATCGGCCCCTTGGGCCGCGCCTTCGGCAAGGGGCCTTTGCCCATGGGGACGTCGGCCCGCCCCGAATCGGACGTTTGATTCCGGGGCGCGGCTGCGCGATCATGGTTATCGAGCGGCCCTGTCGCCATCCCGGCCCGGCGGTCGTCTCCTAACCATAGAGAAGGAGCCGCGATGTTCGTCGCCGAGATCCTCAAGACCAAGGGAAACGCCGTCTTCTCCATCGCGTCCGACCTGACGGTGGCGCAGGCGTGCGGAGAGCTGGAGCGCAAACGCGTCGGCGCCCTGGTCGTCCGTGACGGCGAATCCGTCGCCGGCGTCTTTTCCGAAAGGGATGTGGTGAAGGCCCTGGCGGTCGATGGACCCAACGCCCTGGGCCGTCCCGTCTCCGACTATATGTCGGCCCAGGTGATCTTCGCCGAACCGGGCGAGACCCTGTCCGCCGTGATGGGGCGGATGACCGACCGGCGGATTCGCCATCTGCCGGTTCTGAGCGAGGGCCGGCTGGTCGGCGTCATCTCGATCGGCGACGTCGTCAAATGCCAGATCGCCGATCACGCCCGCGAGGCCGAAAGCCTCAGAACCTATATAGCGACGGGCTGAAGCGGGCGCCGGCACGGGTTCGAAGAGTCCGACTCCGCGAGAATTTTCATGGTTTGGTCAGAATCCGGTTGCGGCGGAAAAGGGCGGCCCGTATAGGACCGCCTCGCTCGGAAACGGGCCGGCCCTGAGGGCTTCGGAGCTTTGGTTTCGGGGGTTTTGAGGGGAAGAAAGAGTTGAGAAACTTCTTGCTTTCCTGGGTTGGTTTCAATAGGTTCCGCGCTCCAA
>Ga0265296_1000531_pt1 | contig 56222 bp, 49 predicted proteins | sample MunlanPumphouse1_FD_189073 | JGI IMG/M metagenome (GOLD analysis project Ga0265296, IMG submission 189073) | Groundwater microbial communities from a municipal landfill in Southern Ontario, Canada - Pumphouse #1 | ecosystem: Environmental > Aquatic > Deep subsurface > Groundwater | place...
CGCCGTTGCCGCCACCGTTGCCGGAACCGCCATTGCCACCCCCGTTGCCGGGGTTGCCGGGGTTGCCGGGGTTGCCCGGACCGCCGTTGCCGCCACCGTTGCCGGAGCCGCCATTGCCGCCCCCGTTGCCGGGGTTGCCAGGGTTGCCCGGACCGCCGTTGCCGCCACCGTTGCCGGAGCCGCCATTGCCACCCCCGTTGCCGGGGTTGCCGGGGTTGCCCGGACCGCCGTTGCCGCCGCCGGTGCCAGAGCCGCCATTGCCGCCCCCGTTGCCGGGGTTGCCGGGGTTGCCAGGATTGCCCGAGCCGCCGTTGCCAGTGCCGTTGGCGACCCCGCTGCCAAGATTGGCCGGATTGCCGTTGCCTGTTCCAATCGACCCGTTGGCGCCCGAACTGGTGGTTACAGGCGGGGCCGATCCGTTGCCGCCTTGGGCAGAGCTTGCTCCGCTACCGGTGGATGTCGCCGCAGAATTCCCAGAGGAGGTGCTGGCCGTCTGGGCCGATGGTGTCGCCGTAACGGCTATAGGACTGCTGGATGTCGCGGTCGTCCCGCTCGTGGCCGCTGGCGCCGTCGCAGGCGGGTTCTGGACTAGGCCATCGGTCAAGGTCTCGTAGTCAAGGCTTGGCGCCGCGACCGGCGCCGCTTCGATCGGAACCGATGCAACGGGTGTGGAAACCTCGACGCTGGTCGGTTGCTGGCGCGGAACCAGGGCGGTGGCGCCCGCCGCCACGTCGCTGACGGCATTGCCGTTGTTGGCGCGGACTTCGACCAGACCTTCGGCGACATGCACACGGTCGCCCATGGGGTCGACGGTGACTGTAAACGTCGTGCCCTTCACCACGGCGGCAAGCAATGGCGTCTCCACGCGGAAGTGCGGTTGCCTCTGCCGATCGACCTGGAAAAGGGCCGAGCCGAGGTCCTGCAAAACCCGTGTCATGCCGCCGACTTCGGGCGCCAGTGTGGTGCGACTGTTCGGCCCTACCACGACCCTCTGCTGACCGTTCGTGATCATCGCGCGGCCGTTTCCGCCGGTCGTGACGCTGGTTCCCGTCGGTAATACCTGCCCAACCGAGCCGTTTGCAGCGGGCCGCGCCGGTATGGCCACGCGAACAACGCCCGCGACTTCCCTGATGCGCCATTCATCCGCCAGAGCCTGGGTCGGATAGCGCACGAAGAAAAAGAAGACCGCGAAGAATATTGCGTATCGATTGGCCAACACAGGCTCCACACATTCTGTTTGATGTTCTGGATATCAGGACGTGCCTGCCAAGCCCTTAACTGGCGATATTAACACGATTTTTAACCCGAACGCCGTAAGTGGCCTCCTGTGTTTGGAGAACGGCGTGCGTCATATTTTTTCGACTTCATGGTTAAGAACAATCACTGTCCTGTGGGGGATGGTGGCGGTGCTGACCATGGCTGTCGCGGGACCGGTTCGCGCGGACGCTGAGCCGGCTTCAACGCCGGACGCCGGATGCGCCGGATGTCTGATCCTGACCAGCATGCTGATCCAGGGGGTGAGCGCCTATCCGCTCGCCGATCTCGCGGATACCTATGACCAGCAATTGGCGCGGCGCGTCTCGGTGGACGATCTGGTGCAGTCCGCCAATGCGATCACCGCGCGTTATCGGAACGACGGCTATTTTCTGACTCGCGCCGTCGTCGCCGAAACCGACCCCGCCATCGGCGCCGCCCGCATCGTCGTGTTCGAGGGCTATATCTCGGAACTGAAACTGACCGGCGATGGCGCACGCGCCGTCGAACCGATCCTGAAGCCTTTGGTGAACCAGCGCCCCCTGACCGTCGGCGAACTGGATCGCCGCCTCTCCCTGGCGTCCGACGTGCCCGGGGTCAAACTGACCAGCCGCATCGAGCCGATCATCGGCGACCCGGCGCAACACCGCCTGGTGGTCGAGACGGAAATGACCTCGGGCAGCGCCGGCGTGTATGCCGACAATCGCGGTTCCGAAACCCAGGGTCCGTGGCAAGTCTACCTGTCCGGCGCCCGCAACTCGACATTTATGGCCGGCGACCAGATCACATTGGGCGTGCTGACGGTGCCGGATCGTCCTGACGAACTCACCTATATCGATGCGTCCTACTCTGTCGTCGCGCCCGGAGGCGGCCGCATCCGCTTTGGCGTATCGGGCTATGAGACGGATGCGCCGCTTCAGAACGCATCGGGCTGGGTCGGGGGGAGCAGCCGCATGGCCTGGGTCACGCTCTCGCATCCTTTGGTCCGTTCGCGCGACAAGAACCTCTGGCTCAATGCGGGACTGGATGTCCGTCGCGTCGAGCAGAACTACGTCGCCACGGGTCGCGCCGACGAGACCCTGACCGTGGCGCGGATGTCGGTGGCGGGACAGCGGCGTTACAGCCCCGGCTGGATGGCCGGCTCGGTTCAGGTGTCCAAGGGGATCGACGCCTTTGGCGCCACGACCGAGCGTTCGCCGCTGAATACGCGCTACGACGCGACGGGCGAGTTCTTCAAGGTCAACGCCCAGGTCAGCGCCTATCGCGATCTCAGCAAGTTTGTCGGCATCTACGTTGAGGCCTCAGGCCAATGGTCGGACGACGCCCTGCTCAGCTCCGAAGAGTTCTTCGTCGGCGGCCCGACCTATGGCCGGGCGTATGACTATGGCGAAGCCAGCGGCGACAAGGCCGTCGCCGGGATGATCGAGGCGCGGATCGGATATGATCCCAAAGGCGAACTGATCACCTTCGCCCAGGCCTTCGCCTTCTTCGACGCCGCCAAGGTTTGGAACAAGACGCCCGGACGCGACTGGTCCGAACAGCTGACGTCCGCCGGCGTCGGTTCGCGCATCACCTTCGACCGCAAGACCACCCTGCGTATCGAGTTCGCCAAACCCCTGTCCCGCGCGCCCTATAACCAACCCGACAAGGGCTGGCGCACCTTCGTGTCGCTGTCGAAACAGTTCTAGGCGCGCACAGAAGCCCTCGGGATGCGCTGCAGCGGATCGCGAGGCGGCCCGCCTAAAATTGGCGTCACGTTTGCAGTCGTATTGTTTGGAAGAAGTGGCGCACCCGGAGCGATTCGAACGCCCGACCCTCAGATTCGTAGTCTGATGCTCTATCCAGCTGAGCTACGGGTGCGGCTGCCTTGCGGCGAGGGCGGGTCTTTAGCCGGTGGATCGGGCGGACGCAAGCGGGGGAATGCAGTTTCTGCGTCTGAAGCGGTTGGCGTGGCGGCTGCGACGGCTTAGGCCTGTCTGACGCTCCCCTGCTTTCGGATCTTCCATGCGTTCATTCCGTCGCCAGATCGCCGCTGTGCTGGTTCCCGTCCTGATGGCGGGATGCCAGACCGCGACAGACATCCACGGCGCGCCCTCGCCGACGACAGCGTCGTCGGCGGCCGTGTCGGCCCCATCACCTGCTGCATCGCCCGCTCGGGGGCCGTTCGTGGCGGCGGCGAATCCGCTGGCGGTCGAGGCGGGGATGACGGTGTTGCGGCGCGGCGGATCGGCCGTGGATGCCGCAGTGGCGATCCAGGCGGTTCTGGGTCTGGTGGAGCCGCAGTCGTCGGGCCTGGGGGGCGGGGCCTTCCTGATGAGCTATGACGCCGAGACCGGGACCGTCACGGCCTATGACGGGCGCGAGACGGCGCCGGCGTCAGCGACGCCCGAACTGTTCTATGAGGACGGCAAGCCCCTGCCCTTCATCGACGCAGTGCTGTCGGGCCGCTCGACCGGGGCGCCGGGGGCGGTGGCCATGCTGGCGATGGCGCAAAAGGATCATGGCAAGCTGGCTTGGCGTGATCTGTTCGGGGACGCCGAACGGCTGGCGCGCGACGGGTTCACGGTCAGCCCGCGTCTGGCCGGCATGATCAATGGACGCAGTCCGCAGGCGCGGACGCGGTGGGCCAGCGCCTATTTCACCAAGCCGGACGGCACGCGGTATCAGGCGGGCGATACGTTAAAGAACCCCGCCTACGCCGACACGGTCGCGCGACTGGCGCAGCAGGGGCCGGGCGTCGTCTATGGCGGGCCGATCGGGCGCGACATCGCGGCGGCGGTTCGCGAAGGACCGCGTCCCGGCGGTCTCACCGAGGCGGACATCGCCGGCTATCGGCCCTTGCGCCGTGACGCCCTTTGCCGGCCGTATCAGGCCTATGTGGTCTGCGTGCCGCCGCCGCCGTCCAGCGGCGTGGCGTTGCTGCAGTTCCTGGCCATGGCCGATGCGACGCCGGATCTAGACAAGGGGGCCAAGAGCCCCGAGGCCTGGGTCGCCTTCGGGCGGTTGCAGCGGCTGATGTATGCCGACCGGGACCGCTATATCGGCGACAACGACTTCGTCGGGGTGCCGATCGCCGGTCTGCTGGATTCCGATTATGTCGCGTCGCGCGCGGCCCTGGCCCCGCAGGTGAACGGCCCGGTCGAGGCCGGCGCCCCGACGGGATCGCCGCCGCGCGGGGTCGACCAGACCGCCGAGCCGGGCGGCACCTCGCACATGGTCGTGGTGGACGCCTGGGGCAATGCGGTCAGCATGACCACGACGGTCGAGAGCATCTTCGGCAATGGCCGGATGGTCGACGGCTTCTTCCTGAACAACCAGCTGACGGATTTCTCCTTCACGCCGCACGAGGACGGACATCCGGCCGCCAATGCCGTGGCGGCGGGCAAGCGGCCGCGCTCGTCGATGACGCCGGTGCTGATTCTGGATCGTCAGGGGCGGCTGGTCGGCGCCATCGGCTCGCCGGGCGGATCCAGCATCCTGGCCTATGTCGCAAAGGCCCTGGTCGGGACGATGGACTGGGGCTTGTCGATGCAGGAGGCGATCGCCCTGCCCAATCTGGTGGTGCGGGGCGAGATGGTAGGGGCCGACACCGACATGATCGCGCCGGATATCCGCGACGCCCTGGCGGCGGCGGGCATGGCCTTGAAGCCGAACGCCACCGAGACCTCGGGCCTGCATGGCGCGATCTGGCGAGACGGTCGCTGGGACGGAGGGGCCGATCCGCGTCGCGAGGGCGTGGCGCTCTCGGAGGTTCGCTAAAGGCTCAGCGGCCGGGACGGATCGACAGTTGGAAGGCCAGCAGGCCTTCGCTGACGTCGGTGTCCAGGCCGTTCATGCCACGCAGACCCTTGCCGGCGTCGATCTCGCGATAGACGACGCCAAACGACGTCTGCATGTCGCCCTTGCGATAGGCCACGCCGATCGAGGCGTCGCCGAGGAAGCTGCCCTTGTCCTGGGTATAGCCGGAGCGAGCGTAGTCGCCGTCGCGGGTGCGGGCGAAGTTGTAGCCCACGGCTCTGCCGGATCCGGCGGCGTACAGATACCAGCGCGGCCGATCGCCGAACCGTTCGCGTCCGTTGGGGGCCAGACGATCGAGCCCCTCGCCGATCTTGAGCGTCACGCCGGCCTCGGCCGAACGGCCTTCGCTGCCGACGCCCAGGCCCGCGTGGGGCGTCAGACTGACTTCCAGGCCCGAGGCGGTATGGCCGCGTGCGCCGCGGAAACCGCGCACATAGCGCAGGTCATAGGCGTCGGGGTCCAGTTCGGCCCGATCGACGGGCGTGACCGGCAAGGGAGAGCCGTCAGCGCGGCGCAGACGGCCGGCGGTCTCCAGCGTCACCCGGTCGGTGAAGTCAGTGCGATCGATCCAGACGTCGTTGCGCGTGCTGGCGGACAGGCCGGATCGGTCATCGGGACGGAAGGCGGTCGGGATTTCGATCTGGGCGCCGAACCGGGCGTCAGGTGCTACGCGGAAACTTGTCTGTTCAGTCAGGCGCGCCTCGACATCGGGCGAGGCGTCGAAGGCGTTGGGGGTCCAGGTCTGTGCGCAGGCGGCGCTCGCGCCGGCCATCGCCAACACGCCCCCAAAGCCGACAATACAGGCCTTTAATCGCATCCGGTCTCCCCACCGATCCGCTGGACACACACTGCAACCCTCAGGCGCAAGAGTCCAACGGCTTTTGGTCATGGTTTAGTCGCTTTTGAACGAGGACGACCAGCAGCGGTTCCCAAACGAAAAAGGGCCCCGCTGTCGCGGAGCCCTTCAGGTCGTTTGGTGCAAATGGCCTTATTGGCAGGCCAGGCACTCGTCGTAGTCGGTCTTAGGCAGGGAGAAGAGATCCGGCTGATTGGGATCGATCACCTCTTCGGCCTTGTCCTCGGCGCCTGCGAAGGCGGCGCGCTGCACCGACTTGGAGCGTAGATAGTACAGCGACTTCACGCCGCGCTCCCAGGCGGACCAGTGCAGCATGTGCAGGTCCCATTTGTTCACGTCGCCGGGGATGAACAGGTTCAGCGACTGGGCCTGGCAGATTTCCGGCGCGCGGTCGGCGGCCAGTTCGATCACCCAGCGCTGGTCCAGTTCGAAGGCGGTCTTGAACACGCCCTTCTCGTCCTCGTTCAGGGCGTCGAGGTGCTGGACCGAACCTTCGTTCTCCAGGATAGAGCTCCACACCGCCTCGGTGTTGATGCCCTTTTCGTCGAGCAGGCGCTCCAGATAGGGGTTCTTGACCGCGAAAGAGCCCGACAGGGTCTTGTGGGTGTAGATGTTGGCCGGGATCGGCTCGATGCCGGCGGACGTGCCGCCGCAGATGATCGAGATCGAGGCGGTCGGGGCGATGGCCAGCTTGTGGCTGAACCGCTCCATCACGCCGCGTTCCTCGGCGTCCAGGCACGGGCCCTTCTCTTCGGCCAGCAGGCGGCTGGCCTTGTCGGCCTCGCGACGCAGATGCTTGAACAGGCGCATGTTCCACGACTTGGCCATGGCGCTTTCGAAAGCGACCCCCTGACCCTGAAGGAAGGAGTGGAAGCCCATCAGGCCCAGACCCACCGAACGCTCGCGCTTGGCCGAATAGACGGCGGCGGCCATGGCGGGCGGGGCGCGGCGGATGAAGTCCTCCAGCACGTTGTCCAGGAACCGCATCAAATCTTCGACGAAGCGCGGCTCCTCGCGCCATTCCAGGAAGGTCTCGGCGTTGACCGACGACAGGCAGCATACGGCGGTCCGGTCCACGCCCAGGTGGTCGCGGCCGGTGTGCAGCATGATCTCGGCGCACAGGTTCGACTGTTTGACCTTCAGGCCCAGGTCGCGCTGGTGCGGCGCCATCTGGCGGTTCACCGTGTCCGAGAAGATCAGATATGGCTCGCCGGTCTGCATGCGGATGTCGAGCAGCTTGGTCCACAGCGAACGGGCGTCGACGGTCTTCATGACCGCGCCGTCCTTGGGCGACTTCAGATCGAAGGTTCCGCCGACCTTGACGGCCTCCATGAATTCGTCGGTGACGTTGATGCCGTGGTGCAGGTTCAGGGACTTGCGATTGAAGTCGCCCGACGGTTTGCGGATCTCCAGGAACTCTTCGATTTCCGGGTGGTGGATGTCCAGATAGACGGCGGCCGAACCGCGGCGCAGCGAACCCTGGCTGATCGCCAGCGTCAGGCTGTCCATCACGCGGATGAAGGGGATGATGCCCGAGGTCTTGCCCGCGCCCTTCACCTTTTCACCGATGGAGCGGACGCCGCCCCAATAGGTGCCGATGCCGCCACCGTTCGAGGCCAGGGCGACGTTTTCGTTCCAGACGTTCTGGATGCCGTCCAGGCTGTCGCCCACCGCGTTCAGGAAGCAGGAGATGGGCAGGCCGCGATCCGCGCCGCCATTCGACAGGACCGGGGTCGCCGGCATGAACCACAGGCGGCTCATATAGTCATACAGGCGCTGGGCGTGTTCGGCGTCGTCCGAGAAGGCGGTCGAGACCCGCGCGAACATGTCCTGATAGCTTTCGCCCGGCAGCAGATAGCGATCTTCCAGCGTCTTCTTGCCGAAGTCGGTCAGCAGATCGTCGCGCGAGCGGTCAACCTGGACCGATTTGACCACGGTCAGGTGGGGGCGCTCCGGCGTCGGCGTCGCCGCAACGCCTTGGAATTCCGTCGTCTTCAATGCCTCGCCGCCAGCCATGGTCATCTGCGTCCTGAACAAAAAATCGTTTGAGCCGCCCGCGCCGCGACCACATCATCTTGTGGCCTCTGCGCTCCCCGAGCCCACATATAGGGCGCATATGCCTAATGACCCGTCAACGGGTTGACGCCGACCATTGTGGGCGAATCGGTCGGACAAGTCCCAGCCGTCTGGGGAAAAGCCCGCGTGCAAGCCAGCACGTCCGTTTTACGAGCCCGCGACGGCATGATCACGAACGCGTGATCGGAACGACTGCTCAGCTTGGCCGTTGGCTCGCCCATGACGCTTTCTGACTTACGCGCCTTTTTGATACGCGCCCTGACGGTCGCCCGCACGGAAATCGCCGCGCTTCTGGCCCTGCTGGTCGTCGCCGGCGGCGTTCTGACCTTCGCCGGCCTCGCCGATGAGATGACTGAGGGCGAGGGCCAGGCCTTCGATCTTCATGTCCTGGCGCTGATGCGGCCCTATGCCGACGATCCCGGCCGGCCGTGGGGGCCGTGGTGGCTGAAGGAGGCGGCGGCGGACATCACCTCGCTGGGCGGCATCTCTGTGCTGGGTCTGTTCGCCCTGATCGTGATCGTCTTCCTGCTGAGCCAGCGGAAATGGCTGTCGTCCCTGCTGCTGGTCATTGGCCTGGCCGGCGGCGTCGCGCTCTCGGAGGGCCTGAAGGCGGTGTTCGAGCGCGCCCGGCCCCCTGCCGCCGCTCAGGCGGTGGAAACGATCAACGCCAGCTTCCCCTCCGGCCACGCCCTCTTGTCCACCGTCTTCTATCTCAGCGTCGCTGTCATGCTGACCCGCGCCTTCCCGCGCGAGCGGTTCAAGGTCTTCGTCCTGGGCGTCGGCATTCTGCTGGCCCTGCTGGTCGGGCTGACGCGCATCTATCTGGGCGCCCACTGGGCCACCGACGTCTTCGCCGGCTGGGCGGTCGGCGCGGCCTGGGCCATGGCCCTGTGGCTGGTCGCCTATGGGGTGGCGCGCTGGCAGAAGCGCCACCGTGCGGCGCTGCAGGACGAAGCCTCCCCGATCGAAGCCGCCCCCGACCCGACCAAAGTCTAGGCCCGCCATCCGCCTCGCGGCAGGCTAGTCTGAAGACATGTCGGAGATGCACGCCATGGATCACGCCGCCCTCTACGCCGAACGCCTGAAGGCCCCCGACCAGGCCGCCGCCCTGATCGTCTCGGGCGCCAAGGTCGCCATGGGTCTTGGCGTGTCCCAGCCGCCCGCCCTGCTCAGGGCCCTGGCCGAACGGGTCGCGCGCGGCGAGGTGGAGGATGTGAACCTCTACTATCTGCTCTCGACCGCCATCGCCGGGGAGACGGTGCTGCGCTATGAACTGATGGACCGGATCCGCCCCTGGAGCCTGTTCCACAGCGCCATCGAACGCCGGCTTGAGCAGCGCGCACACGAGGAGGGTCGCCCCAACCCCGTGCAGTTCATCCCCACGGGCTTTCAGCAGTCGCCCCGCCTTCTGTGCGACGAGGTCAAGGTGGACACCCTTATTTGCACCGTCTCGCCGATGGATGCGGACGGCTTCTTCTCGTTCGGCACCAACACCGACTACGCCAAGCCGGTGTCGCAGACGGCGAAGACCGTGATCGTCGAGGTTAATCCGCACATGCCACGCGTGTTCGGCGACTGCACCGTCCATGTGTCCAAGGTCGCCGGCATCGTCGAACATGCCGCGCCCCTGCTGGTCGTGCCGCGCGCCGAGCCCCAGCCGGCGGACCTGGCCATCGGCCGCATCATCGCCGGCCTGGTCGAGGACGGGGCGACGCTTCAGATGGGGATCGGCGCCCTGCCCAACGCCGTGTGCGACGCCCTGATGGACCACCGCGATCTGGGCGTTCACACCGAGATGCTGACGCCCGGCCTGGTCGAGCTGATGCAGGCCGGCGTGGCCAACCATGCCCGCAAGACCCTGCATCCCGGCGTGGGCGTCTTCGCCTTCTCGATGGGCGACCTCAACACCTATGATTTCCTGGACGGCAATCGCGGCATGGAGGCCCATCCGGTCTCGTATGTGAACGACCCGGCCGTGATCGCGCGCAATGCGAAGATGATCTCGGTCAACGCCACGCTTCAGGTCGACCTGACCGGCGCCTGCTGCTCGGAGTTCCTGAACGGGCGCCAGTTCACGGCCGCCGGGGGCCAATTGGATTTCGTGCGCGGCGCCTATGGATCAGATGGCGGCAAGTCGATCATCGCCTGTCATTCCACGGCGGCGAAGGGGACGGCCTCTCGCATCGTCGCCCGTCTGGACGGGCCGGTCACCACGCCACGCAACGACACCCACATCGTCGCCACCGAACACGGTTGGACCAATCTGAAGGGCAAGTCATCCAGCGAACGCGCCCGCGCCCTGATCGCCCTGGCCGCGCCCGAGTTTCGCGACGGCCTGACGGCGGCGGCGCGCGAGCAGGGTCTGATCTGACACCGCACTTGATCTCGGGCCGTCTGTCGGGACTTCTGGCGTCATGAAGACCGTCCGCCTTCTGGCCCTGCTGTCCCTGTTCGTCACCGCGCCTGTCAGCGCGAGGGCCGCGCAAGGCGCCTATGCCACCGATGGCGACTGCGGCGGCCGCCCAATGACCACCGTGCGCATGGCGCCCGGCTATTGCCTGGGACTGGTCTGGCAGGGCGCGGAGGCCGAGGGACCGCGAATGCCGCGCGGCCTGCTGGCGCTATCGAACGGCGACTGGTTGGTGACGGATCTGGGCAACTGGTATCCGGGCAATGGCGCGATCTGGCGGCTGTCGTTCGGCCCCGACGGTGCGCCGCACTGGAGACGGCTGGCCCAGGGACTGAACATGCCGCACACGGCGGCGCGCGGGCCGGACGGGCGCATCTATGTGTCCGAGATGAACCGCATCCTGATGCTGGACCCCGACGCGGCCGATCCGGCGGCGACGGTGCGCACCGTGATCGGCGATCTGCCTGACAACCGGCTGCACGCCAATCGCCACCCGCTGTCCAGCTTCCTCTTCGACTCCAACGGCGACCTGCTGGTCAATGTCGGGGCCCCCAGCGACCGCTGCGTGGATGCGCGAGGCCGGGCGCGCGCCAATGCGGCGGGGGCCTGCATCGACAGCGCGGCGACAGCCCAGGTGCGGCGTCACGCCTATCTGGGAAACGGCCGGTGGGCCGAGGACAGCACTGTCTTCGCCTCGGGCCTCCGCAACTCCATCGCCCTGGTGAGGCACCCGTCGGGGACGATCCTGCAAGGCGAGAACTCGGTCGATCTGACCACGCCCGACCATCCCTATGACGAGATCAATGTCTTGCGTCAGGGCGGCCACTACGGCTGGCCCTATTGCGTCGATCTGGCGACGCCCCTGCCGGGCTGGAACGCGGCCCAGGCGCGATGCAGCCAGCGCGACCGCCCGGTCGCCCTGTTGCCGCCCCACGCCGCGCCGCTGGACCTGATCTATTACGACGGGGCGATGTTCCCCGAATTGCGCGGCCGGCTGCTGATGAGCTGGCACGGCTATCGTCGCGCGGGCGGCCGGATCGTGGCGGCCGAGAGGGATGGCGAGGGCCGCCCCCTGACCGACATCGGCGGCCGCTACGCCATCTATCCGCGCGGCGCCCTGTCCTATCCCGCCGGCGCGCCCAGCCTGCGCGGCAAGGTTCTGACGCCGGGCTGGGACACGGTCGCAGGCCGTCAGCCGCGCGGCGCGCCGGTCGTGCTGGCCGTCGCCGCCGACGGATCGATCTGGGTCACGGACGACCGAAACCGGGCGATCCTCAGGATCGCGCGGTCGGATAAGACGCCCTAGCTCTTGCGCGCGTCGCGCTTGGCCAGAACGCGCAGGCGCAGCGCGTTCAGCTTGATGAAGCCGGCCGCGTCCTTGTGGTCATAGGCCTGGACGCCTTCTTCGAAGGTCACCAGGTCTTGATCGTACAGGCTGTTGGGGCTTTCGCGGCCGATGACCGAGACATTGCCCTTGTACAGCTTGACCTTGACCGTGCCGGAGACGTTTTCCTGGCTCTTGTCGATGGCCGCCTGAAGCATTTCGCGCTCGGGCGAGAACCAGAAGCCGTTGTAGATCAGCTCGGCGTATTTCGGCATCAGCTGGTCCTTCAGGTGCATGGAGCCGCCGTCCAGGGTGATGCTTTCGATGCCGCGGTGCGCCGCGATCAGGATGGTCCCGCCGGGGGTCTCATAGACGCCGCGCGACTTCATGCCGACGAAACGGTTCTCGACCAGGTCCAGGCGACCGATGCCGTTGTCGTGGCCATACTGGTTCAGGGCGGTCAGGATCGTGGCGGGCGACATGGCCTCGCCGTTGATCGAGACGGCGTCGCCCTTTTCGAAACCGATCTCGATGACGGTCGCCACGTCCGGCGCGTCCTCAGGCGCGATCGTGCGCTGGTGGACGAACTCGGGCGCCTCGACCGCCGGGTCTTCCAGAACCTTGCCCTCGGACGAGGAGTGCAGAAGGTTGGCGTCGACGCTGAAGGGCGCCTCGCCGCGCTTGTCCTTGGCGATCGGGATCTGGTTCTTTTCGGCGAAGTCCAGCAGGGCCTCGCGACTGCGGAACTCCCACTCGCGCCACGGGGCGATGACGCGGATGTCGGGCTCCAGCGCATAGTAGCCCAGCTCGAACCGGACCTGATCGTTGCCCTTGCCGGTCGCGCCGTGACAGACGGCGTCGGCGCCGACCTGACGCGCGATCTCGATCTGGCGCTTGGAGATCAGGGGCCGGGCGATGGAGGTGCCCAGCAGGTAGTCGCCCTCATATTGGGCGTTGGCGCGGAACATGGGGAAGACGAAGTCGCGCACGAACTCTTCGCGCAGGTCGTCGATGAAGATGTTCTCGGGCTTGATGCCCAGCTTCAGCGCCTTCTCGCGCGCCGGGCCCAACTCTTCGCCCTGGCCCAGGTCGGCGGTGAAGGTCACCACCTCGGCGTTATATTCGGTCTGGAGCCACTTCAGGATGATCGAGGTGTCCAGCCCGCCCGAATAGGCGAGGACGACTTTCTTGACGGGCTTGTCGGCGGGGGCGGACATGGCGGCTCTTTCAGCAAGGGGCGGTCAGTCGGGGAGTTGACGCGCGCATAAGACCGGGGGTCCGGCGATGCAACCTTTTCCGGGGTCTCCCGATGAAGAGGGAGCGTTGAACATGAACCTTTCGTCATGTTTCATTCCGTCGCGTTGCCAGACCGCAGACCGTCGTTATGGTCCCATCCAACTGAAATCCCGAGGATATCGCATGCGCCGCACTGGCTCTCTCGTCGCCGCCGCCGCCCTTCTGGCGGTTTCAACGCCCGTCTGGGCCTCCGTGGCCGCCGCACCCGCTGCCCAGGTCGCCGGTCAGGCCGCCGCGCCCGCCGTCCAGGCCGCGCCGGTGTCGCAGCTGATCAACGAAGTCGACATCCCGTATACCAAGTTCACCCTCGACAACGGCCTGACCGTCCTGGTCCACGAGGATCGCAAGGCCCCCGTCGTCGCCGTCTCCGTCTGGTACAACGTCGGCTCCAAGGACGAGCCGGCCGGTTCGACCGGCTTCGCCCACCTGTTTGAACACCTGATGTTTGGCGGGTCGGAGAACGCGCCGGGCTCCTATTTGGGTCGGATGCGCAATCTGGGACCGTCGAACCTGAACGGCACGACCTGGTTCGACCGCACCAACTATTTCGAGACCGTCCCGACGCCGGCGCTGGAACAGGCGCTGTTCCTGGAAAGCGACCGGATGGGCTATCTGCTCGGCGCAGTCGATCAGAAGGTGCTCGATCTGCAGCGCGGCGTGGTCCAGAACGAGAAGCGCCAAGGCGACAACCAGCCCTACGGCCTGTTCCAGTACGCCCAGCTGGAAGGCCTGTTCCCGGAAGGTCACCCCTACCGCCACTCGACTATCGGCTCGATGGCCGACCTGGACGCCGCCAGCCTGGAAACGGTGCGCAACTGGTTCCGCGAGAACTACGGCCCGAACAACGCCATCGTCGTGCTGTCGGGCGACATCAATGAGGCCGAGGCCCGGCCGTTGATGGAGAAATATTTCGGCGCGATCCCGCGCGGTCCGGTCAACGCGCCGGCCCAGGCCGACGTTCCCACCCTGGCGACGCCGGTGAAGCAGGTCATGCGCGATCGCGTCGCCAACACCCGCCTGACGCGCAGCTGGGCGGTGCCGGGCCTGCTGAGCGACGACGCCGTGCCCCTGTCGGTCGGAGCCGCGGTGCTGGGCGGACTCGCATCGTCGCGCCTGGATAACATCCTGGTCCGTGATGAACAGACGGCGGTCAACGTCAGCGCCTCCAACTCCGACTTCCACCGCGTCGGAATGTTCACGATCACGGCGGATGTGAAGCCGGGCGAGAACGCCGATGCGGTCGGCCGCCGGCTGGACGAGATCGTCGCCGACTTCATTCGCACCGGCCCGACCGAGGAAGAGGTCGCCCGCGTCGCCACCCAGTATGTGTCGCGCGTCGTCCAAAGCCTGGAACAGGTCAACGGCAAGGCCAACGTCCTGGCCGAGGGCCAGCTTTATGCGGGCGATCCGGACCACTACAAGAAGGAGCTGTCCCAGTACGCCTCGGTCACCCCGGCCCAAGTCCGCGACGCCATGCAGCGCTGGCTGACGCGTCCGGTGCTGGACATCACCATCGCGCCCGGCGAGCGCGAGGCTTATGAGGAAGCCGCAGCTGCGCCGGCGGGGGCCGCCCAAGCCGCTCCGGCAGCCGAGATCCAGCGCGTGTCGCGTCCGCCCATGCCCGAGATCGGCCAGGTGCCGGATCTGGACTTCCCTGCCGTGCAGCGCGCCACCCTGTCGAACGGCATCCAGGTCGTCTACGCTAATGTTGATACTGTTCCGGTGACCCGCGTGGGCATCGACTTCGACGCCGGCTTCGCCGCTGACCGTCCCGATCGTCTGGGAACCCAGGCGATGATGATCGACTTGCTGGACGAAGGCACCACGACCCGGAACGCCAACCAGCTGGCCGAGGAGGAGGAGCGTCTGGGCGCGTCTGTCAACGTCTCGGCCTCGATGGACCGCACGTCCGCCGACCTTTCGACGGTGACCGCCAACCTGGCGCCGTCGTTGACGCTGCTGGCCGACGTGGTCCGCAACCCGGCCTTCGCCCCATCCGAGGTCGAGCGCCTCCGCGCAGCGCGCCTGTCGGGGCTGGCCAGCGAGAAGACCAACCCCGGCGCCATCGCTGCCCGCGCCCTGCCGCCGCTGATCTATGGCGCGAACAGCCCATACGGCCGCTCCTTCACCGGAACCGGCGACGAGGCGACGATCGGCGCCCTGACGCGCGAGGAGCTCGAGGCCGCCCACGACACCTGGATCCGGCCCGACAACGCCACGATCTTCGTCGTCTCCGACCTGCCGCTCAGCCAGGTGACGCCGCAGCTGGAAGCGGCCTTCGGCGACTGGCGCGCGCCGTCGACCCCCAAGGGGACCAAGGACTTCTCGGCCCCGATTCCGTCGCCGACCAACCGCGTCGTCCTGATCGACCGACCGCAGTCGCCCCAGTCGCTGATCTACGGCGGCGCGGTCCTGCCGGCGTCGGGCACCGACGACCTCCTCGCGCTGAACGCGGCCAATGTGACCCTGGGCTCGGACTTCCTGTCGCGGATCAACTCGGACCTGCGCGAGACCAAGGGCTGGTCCTATGGGGTGCGCGGCAACGTCAACACCCTGCAGCACCGCGTCCCCTACATCGTCAACGCGCCGGTGCAGGCGAACCGGACCGGCGAATCGATCGCCGCCCTGATCGCCCAGTACGACCGCTTCCTGAAGAGCGAGGGCGTGCAGCCGAACGAGCTGGAGCGGACGATCAACGGCAACACCCGTTCGCTGGCCGGCGGGTTCGAAACCTCGGGCCAGATCCTGGGCGCCCTGCGTTCGAACGCCCTCTACAACCGGCCGGACGACTATCAGGCGACCCTGGCCAGCCGCACCCGAGCCCTGACGGCGGAACAGATGGACCAGGCCGCCCGCCAAGTCATCAAGCCCGACCAGTTCGTCTGGGTCGTGGTCGGTGACGCCTCGGTGGTCAAGCCGCAACTGGACGCCCTAGGCATCCCCGTGGAGGTCCGCGCGGCGGCCCCCGCCGCCCAATAGGGCGAGGACAGACCAGAACGACGAAGGCCCGGAGAGCGATCTCCGGGCCTTTTTCGTTTGCGACATTTTTCCTTCGTCATCCTCCGGCGACCCCCGCGAAAGCGGGGCGAGACCGGGGGACCCAGCGGCGCCGAAAGCGATGTATCGTCAGCGCGGTTCTTGAAATTGCATTCGCGACAGGTTCGCGCTCACGCGCGCCGCTGGGTCCCCCGGTCTGCGCCGCGATGCGGCTTGCCGGAGGATGACGAAAGGAATGTCAGTCCAGCGTCGCGCCCGTCGTGCGCATGATCTCGGCGCGCAGTTCGGGCAGACCGAGACCCTTTTCCGACGAGGTCAGGGCCACCACCGGGAAGGCGGCGGGGCGTTTGGAGATCGCCTTCAGGGTCGCGGCCTGCACGGCCTCGCCCTCGCCCTTCTTCAGCTTGTCGGCCTTGGTCAGGACGATCTGATAGCTGACGGCGGCCAGGTCCAGCGCATCCAGCGCCTCGGTATCCACCGACTTTAGCCCATGGCGGCTGTCGATCAGCAGATAGACCCGCTTCAGCGTCACCCGGCCGCGCAGATAGTCGCGGCCCAGATCCTGGAACTTCTTGACCGTGGTCTTGGACGCCTTGGCCCAGCCGTAGCCGGGCAGATCGACCAGACGCATCCGGCCGTCCAGATCGAAGAAGTTGACCTCGCGCGTGCGGCCCGGCTCGTTCGAGGCGCGAGCCAGCTTGTGCATGCCGACCAGCCCGTTGATGAGGCTGGACTTGCCCACGTTCGAGCGGCCCGCGAAGGCGATCTCGGGCAGATCGGGGTCGGGCAACTGTTCGATCTTGGCCGCGCCCATGACGAAGGTCGCAGGCCGCGCGAACAGGATGCGCGCCGCCTCGATGTCCTCGGGCGTGAACTCGGTCTCGTCGATCACGCCGGTGACTTCTTGAACCGGGCGAAGAAGGTATCGATCGGGTTCTCGGCCTTGTAGCGGTGCATGATCACATACTGCTGCAGGATGGTCAGGATGTTGGACCAGGCCCAGTAGATCAGCAGGCCCGCCGCGAACGGCGCCATGATGAAGGTGAACAGCAGCGGCATGAACTGGAAGATCTGGCGCTGGACCGGATCGGCCGCCGGCGGGTTCATCGCCGTCTGCAGCCACATCGTCAGACCATAAGCGATCGCCAGCAGACCCAGGTGCAGCGGGCCGGCCAACAGGCCGCCGATCAGCGGCGCCATCGCCGGATCCCACGGGATCAGGCCGAACAGGTTCCAGATCGACGACGGATCTCGCGCCGACAGGTCATGGATGAAGCCCAGGAACGGCTGGTGACGCATTTCGATGGTCACGGTCAGCACCTTGTACAGGGCGTAGAAGACCGGGATCTGCAGCACCAGCGGAAGGCATCCGGCGACCGGATTGATCTTCTCGCGCTGATACAGGGCCATCGTCTCCTGCTGCTGCTTCTGCGGGTCGTCTTTGAACTTCTTCTTGATCTCCTCCATCTTGGGCTGGAGGTTCCGCATCTTGGACATCGAGGCGTAGGCGTTGTTGGCCAGCGGGAACATGACCAGCTTGACGATGACGGTCAGGGCCAGAATGGCGACGCCGAAGCTGCCGACCAGGCCATAGACGTTCTCCAGGATCCAGAAGATCGGACGCGTCAGGAACCAGAACATCCCCCAGTCGATCGCATAGACGAAGCGAGGCAGGTTCAGGCTCTGCTCATAGGATTTCAGCACCTCGGCGCGCTTGACCCCGGCGAACAGGCGCTGGGTCTCGGTCGCGGTGGCTCCGGGCTGAATCGTGCGGGTGGTGCCCAGGACATTGGCTTCCAGCTGCTGGGCGCCGTTCAGGTCGCGCACGCGGAATTCGGTCTCGACCGCCTCGTTCTGCTGGGGCAGCAGGGCCGCCAGCCAGTATTTGTCGGTGATGCCCAGCCAGCCGCCGGTCGAGGCGTTCTCGATCCGCGGCTCCTTCAGCCAGTCCTTGTATTTCTTCTGCTCGGTCCGGTAGTCGCCCGGCTTGCCGAAGGTGCCGATCGCGCCCTCGTGGACGATGTGCGACGAGCCCGCTGCTGGCGGCACGCCCTGGCGCTGGACGCTGCCGTAGGGGGCGATGGTGATCGCCTGCGTGCCCAGGTTCTGGACCGTGTCCTGCACCGAGAAGACGTATTTGTCGTCGACCGAGATCACGCGGGTGAAGCGCAGGCCCTGGCCGTTGTCCCACGTCAGGGTGACCGGCGTCGTCGGCGTCAGGGTCGACCCATTGGTGAGGCGCCAGACGGTATTGGGTCCGGGCACGCCGCCGGCGACATTGGGGCCGGTCCAGCCGAACTGGGCGAAATAGGCGTTCTGCATCCCCTGCGGGCGGAACAGCTCCACCGGCTGGGGTTTGTCCTGAACCTCGCGGTAGTCGGTCAGGAACAGGTCGTCGATCCGGCCGCCCTGAAGCGACAGCGACCCCTTCAGCGTGCCGGACTGGATCGGCACGCGCGCGGCGGTGCTCAGCGCCTGGCTGCGGTCGGTGACGAAGGTCGGGCCCTGCGGGCTCAGCGCCGTGCGCGCGGCGTTGTCAGCGGTCTGCGACTGTTCGGCCTGGGCCTGCTGTTGCACGGCGCGACGCTCGGCCTGCGGACGCAGCACGGCGAAATAGTAGATCCCCATGATCAGGACCGAGCACACGATGAAGATGATCGTGTTGCGCGTGTTTTCGTTTTTCATGGATTCTGGCGGTCCTGGCCGGAGGGGGCGCGGGCGTGCGAAGGCCTGTTGGCCTTGGGTGTCGCCAGCCTTGTAAGCGTCGATTTCACGTCGTCAAGCAGACGGTCCCACGCACGCTCGGTCGTGCCCATGCGGGCGATGAAGACATAGTCGCTTCCGGGCACGCCGTGCTGGGCCAACATGGCCCGTGCGGCCTCGCGCAGACGGCGTTTGGCGCGGTTGCGCTGAACCGCCCCGCCGATCTTCTTGGTGGCGGTGAAGCCCAGTCCGATGTGCGGCGAACCGTCGCCGCGCTCCAGCCGCTGGATCACCACGGCGCCGCGCGCCTCGGAAACGCCTTTGGCGGCCGCCAGGAACTGGGGCCGCCGCAACAGACGCTTGATCTGTAAAAGGTCGCTCATGCGTCCAAAAGATCCGGACGCGTAAGCCGCTTACGCCGTCAGGCGCTTGCGGCCCTTGGCGCGACGGCGCGCAACAATCTTCTGGCCGTTCTTGGTGGCCATCCGGCTGCGGAAGCCGTGACGGCGCTTGCGCACGAGTCGCGACGGCTGATAGGTCCGCTTCACGGTCGGCTCCTGACGTTAAAAGGTTGGGCGACGGGGCAAGAGGCGTCCGCCGCAGGAAGGGCGGGCGTATAAGTCGCATGTCCGCGTGAGTCAACGCTCGGACGGCATTTCGGGACGATGAAACGGATGGCGAAACGAACGGCGAAGGAATGGGCCCTGCGGCTGGCGCCGTTGGCGGCCATCGTCGGCCTGGTGATCGCCTTCTTCGCCCTGGGCTGGAACCGCTATCTGTCAATGGATCTGATCCGCGAGCACGGGCTGAACCTGCAAGCCTATGCGCAACAGAACTGGTGGATCGCGCTGGTCGCCTTCATCGTCGTCTATGCCGTGGCGACGGCCTCGACCATTCCCGGACCCGTTTTCCTGACCCTGCTGGGCGGGATGATGTTCGGCCCCTATGTCGGGGCCCTGGCGCAGTCGACGGGGGCCACCATCGGTTCGGTCGTCATCTATTATGTCTATCGCACCTCGATCGGTTCCTGGCTGCGCGCCAAGTTCGAGGCCGACGCCGGCTTCATGGATCGGCTGGCCAAGGGCATCGACCGCAACGCCTTCACCACCCTGTTCACCCTGCGCGTGATCCCCAGCGTGCCCTTCGTCCTTGTCAACGCGACGGCGGGGATGATGGCGGTGCCGCTGAGACCCTACATCATCGCCACCTTCATCGGCCTGCTGCCATCCACCTTCATCTATACCTGGATCGGATCGCAGCTGGGCGACCTGCTGCGCGCCGGCGTGCGGCCGGACCTGCCCATGCTGCTGCAACAATTCTTCTGGCCGTTGATGGGCGTGGTCTTCCTGTCCCTGCTGCTGCCCATCGGCATCAAGCTGTTCCAGATGATCCGCGCCCGGCGGATCGGGGCGACGGCGGCATGAGCGCCCTGTTCGACCGGATCGCGGCGCGGCTGAACCTGACGCCGGACCAGGCCAGTCTCTGGCGCGAGCGCCTGACCCCGCGCGCGCCCGACGGCCTGTCGGCGCGGCTGCTGCTGCTGACCGTCGCCTTCACCCTGGCGGTCGAGGCTCTGATCCTGGGCCCGAACCTGGCGGCCTTCCATGAGCGCTGGCTGCGCGACCGGCTCCAGGCCGCCGAACTGGCCTCGGTCGGGGTCGAAGCCCTGCCCTATAGCGCGGTCGAGGACGACACGGCCGCCGAGTTGATGCGGATCGGCGGGGTTCAGGCGGTCGCCCTGACAGAGCAAGGCGTGCGCCGCCTGCTGCTTCAGGCCCCCAACCTGCCCCGCGCGCCCGAACTGATCGACCTCAGGCGTCAGGACAGCTGGTCGCGCCTGACCGACCCGTGGCGCACCCTGTTCGGACATCCGGACCGCTCGCTGCGGGTTCAGGCCAAGCCGCGCTATCGCTCGGGCGACTTCATCGAGATCGTCACCCCCGCCCAGCCGTTGAAGCTGGAACTGCGTGCCTTCCTGCTGAACAGCCTGCTGGTGTCCCTGCTGGTGTCGGTGACGGCGGGCGCGCTGCTGTATGGCGGTCTGGCCCTGCTGGTGCTGCGGCCGCTTCGTCGCGTCACCCGCTCGATGGAGCGTTTCGCCGCCGATCCCGAGAGCGAGGCCGAGGCGCCGTCCGATCGCCACGACGAGATCGGCCGCGTCGAGCGCGAACTCAGCCGGATGCAGGAGGAGGTGCGCCATTCCCTGCGCTCTCGCGCGCGTCTAGTCGCGCTGGGCGAGGCGGTGGCCAAGATCAACCACGACCTGCGAAACATGCTGACCTCGGCCCAGATGGCGTCCGAGCGGCTGGCGACCTCCGCCGACCCGCAGGTAGCCAAGGCCCTGCCCCGGCTGGAGCGCGCGCTCAGCCGCGCCGCCGGCCTGTCCCGCAATGTGTTGGAGTACGGAAAGAGCGAGGAGCCCGCCCCCCAGAAGACCCGCGTCGTCCTGACCAAGGCCCTGACCCTGGCGGCCGAGGACGCAGGACTGGACCCCGACGGCGTGCGCCTGGTCAAACAGCTGCCGCCCCGGTTCGCCGTCGAAGCCGACCCGGATCAGCTGTATCGCATCCTGGTCAATCTGATGCGCAACGCACGCCAGGCGATTGAGGCCGATCCCACGCGTCCGCCCGAGCGCCGCGGCAAGGGCGCCATCACCGTCAGCGCCTTCGGTCAGGACGGCTTCTGCGTCGTGCGCATCGCCGACGACGGCCCCGGCATTCCGCCGCGTCTGGCCGAACGCCTGTTCGAACCCTTCGTTAGCTCAAAGAGCTCGGACGGCTCGGGCCTGGGCCTGACCATCTCGCGCGAACTGGCCGCCCTTCACGGCGGTGACCTGCGTCTGGTCGAGACCGACGGAACAGGCGCAGCCTTCGAACTGCGCCTGCCCGGCTAGGCGATCAGACCGCCTTCAGGGTCGCCATGTCGATGACGTAGCGGTAGCGCGCCTCGCCGTTCTCGATCTTCACATAGGCGTCGTTGATCTCGGCGATGTCGATCATTTCGACCTCGGGGGCCACGCCGTTGGCGGCGCAGAAGTCCAAGACGTCCTGGGTTTCCTGAAGATTGCCGATCAAGGAGCCGCCGACCGTCTGGCGTTTGAAGGCCAGTTTGGAGTTATCGACCCCATCCACGACATCGAGATTGCCAACAACGATGAAGGCCGCATCGCGCTTCATCAGGTCCAGCAGGGCGCCGATCTCGTGCTTCTCGGGCACGGTGGACAGGATGAAGTCGAACGTCCCCGCCAGGGGCGCCAGGGCCGTCTTGTCCGTCTCGATATGGGCCGCGTCGGCGCCCAGCCGCTTGGCGTCCTCGATCTTCTGGGGCGTCGAAGTCAGGACGGTCACTTCCGCCCCCAGAGCCTTGGCCAGCTTGGCCGCCATATGGCCCAGACCGCCAAAGCCCAGGACGGCGACCTTGTCCCCCGCCTTGACGCCCCAGTGTTTCAGCGGCGACCAGGTGGTCACGCCGGCGCACAGGATGGGCGCGGCCGCCTTGGGGTCCAGGCCTTCGGGGATGCGCAACACGAAATCCTCGGGCACGACCACCACGTCGGAGTAGCCGCCGTAGGTATTGTCCCGGCCGTACATGTTGGCGCCGTCTTCGGTCTCGGTCGCAGGCGTCATCGGACCGTTATAGGTCGCCAACCAGCTGTTCGGACCCTCGCAGTAGTTTTGATCGCCGGCGCTGCAGGCCTCGCATTGGCGGCAGCTGTCGATCATGCAGCAGACGCCGACCAGATCGCCTTCCTTGAAGCGCGAGGTCTCGGCGCCCGCCTGTTTGACCCGCCCGACGATCTCGTGGCCCGGCACGCACGGATAGACCGTGTTGGCCCATTCGTTTTTGACCTGGTGGATGTCGGAGTGGCAGACGCCGGCGTAAAGAACCTCGATCACCAGCTCGTTGGGCTTGGGATCGTCGCGCTCGAACGTCATGGGCTCGAGCTTGGACCGGGCGGTCTTTGCGCCATAACCGATTGATTGGAACATGAAAGTCTCCGGGAGCAAGGGGATGTTGCCGCAATCCCCCGCGCTCGAAGACGTTCCAGCGTCGCCTTATTCCAGACCGTCGTCGGACACGACGAAGGGCCGGTTCTCCGCCTTGGCCTGGGCCGCCAGCTCCTCCTGAACCAGATGCCAGCGCCGCAGCCGCTCATAGTCGATGGCGTGTTCGGGCGAGGCGTCCAGCCAGTGACGGAAGTCCTCGATCTGAAGCCTGGCGTCTGCGGCGGTCGTATCGGGCAGAGCCGGCACGTTCGGCAACTGGCGCGCGACATCCGCAGGAATAGGGAAGTCGCCGGACGCGGTGCTCAGGATCATCGGTCTTCTCGGATAGGCTGCGGTCGGGAGAGATCGACCATGACGCGAAGCCGAGCCTTTCGCCACCTTTTCATCGCTGCGGCGTTGTGCAGCAGTATCACAATGGCCAAGCTGCGTAGGGCGCCTTGGCCTCGGGAGAGACAGTCATGATCGTTCGCACCGCCGTCGCCGCCGCCCTGCTGGCCGCCGCCCTGACCGCGCCCGTCGCCGCCCAGACGACGACGGCACCAGTGACCGCCGACCCCTATCGCGATCAGCGCGCCCTGCCCGACCCGGCCGATCCCGCCAGCCGCGACGCCCTGCTGAAGGCACGGGGCGAGGCCTATCACCGGGCAAGCGACGCCCAGCAGACTGAAGAGGAACTGCGCACCACCCGCGCTCTGAACGACGAGATCGCCGCCCAGAACGCCCTGGCCGACAAGACCGACGCCGACAACCGGCTGGACTACGACGCCGCCCTGGCCCGTCATCAGATCGAGGTCAGCCAGGCCGAGGAACAGGCGCGCGCCGCCGCCGAGACCGCCCGCTTGGCCCAGGAGAAATACGACCGCGACTACGCCGCCTGGCAGGAACAGGTGCGACTGTGCCGCACGGGCTTCCGCCCCGCCTGCACCGCCCGACCGGCGTGGGTCGCGCCGGCGCAATAAGCGCCATCAGTCCGCCCTGGTTTTCGCCTCGGCGATCAGCGCGTCGTCGATTTCGCGGGCGCGCACAGCGGCCGGGCGTGTCGTGATCCGTTCGGCATAAGCCGTGAAGGCCGGCCGTTCAGGCAGGCTCTTGAACATCAGCCCCCAGGCGATCTGACTTCCGACATAGACATCGGCGGCGCTGAACCGCTCGCCAAGGATCCACGGACTGCGATCCAGCGCATGCTCCAGCCCGTAGATCACCTGATCGAACGAGCCGTAGCCGACCATGGCCGACTTCTCGGGCGGCGGCAGTTGGCCCAGCGACTTGGCCGTCACCGCCGCCTCGACCGGCCCGGCGGCGAAGAACATCCAGCGATAATAAAGGCCGCGCAGCGGATCGTCCGTCGCCGGCGCCAAGCCGGCGTCAGGAAAGGCGTCGGCTAGATAGGCGCAGATGGCGGCGCATTCGGTGACCACGATCCCGCGATGGGCGATGGCCGGCACCTTGCCCATCGGATTGATCGCCAGATAGTCCGGCGACTTCATCGCCGCATAGTCGACCACGACGGTGCGATAGGGCTGGCCCGCCTCCTCCAGCATCCAGCGGACGATGCGTCCGCGCGACATGGGGTTGGTGTAGAAGACGATCTCTTCGCTCATGGCGTGCTCTCCCTTTCGGGAGAGCCTACGCCTGAACCGGCCGGGGTGTCAGCCCGCGACCAGGCTCATGTCGCGGCGCGCCATCATGCGGTCGAACTCGGTCCAGACGCCGTCGGCGCCGTGCCAGTTTCCTTGCGTCGCCGCCTTGGAATATTCGGTAGCGCGGGCCTCGAAGAAGTTGGCGTGTTCAACGCCGCTGAGAAGCGACTGCAGCCACGGCAGCGGATTTTCCGTCACCCCATAGACTTCCGGCAGCTTCAGCTGACGCAGGCGCCAGTCGGCGATGAAGCGGATGTATTGTTTGATGTCGTCCGGCGTCATGCCCTGGACCGAGCCCATCTCGAAGGCCAGGTCGATGAACTTGTCCTCCATGTTCACCACCGTCTTGCAGCAGTCGACGATGTCGTCCGCGACTGACTTGGTGACGGCGCCCGTCTCCTTGTTGAAGGCGTGGTACAGCTTGATGATGCCTTCGCAGTGCAGGCTCTCGTCGCGCACCGACCAGGACACGATCTGGCCCATGCCCTTCATCTTGTTCTGGCGCGGGAAGTTCATCAGCATGGCGAAGCTGGCGAACAGCTGAACGCCTTCCGAGAAGCCGCCGAACATGGCCAGGGTCCGGCAGATGTCGGCGTCGGAATCCACGCCGAACTTGCCCATATAGTCGTGCTTGTCCCGCATGGCCTCGTATTCCATGAAGGACCCGAACTCACTCTCGGGCATGCCGATGGTTTCGAGCAGCAGGGCGTAGGCCGCGATATGGATGGTCTCCATATTGCCGAAGGCGGCCAGCATCATCTTCACCTCGGTCGGTTTGAACACCCGGCCGTAGCGCTCCATATAGTTGTCCTGAACCTCGATGTCCGCCTGGGTGAAGAAGCGGAAGATCTGGGTCAGCAGGTTGCGTTCGCCGTCGTTCAGGGTCGAGGCCCAGTCCTTGATGTCCTCGCCCAGCGGCACTTCTTCCGGCATCCAGTGGACCTGCTGCTGCTTCTTCCACATGTCGAACGCCCACGGATAGCGGAACGGCTTGTAGGCGGCCGACGGGGTCAGAAGACCGGCGCGCTCGGGGAGGATGATCGGAGTGATGGCGTTCATCGAACTGGACCTGAGGGCGATTCTGAAGACGCGTTCACCATGCGATTTGAAGACGTCGGCGCCAAGTCAAAATAGGTCTATGTTGCGATCACAATTTATCGCGACCGCTAGATGTTGTGTCCGTGCCGCACATTCCTGGGGACGGGCCTGGGGACGGGCCTGGGGATGAAGCCGCACCCGAAGGCTCAGGCGGCTTGGGCGTCCAGGCGAGACGCGGCGGCGCTCAGCGTCTCGTCGATGGCGGCGTAGAGCTTGGCCTGGGTCACCGGCTTGGCCAGATGACCGTCCATCCCGGCGGACAGGCACCGTGCGGCGTCTTCGGGCATGGCCTCGGCGGTGACGGCCAGGATCGGCGTCTGACTGGCGGGATCGGCCAGGGCGCGGATCGCACGGCTGGCGGCCAGACCATCCATCACGGGCATGCGCACATCCATCAGGATCAGATCGAAAGCCTCGGCCGAGGCGGCGTTCACCGCCTCGCGCCCATCGCAGGCCTCGGCGGTGTCGCAATCGGCGGCCTGCAGCATGATGCGCAGCAGATCCCGATTGGCCGGGTGGTCGTCGACGATCAGCACCCGCATACGGCGGCTGTCCAGCGGCGCGCCGCCGTCCGTCTCTACGGGGGCCACGAGGGGCGCCTCGATCTCCAGGGTGAAGGTCGAGCCCTGCCACTGGACGCTTTCGACGACGATGGTTCCGTTCAGGCGCTCGGCATGGCTCTTGGCCAGAGCCAGGCCGACGCCCGCCCCCTCATGCGCGCGGCTGGTGGAGGCGTCCGCCTGTTCGAACAGGCGGAACACGCCCGCCAGGGTTTCGGCGTCCATGCCGCAGCCGGTATCGGAAACGGCGATCCGCAGCCGGTCGTCGGTCCGATCGACCGTGACGCCCACGCCCCCGTGCATAGTGAATTTCGAGGCGTTCAGCGTCAGATGATGCAGAATCTGACGCAGGCGCCGCATGTCGGTCAGCACCCAGCCCTCGGCCTCCGGCGCAATGTGCAGATCGAACGTCAGGCCGCGGATCTCGGCCCACTCGCGCGCCGGCGCCACGGCGTCCTGGATCAAGGCGCGCAGATCGGCGGGCTTCAGCACGACCTCGTCGCCCCCGCGCGAAATCTCCAGCAAGTCCTCGACCAGACGCAGCATGGATTCGCCGCACTGGCGCACCGCATTGACCTGGCGATGGCCCTCCGCGTCCAGGCTGGTCGAGCGCGACAACAGGTCGGCATAGCCCGTGACTCCGGTCAGGGGCGTGCGCATCTCATGGCTCATCAAGGCCAGGAAGCGCGACTTCGCCTCGTCGGCGCGCTTGGCCCGGGCCAGGGCGTCCAGCGCCGCCGCCGTGCGCGCCCTCAGACGCGCCGTCAGACGCCGACGCTCGGTCGACAATGTGGTGATGGGCAGGACCGACCCGACGACGCACAGCAGGAACAGATGAAACACATTCATCTGGCGCATCACTTCGGGCAGGGCGGCGAGAACCGGATCGGACGGCAGGCGGGTCAGCACGACCGGCCCATGCCCGCTCAGAGTGGCGGCGCCGCCGATGGCCGCGACCAGCACCACCGCGCAGGCGGTCGTGGGCGGGCACAGCCGGAAGGCCAGAAGGATCAGCGGCGGAAACACCGCGAACATCACCGGCGCCGACGACTGGGTGAAGGCCCAAAGCGTGACGCCGCCGACCAGCACCAGCAGGGCGGCCGCCTCCGTCATCGTGGCCTGGGCGTCGTCCCGGAAACGGTGATTGCGCGCCAGCAGCAGCAGGGACGGCGTGACGATCATCATCGCCAGCAGCTCCATGTCGAACAGGTGGTGCATCCGGAACGCCAGAGTTCCCGGCACCTTCCAGCTCATCAGCACAGCGAACGCGCCCGCCAGCAGGGTGCTGATCAAGACGGCCGGAACGGCGGCGAAGACGGCGAAACGGAACAGACGCCAAGGCCGGCGCATGTCCAGCGCGGCCCCGCAGACCCGGCGCGCCAACACGGCGGCGACGCAAACCTGCGTCAGGTTCAGGGCGACATTGGTGAACATCATCACGCCGGGATCGCCGCGCACGATGTTGCTGACCAGATTGACGGCGGCGCAGGCGAGCATGACTCCGATGGCCTGGCGACGATGAAGCTGAAGGACGGCGGCCAGCAGCACGGCATTGGCCGGCCACAGAACCGTGGCGCCGAAGGCATGCATGCTCCACTGGGCGACGGACAGGCACAGGGCGAACAAGGCCACATAGGCGTAGGGCGACGGTCCAGCCGAGCGGCCGGCCTCGTGACGGAAAAACCGCCAGCGCCCGCCTTCTGCGTTCACCCACTTCAGTCCCATGACGTAACGGTGACACGCAGGGGTTAAGGATCCCGTAGCGGCCGACCTAGGTAGGATTGCGGAACCGCCGTTCAGCGTCGCCGTTTACTCGCCCTTGCCAGCAAAGGGCCCCAGACGATGTCAGACGTGATCGCCGAACCGACCTTCGAGCCGCCGGCGGACGCCCTGGCCTTCTATGAAGAGAGCCTGCGCCTGCTCAAGGAGAGCGGAATCCCCTTCCTGCTGTCGGGCACCTATGCGGTCACGGCCTACACCGGCATCCGTCGTCCGACCAAGGATCTGGACGTCTTCTGCAAGCCCGGCGACTACCCCCGTATCCTGGCCTTCTTCCAGAAGCACGGCTACCGCACCGACGTCGAGGACGAGCGCTGGATCGCCAAGGTCTGGAAGGACGAGAAACACTTCTTCGACGTCATCTTCGCCATGTCCAACGGCACCATCGCCGTGTCCGACAGCTGGTTCAGCGAGGACCGCATCACCGTCTATGGCCATCAGGTTCAGATCACCCCGCCCACGGCCCTGATCCTGTCCAAGGTCTTCATTCAGGACCGCTATCGCTATGACGGGGCCGACGTGAACCACGTCATCCTGAAACAGTCCGACGCCATCGACTGGAAGAGCCTGCTGGACCAGATGGACCTCTATTGGGAGGTGCTGGCGGCGCATCTTTTGAACTTCCGCTTCGCCTATCCAACCGAGCGCGACCGGATTCCGCGCTGGCTGATGGAAGAGCTGGTCCAGCGATTGACGGCCCAGATCGATCTGCCGGCGCCGCGCGTGAAGGTCTGTCGCGGCCGGCTGTTCAGCCCGCGCGACTATGTCGCCGACGTCGCCGAATGGGGCTTCGGCGATGTGGTGGGCAAGGGGCTGGAGGAACGCCACGACCCCGTCCACCTGGGCCACTGAAAGGTAAGCCGCCATGACCGACGCCGTCCCCGATCCCCAGACGACCCAACCCGGCCTGGAGCCCGGCCCCGCCAAGACCCTGCGTGTGGCGGCCGTCGGCGACCTTCATGTCGGCGAGACTACCGAGCATCGCTATCGGGACCTGTTCGAGCGGGTGTCGGATGACGCCGATGTCCTGTGCCTGTGCGGCGACCTGACCAATTACGGCAAGACGCCCGAGGTCGAGCGGCTGCTTGAGGATCTCAAGCTGTGCAAGATCCCGATGGTCGGCGTGCTGGGCAATCACGAGCACGAGTGCGGCCAGCCCGAGGTCGTCACCAAGATGCTGACCGATGCCGGAGTCAAGATGCTGACCGGCGAGGCCTATGAGATCGATGGCGTCGGCTTTGCGGGCGGCAAGGGGTTCGTCGGCGGCTTCGGCCGCTACATGCTCTCCTCGTTCGGCGAGGCCTCGATCAAACGCTTCGTGCAGGAGGCGGTCGAGGACGCCAATTTGATCGAAAATTCGATCCGCATGCTGCGCACCGAACGCTCGGTCGTGCTGCTGCACTATGCGCCCGTGGTCGAGACGGTGATGGGCGAACCGCCCGAAATTCACGCCTTCTTGGGTTCGTCGCGCCTGGCCGAGACCATCGATCGCTACGACAACGTCCGTCTGGTCGTGCACGGCCATGCCCATCGCGGCGGGCCGGAGGGACGCACCACCAAGGGGACGCCCGTCTATAATGTCGCCCTGCCGGTGCTGAAGACGCTGGGCGACAAACCCTATCGGGTCTTTGAAATCTGATCGGACTGTAGGAGGGTGCGGCCGGGGCTGGGATGCAGCCTCGTTCGGGGCCGCAGGGCGGCCCGTCGTGGAGTTTCCGATGCGCCTTCTGTCTTCCGCCGCGGCCGTCGCCGTCCTGGCCCTGACCACCCCCGCCTTCGCCGCCGGTCAAGCCGCTGCCCCTGCGCCTGCGCCTCAAGCCGCTCCGGCGCCCGCCCAAGAAGCGGACAGCCCCGAGGAAGCCGCCTTCGAAGCCAAGGCTGAGGCTTTCGGCGAACGTATGGAGGCCATGGCCGATGAAATGCAGGCTGCGGCGGCTCAGACCGACAAGGCCAAGGCCAAGTCCGATCTGGACGCTCTGCAAGCCAAATATCAGACCGAGGTCGACGCTTTCGCCGAGGAGGTCAACACCTTCGCCACCAGTCAGGGCGCGCCGGCTGAACAAATGGCCATGGCGATGCAACAGATCAAAGGCATCCCGCTGAAAGCCCGCACCGAGATCGAGGCGGCCGCCTCCGCGCCGGCCGCTGCGCCGGCGACGCCGCAGTAAGCCGAGCCTTACCGCGATTTCACTTGAGACGGGGCGGCTGAGGGCGGAGTTTGCGCGGGTCATTCAACGGGAGCCGTCCCATGATCCGCCTGCTCAGCCTGACCGCCGCCCTGGCGCTTGCGCCCCTCTCCCCAGCCTTGGCGCAGACTCCCGCGTCTGCGCCTTCGCCCGTGCCGGCTTCCGCCGAAGCCGCTGAGGCCCGCATGGAAGCCGCCGTCGAGGCTTTCGAAGCGCGCATGGAGACCTTTGGCGAACGCGCCGAGGCGATTTCCGAAGACGAAAGCCTGAGCGAGGCCGAACGCGGCCGTCGCATCGCCGCCCTGTGGTCGGACTATGCGCCCGACGTCGCCGCCTTCACCGCCGAGACGACGAAACACGCCACCGAAATGGCCGCCCAGGCGCTGAAGGACATCGACGTCGACGCCATTGTCGCTGAGGCGCTGAATGACCCCGAGGTCAAACAGGCGATGGAAGAGGGGATGCAGAAGGGCGTCGTCACCGCAGAAGGCATCGCCCGCAACAGCGCCTGGACCAATCCGACGCCCGAGCAGATGGAGACCTACAGCCTGGTCGCCCAATACGCCCTGGACCAGGCCGCCGACGCCGTCGTCGAGGAGGGCGTCGAAGCGCCCGAGGCCCCGGAAGCGCCCGAACCGCCGGCGCCGCCGGCCCGTCCGGCCGCCTAACGTCTTTATCTCCTCCCCATGCAATGGGGAGGGGGACCGCGCAGCGGTGGAGGGGCTCTTGTAATCGCCCGGATGCGTACTGGCGGTGAAGAACCCCTCCGTCACGGCGCGAAGATGCGCCGCGCCACCTCCCCGCGACGCGGGGAGGAGACAGAGCGCCTTGACCGCGCCCGACTAAGCAGCGACATCGCGCCGCATGCCCGCCTTGCCCGTCGATCCGCACCTCTATTCGACCTTCCTCGGCGTCATGGCGGTGATGGCGATCACGCCCGGCCCGGCCAATCTGTTCGCCGTCGCGACCGGCGTTGAAAAGGGCCGCGCCTCGGCCCTGATCGGCGTGCTGGGCATGAACGCCGCGACGCTGGTGTGGTTCGGCGCGGCGGCCCTCGGTCTCGGCGCCCTGGTCAAGGCCTTCCCCGCCGCCTTCAAGGTCATCGCCGTGCTGGGCGCGCTCTATGTCGCCTGGCTGGGGATCAAGGCGCTGCGCGGCGCCTTCGCCACCGCCGCCGATCCCGACGAGGTCGTCGTCAAGAAAGGCCGCAGCGCCCTGATCGACGGGTTCGCCGTCCAGATCGCCAATCCCAAGGCCATCCTGTTTTTCACAGCCGTCCTGCCGCCCTTCATCGACGTGAACCGCCCGGTCGCGCCGCAGATGGCGATGTTCGCCATGGCGGCCATCGGCATGGATATGGTGTCGATGAGCACCTATGCCCTGTCCGGCGCCGCCTTGTCGCAACGCATGCAGCAACCACGCTTTCGAAAGGGCTTCGGCGTCTTCGTCGGCCTACTGCTGATGGTCGCCGCCGTGCTGATCGTAATGAGGCTCTAGACGCCGCGACGCTTCGTCATACAGTGGTCGGGAACGCCTTCGTTCATGCTCCGTTCAGCCGTCAGAGCGCCCGAATGGGCGATCAAGGAGTTTGATGTCATGAAAACCCTCCCCCTGAAGACCCTGGCGGTGACCGTCGCCGCCGGTCTGGCCCTGGCGGCCTGCGCCACCGCCACCCCATATCAACCCGCAGGCTTCAACGGCCAGCGTGGCGGCTATGCTGAGCAGCGCCTGGAAAACAACCGTTTCCGGGTCAGCTTCTCGGGCAATTCGCTGACCTCGCGCGAACAGGTCGAACAGTCGCTGCTGCTGCGCTCGGCCGAACTGACCGTCGAGAGCGGTTACGACTGGTTCTCCACCGTCAACCGCGCCACCGACCGCGACACCCGCTTCGTCGGCACGCCCGACCCGTTCTATTCGGGCTACAACCGCTTCTACAGCCCCTACTGGGGTCCGTCGTGGCGCTACTACCGCAGCGGCTTCTGGAGCCCGTGGGACCGTTACGGCCCGTGGGGCGTCAACGACTTCGACGTCCGCCAGGTCGACCGCTTCGAGGCCAATGCCGAAATCGTCCTGGGTCGCGGCCCCAAACCCGCCAACGACCCCAACGCCTTCGACGCCCGCGAGGTGATCCAGAACCTGGGCCCGCAGGTCACCCGCCCGGCGGCCTGATGATAAAAGCCCCTCTCCACGGCGTGGAGAGGGGCTTTTTCCTTTCATCCCACCCGCGGCGACTTCAGCCGGCGCTTGTTGGAATGGGTCGCGGGCGCCGTGCCCAGATCTTCCGGCACCTCGCCCTTGAAATAGTAGCGCTGCCACGCCTCCTTGGCCGCATCCGGATCGCCGCCGGCCAAACGCTGGTTGAAGTCGGTGCGGGCGCGGTTCCAGGCCTCGAACTGACCCTTCATCACCGGGTTGGATTCCAGCGTGCGGATGATCGGCTGGAACTGTTCGACCTTCTTGTGCTCGATCAGATTGATGAAGCAGAAGGGTTCGCCCTTCTCGAAGGTGATCCGCCCCGGCCGGGTGAAGATCCAGTTCATCGTGAAGGGGAAGGGCAGCCAGTCCGTCTCGATCAGGCCGACCAGCGGCTGGATGCCGTCCTTCACATGGTTGGGCGACCCCGAACACATCATCCCCCAGCCGGGCGGCGTGCGGAACAGATATTGCGGATGCATGGTCAGCACCCCGCGCGAGAAGTGCGAGGTGACGAAATGGGCCAGATCGTGCTGGGGCCGATCCGGCGTGATGACGATGTCTTCCTGGCGCGGACCGCCGTTCCACTCGGCCGAGAAGCCGAACGGGCACAGGATTTCCCACCCCGTGGTGTTGGCCATGTTCAGAGGCAGGCAGCGATAGGGGTGGCGACTGATGAAGGCGTCCATCCAGTTGCGCGACTGGCGGCCGGGCACCAGGTCCGGCGGCCGGGCCGTCATCGGATAGCATTCCAGTTCCAGCGGGCGCGTGTTGACGGTATCGACCATGACCATTTCCTAACGCCCGAAACCCGACGGCTCAACCATGACTGACGCACCCGCTTTCGACCGCGAGACCCTGAGCGTCTGGCTGAAGGAGAACGGCGTGGATCACCTCATCCACGAACACCCGGCCGTCTTTCGGGTCGAGGAAGGGCTGGACCTCAAGGCCGACCTGCCCGGCGCCCACACCAAGAACCTGTTCCTCAAGGATCACAAAGGCCGGCTGTGGCTGATCTCGGCGCGCCAGGACACGGTGATCGACCTGAAACGCGCCGCCGCCGTCATGGGCTCAGGCCGCCTGTCGTTCGGCAACGAGACGCTGATGTGGGAAACGCTGGGCGTCCGACCGGGCTCGGTCACGGCGCTGGGCCTGATCAACGACATCGACCGCCGCGTGACCTTCGTGCTGGACCAGCGCCTGTGGGACGCCGACATCGTCAACTTCCACCCCCTGACAAATACCGCGACGACGGCTCTGGATCAGTCGGCCTTCCGGCGAGTGCTGGCGCTGCTGGGGCGGGAGCCGATCGTGGTGGATTTCGAGGCGCTGTGCTGATCGAAGGCGCCGTGTCGCCTCCGCATTTGGATCTCTTGATGTAGCCTTCGGTTGGAAAGGCCATGACGCTCTTAGACATTCAAGCGTCCGCTCAGAGAGATTTGGATCATCAAGGGGCCGAGGGGGGCATCAGGCGGGAGGCACGTCCTTCTCAGACCAAGCCCTGCATTCTCGGAGCAGGCGGTTCCTCTTTGCGCCAGACGACACCACTTCCGCCGAAACGCACGCAGCCAGCGCGATGACAGCGTAGAATCCGACTTCGACGGAGACCCCGGAGCGGATCGATGAATAGACCCCCATCAACCCGCATACCGTGCAAAGAAGGCTCGCGATCGCATACGCGTATGTTGACCACTGAAACCGATAGCCGGCTGGATGCAGCGTCTTGGTCTCCCAGTCTCTGAATGCTTTCAAATCGACCTCGGTAAAGCGAAACTCGATCGATCCGAGATGATAGACGCCGTCTGTATACATCCAGTGCACGTAAGCGCCGATCATGAGCACGATAGCTGCTGTGTAGAGAGGCGCTCCAGGTGCCGAAGCTGCTGCATCATCACCAAAAACCAGGGCCGCCGCAGGCAGAGCCCCTATCGCCCCCAGGACGGACTGAATTCTCTGCCCCTCTAACGCCTTCCATTCCATGCTCACTGTATTCCCTCCATCCGTTATCGGTGGACCAGTGATCGTTCGGTTCGACTTAGACGTCCAGCTACAGAGTTCCCGCTAACCAACCATCGGTAGAAGCGCCTACCCCGCTTGACGATCCGCGCCGCCGCCCCATCTCGAGGATCACGGTCGAATTGACGACGCACAGCGGAGAATTCAGACGAATTAGACGAATTAGACGGTGTTTTTCACGACTGCCGTCTGAAATCCCGGCGCGACCTTTTCCCGGCTTGATGCCGACGCATCCCGACGCCATCTGAACCGTTGAACCTGACCGATATCTGCGCGGACCTCGCCCATGACCCTGCTCGACCCGACCCTGACCCCCGACGCCGCCGGCGACCTGATCAAGGAAGGCACCGACGCCTCCTTCATGACCGACGTCATCGAGGCGTCCAAGCATCAGCCGGTCATCGTCGACTTCTGGGCCACCTGGTGCGGGCCGTGCCGGACCCTGGGTCCGGCGCTGGAGAAGGCCGTGCGCGCCGCCAAGGGGGCGGTGAAGATGGTCAAGATCGATGTCGACGCCAACCCGGCCTATGCGGGCCAGCTGCGGGTGCAGTCGATCCCGACCGTCTACGCCTTCGTCAACGGCCAGCCGGTCGACGGCTTCCAGGGCGCCATTCCCGATAGTCAGATCAAGGCCTTCATCGACAAGCTGACCGGCGGTCAGGGGGGCTCGACCGAGACGGCGCAGCTGCTGGAGCTGGGCGAGGAATCGCTGGGCCTGAACGACTTCGGCGGCGCGGCCCAGGCCTTCGCCCACGTCCTGTCGATCGAACCCGAGAACGAAAAGGCCATCGCCGGCATGGCGCGGGTCTATCTGGCGGGCGGCGACCCCGAACAGGCGGCCCAGACGATCGCCATGGCGCCGCAGGATTCCAAGGAGCCGACGGTCCAGAGCGTGCGCGCCCAGCTAGCCCTGGCGTCTAAAGCCCCTTCCGGCGCCTCGGCCGAACTCGAGGCCAAGGTCGCCGCCGATCCGAACGATCATCAGGCGCGTTTCGACCTGGCCGAGGCCCAGAGCGCGGCCGGTGACTTCAAGGGCGCGGTCGACAATCTGCTGGCCATCATCCAGGCCGACCGCGAGTGGAATGATCAGGCGGCCCGCAAACAGTTGCTAGTCATCTTCGAGGCGGCGGGCCTGACATCGGACGTATCCAAGGATGGTCGTCGCCGCCTGTCGTCCATTCTGTTTTCGTGATCCAGAACAAGCGGGCCTCAAGCAGCGCGAAGCGCGGTAGGCCCCAGGAGAAGTGATGCCTCAAGGCTATGTCCGCGCCCTCGACCTGCCCCAGGTGATCCCGGTGTTCCCGCTGGGCGGGACCATCCTGCTGCCGCGCGGACAGCTGCCGCTGAACATCTTCGAGCCGCGCTATCTGAACATGGTGGACGACGCCATGGCCGGCGACCGGATCATCGGCCTGGTCCAGCCCAGGGGCGGCACGCCGGCCCTGCCCGGCCTGTCGCCGGTCGGCTGCGCGGGTCGGATCACCAGTTTCGCCGAGACTTCCGACGGGCGCTATCTGATCACCCTGACCGGCGTGTCACGCTTCCGCATCGCCGCCGAAATGCCGTCCAAGACCCCCTATCGCCAGGTTCGCGCGGCGTTCGAGGCCTATGAGGACGATCTGGTCTCCCCGCCTGAGGAGCCGGACTTCGACCGCGACGCCTTTCTCGACGCCTTGCGCGCCTATATGGCCCACCGGCTGCTGGACATCGATTGGGAGACGGCCGAGACCGCGCCGATGGAGGCCTTGGTCAACAGCCTGTCGATGGCCCTGCCTTTCGAGCCGGCCGAGAAGCAGGCGCTGCTGGAGGCGATGGGCCTGATGCCCCGCGCCGAGGCCCTGACCGCCCTGATGCGCATCGACGCCGCTGACGGCGGTGACGACGCCGCGCCGTCCATGCAATAAGCGGCTACGCTTTCAGGAACCCGCCATGAGTGACGCCTTCAATACGCCCGTGTCCGTCGATCCCCGCCTGCTGGAGGTGCTGGTCTGCCCCGTCACGCGCGGCAAGCTGACCTATGACCGCGACGCCAACGAGTTGATCTCGGCGGGCGCCAAACTGGCCTATCCGATCCGCGAAGGCGTGCCGATTATGCTGGCCGAAGAAGCGCGTCAGCTCGACTGAGCGCCGCACCGACACCGAACATCCACTGGCCCGGAGCGCGGCGCGCCCAACGGGCCTCAAGTAGCGCAACGCGCGATAGGTCCAAGAAAAATGACCCTCAGAGTCGCCATCCAGATGGACCCGATCGAGGCCGTCGACATCGCCGGGGACACCACCTTCCTGATGGCCGAGACGGCGCAGGCGCGCGGTCATAAACAGTGGGTCTATGACTTCCGCACCCTGGCGCTGGAAGAGGGCCGCCTCTTCTGCCGCGCCCGCCCGATCACCGTGCGGCGCGAGGTCGGCAACCATGTCGACTTCGGCGACTGGGAAAAGCTGGATCTGGCCGAGGACGTGGACGTAATCCTGATGCGCCAGGATCCGCCGTTCGATATGGCCTATGTGACCGCCACCTATCTGCTGGAGACGGTGCATCCACGGACCCTGGTGGTCAACGACCCTGCGCAGGTGCGTTCGGCCCCCGAAAAACTGATGGTCACCGCCTTCCCCGGCCTGCAGCCGCCGACCCTGATCTCGGCCGACCCCGTCGCCCTGGACGCCTTCCACAAAAAGCATGGAGAGGTGGTCCTGAAGCCCCTGCATGGCAATGGCGGCTCGGGCGTGATCAAGCTGCGTGCCGACGACCCCAACCTGGACGCCCTGATCGAGATCCATGCCGCCGGCAGCCGCGATCCGCTGGTGATTCAGAAGTTCATTCCCGCCGTGTCCAAGGGCGACAAGCGCATCCTGCTGATCGACGGCGAGCCCGTCGGCGCCATCAACCGTGTCCCGGCGGCGGGCGCGGTGCGCTCGAACCTTCATGTCGGCGGCACAGCCATGCCGGTCGAGCTGACGCCGCGCGACCTGGAAATCTGCGCCGCCATCGGCCCGACGCTGAGGGAACGCGGCCTGATCTTCGTCGGCATAGACGTGATCGGCGACTATCTGACCGAGATCAACGTCACCTCCCCCACCGGCGCCCAGCAGTTGAAGGCCTTCACCGGCATCGACGCCACAGCCCTGATGTGGGACACCATCGAAGCCAAACGCGCTGCACAGGTTGCGTGATCACCACTTGAATTAGATTTCAGTTCATGGTTCGTTCTCCCACTCAGGTGGGAGAACGACATGGTCGCGCGGGTTGTCACGGTCGCCTTTGACGGGGTGGAAGCCCGGCGCGTGGACGTCGAGGTCCAGTTGATCGGCAATGACGGGCCGACCATCTTCAACATCGTGGGCCTGCCGGATAAGGCGGTGGCCGAAAGCAAGGAGCGGGTGCGCGGGGCCTTCGCCGGCATCGGTCTGGCCCTGCCCGCCAAACGGATCATCGCCAATCTGGCGCCGGCCGACCTGCCCAAGGAGGGCAGCCATTTCGACCTGCCCATCGCCCTGGCCCTGATGGCGGCCATGGGGGTGATCGCGCCCGATGCGCTTGACGGCTGGGCCGCCATCGGCGAGCTGGGGCTGGACGGCCAGATCGCGCGGGTCGGCGGCGCCCTGCCCGCCGCCGTCGCCGCCGACGCCATGGGCCTGGGTCTGATCTGCCCCGAAACGACGGGACCGGAGGCGGCCTGGGCCGGTGGCGCCCGCATCCTCGCGCCGCGCTCGCTGATCAGCCTGGTCAACCATTTCAAGGGAACCCAGGTTCTGCGCGCGCCCGAGCCCGGACCGCTGGCGGACGGCAAGGCCGTGCCCGACCTGCGCGAAGTCAAGGGTCAGGAAAGCGCCAAGCGCGCGCTGGAGATCGCGGCGGCCGGCGGCCACAACCTGCTGTTCATCGGCCCGCCGGGGTCGGGCAAGTCGATGATGGCGCAGCGCCTGCCGGGCCTTTTGCCGCCCCTGACCTCGCAAGAGTTGCTGGAGACCTCGATGGTCTGGTCGGTCGCCGGCCTGATCGAACGCGGCGCCCTGACCCGCGATCGCCCGTTCCGCAGCCCGCACCATTCCGCCTCGATGGCGGCCCTGACCGGCGGCGGTCTGCGCGCCAAGCCCGGCGAGGCCTCGCTGGCGCACAATGGCGTGCTGTTCCTGGACGAGCTGCCGGAATACTCGGCCCAAGCCCTGGACTCGCTGCGGGCGCCGCTGGAGACGGGCGAAATCGTCGTCGCCCGCGCCAACGCCCACATTCGCTATCCCGCGCGGTTCCAGTTGGTGGCGGCGATGAATCCGTGTCGCTGCGGCATGGGCGGGGCCGGACGCGGGGCATGCGGCAAGGCTCCGCGTTGCCAGCGCGACTATCAGAACCGCGTCTCGGGTCCGATGTTCGACCGTATCGACCTGACGGTGGAGACGCCGCCGGTCACCGCCGCCGACATGGCCCTGCCCCCGCCCGCCGAGGGCACGGCCGAAGCCCGGGCGCGCGTCGCGACCGCCCGCGCCATGCAGGAGAACCGGGTGCGCGAGGCCAGGCTGGACGCCGCCCAAGGCCTGAACGCCCGCGCCTCCGGCGGCACGCTGGATCGGTTCGCCACGCCGGACGAGGCGGGGCGGATGCTGCTGATGCGGGCGGGCGAGGCCGGCGGCCTGACCGCGCGCGGCTGGACCCGCACCTTGCGCCTGGCGCGCACCATCGCCGACCTCGACGGCAGCACCGGCGTTCTGCGCCGCCACATCGCCGAGGCCCTGATCTACCGCCGCACCACCATCGGCGCCGAAGCCGACTTCGACCGCCGCGTGGCGCAGCGCCATGAAGGGTTCGGCCTGCGCGAGGGCGACGACGAGCAGACGCCCTTCCTGCACGCGTGACGCGCCCGCGTCATAGTGGAGACATCCTTAACCGTCGACCTTTAGGCTCCGTGTCGTTGGGGAGACGGCCATGACGCGACGGACGGCGACGAAGCGGATTGAGGAGCGGGCGAGCGCGCCTATCGACCCAGCCCAGCAGTTCCTGCGACTGATGAGCCACGAGATGCGCACGCCGCTGAACGGCGTCATCGGCATGATCAACCTCTTGCAACGGACCCGGCTGGACGGCGCCCAGCGCGCCTATGCCGAAAACGCGCGTCAGTCGGCCGAACATCTGCTGGGTCTGGTCAACGACCTCTTGGACTATGCGCGGCTGGAGGCCGGGGCGCTGGAGTTCGACCTGGCGCCGGTCGATCTGGAAGGGCTGGTGCGCGGCGTCGCCGAACTTCTCAGCCCGCGCGCCCACGACAAGGGCCTGGAGATCGTCTGGTCGGTGGCCGCCGACGCGCCCGATGTCCTGGCCGACGAGGGCCGGCTGCGTCAGGTTTTGTTCAACCTCGCCGGCAACGCCGTGAAGTTCACCGAGACCGGCGGCGTGCGGATCACAGTCGAACGCGCCGGCGGCAGCGCGGCCCGCCCGCGCCTGGCCTTCCTGGTCGACGACACCGGGCCGGGCGTCGCGCCCGAGGCCCGCGCGCGCATTTTCGAGGAGTTCGGCCATGCCGATTCCTCCGACGCCGTGCGGCATGACGGCGCCGGCCTGGGGCTGGCGGTCGTGCGCAAACTGGCCGCCGCCATGGAGGGCTCGGTGCGGGTCGAGGACCGGCCCGACGGCGCCACATCCGGCAGGGGCGCCCGCTTCCGCTTCGAGGCTACCTTCGCCGCCGTCGCCGTGGCGCGGGACAAGCCGCTGCGAAATCATAAGGTCTCGGTGCGCTCGCCCGACCCCTTCGTCCAGTCCGCCGCCAGCGCCCAGATCGAGGCCTCTGGCGGCACGATCGCCGACCAGGCGCCGGTGACCCTGATCGATCACGCCGGCGCCTCGACGGGAAGCCTGGCCGCCCTGCCCGCCACCGGCCGTGGAATCGTCCTTCTGAAACCGTCGGAGCGCGATCTGATCGCGCGGTATCGGTCCGCCGGCTTCCACGGCTATCTGATCAAGCCCCTGCGTCGCGCCTCCCTGGCCGAACGGGTCCTGGCGGCCATCGGCGCCGAGACGGGCGACAGAAGCGCCGCTCCCGTCGCGGCCCATGTCGAGGACGACCGCGTCGCCCCCGTTCAGTTCGCAGGCATCCGCGTCCTGCTGGCCGAGGACAATCCCGTCGGCGCGCTTCTGGCCCGCACCCTGTTGCGCCGCGAGGGGTGCACCGTCGAGACGGCCGCCACTGGCGACGAAGCCGTCGCGGCGTTGAAACGCGCGCGCTACGACGTGGTCTTCATGGACATGCGGATGCCCGGCATGGACGGCCCCGCCGCCGCGCGCACCATCCGCGCGTCGGGCGACACGACGCCGATCCTGGCCCTGACCGCCAACGCCTTCGCCGAGGACCGCCGCGCCTGTCTGGAAGCCGGCATGGACGACCATATCGTCAAGCCGCTGGACGCCGAGGCCCTGCGCGCCGCCCTCGCCCGCTGGACGAAGCGCGACATCCGCGCCAAGGTCGGCTGAGTTACAGGCGCCCGCGTTTCCGGCCGCCGCGCCGGAGCCGTGCATGACCGACCAAGCCCATCCCCCCGCCAACGGCAAACCCGCCGGCCGTTTCGGCGGCCTCGCCGTCTATGGCGAGCGGCGCGTCTTCATCATGCTGTTGCTGGGCTTTTCGGCGGGCCTGCCGAACCTGCTGATCTTCGACACCTTGTCCGCCTGGCTTCGCGAGAGCGGCCAGACGCTCGAAGTGATCGGCTTCTTCGCCTTGGCCACCCTGTCCTATTCGCTGAAGTTCGTCTGGGCGCCGCTGATCGACCGGACGTCCGTGCCTGGACTGACGCGGCTGTTGGGTCATCGCCGCGCCTGGATGCTGGTGACGCAGGCCGTGATCGTGTTCGGCCTGTGGTCGATCTCGACGCTGAACCCCGCCAACGCCCTGATCGCGGTGGCTGGATTCGCCGCCCTGGTCGGCTTCTTCGGGGCGACGCAGGACATCGTCATCGACGCCTGGAGGATCGAGGCCGCCGACGACAGCCGGCATGGCGCCATGGCCGCCGCTTATCAGATGGGCTACCGGGTCGCCATGATCGTCGCGGGCGCCGTGCCGCTGGTCCTGGCTGATCTTTATAACTGGAACCTGTCCTACGCCGTGATGGCCGCTCTGATGGGCTTTGGCATCGCCGGCGTTCTGTTCGCCCCGCGGGAAAAGGCTCATTCCATCCGCGCCATCCCGGTCGGTGACGTGCCGTCTCGCCCTGGCTTCGAGGTGATCGAATGGATCGTGCGCCTGGCCATTATCGGTGTGGCGGCGATGGTGCTGGGGTCGGGCCTGACCGGCCAGTCGGGCCCGCTGAATGCGCTGTTTGGATTGTTCGGCCTCGGCGTGGACGGCAAGGCGGCTGTGGCGGCGGCCCTCTCGGCCAAGCCCGAGGGCGTCTATCTGCAGGTCGGTCTGGTCTTCCTTGGCCTTGCGGTGATGGTGCTGGCGTGTTGGCCCGTGCCCGGGGTCAAGACCCGGCCCGGAGCCTATCTGGCAGGGTCGTTCGGCGAACCCGTAGTGGACTTTTACAAGCGGTTCGCGGGGGTCGCCACGCTGATCCTGGCGCTGATCTGCGTCTATCGCCTGGCGGATTTCGTGCTGAACATCATGAATCCCTTCTATCTGGATCTTGGGTTCTCCAAGACCGAACTGGCCGAGGTGCGAAAGGTGTTTGGCGTGGTCATGACCACCCTGGGCGTCTTCGTCGGCGGCTGGTCGGTGGCCAAGCTGGGCCTGATCCGCACCATGGTGATCGGCGCCTTCATGAGCCCGGTGTCGAACCTGGTCTTCGCTTGGCTGGCGACCCAAGGCCCCAGCATCCCGGCCCTGACCGTCGCCATCGGGGTGGACAATGTCGCCACCGGCTACGCCGGCACCGCCCTGATCGCCTATATGTCCAGCCTGACGTCGATTGGCTTCACCGCGACGCAGTACGCCCTGTTCAGTTCGCTCTATGCGCTCCCGGGCAAGCTGATCGCATCGCAGTCTGGCCGGATCGTCGAGGCGTCGGCGCGGGCTGCGGAGGGGACAGGACCGTTCGCGGGTTTGCGGCCGCTATTTGCGCGATTGCCCGAAGGGTCTTTGGCGGCGGGAGCGGCGACCAGCGGCGTGACGCCGGCGGCGCTGGGCGCGGGCTACGTCGTTTTCTTCCTCTATTCGACGATCATCGGCGTGTTCGCCATCGTTCTGGCGTTCGTGGTGGCTTCCAAGCAAACCGCCTTGCAGGCGCGCCAGAAGGCCGCGTTGGAAGAGGAGGCTGCGATCGCGGCGACCGAGGGCCAGCCGTCCTGAGGCTTCAGCGCTTCAGGAAGCCGCCGATCATGTCGCCCAGGCCGCCCGGCAGTTTGCCAAGCAGGTCGTCGGCGCCGTCGATCTGACCGCCGGGGGTAAGGCGGTCGATGGCCTCGGGCAGAAGACCGGCCAGGGTCTCGCCGGCCTGTTCGGGGGTCACGCCCATCTTGGCGGCGATGTCAGCGATGGGACCGTGGCCGAGGACAGCCGTGATCTGCTCGGGCGAGATGTTGGCGTTTGGCCCCGTGCCGATCCAGGAGCCGATCACATCGCCCAGGCCCGCCTGACCGAACTTCTCGGCCAGTCCGCCGACGCCGCCCTGACCCTTAAGCAGGTCGCTCAGACCGCCTGCGGCGTCGTCGCCGAGACCCTTCACCACATTGTCCAGAAAGCCCATCACCGTCTCCTGAATGATGGCGTACCGTAACACCGTCATGCGACGGATACGAGAAAGGCCCGCCGGGATCCGACGGGCCTTTCCAACATCGGCTTTTGAGAAAGCCTTAGTTCTTGGCTTCGTTCGCGCCTTGCGTGACGGCCGAACCGGCGGCCGAGACGTCGCGGCCGGCGCCGGCGATGGTGTTGCAGGCCGACACGGCCAGAGCGGCGGCGACGATGGACAGGGTGATGATCTTGCGCATGGTGTGAACCCTTGTTTGTATGGTCAAGTTTCGTCGAAACGCCGACCCTGAACTTGGGTTGCATCAAGCGACGCCGTATCGAAAATTTTGCTTTCGACGTGTCGGATCGCCGCAACGGCGGCGGCATTGATCGCTTGCGCGGCGCGCACGCGACCCCGAAGGTGCGCCCCTGTTTCACGAGGGGTTGTTCATGCGTCGTCTTCTGATCTCGTCCGCCGCCGTGATGGCGGTGCTGTCCGCCGCGCCCGCGCTGGCGCAAACCTCCGCCCCCGCACGGACAGCCGCGGCCGAAAGCGAGGACGCGCGACTGAACGCCTTCTTCGAACAGGCTTTCCAGGCGCGGATCGCGCTGAGCCCGCAGCAGATGACATCGCTGGGCATCAAGACCGACTATGACAAGTTGGACGATGTGTCGGACGCCGCCGCCGACCGGGCCCTGGCGCTTCAGGAGGCGCAGGTGGCGCAGATGAAGGCCCAGTTCGATCCACAGAAGCTGGGGCCGCAGGCGGCGCTGTCGTGGCGGATGTTCGAATATGGCGTCCAGCAGGTGCGACTGTCGAACCAGTGGCGCGACTGGGGCTTTCAGTTCGCCGCCAACGGCAATCCGACCACCAGCCTGCCGGTCTTTCTGATCAACAACCACCGGGTCTCCAGCGTGGCCGACGCCGAGGCCTATGTCGCGCGGATCAAGGCCGCCGAGACGCAGATGGATCAGGTGGCCGACGAACTGCGTCAGCGCGCGGCGGCGGGCGTCGTCTCGCCGCGCTTCGTCTTCGCCCCGTCCATCGCCAACACCCGCAACGTCATCACTGGCGCGCCGTTCGACGATGGCGCGGACAATCCGGTCTGGGCCGACTTCACCAAGAAGGTCGAGGCGCTGGAGACGGATCAGGCGACGAAGGACCGGCTGCTGTCGGAAGGCCGCGCGGCGCTGACCGGACCCTACAAGGCCGGGTTCGAGACCGTGCTGACGGCGCTGGACGAGGTGCAGCCCAAGGCTGACAGCGATGCGGGCGCGTGGCGCCTGCCGCAGGGCGAGGCCTATTACAACGCCCGGCTCCGGCTCTCGACGACCACCGACCTGACCGCCGACCAGATCCATCAGATCGGTCTGGCCGAGGTCGCCCGCATCCAGGCCGAGATGGAGACCATCAAGACCCAGGTCGGCTTCACCGGCTCGCTGCAGGCGTTCTTCACCTTCCTGAAGACGGATCCACGGTTCCAGTATCCGAACACACCCGAGGGCAAGGAGCAGTATCTGACGGACGCGCGCGGCTTCATCGCCCAGGTGATGGCTGCGGCGCCGCAGTGGTTCTCGACCCTGCCCAAGGCGGCGTTGGAGGTGCGGGCGGTGGAGCCGTTCCGCGAGGCGACGGCCTCGATCGCCTTCTACAACTCGCCCGCGCCGGACGGATCGCGGCCGGGCATCTACTACGTCAATCTGTCGGACATGACCCAGGTGCTGAAGCCCCAGATCGAGGGCATCAGCTATCACGAGGGCGCGCCGGGCCACCATTTCCAGATCGCCTATGCGCAGGAGATCGAGGGCCTGCCGCGCTTCCGCCGGTTCGGCGGCTACGGCGCCTATGCGGAAGGGTGGGGGCTGTACGCCGAACAGTTGGGCAAGGAGATGGGCTTCTATCAGGACCCCTATTCCGACTTCGGCCGGCTCTCGACCGAGCTGTGGCGCGCGGTGCGTCTGGTCACCGACACCGGCCTGCACGCCAAGCGCTGGAGCCGCGAACAGGCGATGGACTATTTCCGCCAGAACTCCCTGCTGTCCGAGCGCGACATAGAAAAGGAGGTCGAGCGCTACATCACCAACCCCGGCCAGGCGACCAGCTACAAGATCGGCGAGCTGAAGATCGAGGAGCTGCGCGACCGGGCCAGGACGGCCTTGGGCGACAAGTTCGACATCAAGGACTTCCACGCGGTCGTATTGGGCTCTGGCTCGGTGCCGTTGGACGTGCTGGAGGATCAGGTGGACGGCTGGATCGCGGCGGGCGGCGGGGCGCCGACGACCTGACCCGGCTCGCCTTTCCGGCCACGGAGCGGTAAAGGGCGCGCGCCATGCCCTTTACCGCAACCGTCCTGACCATGTTTCCCGAGGCCTTTCCGGGCCCGCTCGGGGTGTCGCTGATCGGCACGGCCTGGCGCGAGAAGGGCTTGTGGAGCCTGGAAACGGTTGACATTCGCGCCTTTTCCACAGATACGCGCGGCTTCCTGGACGACACCCCTGCGGGTGGCGGCCCCGGAGCTGTGCTGAAGGCGGACGTGGTGGCCCGGGCGGTGGATAGCCTGCCGGGACCGAAACGGCCGCTTTTGTACATGAGCGCCAGGGGTCGACCCCTGACCCAGGCGCGCGTCAAGGAATGGGCGAAAGCCGACGGGATCGTCGTGCTGTGCGGCCGTTTCGAGGGGGTGGATCAGCGGGTGCTGGACGCACGCGGGTTCGAGGAGGTCTCGGTCGGAGACGCGGTTCTCGCCGGCGGCGAGGCGGCGGCGATGGTCGCGATCGAGGCGTGCGTAAGACTGATCCCCGGCGTGCTCGGCTCAGGCGACAGCCTGTCGTCCGAAAGCTTCGAGGATGGGCTCTTGGAACACCCGCAGTACACGCGACCGCGGACGTTCGAGGGGCTTGAGATACCCGAGGTGCTGCTGTCGGGCGATCACAAGAAGATCGCGGGATGGCGCGAGGCGCAGCGGGAGACGACTACGCGGGAGCGGCGGCCGGACCTCTGGCAGGCGCATCTCGCCAACTCACAGCTAAAGGGCGCAAAGCCCGAGGAGAAATGACATGAACATCGTTCAACAACTGGACGCCGAAGAAAAAGCCCGCGTCCTGGGCGAACGCAAAATTCCGGAATTCCAGCCCGGCGACACTCTGCGCGTCAACGTGAAGATCAAGGAAGGCGAGCGCGAACGCGTTCAGGCCTTCGAAGGCGTCTGCATCGCCCGCGACGGCGGCGGCATCAGCGAAACCTTCACGGTCCGCAAGATCTCGTTCGGTGAAGGCGTCGAGCGCCGCTTCCCCATCCTGTCGCCGAACATCGAGTCGATCGAAGTGAAGCGCCGCGGCGTCGTGCGTCGCGCCAAGCTCTATTATCTGCGCGATCGTCGCGGCAAGTCGGCCCGTATCGCAGAGCGTCAGACGGTCCGTCCCGCCAAGGGCGTCGTCGTTCCGGAAACCGGTTCGGCCGCCAAGACCGAAGAAGCCTAGTTTCAGGCCAAATGATCAAATGACGAAGGCCCCGGCGGTGACGCCGGGGCCTTTTTCTATTCCGTCAGTCCGGGATTACTGCGGGAACAAGGGGTTGGCCGCGTCGCGCTGGCCCTCCAGGCTATGCTTCAGCGCTTCCATCTGTTCGTGTTCGGTCTTCACCGCCGCATAGGCGCGCCGGATCGTTTCACGCGTGGTGGCGGAGATGCCGGTGTCTTCCAGCGCCTTTTCATACTTGCCGGCGATGAAGCCCTCGCCGCTGTTGATCGAGCCGACGACGGAATCGTCGTTGCGCAGCAGGGCGTGTTTCACGTCCAGGAAGGCGCGGTGGGCCTTGGCCAGGATCGAACCGTCGGATTCGGGGTCGCCGCCCAGGCCCCGCACGGCGGCCGACAGATCGTCGACGACCTGCTGGCGTTCGCTGCTGCGGCGCTCGAACAGGGTGCGGTAGTGCGGGTCTTGCGTCTGTTCGGCGGCTTCGCGATAGCCGTCCGCGCTGTCCAGCGTCGTTTCGATCAGGCCGTTCAGAACCTTGATGTCGTGGGCGTTGGGGTTGCTCATCTCGTCCATTCCTTCCGCTGTTGCGGTCAAACGGCGAAATGGCCCGGCGCGGCGAAGGTTGCCGCCTGCGACATCAAAGTTTGGTGCGAAGCGACCACAGTTCGGGGAAGCAGCGCTTGCTCAGGGTCGAGGCCAGATAGGCGGCGCCTTCCGTTCCGCCCGTGCCGCGACGCCGACCGATGATGCGTTCGACCGTAACGACATGCTTGTGCCGCCAGGTCAGCAGGGCGTCGTCCAGATCAACCAGCTTCTCGGCCAGCTGATACAGGACCCACCACCGTTCCGTGTCGCGATAGACCTCCAGCCAGGCCGCCTCGACGGCTTCGGAGGGCTCATAGGGCTTGGTCACGTCGCGGTTCAGCACCTCGGCGGGCACCGGCAGACCGGCCTTTGCCAGTTGGGCCAGGGCGTCATCGTAAAGGCTAGGCGCGGCGATGGCGGCCTGAAGCGCGGCCAAGGCCTCAGGGCGGTCTTCGTGGAACTTCAGGAAGCTGGCGTCCTTCAGGCCCAGCATGGCTTCGAAACGTCGGAACTGGTCGCTCTGGAAGCCGGACGATGACCCCAACGACCCTCGGAACCGCAGATAGTCCGACGGCGTCATCGTCGACAGAATGTCCCAACTGTGGGTCATCACCGCCTGGATGCGGGAGACACGCGCCAGGCTCTTGTAGGCCGGGACCAGGTCGCCGGCGCGCACCATCGACTGGGCCAGGGCCGTCTCATGCAGGATTTGCTTGAGCCACAGTTCCTTGGTCTGATGGATGACGACGAACAGCATCTCGTCGTGCTGGTCCGACAGCGGGTGCTGGGTCGAAAGCAGGTCGTCCAACGCCAGATAGCCGGCGTAGGTGATGTCGCTGGATTGGGTCATGCCCGCCTATCGCCCGCGATGGCGGGCGGTGCAAGCTTAGTGCTGGCCCTTAATGCTGGCCTTGGGCCGAGACGTTGGCGGCGATCTGACGGCCGGCGTCGAAGGCATCGCGGGCGCCTTTGTAGATGAAGCCGTAGGTCGGATAGACCGTCGTGCCCAGGTCGTTGATCGGATTGTACCAGACCTTGACCTGCGACCAGTCGTTGGAGGGCGAGACGTCGACGACGGTGACGTTTTCTTCGACCTTGCCGCGGCTGCCGCCCCAGTTGGCGTGGGTCACGCGCACGACGCGGTCGGTCAGGATGTCGGAGACGACGGCGACGTGGCCCCGGCTCATGCGGCCCTCGGGGCGGAAGACCAGAACCGAGCCGGTTTCCGGGGCCTTGCCGGTGCGGAAGTTGGCGGCGGCTTGGCGCCACCAGGTCCAGGCGTCGCCGAAGATGTTGATGCCAGAGAACATGCGCGCGAAGGTCACGCACTGCCAGTAGGGCTCATCAGCCTTTGCGGTGGAGGGGACGGCGCCCAGCGCAAAAAAACCGAGTGTCGCCGCAACCGCGGCGGCTTTGAGCCGTTTCGTCATGCTGGGGTATCCCGACCCGCCTTTGGAAGCGCCCTTTAGGCCACGGGATCACGCCCTGTCGCAAGTTGTTTCGGCATATCGCCGTGCTTCATATTTCCTTCTGAAACCTTGTTGTGACGCTTGGCGCGCTTGTCGGCCATGTCTCTCAGAGCCTTACGCGCCGGGCGTTCGACGAGATGATAGGAGACGGCCGCGACAACCGGCAGAAGGGCCAGGATCGCCAACCACACGAAAATTTGAAGCTGCTTGTCGGGCGCGTCGAACAGTTTGGCGGCCAGACCGACCGCCAGAAGCTTCCACGGCACACAGACCATATAGACCGAATAGCTGATCTCGCCGAGGTAGACCGCAGGCTTTGACGCCAGCCATCCGGCGCGCGCGTTGGGCAGCGAGGCCAGCGACAGGATCAGGGCGCCGGCCAGCAGAACCGTGACGCCGTCCCATAGTCCGAGCGCGGCGCTGAGCACCATCAGGCCGAACGAGACGGCGGCGCACATCCACGGCGCCTTCAACGGCGCGCGGCGATAAACGAGATAGAGAGCGCAGCCCAAGGCGAAGCACGGCACGATCCTCAGCGCGCCCCAGCGGATCGTCGCCTCGGTCAAGGCGAACCCGGCCAGTTGCTCGAACGCGAAATAGAGGATGACGAGGAAGGCTGCGGCCCCGACCACCGCCGCGATCGGCCGATGACGCAGGCGCCAGAAGACGAAGGCGAACAGCGGGAAGCAGAGGTAGGCGAACCACTCCGCAGAGATGGACCAGGACGGATGGTTCCAGCCCGCGACCGGCGCCAGCCCCCAGGCGTGGACCATGAAGAGGTTGGCGGGCAGCGACGCCCAGCTCAGCACATTGGCGTCCACGCTCATGCCGGCGAAAAGGGCGGCCGCCGCCAGCAGCCCCACGCCGATCAGCGTGGCGATATGCAGCGGATAGACACGCGCGATCCGCGCCCACAGGAAGCCGCGATACGAGAACCGCTTTTCGCCCGCCGCCGCCAGATAGACGTGGCTGAGGATGAAGCCGGACAGGACGAAGAACAGCTCGACCCCCAAGTAGCCCTTGGAGACCAAGCCCGACTGGCCGGCGCCCGCCAGGTTTTCCCAGAAGCTGTAGACGGCGACCCACATGGCGGCGCCGAAGCGCAGGGCGGTGATGGGGCGAAGATCGGCGGGCGTCTGGACGGGGGTCATGGTCTCACCTTGGCACGTCAGCCTTTTCGAACCGTGAAGGCCCGCAAAGGTTGTGCCCACCCTAACTATCCGGCCCAGACGCCATGGAAGCCGGCCGGCAGGGCCACGTCCGCCTGCCAGGTCGCGACCGGGCCGTCCTCGATCCGCGCCACGTCGAAGACGTGCAGTTCCGTCCGCCCATCCTTCAGATTGACCGACGGTCCGACCAGCCAGGCGTCCCGTTCCGCCGTCGCGCCAGGCTTGGGCACGAAGACCGCCTCCTCGACCACCTGATGCACGCCGAATTCGAAGGCGTGCGAGCGACCGCTGTCCCAGTCGTGGACCGCCAGTCCCGTCGGCAGGGGCCGGCCGCGAGTCTCGCCGGAGGTATGGGCGGTCAGGCTGCGCTTCAGTCCTGCACGACGCGGGTCCGCTTTCGGGAATTCGCCGACGACATCGCTGTAGGTCATGTCGGCGCGTCCGTCCGGCCGCAGGGTGATCAGCGCCAGTTTCGCCGGATCGCCCGGAACGACCCCATGCCCGTCCACCAGAACCCGCGCGCCATCGACCGCGAAGCGCGGATCGCCGCTGGCCGCGACATCGAAGCGGATCGTGCCGTCGCGCTCGGCCCAGGCGTCGCCCAGGTGGAAGTGGAAGAAGCCCGGCAACTCATAAAGGCGGCGCTTCGACAGGTCGTCCTTGTCCAGCACAAGGACCTGCGTCCCCATCTCGGGTCGCCAGGTCAGGCCTGCGGTCACCGGCATGGCGTGGGTCGCGAACACCCAGGGCTGGAGCACCAGGATCACGTGCCGGGCGGTGGCGGTGAAGTCGTGCATATAGCTGGCGCGCGGCAGGGGCACGACCTGCGCGTCGCTCAGGCTACGGTCAGCGCGCAGATGCCAGATGACGGCCTGATCGCCCGCCGAACCCACGTTCCAGATCGAGCCGTCGGGGGCGTAGCGCGGGTGGGCTTGGAACGGCATGCCTTTCAGGTCATCGCGCAGGGTGACGAAGTTGCGGGTCGACAGGTCCGACGCCGACAGGGCCAGCGGCGATCCCGCCTCCCACAGCGCCCAGACCTGATCGCCGGCGACCATGACGGCGGTGTTGGCCGCGTTGGCGTCGTCGTTCGAGCCAATGCGGGCGCGGTCGTCACCCTTGGTGCCGAAGCCCGGCGTGACCACGGCGCCCAATTCCGTTTCGGTGCGGCGCTTGGGCGTGTCGGCGAACCGCGCCTCCAGCGTCGCCTGGCCGTCCTGGATGCGGAAGGCGCGCATCATGCCGTCGCCGTCAAACCAGTGAGTCGCCGACCCGCCTGGCCGCCGGAACTTGGCCGGTCCGTTGCGATACAACGCGCCCTGCAACCCCGCCGGCGCCCGGCCGTGGACCAGGCGCATCGTTTGGCGCGCGATGTCGCCTTCGACGTCCTGGGTCGCCAGCGCCCAGTCGGCCTTCGTCGCGGCGACGGCGTCTAGGGCCGCGGCGGCGCGCACCATCTCGGGCGTAGCGACCGCGGCCGAGAGGGCGGCGGCGCCCATCAGGAAAGAACGGCGTGAGGGGGTCATGATCGAGCTCCGGCTTTCGTCGCTTACTTCAGGTCGATCGACTGGGTCGTCGCGCCGGCGGCGGTGAACTTGGCGCGTTCCCATGAAGCCGGTCCCATATTGCCGACGGCGTTGTTGGAGAAGGCGAAGGGCTCGACCGGCATGCCGAAGGGATTGGTGTTCATCTTCCCGTCGCCGTTCAGGTCATGGAAGGCGCGCACCGCATAGTCGCCGTCGGGCAGGCCGTCGAAGGTGACGCTGGTCTGGCCGGCGGCTGCATCCAGCATGGCGACCTGGGCCGGCTGGCCCACGCCGCCGTAGTTGGCCTCGCTATTGAAGACAGCGACCATGATCTGGCCTTGGGGCGCCGCGCTCGGGAAGGCGACGGTCAGGTCGGCGGCGAAGGCGGGCGCGGCCGGCGCCGCAACGGTAAGGGCGGCGGCGAGAGCGAGGACGGGAGCGATGGCGGCGACAGTCTTCATGACGGCGTATCCTGTGTCGGTGAGAGGACCGACGACCGGCCCTCAATGACCGGACCGTGCCGTCGTCCCCCGCCCTTCACCACCGCGCTTGCGGCGATGAACGGCCGCCGTTCGCCAACGACCACCCTCGTTCATTCGCGAAGCGCGAACGAACGCCTTACTTCATTGCCGCCAGCGCGTGGTCCGCGATCAGGGTGTCGGCGATGCCGTGCGGATTGCGGACGTTGTAGTTCTCGGTCGTCACCACCACGACCACGTCCAGATCCGGAACGATCACTACCTTATTGCCGCCGGTCCCAGCCATGCTCCAGGCGGGGTGGGCCACGCCATTGACCTGATAGGTCGGCAGCCAGACCAGATAGCCATAGTCACCTCGGTCGGGATCGACCTTGGAATGTGGGGCGGTCATGGCCTTCGCAAAGGCTTCTGGCAGGACTTCGCGCCCGTCCCAGCGGCCCTGGTTCAGCAACAGTTGGCCCAATGTGAGCAGGTCACGGCTGCGCAGGCCCAGGCCGCCGCCGCCCTGAGCGAGGCCCGTTGGCGAGGTCTGCCACTGCTCGCCCTCGATCCCCAGCGGGTCGAAAAGGGCGTCGCGCGCAAAGGCCTGAAGCGGTTCGCCCGTCGCCGACTGGACCACGGCGCCCAGGGTGGTCACGCCGGCGGTGCAATAGCTGAACGCCCGGCCATAGGGCTGGTCCGCCGGTTTCGGAATCCAGGCCGGAAAGCCCCGGATCGGCAGGTCCATGGCGAACTTGACCCAGTCCTCGATCAAATACATCCGCTCCTCGTTGCCACGCGAGAAGGAATTGTCGTCGTCGCATTCCAGCAGCGAGCTCATGGTCAGCAGGTCCTCGACCGTGATCGCCGCCTTGCGCGGATCGGGATTGTCGAATGGGCCGTGGTCCGAAACGAAGGGCAGGACCGGGGCGTCGACGCTGGCGATGTCGCCGCGCGCGATCGCGGCGCCGACCAGCATGGCGGTGACGGTTTTAGTCACGGAGCGGGTGTTGCGTCGGGCCTCACGGCCCGCTTCATCGAAATAGACTTCATGCACAAGTCGGCCGTGGCGGGCGATGAGGACGCTGGTGATCTTCTGGAAGGTCCCGGCGCGGACGGCGGCGTCCATGGCCGTCAGGCGCTCGGCCGAAACCTGCTGGGTTTCGGGTGTGGAGACCAGCCAGTTCGGCTCGGCCATCACGGGTGCGGGGACAAGCGCGAGCCCGAAGGTCGCAAGAAGCAGATGACGCATGACGGTCCTTGGAGGGGAGAAGACGACCTTGTCCCACGTCGGTTAAGGGGCGTCTTGAACAGGTGAAACCGTAGACTTCAGGCGAACAGGGCGCGATAGCGTGCGGGCGTCAGGCCGTAGAGGACGCCGAACTCGCGCGTCATATGGCTCTGGTCGGCATAGCCCGCGCCTAGGGCCAGTTCGGCCAGATCGCGCCCTCGCACCATCAGGGCCGCCGCCCGATCCGCCCGCGCCCGGCGAATGGCGACGGCGGGCGAACAGCCGAAATGCCGGCGATAGCGGCGGGCCAGAGAGACGGGATGCACTCCGACCATTCGGGCGACCGTCGCCACCTCCAACCCTGGCCGGTCGGTGAGGTCGTGCAATACCTCATGGGCGCGGAGCAGCCACTCCGGCGCCGGATCCTCGTCCAGTTCGCCCGGCGACAGGACCGCGGCCACCAGGTCCAGGGTCAGCCCCTCCATCACGACCGCGTCTCCAGCCGCAAACCGCCCTGCCACCCCGACCAGCCTTCGCGCTGCACCCTCGGCTCGCAGTCCGCGCAGACGCAGGGGATCGCCGCGCCCGGCCCCCTTGGGCGGATCGAAGCTGATCGACAGAAAACGACCACCCGCCACGTCGAAACAGTCGCGGTGTTCGACGCCCGGCGGGTTCCACACCAGGGCGCCGGGGCCGAAGGCGCCGCCCTGAGGCGTCAGGGCATCATGGGCTAGGCTGCGGTATCCGCCGTCCAGGGCCAGAACGAAATGGGCGTCGTCATGAGCGTGTAACTCCACGTCCTCGGGCGGGCGGCTGGCGACCCACAGGCCGACGCGAAAGCCCCCGGCCTCCACCGTCCGCGAAGCCGCGCCGAAGAAGTCACCGGAGGATAGATGTGGTCTAGCCATGAAGCGATCCCCCGCGCGGCGTTTGCGGCCACGCTTGGCATCATGCGCAGGAACCGCGCAAAGAAAAAGGCCCGGAACCTGAGTTCCGGGCCTTGGTTTCTTCGTGCTCGCGACGAGGAGCTAGTCCAGCGTGCGCTTGATCTCTTCGACCGTGAAGCACTCGATGTAGTCGCCTTCCTTGATGTCCTGGAAGCCCTGGAACTGCATGCCGCATTCCTGGCCGGCCGTGACCTCGTTGACCTCGTCCTTGAAGCGCTTGAGCGTGTTGAGCGTGCCCAGCTCCAGCACCACGACGTCGTCGCGGATGATGCGGACGCGCGCGCCCTTGCGGACCACGCCTTCCGACACCCGGCAACCGGCGATCTTGCCGATCTTGGAGATGTCGAACACCTGAAGGACAGCAGCGTTGCCCAAGAAGGTTTCGCGTTGCAGCGGCGCCAGCATGCCGGACAGCACGCCTTTGATGTCGTCCAGCAGGTCGTAGATGATCGAATAGTAGCGGATCTCGACGCCCTCGCGGTCGGCCAGATCGCGCGCCTGTTTCGAGGCGCGGACGTTGAAGCCGAGGATCGGCGCGCCGGCCGACTTGGCCAGGTTGACGTCGCTCTCGGTGATGCCGCCGGCGCCGGAATAGACCGTGCGGGCGCGCACCTCGTCGGTGCTCATCTTGTCCAGCGAACCCATGATGGCTTCGGCCGAACCCTGCACGTCCGCCTTGATGACGACCGGCAGTTCCGAGGCCTTCTTGGAGCCCAGCTTGGCCATCATGTCGACCAGCGAGACCGAGCCGCCCGACACTTGGGCCTTCTCGCGCTTCACCCGCTGACGGTATTCAGTCAGCTCGCGGGCGCGGGCTTCGGATTCCACCACGGCGAAGACGTCGCCCGGCGAGGGCGCCTCGTCCAGGCCGAGGATTTCGACCGGGACCGACGGACCGGCTTCGGTCAGCTGCTCGTTGCGCTCGTTCAGCAGGGCGCGAACCTTGCCCCACGACCCGCCGGCGACGACGATGTCGCCGCGCTTAAGCGTGCCGCGCTTGACCAGCACGGTGCCGACCGGACCTCGGCCCTTGTCCAGCTTGGCCTCGATGACCACGCCCTCGGCCGAGCGATCGGCGTTGGCGCGCAGGTCCATGACCTCGGCCTGGATCAGGATGGCTTCCAGCAGGCCGTCGAGGTTCATCCGCTCCTTGGCCGAGACCTCGATGATCTGGGTCTCGCCGCCCAGGCTTTCGGCGATGACTTCGTACTGCAGCAGCTCGTTGACGACCTTCTGCGACGTCGCGCCGGGCTTATCCATCTTGTTGACCGCCACGATCAGGGGCGCGTTAGCGGCCTTGGCGTGCTGGATGGCTTCGATGGTCTGCGGCATGACGCCGTCGTCGGCGGCGACGACCAGAACCACGATGTCGGTCACATTGGCGCCGCGCGCCCGCATGGCCGAGAAGGCGGCGTGGCCCGGGGTGTCCAGGAAGGTGACCTTCTGGTCGTCCGGCAGGCGAACCTGATAGGCGCCGATGTGCTGGGTGATGCCGCCGGCTTCGCCGCCTGCGACGTCGGTCGTGCGCAGGGCGTCAAGCAGCGAGGTCTTACCGTGGTCGACGTGGCCCATGATGGCCACGACCGGCGCGCGGGTGTCGGAGGCGTCGGCGTCGTCGGCCTCGCCCAGGAAGCCGGTTTCGATGTCGGATTCCGAGACGCGCTTGACGGCCATGCCGAACTCTTCGGCCACCAGTTCGGCGGTGTCGGAATCGATCACGTCGTTGATCTTCATCATCAGGCCCTGCTTCATCAGGAACTTGATGATGTCGACGCCGCGCACGGCCATCCGGTTGGACAGCTCCTGCACGGTGATGACGTCGGGAATGACGACTTCACGCGGACGGTTGGGCGCATCGGTCGAGCCGCCCTTGCGCTTTTCCTTCTCGCGTTCACGAGCACGACGGACCGAGGCCAGTGAGCGCATCCGCTCGGCGGCGTCGCCGTCGCCAACCACGGACTGGATGGTCATGCGGCCTTCGCGGCGCTTGGGCTCGCCACGCGTACGGCTGACGGCCTTGCCGGCGTCGGAGAAGCGCTTCTCGCGATCGTCGTCACGGCCGGCCGGACGACCGAAGCCGGCGCCGGGCGCTCGGGCGGGACGCAGAACATTGGCCTCGGCCGGCGGGGCGTTCGGAGTCGGACGACCGCCAGGGCCGGTACGCGCGCCGCCGGGACGGGCGGCGCCCGGCGCCGGACGCGGATTCAGGGCCGAATAGCGGACGGGCTCGGCCGGCTTGGCGCCTTGCGGGCGTTGACCGCCAGGGCCCGAACGGGCGCCCTGCGGACGGTCGCCTTGGGGGCGATCGCTCTGCGGGCGGTCCGAATAGGCGCGATCACCGCCGCCCATCGCCTGCTCGCGGGCCGAACGGCCGCCGAAGGCCGGACGCTCGGGCGCGGCGCGTTGAGGATTGCCGGGCTTGGGCACGCGCTGGCCGAAGTTGACCACCGGGCGGGCCGGAGCGGCCGGACGGGCGGGCGCAGCCGGGGCCGAAGTCGCAGGCGCCGGGGTCGGCGCGA